>Ga0074044_10000276_pt1 | contig 51351 bp, 69 predicted proteins | sample BogForMeECP23OM1_FD_94443 | JGI IMG/M metagenome (GOLD analysis project Ga0074044, IMG submission 94443) | Bog forest soil microbial communities from Calvert Island, British Columbia, Canada - Bog Forest MetaG ECP23OM1 | ecosystem: Environmental > Terrestrial > Soil > Wetlands ...
GCGGCGGCCATTCTCGAAGCGCTTAAGGGCGACTACCAGAAGGCGCTAGAGTACATGCCCGTCTATCGGGACGAGTTTGGCGAAATCTATGCTCGCCGGTTGGCCATGTTCCTGACGCCGCAGGGAGAGTGTTGATGTTGAGGGCCACGCTGCATCCTCCGCTGATAATTGTCGAAGATTCGCCATTACACCGACAACCAAGCAACGAGAGGCTCTAGAGGATCTTCACAGCGGTAGCGTCAAAGTCCATCCCGTGGGAAACTTGGGGCATGGCGGACCAGCGGATTCCCAAGAACGGCGAACACGTCCTGACGACAGAACACAGCGGGACTTTTATCGTGTTCGCGGTTGACGAAAGGCACGGTACTGCCAAGCTAAAGCCGCTCGGACAACCCAGCGTTATCTGGAACGTTGAATGGAAAACGTTGACGTTTCTAGCCAACGAAAATTTCAGCTAAGGTCGCAGGCAGGGCGTCAACTGGCGAAATATCCCGATTTCACTCATTGCTGTCTGGAGCGGTTGAAGAACTCTCGCAGTGTGCCCGTGTTCAGCCAGTACTTCTCGATGATATCCGCAGCAAGATTGAGGCAGCGCAGTCCATTGCGTTGCCCTCCAGCGCACTCAGCAAGGCTTGCCGGTACGCGCTCGCACTGTGGAAGAAGCTCACCCGCTTCTTGGAGTATCCCGAATTAGAGCTAAGTACTAACCTGGCGGAAAACTCCATGCGACCGGTAGCTCTTGGTCGAAAGAATTGGTTGCACATCGGCAGTCCATTGGCAGGACCCAAGGTTGCAGCGATTTTTTCAGTCGTGGAAAGCTGCCGCAGGCTGAAGGTCCCGGTGCGCGGCTATTTTTCCGCGATTCTCCCCGGGCTTGCCGATCTCCCGATCCGGCGCCTCTCAAACCTTACGCCTGCTGCGTGGGTCGCCCGCCATCCATGAACCAAGCGACGGGAGTGCAGTGTGAAGGTTGATCTTGTGACGAAAACCGGATAGTTTCCGGTTTGCGGCCCCCCCGGAATGTGGCCAGACCAGTCAATACAAGCACGCTTCCCAGTACCGATCGGGTGAAACTTCCTACAAGCCGACTCTTCTGGCCCGGAATAATCTCCGGTTAGCCCGTCAGGAACAATCGCGGAAGGCGGGGAACCGCATGTTCCGGTTTCCTAGTTCAATCCCCACCCAAATCCTAGAAATTGTCTGGGTTTCAACATTTTCAGGAACCTCTCGTCTGAGGTCACCGCGGGTTTCGTTAGGCAAGTTCCAGGCGGTGCGATATATGGGAATCAGCGCGGTCTTTTGGGGATCACAGGCCAATCTGGAAAGTGAAAAATGGAAACCAGCCTTGGTCTTGAAACAAATCAAGTCCTGCGTCGTCTAAGTGAAAGAAGGGGTGGTCGAGTGTTATCGTACCGAACAGGGAGCCGAAACGTGTCAGCCCAATGTGATCGCAACGACAGAAAGTCACTAGTCGAGATCTGGCGTCCCAGGGACTTCGAATCAATCGAACTGCATCGCGGCTCGGGAATCACACTCGAGTATCCACGCCACTGGCACGACGACTTCTACCTTTGTGCGATCCTGGATGGAGCCGCTTACCTAGACTGCCCGGGTAGATCCGTTTTCACCCCCCGTGGGACGTTGGCAATGGTGCCTTCGGGAGAGGTTCATGCGAACCGAAAGCTCGAATGCACGTTTCGATGCATATTCATGGAATTCAAAGCACTGCAAAATGCATTAGAGCAATTCACGGAGCAAAACATTCCCGGGCTGAACTTTCGTACGAAACTGATCGACGACGCACGAACAATGGCAACCTTCCTGCAACTGCATCGGTCGCTGGAAAAACCCAGCACAAGGCTGGGGCGGGATCACTCTCTCCTGGTTTTTCTCCACCAGCTACTGGCCCAGCATAGTACCGCAAGCATTACATTATCGCGCGATGGCAAGGAAGATTTTGCTGTGAGGCGATTGAAGGAATTCCTGGACGAGCACTATGCAGAACGAGTCTCGCTCCAGGAACTTGCCCGACTGGTGGGATTGAGCCCCTACCATTTGAACCGATCGTTTTGCCGAAAGATTGGAATGCCGCCACATGCCTACCAGTTGCAGATGCGCATCGCGCGGGCGAAGTCCGCTCTGCGGAAGGGATCGTCCATCGCTGGGGTAGCTTTGGCGACGGGTTTCGCCGACCAGAGCCACTTCACGCGGGTTTTCAAACGCTTCGTCGGAGACACGCCCGCACAATATTGGTGGCGCCGCAAGAACGTACAAGACAGTCCGGATGTCTCCCACTAGCATTTTCTACGAGACCGAGAAGTTTGACTATGAGCAGACTCGGACACAGGCGTAGGCGGGCGCGCGTTCGCCGAGAGATCGGCAAGTTGTGATCGCAGCGGAACGAGGGGGTTTGTCGGCATCGCGTTTAATCTCCAGGACCGCGGTTCCCGATTTGAATCTATCTTCCTGCGCATGACCAACGGACGCGCAGACGATCAACTCCGGCACGACCCAGTATGTGTCGCAACCGTCTTCACCTGGCAGCGTTTGAGAGAAGAAAACCCCGGCGTGTACGAGTCCTACGTCGATATCGATCCAGGCGCTGTCTCTCGGATAGATGAGCCGGAAGCGTAAAAGGAGAAAATCGGGTGCAATTGTTTCACATGCTTTTTCTCATCGCCACCTGCTGCGCAACGGCGGCGGTCTCGACCTCCAATCTGGAACAGGACACCCAGCCTCTTCTGGCCATGCATGCGCGCGACCGGCAGGCTCACATGAATGGCGATGCCGATCTGCTCACGGCCGGCATGGCCGATCACGTGATCAATGTCGAATATGGCAAGGTCGAGATTGTCACCCGCGAGCAGATGCTCCAACAATTCACGGAGCGTTTCCACCGCGTTAAGTACTCTTCCTGGGAAGATACTGCTCCGCCCAAGGTCTACGTCTCTCCCGATGAGCAGATGGCGTGGATGGTGATCGCGATCAAAGCTCGTCTCACTGAGCGAAGCGGTCCCAATGCCGGAGTGGAACGCCGCTTCATCAGTTCCTGGATCGCCACCTTCGAGAAGCAACGGGGTGAGTGGCGGATGGTGGGTGTAGCCTCAGGTGTAGAAGACAAACCTACAAGTGCCGAGCCGACGGCCACAGAAATACTCGATGCGGCAGAACAGGCGATGGGAAGAGAGGATGCCCGCGCAAGCATCCGTTCAATTTCTGCTATCGCCGCGTGCCACGGACCGAAAGGTGACTACGAGACGCGCATTATTTCGGATCGCATCGGAAATCTATCGTTCCAGCAGTTCTTGTCGGATCACAAGAATATAGAGGGAATCCTCGATGGCCGGGGCTGGCAATTGGATGACAGCGGTCGTCCCGAGTCGATCGACGCCGTCGAAGTTTCCGTCCTTCGCGGCCATGAGTTCCCTATGATGGCCCTCGATCTGAGAAGACGCTTCCGCGATTTCAAATTGATCGGTCGCGCTCAATTCGAGGGGCAGGCGACCACTCAGATCGCCATGACAGACGGCGTTGGACAGACGGCCAATGCCTACTTTTCCCTGACCTCGAATCTGCCGGTTGGCCTGGTCAGTACAAACTCCCGGACGGGAAAACCAGCCACAATCCGATTCGACGCCTGGAGGGTGGTAGACGGAGTCAATTTGGTGAGCCATGTCACGATTCTGTACGGCGGGGAAACCTGGGTCTTCGACTTCAAGACCTTGAACTTGAACGCAGCAGATAGCAAGGTATTCCAAATTCCAGGAACTCCGCCGGGGGCAACGCCGGCAACGTCTGGAATTCATCCCTAAAATCGACTCCTCTGGGTAGTGCAGACAGGCTACTTGTGATCCGAACCTGGTGATGAAGTGAATCGAAATGTGGGGAGAACAACTATGGCAATACGTCGCTTGCAACTTGGTAGGAACGCAAGATGGGTCTCGCTCGTCGTTTTTCTGCTGGCAATCACTCCTGCGGTGGCACAGGTTCCGGATAAGTTCACGAACTTGCAGGTATTGCCGAAAGACATTTCCAAGAACGACCTGCAGGCCACCATGCGCAGCTTCGCCTTTGCTTTGAATGTTCGCTGCCCCTACTGTCACGCGCAAAAGGCCGACACGACAATGGACTTCCCGTCCGACGACAAAGATACCAAGAAGACAGCGCGCGTGATGCTGCAGATGCTCGCGGCCATCAACCGTGACTACGTAAGCAAGATCGGCAAGCCGGCGCCGGTGCAGGTGGAGTGCGCAACCTGTCATCGCGGCCTCACTCAGCCGCGCCTGCTCAACGCCGTTCTTGCCGAAACCATCGAGAAACAGGGCATCGACGGAGCCGTCAAGCAGTATCACGATCTTCGCAGTCAATACTACGGGACTGGCCAGTACGATTTCGGTGAGACTCCCTTGAACCAGCTGACGGAATCCCTTTTAGCCAAAGAGAAAAACAGGGAGGCCGTAGCAATCTATGGAGATGAACTTTGCCGCCAACGATCCAACTTCCGTTTGGTCGTATCACATGCTTGCCATGTCGCACCAGGCGAACGGAGAGATCGAGAAAGCCAAAGCGGACTACAGCAAGGTGTTCGCACTCCATCCCGACGACAGCTGGGCGAAGCAACAGATCGACGCGCTGTCTTCGCGCAAATAGGAATACGAATACAACCAACCCTGTCCAGACTCGAGCAGCTTTCGGACAATGCGGTCGGTTGATGAGAGATCCACGCACTGGTACCTAGAGAGAACTATGTCGTTCGAGATTCCGTCGGCCAGTGCCAAGGCTGGGAGAGTTGAAAGGGAAAATGCAAGAGGGGAACATATCGAAAGTGAGACGTTCCGCTTGGCTAACAGCTTTAGCTGCGCTTTTCGGAATTGTGGTTTTCTATTTCATCGACGACCCTTTCACGCTCGCGTTCTGGGCAAGCGTAGTCCTGGCCGTGGGAGGCGCTGCACTATCGATGATATTGTTCGGCTACGTTTTGACCCAGTCCACGGGCAGGGTGAAACGCATGTCGGGAGTCACTCTCATTGCAATACCGTTATTAGTGGCCGGAGCGGCCTTGTTCGGTTTCATCCACTTCAGGAGCTATTTCCACCACACAATGTCGAAAGAGGAGTGGAAGGACGATTTGCAGTTCTTGGTCACGTCGGTCGCTGGCACCGATCCAAGTCCTTTCGCCACGACGAGTTTTCAACAACAGGCAGGGAAACTCAACGATCAAATTCCCGGACTAAATGACGAGCAAATTACAGTCAAGCTAGTGGAGCTGATGGCTTCTCTGCACGATGGACATTCGAACATTCTTCCGGTACAGCCGGCTACTGGCTTTCGGATGTTTCCGCTCCAGCTGTATGTCTTCAGTGACGGAACCTATATTACGGCTGCCGCGCCCGAGTACCAGAAGGTTGTTGGTTTACGCCTGACCAAGATTGGCAATATTAACATCGAAGACGTTTACGAAATCACGACGACACTCGTCGGTGCTGACAATGAGTGGACCACGAAGGACAGGATTGCACTGTTTTTTCTGTGTCCGGAGGTCCTACATTCCAAAGGCATCATTAGTAACGAAGAGGAAGCGACGTTTTCGTTCGCGAACGAAGGCGGCGAGACGGTGACGGCAACCCTCAGACCAGTTTCGATTTACACAGATTTCTACTGGTATTTCAAACCTTTGCAACGGTGGAAATACCAAAGCCGGCTCTCGCCCTCCACGCCACTATACTTGCGCCAGCCGTGGAACAACTATTGGTTCACCTACGATTCGAACGCACGAACTTTGATTTTCGAGTTTCGGCAGGTTGAAGACAAGCACGACGAAGGTCTTGTGCAATTTGGTAAGCACTTGCTGGCTTTTGCCAACTCCCACCCGGTTGATCGTTTCATCATCGACCTCCGCCAGAATGGTGGCGGCGACAATACGTTGATCCAGCAATTCGTGGAAGATCTCAGTCGCAATGTCGCGCTGAACCGAAGAGGCACATTGTTCACTTTGATTGGGAGGCACACTTTCTCAGCGGCGGTCAACTTCGCGACGTTGCTGGAGAACAGGACGGAAACCATTTTCGTAGGTGAGCCCACGGGTGCCGGCCCTAACCACTACGGTGATCCAAAGAGAATCGTACTGCCTCATTCCAAAGTCGTCGTCAGCGTATCTTCCCTCCGGCACGAATTTGGCGACCCCTTTGACTCTCGCTCTTTCCTGGCTCCTGACATTCCGGTGGCGCTGTCGCATCGAGATTACTTCTCCGGCGGCGACCCTGTGTTGGAGGCCGCTTTGAACTATACTGCTTTCCCCCTCGCAGCCTCGCCGCTGAGTTCCGGTCTGACTGAACGTTATGCGGGCCGTTACCTATATGATTTCGATCGCGTGTTGCAGGTCTCGGACGGGCAAGGCAGGCTCAAATTTGAGATCGCGCATTTCATGACTGCCGATCTTGATCCGGTTTCCGAAACCAAATTTCGCACAGCGCGAGGCGTGTTCGGGCTCACATTCGAATTAAACCAGGATCCACGTCTCGACAAGGTTCAATGGTCGGTAGAAGGCACATCGAGATCGCTCCAACGTTTATCGTCAGACTTCAAGACCCCGCATGAATTACTCGAAGAAGGAAAGCTGTCCGAGTGCGAGGCAGCTTACCGCAAGCACAAGCAGGAGAACCCCCTCGATTCCTCCCTTTCCGAGAAAACTTTAAACAGCATGGGCTATGAATCTCTCAAAGCGGGGGAGTATCAGCAAGCGATCCTTCTCTTCAAACTCAACGTCGAGTTTTACCCCTCCTCGTCGAATGTCTACGATAGCCTTGGGGAGGCTTACATGTTGTCCGGGAACACGGCGGGTGCCATCGAGAATTATCAGAAATCTCTGAGGCTCAATCCAACAAACGTGAATGCACAACGGATGCTTAGGAAGTTGGGGGCCTGATCATGGGGCGGAAACCGCCAAGAGATTCCTGAGAGAACAAGGTTACGCGAAGGAGAAGCTTCGAATTGTCTGGGACGGCATTGCGATGCACGCTTCCCCTATCGGACAGTTTAAGCAACCCGAAATTGCATTGGTCGGCGAGGGGGCAGGAGCCGATGTGATAGGACCAGATTTTTCACAAATGGCGAAAAGCGATGTCGAGGAGATTGTGAAAGCATTTCCGCGATTGCAATTCAAAGACGCATTCGTGAAGACGTGTGCAGACGAAGTGCGAAAGCATCCGCGAGCAGCATCAAGTTCGTTTATGCGGGACATTCGTGAGCGCTACGTGCCGGAATTTCATCCTCGCAACTTCTGTGATCGGGTCGCAGAAGCGCCGTTCGCGGATTAAGACGCTCGCTGCAGTTCGGTTGCTCATCGCTGAGCGAACCTTTGACCTTCAGCGGTAGTTGCCGGGTGAAACGGAAGCAGGCACGCTAAGGAGGCAACCATGCGGGGCAGGAGGTTACAAACGAGGACGATTACTCGACGAGAAGCAGTTCGTCTGTTGGGTTCGGCCTCAGCGCGAGCGTGGTTTGCCGCGACTCAAATGGGGCTCAATTCTTCGCTTGCGTCAAATGCCTTCGCTGCAGCATTCGTGGATGATCCCTCTCCGCCGCTGGCGCCGGGAGCGCCTACGTCGCCGGAGAGGTTGGCTTTGGTTAAAGCGTTCATAGAACGATCCGAGGGGCTGCAAGATAAGTTCGATGCGTACACGTATAAAGGTGACTGGGTAATGCCCTATCGTTTGTTCCGGCCGGAACCAGCTAACGGGAAATTGCCGTTAGTAGTGTATTTGCATGGCAGTGGAGGATTGGGCGACGACAATCTGAAACAACTGGCCTTCGGCAATATTTTTGGTACACGCGTCTGGCTGCTTCCAGAGAATCAGAAGCGTTTCCCATGCTACGTCCTCGCACCGCAGACTGATCGGGGATGGGCCCGATACGACTTATCGCATAAAACCGAGGGACCAGAGAAAGTGCTCCCCGGAGTGGGGGAGGGTACGCAGATGGCGTTGGAAGTCATCGATGCGGTGCGCCACAAGTTCGCCATCGATGAGCGGCGCATTTATGTTATGGGCCAATCGATGGGTGGCGCCGGCGTATGGAATATGATCGCGTCTCGCCCCAATAGATTCGCCGCGGCGGTGATCTGCTGTGGCAGCGAATCGACCGAGATTGGCTCGGAGTCGATTCATACGCCACTCTGGGACTTCCAAGGGTATTCCGACCAGACCATTCCTGTGTCCTTGGCGCGTGACCGTATCGCGACGAGACGGAAAGCAGGTGGCCATCCGGTCTACTCCGAGTACGCCGGAGTAGATCACAACGTCTGGGAGTGGGCATTCACCGAACCAGCGCTGCCGGAATGGGTGTTCGCCCAACACCATAAACGACGTTTCTTTTGAAGGTTATGACCAGGTCAGCACTTAACGCGCTCAGGAGAAACGAATGTCCCGCATCGTCAGTATTGCGCTTTTACTGTGCGTAGGAATTGGCGCGATCGCGTACGGCGCCGATCGCGTCCAACCGAAGGTAGTCAAGATAAACGACTCCATCTATATGGCTCCTGCGAACGGCAATGTCTATATGGTCACTACTCCTGCCGGAAATGTAATCATCGATACTGCTATAGAAGATCAAGCTGCGGATGCCAGGAAGCTCTTGGTTGCAGTGAACCATGGGCCGGTAAAGTACATCATTTTGACGCACGGCCATGCCGACCATATTGGCGGAATTCCACTGTGAAAAAAAGCTGGAACGCAGATCATCGCCCAAAGGAATTACGTGGAATTTCTCAATTACACCACCCGGCTTGATGCTTTCTTTGCCCCACGCAACGGCGCGACGTTCCACCGTACCTACGCAGTAGCAAGTTCCTGGGCTGGCAACTATGGCGCGAAGATCGATCCGACCATCCTGTTTGACGAGCATTACGAGTTCACGTTGGGAGGAGTTGAATTTCAATTGTTCAGCACTCCCGGGGAGACGCCCGATCACCTCACCGTGTGGCTGCCGGCTTACAGGATCGCCTTCATGGGGGACAATTACACCGGTATCGCAATGCCTGAACCGATGTCCTTCCCCAACATCTATGCGCTCAGGGGTACCAAGCCTCGTTGGGCTCTGGACTGGATCAATTCGATCGACAAGGTGCTGTCACTCAAACCTGACATCGTGCTTTCCGGCCACGGCGATCCAATCGTTGGAAACGCGGAAATTACTCGAAGGCTAACCCGGTATCGCAATGCGATTCAGTATGTTCACGATGAAGTTGTAAAGGGAATGAACGCCGGCAAAGATGTATACACCTTGATGCAAGAAATCAAACTGCCGGCAAGTTATGACTTAAGCCAAGTATTTGGAAGAGTCAGTTGGTCGGTACGCGGAATTTACGACGGATATGCAGGCTGGTTCGACATGAATCCGGCAACCATGTACGAATCGCCGCCTTCGTCGGTGTATCCGGATCTAGTCAAACTCGCCGGGGGACCGGATCCCGTGGCGAAGCTGGCACTGGAAAAGCTAGATGACGGCAAACCGGTTGAGGCCTTGCACTTGACCGATGTTGTTCTCGCATACGATCAGAACAACCGGGCTGCGTTAGATGCTCGGCTGAAGGCGCTGGAATATCTGAAAAAAAGCTGTAAGAACTATATTGAGGCCGGCATGCTGGATTACGGGATCAGAATCGCCAAGGAAAAACTGGCGTCGAAATAGGCCTTTGAGTCGCTTGGGAAGGAACACTGAATACGCAGTTGATGGCAGCATGGTCTAAATTTAACGCAGAGGAACAAATCTATGATGACGCGCAGGTCGTTTTTTCTGTCAATAGCGGCCTTGTTGATCGTCGCCGTTCCGTTATGTGGAGCCAACGAGCGACGAGTCACCAAACTGGCCGATGGCGTGTACGCCATCCAGCACAAGGAATTGTATGACGGCAACTCCAGTGGAAATACCACGGTGATTATCGGTGACCGGGAAGTGTTCGTCGTCGACTCCTGTTACCGGCCATCGTCGGCAGCCGAAGATATCGCACAAATTCGCCAGTGGACCAACAAACCCGTGGGTTTTCTGCTCAACACCCATTTTCACAACGACCACAATAACGGGAATAACACTTATATGGATGCATTTCCTTCCTTGGCCATCATCGCCCAGGAGGAAACCAAGAAAGACATGGATCTCATCCAACCGGGCAATGTCGAGCGCGCCCCAAAGGAGATTGAGGCGTTCCTTGCGGCCTTCAAACAGGGAAAGGGTCAGGATGGCCACACGCTATCCGAAGACGAAAAGAAGGACTACCAGCAGATTATCCCTAATCTGGGACCGCTGCTGGCGGAATTCAAAACCATGGTGTACCAGGCTCCCACGCTCACCTTTACCGACAAAATCGATATCGATCTGGGGAACCGAGAAGTGCAAGTGAAGTACCTGGGGCGGGGTAACACGGCGGGAGACGCCATTGTCTACCTGCCCAAGGAAAAAATCATCGTGGCCGGTGACCTGCTGGTTGAGCCCCTCCCCTTTCCCTATGACGGCTACCCGTCGGAATGGGTGGACACGCTGCATAAAATGGCTGAATTAGATGCGACCACCATTGTTCCCGGGCACGGGGCGGTCATGCATGACAAGATCTATCTCAATCTGGTGGCCGACCTGATGCAAAGCTCAGTGGATCAAGTGCGGGCGTGGATTCGCAAGGTAGGGTCTCCCGGAGGCCACACGCTGGACGAGGTAAAAGGCTCGGTGGATTTGAAGCCGTTCCGGCAAAAATTCGCTGGGGACGATAAGGATATGCAGGCGGCATTTGACGATATGGCGGCCAATCTGGTGAAAATCACATTCAGCGAAGCCCAACAGCGCTAGCGCGGCAGGATAGAAGCATCTGCAAGCAAGGCTGCAAGTTTGCGCCGCTCAAACTGAAAGGTTAAAAACTATAAATATCAAAATAGGAGTTACAACACAGATGATTACTCCTTGACCTTAAGCGGTAGTGCGGAACGCAACTATAAATCTATTTATCATCATGATTCTCACCCTCGAACATGGACCAATCCGCGAACTGCGGATGAATCGTCCGCCGGTGAATGCGCTGACTGGAGAACTGATTGTCGCGCTCAGGCAAGCGATCGAGACGGCGCCGCTGCAGGGAATACGCGCATTGAGTGACGCCGGGTGGACTCGTCACGAAATATGTCCATTTCATCCCACCTTGCTCGAGATTGTTCGGAGGTCGGCGCATGATGTGCAGCAGTGGAATCAGTGCAGTCGGCGGTGGGGGCGGAAACCGGGAACACGAGTCGGCCCCGGATGCGCCAAATGGCCGGTGGCTTGCGAGCGTCAAAACTGAAGGGAGTAGAGGAAGATGAGCAAGATCATCATACGCAATTGCCTATTCTCGGCAGTGGCGATCGCCTTTTCATTGTTTGCACAAGCGCAAGCCAACCATGCTCCCGAAGCTTTCAAGAAGCTCCAGAGCCTCAGTGGAGATTGGAAGGGGAAAGACGAGCAGGGCAATGAAGTGAAGAGCAACTTCAAGCTCATGATCTCGAATACTGTGGTAATGGAAACACTCGATGCTTCAGGGATGGAAGAGATGCTCACACTCTATAGCGTAGACGGCAACGGGATTTCTTTGCTGCACTACTGTCCGACCAACAATCAACCGCACATGCGCGCAATCCCTTCGTCACGGAACGTGAAAGAGCTTGTTTTCTCTTTCCTTGACGCGGGTAATCTATCGAGCATTGCCGTTGGACATGAACATAAGATGATCCTGGAATTCGACGACGAGGATCATATTACTGAGCGCTGGACTTGGCGGAAAAATGCCAAGGATACTGAAATGATCTACCACCTCGTCCGGAAGAAGTAGTCATAGCTCAATTCACTTTTTCGGACACAGCTTCCCGCATGATGCGGCCCTGCCTCAACCGCACCTCGTTCACTCCGTGAAATTTGTTCTCGTCGCCGCCATTTCGCAAATCATCGATCAGGAACACGCGTAGCCCGGGCAATGTCAGAAACGCTTCCCGCGCCCACTTCTCGACCAGATGTGGCGGAACCATCGCCAAGGCGGTAAACGGATTCCCCTGGCTATGGACATGAATGGCTCCCAGCGAGATCAGCGTCTTGCCGGTGCCGCATTCTGCGACCACCATGGATGTCCGCGCTTGCTGCCAGCGTTTGGCAACTCCCATGATGGCGATCGTCTGTGCAGGAAAGGGCTTTCGTAACAGCGCTTCAATCCGAGGCGAAACTGGATCACCGAATTGGTGGAGCGCTGGATATTCCTGCAGAATGCGTTCTCCTAAAAGGGCCGCGTGACAGCGCATGTAGTCGTAGATTGTGGAGAGTTCTGGCATGGGAATCCTCAGCTAGAGTCCTCTTGCGGGTTCGCCCCGAAGGCGTACAGGTACGAGGCGTACCATTTGGGCATGAGCAGAATACATACAGAATGCCGGTCTCAAGACCCTTCTGATCAGTCGGTAGCTGCCGATGTCCTCTTTCGCCAAGAGCCAGACGAGGAAGAAGACGAGGAGGAAGACGAAGGCGACGGCAAAGAGAAAGAAGATGACGATGATGACGACACGACCGACGACGGCTACTCGGAGTGAGCGTGCCCTTATTTATTTTAGCGGGTGAAGGATGAAGCGCAAACATTTCGTCAAGGTAGTCGAGGAGGCGCTCGACTCACTTCCACAAGAGTTTCGCAGTCGCATTCGTAACGTTGCGGTTCTGGTAGAGGATAAGCCGTCGAACCAGGCGTCACCGCAGTCGGGGCAGCAAAGGCGGCTGCTTCTGGGTGTCTTCCATGGTGTGCCCACGACCAAGAAGAGCATATTTGACCTTCCGTCTGGACCCGATCATATCGTGCTCTATCAGAAGAATGTCGAAGCGGTCTGCTCCAGCGTGGCCGAAGTCCGCGAACAAATCCGCCTGACTGTCATCCATGAACTGGGTCACTATTTCGGGCTGGATGAAGACCAACTGAAAGATGTTTAGCTAACTTGCTATTGCGCAATTAGTGCGGGGGAGCGTGGCACAAAGGGAGTAATCTCTAAACATGTCCGATTGGGACTGCTTTTGGGGGGTGATGAGTTTGGCAGAAATTCGACTGCAAGAGGGCGAATCGTTGGAGAACGCCCTTCGTCGGTTCAAGCGTTCAAGCGTAAGGTTATGACGGAAGACATCATCAAGGAAGTGAAGCGTCACTCCTACTACCTGAAACCGGGCGAGAGACGCCGGGTGAAGCAAGCTTTGGCACGAAAGCGTGCCCGAAAAAAGATTCGCAGAGAGCCGGATTGAGTTGCAACAATCAGGGCCGCTGCTGGCAAAGCAGAATTGGCGTAGCACCCAGTCGGGAATACATGACGCTATTCGTCCTACGGCTACGAAACGGTAATTGCGTTGTGGTTGCTGCGGGAGACGACGCAGCCGCACGGCAGCGAGCAAAGGATTTGAGGGCGGATGTAGAGATTGCTACTGTGAGAGAACTGGAGTCGTTTGCGGCTCAGTTCTTGTTGACCGACGACGGTGAATTGAAGAGCATTCTCCTCGATGAACAAACGCTCGCTGCTTTGTGCGCTCACGAGTACCCAATCCTGAATTCCGCACGCACTCAATCGTATGCCGATTTCAACTCGTCTGAGACCGATAGCAAGGTTGAACATGTCCTCTACGATGCACTCGCACAAAAGCATATTGACGCGTGGGATGGCCGCGACAAGCGCCTGGTTTCTTACGCCGTCCAGCAGGAGCGTGACAGGCTAGCAAAGTAAGAGGTTTCTTGATCACGAAGAGCCGAGCGTTACGGTGCGAAATTTCAAACCGCCACAGAAGTCGTAGCCCTTCGAACCGTGGACCGCAAGACAGGTGGCGTTCAGGCGCGGAACGGTGAGGTCATGGAAGCCGACTCTGTTGTTCTGGCTGGCGGCGCCTACAGTGTGCCGCTCATCCGAAAACTCGGCGTACGCTTGAGACCCTGTTTGCCCGACGGACTGCCTGCTATAGGTCCACTCTCGCGATCCGCCGGTCACCGCCGATCGCGGAAATGAAGTGCGCCTTGGCCCGCCGCGGTGGGTCCGGTAGAACCTCACCGATGAAGCGGTCCAGACGCAATTTGATGTTTGTAACAGCTTTTTCTGTACTCCTGACGTAAGTGAGCCAGCCAAATCGAAGGTGTGCGTTCTTCACGGCGAATCCTTCTTTTCGTGGGTGAGGATCTGGGTCTCGCCGTCAGCGAAGACCAGCGTCAACTCATGCGAGAACCGTTCGCGGTCATGCAGGATCTTGGTTCCATCCTCTTCCTGCTCTTCCCAGTGGTCAGTGAATTTCACCGAGCGCCAGTGGGCGATGTGGCGATTCTCTCCTTCGCCGAATATTCCATTGAGCATTCCAGCCGTGCAGAGCAAGCCGACATGTCCACCGTGCAGTGGTGTGAGCGGCCGGCCTCTGACGTCATTCAGCTTGGGCAGAATCACACGGCCCGCCTGACGATATGCGGCTGACTCCAGTAACAAGTCCTCCACTTCGTCCAATGGAAGACCCATGTTGGTCAATACCGCCGGCTCTGACGCAGGAACTTCGTAACGTCCCCCAGCAGTGTCGCCCAGAGGCTCAAGCTCGCTCTTCGTTGCCAGCCCTTCGAGGTAGCGCACTCCATCCAACAAGGCAGCGTCGGAAACCTTGGCATGTCGTTTGCGGCGTGTTGCCAGCACTACAATCTGCTTGTATTGCACGCAAGCGGGCTCGGTGAGCCTGAAGACGCGTAAGTCCGTGAAATGTTCGCTCAAGAGTCTGGCACATTTCGCCAGGCGCAACTGCGGGGTGACAAACAGCAATACACCCCCAGGTTTGAGCCAGCGATAGCTATGTTCGAGGAAGACCAGTTCCAATCGCTGATTGTTGCTCTCTCCGGATTCCCAATCGTACGGAGGATTCAGGTACAGCAGTGACACTGTCTCTGCCTGGCACCGCACATCCATCGCACTAGCCTGTGGAGTCTCGATCCCGAGGGCTCTCGCCTGCTCTGCACGGAAAGCATCGATCTCGATACCGTAGCAACGAACAGGCGCGTCACGAAGCAGGCGGGCAAAAGCGATCCCATCGCCTACGCAGGGATCGAGCGCGGAAGACTGTTCCGAAAAGTAGAGCCAATTCTTCAACCTGTCGGCTTCGGCGATTGGAAGAGGGTAAAACCCGAGCTTGGCTTGACCATGAGCGCGCATAGAAATGCCTCTCTAGGTTGGCGCGTTCCGCTAGTACATTGGCGCGTTTTGCTAGTGAATTCAGGAGCCCGCGCGAATAGGGTGGAAATCACACGGAAGGAGAATTCGATTCATGAACGGAACGACTTCAACCATCGCCCCTCAGGAAGAACAGCTGTCGGCACCGGCGAAGACCCATTCGGCCAAAGCCTACGCAGCCGAAAGCGCAAGCTCCGGCCTCGCACCACGATCGATTCAGCGTCGTGCCCCGCGACCCCAGGATGTCGAGATCGAAATCCTGTATTGCGGCGTGTGTCACTCCGATCTGCATCAAGTGCGCGACGAGTGGCACGCGTTTATGCCCACGGTTTACCCCTCTGTGCCGGGACACGAGATCGTGGGCCGCGTCGCTCGAATCGGCAGCGCCGTCAAGACTTTCAAAGAGGGTGATTTCGCCGCTGTCGGTTGCATGGTCAACTCCTGCGGCGTGTGCCCGAACTGCCGCGAAGGACTCGAACAGTACTGCGACGACGGCTTCACACTTACTTACAACAGCGAAGACAAGATCCTGGGCGGCGTCACCTATGGCGGCTACTCAGACAGCATTGTTGTCGATGAGTCGTTCGTGCTGCGCGTGTCACCGAAGGTGGACCTCGCTGCCACGGCGCCGCTGCTCTGCGCAGGAATCACCACGTATTCCCCGATGCGGCACTGGCATGTTCAGAAAGGCCAGAAAGTGGGAATCGTTGGCCTGGGCGGCCTGGGTCACATGGGCGTGAAATTCGCGCACGCCTTCGGCGCGCACACGGTGTTGTTCACGACCTCGCCGAACAAGTCGGCAGACGCCAAGCGGATGGGCGCGGATGAAATTGTCATCTCGAAGAACGAAGCTGAAATGCAAAAACACGTCAACAGTTTCGACTTCATTCAGGATACGGTTTCCGCCAAGCACGACTTGAATGTTTACCTCAACCTGCTGCGGGGCGACGGCACCATGACGTTAGTGGGAGCGCCGCCCCAACCGCCGGAAGTTCAGATTTTCGGCTTGCTGATGAAGCGCCGTCAGCTGGCGGGTTCAGGAATCGGCGGGATCCGCGAAACCCAGGAGATGCTCGACTTTTGTGCTGAGCACGGCATCACCGCCGATGTCGAACTGATCCCGATTCAGCAGATCAATGAGGCTTACAAACGGCTTTTGAAAAGCGACGTGAAGTATCGCTTTGTCATCGATATGGCATCGCTTCGGTAACTCGGAACGCTCGAAGGAGAAACAATGCAAAAGCGCAAACTCGGAAAAAGCAATTTGGAAGTTTCGACGCTCGGCCTCGGCTGCATGGGATTGAGCTCCGGCTTCGGTCCGCCCGTCGAAAAGTCATATGGCGTCTCACTCATCCGCGCTGCCTTCGAACGTGGTGTCACATTCTTCGATACCGCGGAAGCTTACGGCCCGTTCGCTAACGAAGAGTTGGTCGGCGAGGCCCTTGCTTCCTTCCGGGATCAAGTCGTGATCGCCACCAAGTTCGGATTCAAAATCGATCCCAAAGCCGAGCGGCCTCTAGCTGGAGTCGATAGTCGGCCCGAGCACATCCGCGAGGTCGCCGAGGCCTCTCTGAAACGACTCAAGACCGATGTCATCGACCTCTTCTATCAGCACCGCGTCGATCCCAACGTGCCGATTGAGGATGTTGCCGGAACCGTGAAGGACCTCATTCAGCAAGGCAAGGTCAGGCACTTCGGCCTCTCCGAAGCGGGCGTCCAGACGATTCGTCGCGCGCACAAAGTCCAGCCTGTGACTGCACTCCAGAGCGAATACTCGCTGTGGTGGAGAGAGCCGGAGGCTGAGATCATCCCGACGCTCGAAGAACTCGGCATCGGATTCGTTCCCTTTAGCCCTCTCGGCAAAGGCTTCTTGACCGGTGCGATCAACGAGCAGACGAAGTTCGACAAGAACGACTTCCGCAACATCGTTCCCCGCTTCACGCCAGAGAATCGAAAAGCGAATCAGGCTCTGGTCGATGTGCTTGGCAGATTCGCAAGACAGAAGAAGGCCACACCGGCTCAGATCGCCCTTGCCTGGCTCCTCGCGCAAAGACCTTGGATCGTTCCTATCCCGGGCACGACGAAACTCCAGCGTCTCGAGGAGAACATCGCCTCGGCGTCGATCGAACTTACACGCGACGATCTCCGTGAGATCGACAACGTCGCATCAAAGATCCCGGTGCAAGGCGAACGCTATCCGGAAAGCTTCCAGAAACTGGTCAATCGTTAATGGGCCGCGCGCGGCGAACGCCTCGCGAGAGATCAACTGAGGGAACACAAAATGGAAATCAAACGAGCTGGCTCTCAACCCTCCGGCAAGGGACCATCCGACTGGTTCACTGGCGCCGTGCGGATCGATCCGCTTTTTCAGGCGCCTGATCCGGCATGGGTGCAAGGCGCGAGCGTAACCTTCGAGCCCGGCGCGCGCACCGCATGGCATACGCATCCGCTCGGTCAGACTCTCATCGTCACGGCTGGATGCGGCTGGGCCCAGCATTGGGGAGGCCCGGTCGATGAGATCCGGCCCGGTGATGTCGTCTGCTTCTCGCCCGGCGAGAAACACTGGCATGGCGCCGCGCCAACGACTGCCATGACCCACATCGCGATTCAGGGAAACAAAGACGGAAAGGTGGTTGACTGGATGGAGCATGTCAGCAACGAACAATACAAGAAAGGATGAAGAGCCGGGTAAGGACTTCGCGGGTTAGTCTCAAGACAGCATCGTGAACCGATTTCGAATTTCCAATACGCTTGCTCGAAGGCTCGATGACCGAGGGCTCTCTCCCTCGGCGGTCTTGCGAAGCGCAGGCGTGCCCATCGGCTTGTTCAGCCAGGACAAGATCCTCCTGACCACCGAGGAATTCTTTGCTCTCTACCGCGGAATTGCCGAAGTCAGCCGTGATCCGGCAATCGGGCTCAAACTCGGAACGGAAGATCGCATGGAGCGCTACGATCCGATCGCGATTGCCGCCGTTTGCACCCGGTCTTTCCGCGATGCCATCGACCGCATTGGTCGATACAAGCAGCTGACCTGCCCCGAGAAAATTGCTTTGGTCGAGCGCGGCAGCGAGTCCACGGTGCATTTCACCTGGCTACTGGCCCACGAGGAAGAGCCGGCGCTGCTGGTCGACGTCTGTTTCGCCTGGATCCTGTCCATTGCCCGGCGCGGGACCGGTCGGACGATTCACCCGAAACGCGTCGAATTTCAGCGGCCGGAGGCGGATCGGGCACTGTATGAAAAGCACTTTCAGTGCCCGATCAAATTCCGAGCCGCTAGGAATGTCCTCGTGTTCAACAAAGCCGACATGGATGTCCCTTTCGTCACTTACAACGCCGATCTGCTGGCGACGGTTGCGCCTCAGCTTGAGGCCGAACTGAAGCAGCAACTTGCCGAGAAAAACCTGCGCGAGCAAGTAAAAGGTACATTGAAACAATTGCTCGCGGGGCAACGTCCCGGCATACATGATGTGGCACGGGAACTGCGCCTGAGCACGCGCACTCTGCAACGTCGCCTCACCGAAGACGGAGCGACGTTTCAGCAGTTGATGGAAGAGGCCCGCCGCGAACTGGCGCGGCATTATCTGCTCCACTCTTCGCTCGAATTGAATGAAACCGCTTATCTGCTAGGGTACGAGGACGCCAATTCCTTCTTCCGCGCCTTCCATGAATGGGAAGGCACTTCGCCCAGACAGTGGCGAACCGTGCATATGGCTTCCGCTTAGCGAACCCCCAGTATCAAACCTCTCTAAAACTCTTCAATACTCGGCCGGCAGGAGCAGCGTGGTCACTGAGCGATCCGCTTCCGTGATGATCCAGAGCTTTTCTGTATTCATGACTTGATAACTGCTCACCAGGCGGAATCCGTACTTGAGGCTCAATTCGTTTTCAGCCTTGTCGTCCTGGCAGAGATCGCCCCAATCGCCGCGGAAATGCCGGGAGAGGAATTCCAGCGGTGACTTATTGGCCTGCTCCAATAATGCAAGTGCGCCCGGCGTCGCAACAATCTGGCCTGCGGGAAAAAGCGGAATCGTCGGTAGAGAGTTCATAATTCAGCTCCTTTCATGGCCTGGTTGACCTCGATGAAAGGCGGAATTTATCCGTGCGGGGCCGCGGAACCGATCATCCGGCGAGTTTCCAATCACTTGTTTTCGGTGTTTGAAAGCTGGCGGAACTCATCAATAGGGCGCGGTTCTTCGCGACCACTCGAAGTTCGGACTAGGATGCCGTTCTCGTTCTCAGCCCTTCTGTTCGCGATCTTCGTGTAAAGATGGATGACGTACAGAGATTCGCACCCTTCACAATTTCCATGTTGTGGCCGTCCATCGCGCGCGGGATCATAACGAGGGTGGACGATACATTTACCATCGAAGCGAAATCGAATTCTGAGAGACATCGAGCACCTCAATAGTCATCATGCGTACCTTGGCTTCCATTAAGAGCCTGAGCCACCAGTTCGGTAAGTCCGTCTGAAGCAGGCAGTTCCCTCACGGCGACAAAGGAGCAAAAACTGTTCACGGGAATCGGCCGCTCATCTTCAATTCGGTAGCCGCGCTCGATGTGTTGTTGTTTTCGTTTCTCAAACAAGTCGGCTCTCGTGGTCACAAGAATTCTCATGGCCATCCTCATTTCTCATTCATTGGCAATCAGGTGGAAGTCCGTGCGGGCGGGTCATGGAACGCGGGCATTAATCTTGCTGTGTGCACAAGCCCGTTTGGGACCTCTGTTGGGCTGCCTCTGGTTCGCTTTCCTTCGTTGGAACGAGCCTCTCCCAACGGATCGAAAATCTGCGGCAAGGCTGTCCCCCGTCATAGAGCTCAAAAATGAGCTCGTCGGAGACATAGAGCGCGATTGGCAGGGAAATCACTGGAGGGCGGGCGCTATCGGCAGGAGATGGAGGATTGTGCTCGACCATACGGATCCTCCTTTCCTGGTGTTTGTGCCGAAAGCCCGTCGCTTGCACGGGTGGCAATTACAAGCGCTGTGCCTCAAGCGAGCGATCTCTTGCCGCAAGAGCCATGGCAGAATCCACAGGCGAGTCATGCCAGTTCGGAAATGGGTTCCGGCTCGACCTACGAAATTCGCCGATCAACTTCCGGATCGTAGGCCGTCGACAGCCAAGCGTTTCCACCAGCCGCTCCAGACCGACCCGGTCTCCTTCGTACCACTCTTCGGGAATATCGGCGGCGCACCGCCAAATGGTGTTAGCATCCATCTCTTCGGCTCGACTGAGCGCCGGCTCAAACACCTGCCATCCCATGACACCCTCGTAAACGCAGTTGTTCGCGTATGCGCCTCGAAGGGGAGAGTCTGGAAACGTCCACTCGCCGGCATTGAAACAGTAGCCCTGGTCAATGAACGTTGCGGTGTGCCGCTGACTTCGTGGTGTTTTGCGGCAGAAGACTGCCTGACGTCCATCGCTGTTGCACGTCCACTTGTCCAGCACAAGAACTCGGGCGAAGTCACCGACATTCACAACTCTCTGTAGTAACTCGCGAGGCAAGTAGTCGAATATCATGCCAGGACTTTCGCAGCCCACGTACAGGGATCCCAACTGCCTGCCGCTCCGGCACGGGATCTTGGCACCACCCAGACTGATTCGGAGATCTTCGGTCTGTTCGATCAGAGAGTCAGAGACCTCGATCACTTCCACACGTGACATCGGCAGCCCAAGGGCGAGACCCAGGTTGGTGGCTAGCATTTCGTTCGCAAGCACTCGAATATGTTGAGGGTTGTTCTGGAACTTAGTGACATAACAGAAGCCGTCGGACGCCCTGAGCAGGTAGGATTGCGCGCCGCCCCGAAGTGGACGCAAGTGTTGGACTGCGGAGATGCAAGTGTTCACAAGCACCTCCTTGAGTTCGAATCGCGGTTAGTCGAAGACGAGAAGACAACGGCCGAAGGCGTGGTGAGCAAGCGCAGGTTTTGCAAAGAAGCTAGTGGGTAACAACTTGCGGGAGCCTCACGTGTGCAGGGCGGAAAGGGTTGAAAGCTATCCTTTCAAGCAATGCTCTTATTAAAGGATAGCGGCCTATCCCTTTATGAGAAAACCGGTTCACATGCGAGTGGCACGCCCCAGGAGATATCTCAGGGAATGAGATGAGGAGCTATCACACTGAGAAACTCACTCGAACTGATGATCTTGGTGTTTTTCCAGAACTTGGGGAAATGACGTTGGTTGCCGGTCACTAGGTAGTCCGCGCGAGCGGAGTCAGCACATTCAACGAAGATGTTGTCAGCGGGATCAGAGGTGATTTGAGCCAAATGCGATGGCGCGACAACGCGAACACGGTTCTCGATCAACTGCAGCAATTGCCGACGTAAACCCCTGCGAATTTTGAGTTCAGGACGGGCCAGCACGAGGGCGTATTCCGCCAAAATAGGCTCAGAGGCATACCAATGAGCAGGTTTGGTCATTGCCAGCAATACCACGGTCCGCTGCAGTCCTTCGGGTCTCAGCGCGGCGGACACGACTACGTTTGTGTCGATGACCAGCCGAAGGGGAATCATCGCCTTCTGGATTTGCGCGCGGCTCTGACGATCTGGTCGATCTGCTTGACACCCAACCGATTCGTCCCCTTTTGCTTCGATTCCTGCCCAATGGCCCGAAGGACCTCAGGCTCCGGAACTGCGAGACGTACATAGTCCCTGATGCTCATCAGCACGGCCCGGGGGCTACCTCGCTTTTCTATGACAAGCGATCTGCCCTCATCTTCGACGCGACGGAGAAGCTTTCCAAAATTGGCCCGCGCATCTAGGGCCGTGACGATAATTCCATCATTCATAAACTCTCCATTTCGATTAATTAAACTGTACAGTTCGGGTCGGGTAGATGTCAATAATCGATTCCGCTGGAGGTCACTGTTGGAACTTATAAGAAAGGTCGCTCACAGTCATGTCGGTCAACAGATTCCAGTGTGCCGCGGCTGGCGAGCGATGTTCTCGCAGCCATGCCCGCTCAGCTTGGGTCATGGAGTCGTGGCAGAACGTATCTTCGCGGGCGAGCCGCGCACCCTCCAAAACTTCTAAACGTTGTCGTAGCTCTCTCGCCCGCTCCATGTCGTTCTTGCCTTCTGCCACGTCGCCCGCTACGGAGACGGCAAACCCCAATCGGTTTTGCCGATCGCGTACCTTGGCGTTGCGAACCAGCCAATCCCAGTCCATATCAACGTAGGTCACAACCAACCACGGCAACCCCTCGGCAACTCGGGCATCAAGGTCTGGCTCATTCAGCGCCTCAAGCAAGACCTCCGCAGGGTTGCGCCGCCTTCTCGCCCTGAGATAGGCAAATCCCGGATAGCCGAGCGCGCTTAGTTCTGCGCTGAAATCACGCTTCTGCAAAGAAAGTGGCGATCCCATTTCCTCAGAGCGCAACGGCAGCACCGTGGGCGGCAGATTCAGCACTTTGAGAGCCCTGCGTACAAATCGTACCGACACAGGACGACGCCCCTTCTCCAGCATCGACAAGTAGGCTTGGGTAACATCAAGCGCAAGGGCCGCTTGCTCTTGGGTCCAGTTCTTCTCCAAGCGCGCCTCTTTCAACATGTTCCCATCCATACGGATACTTGTTCCTCTCCAAGGGATCTCTCAGCTAATATAACATAAACTGTTATATTATTCAGATCCCCTCTCATTGTTGTCGCGGACGGCGGTCCTTTAATAACGAAGTTCCCTATTAAAGGATGCCCACCTATCGCCGTTCTAAGCAAGGGGTTGCGAGCGGTGCTCTCGAAGGCTTCGGTTTCAATGGGTGGTTTCCGCTACTCGTTCGATTTCGAGGACGACCTGCTTGAGGCTTTCCAGACTGTCAACTTGATTGAGCGAATTGAGCCGCAGCGAACGGAGGATCGGCACTAGAGTTTCGGGCCCAACTCTGTCCAAAGCAGCCTCCAGGCGCCGCAGTCCCCGTTCCGCCCCTTGCATTTGCGCCAACACCTTTCGCAGAACATCTGCATCGCGAATCTCTTTTGGATTCCAGACTCTTGCGCCCGTCTTCAATAGCCCGCGATACAGCCGCCAGCCTAGCGGTTCTGCCATCGCCTCGATCTGGCGAACGAACGCGTTTGCATCTTCGGCGCTTACACCTCGGCCCTGTTGCGCGGGATTCGGGTTGGACAACGTGTCATTTGCTGCCTGGCCAGGCCTCGATCCTTCCCGCCAGCCCTGCGGAGTTGCCCAACCGAACAGCTGCGGAATGTTCTTGGGCCGCTTTCGCTCGTCGAGATCAACCCATACTCCTGTGAAGTGGTACAGATAACGGCCGAGCCCAAAGCAGGAGCAGGCCCGCTTGAATGCCTGGGCCTCTGCGGCCGTGCAAGCATTGTCGTTGTCCGCCCATTCCTCCCCAGTGGCTGAGTGCGATCCGAGTCCAAAGATCGTCAGTTCGCACGTGACCAGCACCTTGGCGACGAGCTTTTGGTCTTTGGCCCGCTCAAAGTTGGCGCTGGTGTGCACGGCGTACTTGCGTGTCCAACCAGCCGGACTGAACACGGCATTGAGCCGATCGGTATAAGCGCGCTGATCCGCGTATGGCACAACCTGTCCCCGCGACTGTCCTTGTGCTGTGTTGGTCACGCGCCACTCGATGACCGACGGCTCAAATGGAATCTCCAGTTCACCAACCAGCTCTGAAATCTTCTGGGGACTGAATTGCTGTGGAGTTTGTGTTTGGAGTGAAGCGATCCCCAAAGAGGAAGGATCTGCGCCAGTCGCGTGTGGGTCGGCACGTCCGTTGGCACCACCATTTGCAGCGGTCATGACTTTTCTCCTCAGGTCTCGGTGAAGTTCTTATACTTCGGGTAAGTCGAACGAGGGCAGACCTCGGACTAGATGGGAGTGACGAGCAGCCCGGTCATCCTTGGCTTAGAAGTTTGTGGCATCTCTCATCCAACAGTCGGAATAGGACCTCCGCGTCGTTGGCAGCATCCACTGGATCGCGGGCCAAAGCAGAACGGAGCGCATCTTTCAGCCAGAACGAGGCCGCTGGGTCAGACAGCACTTGCTCGATTTCGAGTCGCTCGGCCATACCACTTCTAGGGCGAGACCTCTCCTATTTCAGGCACTACACCGCCGCGCATAACTGTGCCAGGTTGCAGCAAATGGCAGTGATGGCATCCGACACAACTCGCCGCGGTTGTGATGCGAAGGGCCGCGGCTTGAAACTGGCTGGGCAATCTCGCCAGTTCACCACTGCGGCTGTAAAAGACCGGGCTCACTGTGCCTCGGAACTTGGCATCTTTGCTTGAGAGGTCCATCTCCAAAGTGCCGCGCCGGCCATAAAACAAGATCGAACTTTCAAGGCGCGGCCGTTTCCCATTCTCCAAGCGTGCCAATGAGTGGCGCGTGATCAGCAGATCGTACGTGCATTGCACGCGTAACATTTGTAGCCGGACGAAGCCAGCAGAGATGACAACGCCATGAACGCCGTTGACCGCGATGCTGTCCATTCGCTGCAGCCATGACATCGGTTGTCCATCTTCGTCTACAAAGCCGCAATAAGCTCCCAGGTCAGCCACAGCCCCGCCTGATTCCGCGCCTCGCAGCACGTATCTTCGAGCGAGATGCTGATGCTCGATGGAGACTGCCGGCTGGCAATAGATACCGGCAGTTTGAAGACCCTTAAGAGTAATTGCCGGTAGGCGCAATCCTCGCAAGGCCAGAATTTGACTGTAGTTGATCGGATTCGATTGGAGAGTCTTCTCGTCATTCATAGGTTAGCTCGCTATGCTTCGGATTGGACAGCCTAGCGCTGCCCGGATCATCTCCTTTGTGCAACCTGCCCAACACTTGTACTTCCGAGGATCGGCAACGCAGATGGCCAGATTGTCGCCACTTCGGTCGCGGCCCTGTGCGGCGCATGATGGACAACGAGTCCAGTAGTTTCCCGAGCGACGCTGCACAGGGCCGACGTGATCTAGGATTCGAAACTCGTGCCGCGTGGGATCGTAAGGTGGCAGCACAAATTTCGGCTTCGGCTGAAATCCCTCCGGCATACTCAGCCCCGTGACCAAGCCAGTCATCTCGGCGTCTGTAATTTTCTTGAGCCGCTCAAGGTAGTCCAGCTGCGCTTCGAGCCGGTAATCCGCGCCGTAGAACCAAAAGCGCTGTCCAACCGCGCGATGGACGCCAAGCGGCCCCCGAAGCGCGTTGCCAAACTCGGCGTCTCCCAACCGATCCTGTCGGGGAAACACTTCGATCCCTTCGGCCAAGCCCGCTCCACCTTTCACCGGCACTCTCAACCGCGTTGCCAGGTTGTAGATGTAGACTCGGCAGTCCCGTGCCAACAACGGCTGCTCCGCGAATATCCAAAGGTGCCCGCCGCGACGCGACTTCTCCAGCGCTGCCTCAACTCCGTCCCGGAGCAATTCCCATCGCAGCTTGAGCAGATCTTCCAAGGCGTTTCCATAATCGGCATCAATGGCCACCCACTTCGACCGCTGGGTCTCCGGGTTGATGGCGTAGATCCCGATCGTGATCTGGCCGTTTAGGTGTTGCACAACCGCCTCTCGTGACAGCGTGCGTCCGTCCTTCGGCTTGTAGTAGTAATGCTTGCCGTTGTTTGCCGGTTTGTCCGATTGCATTGTGTAGGCCAGGCGGTTTATGAGCAGGCGCCAATAGCGGGCGGCCAGCCCTAGACTGGCGGACTTGCCTTTTTCCATGGCACTACCTCGCATCGGTTTCCTACTTACGACAGGTTGGAAACTCGGTCAAATCAGCCGAGCAAAAGGTGGGTTGTCGTCTGGTTCAGGCTCTTGCGGGCTCCTGCACTGAAGCCCGGCAAAGATCAGGGTTGGACGCGCAGTCGAGCAAGCGATACTCACCGAGCAGATCTTCAAACTCCGCTATGGTGAGCGTGTCGTCAGACCCCTGATCAAAGGAGATCAGATAGAATTGCTGGCCGACACGGTCGTACATGTAGATGGCACCGGAGGCGGGATTGTCAGGGACCATCAACAGCACAAGAATTCCCTTGGGCATCTGTATCCACCTCGTCGCGGTGCCTTCGCTCATCTGCACGAACACTTTGACCAAACGATCAAGGTTGGCTTCTTTTGAAACAATTTCTTCGGCATAGAAGAGATGGTGGATAGACATGTTTCCTCGGCTGCGTAACATGGCGGATTCTCCTTTCATTGTCGAGCGATTTTTTTTAGGTCGAGCGGGCGATTGCTGCGGAGGGCCGGAGATGCTGGAGTAACACACCCCGAGAGTGATGGCCACACTTCCGCAGACCGACCGACTGGGAACTACTACCCAGTCGTGGACACGAATGCATTTATGAGGACTGATTCAGAAGAGGTCCACTCGGGCAGGCTTAGCTCTTTGCAAGGTACGCTCGGAAGACAGATGCTACCTTGCGATATAACAGTGGAGTGCAACAGCGGAGTTCAGCTCTGGATGTAGCACCAACGAACAGTCCCATCGGTGTGGAGGGCGAAAATCATGGTCACTACTCCTCCGGTTGTTCCCGACACACCCTTTTTCATTGGCCAGCCGACCGGCGATCTGGTTCACTTCCGCGTGGAGGTCGATCGCTCGCGCCGCCTTCCTGTCGACCCAGCGATCAACACGCGCCTCCAAACCCTCGAGACGAACGGGCTGATCCTCTCCATTGCGGGAATCATAGCTCGTTCGGCAATCCACTTCATGGGTGCCGTCCTTGATGCGGGTGAAGGGCATGAGATCTTTTTGGGGCCTGGCGGTGCAAGTGGTCGACGCTCTGGTGACCGGCCAACTTGAAGAGTTGAGGTTTCCGGAAGAGCAGACGCTAATCGAGAAAAATGAAACTCGCATGATCATCTTGCTCTCCGACCTCACTGTTTTAGTCTGGGCTCCCTCTCGTGAACTGCTAGACTTGGCGGAAGACGAAAAAGACCGCTGACATCAGTCGGACCGGCTATTGATTCGAAACCAGATATTCTACAAGCGATTTGCAGACGTGCGTCGCGTTCTTGCTGCTTCTGATGGCCTGGGTTCGACATTTGTCATGATCCAGAATCACAAGATCTCTCAGCTGGTACTAAGGAGTCGGCTGCTAAAAAGTGATTTCGTGCGTGGCATCCGTCTTGAGCGAATCAGGTTAAGAGCGGCTGCAACTTGGGGCCGGACGCGGTCAGGACGCCAACTGTGGCAAACAGCTTGGGTCGTTTTTTTCATAGCTTCTCCAAGCCAACAGAAGATTGTTGAGTCAGGGGGTAGTAAGGATTCATATCACTACCAGTCAGACACTTCCAGCCTGACAAAACCCCGCATATCCACGCCGAGAACAAGGCGAGGACAGCGCGAGAACAAGGCAAAGGTGAGTCGAACACCAGGCAATAGCGAGGGAGGTTCGGCCTTCCTTTACTGCAGCACGTCCCACAACCTGGCCGTAATTCCATCGCGGCCGGTCACGACCGTATCCAGCAAATGCCGCTCAAAAGCTGCCGCGTCTGCGAAGGCCAGTCTTTTACGAACCGACTGGAATTCATGCACGAGGTGGACCAGCACCTCCATTCCCGAAGTCAAATAGAGTACGCACTCGATCTGACGCTCGGCCTCTAGCGCCGCCCGTATGCGTTCGTACTGTTTGAGACTTTTCAATATTCGTTCGTATTCCAGCGCAAATCGGACCTTGCGATCACCAATCCAGATATCCACAATGGCGTCATAGTCTTTCTGGTAAGGAGCCCGTGAAATGGTATTGAAAGAGGCAATTTCGATTTCCGATTGCCAGCCGGCAAGCAGGTTCGCTCGCCACAGCGCCAACTGCACGGCGTTTAATTCCAGGGAGTGAAACACTTGCGAAAGGTGCGGTAAGTGTTCGGTGTTGGAATGCAAGACGGCAGTAAACTGGCCGTGATGTTCGAGCAGAGTGATGCCATCTTTGGTGATGCGGTAGACCGCCGATCCCGCACCGCAAACGTTCTGACAGATGCCGATCTGTCCGGAGTCGATCAACCGTTTCACCCGCCAGCTGAAGCTGTTTCGGGAGTGATCGAAGCCGCCCAGTTTCATCAATTCAAATAGTTGATGATGGCTGACAAACTTCGAGTTGCGCACCCGGCGGAGCAGCGGAATGTCCCTTTCGGGATTGATAACCAGGCTGCCTTTGGCATAACGCATAGCAAACTCGTCAGTTTGAGCGGACCTCTTCGGCCAGTTGCAGAGATGCACCATTTGGCAGATTTGGTCGCACGATCAGCCGCCAGATTCCGATTGCGCTGCGGACCCAAGCTTCTGGTTCCATCAGGAGCAATGCTTCCTGTCTACCTCGCAGCTGACTGATGGAAATCGGCCATATAAATTGCGACCTCCAACCGAGATTGCCAAAGTCCAGAACGCCATGCCGATCACTGGAGACCACGACAAGGTAGTGATTTGGAACCTTGTTCTTCGCCGCTTTTTTGACGAATAAAACACGATTACCGCCACAAGCTAACACCGGATCGGCGCACCAGAATATCTCCCCAATCGAGCGGCCGGGGAAGTGCGGATTGAAATCGCTGACCCCATTAAAGCGGACCAGACCCGGAAGCACCCAATATCGCCTGACCTTGTTCGCACAACGAATGCCCGCGGAGTTGTAGTAGGCGGCGTGCCGCGTGTATCGATGGGGATCATCGTGGTCCCGGCCGAAGCGCGCCCACCAACTACTGCCGAACTCCAGTATCTTCACCGACATCATTGAGGTACTCCATAAGCGCCTGGTTCACGCGCCGCATGGTTGCGATCTGCTCTGCGGCAGGTAGCTTGGAGAGTTCGCCGACCTGCTCCACGATTTGCCGAAACAGTTGCATCTTGTGCTCGGAGAAGTATTGCCAGAGGTTCGCGAACCGCGTTCCTTCTTCTGCAAACGCTCTCTGCGCCGGAGGCAGAGAACTCATCCGCCTCTCGTACTCCTGAAGGTCTTTAATCGCACCTAATTCTCCGCCCGGCAAGAACCTGCCCAGGCTTCCTTGTACCGCGACCGCCGGTTTGTCCTGTTGATCTTCCTTGGACATCTGTCTCTACTTCCTATCTGAACCGTCCCCGCTATTCGCCTTTCAAAGCGCGGTTCTTCTGTTGCTCGGTCTGCAATCGCACTTCGGATTGGTTGAGCTGCCGCCGCAAATGCTTCTCCTGCTCCTGCGATCGGCCCAACTGCTGTTCGAGTGAGTTCACCTTCACAACGAGGTCCATTTCAGGTTTGAACAACGGGATCTGGCTTGTGGGTCTGACTCCATTTCCGCCTGCCTTTGCGGTCTCCGTCTTGGCGCTCGCCGGGCTGCTCTTTATGGTGGTCACCTCGGTGGGTTGCGCCGCGCCGCGCTTGGGACTGCTTTTGTTCCCCTCTTGCTCGCCGCGGTCCAGCAACGCTATTGGTGAACGTAGCGCCCTTTCTGTGGCGCCTGTCAGCGCCTCCATTAGTTCGTGATTGCGCTTTGTGGCCTCGTCTACTTGGGCGTTGGCACGTTCCAAGGCGTGTTCGTACTGTTGAAGCACCTCCGCCACGACCCACTCCCGCCGGGCTTGCCGGTTGTGCTGGTAAACGATGATGACGAACAAACAACTGAGCAAGCTCAAGGCGACCGTGTTCGACCAGAAGTAGCCGTTCTCAACGGTTTCCTCCAGAACGAACTTGCGTCCTTCATCAATGCACTGGCCGTAGTTCTTGTCCGAGGGATTGATGCGTTTCAGCGCGAAATCAACGAAGCTATCTGCCGGCTTTCCGGTTGGACGCTGCGACGCGGGGTCGTAGGACTGTCGTTGCGCTTGCTGCACAACCGAGGAGAACGCTCCCGTCGTCGCCAGCAGCAGACACACCGTCACGATTCGGTTGGTGTGATTCACAATCATGGCAGCCGTCCGTTGCGCATCCATACACTGCCACTGCGCCGGATCGCTTCAGGATCTCTGAAGCGCAGGTTCGCTCCTTGAGCTTGAGAACCAGCGGAATGGAGAGCAGGATAGATCCGGGGCTCAAGTCCAGGAAAACGATACTGGTGCGGTACTCGCACGTGCAGGTGAGAGTGAAGTGTGCCTTGGCGGTTGTCGGCCATCAAGATTTCCATCTGGCCGACAGGCAGATTCTTGATGTGCTCGTCTTGGGCGCGCGTGTCCTTGATGTCGGTTTCACTTCCGAAACCGACGGGCTCGTATTTCTCTTCAAAGACCCCGGTACGCCGGACGCTTAAAGTACGCCGCTTCTGCCGGACACGAGCCGATGCTTTCGTGAAGTGTTGCGTCGTCTCTTCGTCCTTGGTGCGCAGGATCATATTGGTATTCGGCGCGAGGAGACCTCGTCACGAAACCCGCGGCTCACGGTCAACAACTGGGGAATCGCCTGCAGGGAAAACAGGAAAGCGGTGTTGGTCCCGCGTGCCGTTTGTACAATCTGGGCGAAGTTCGTGTAAGCAAACGGCGCAAACTCGTCCAGGATTACGCTCACCATCGGGCGGTTCTGACCAGCGACTTCCGCCAAGTCCTCGTAGCGTTTCCCAATGATCAACTGCAGGTTTTGCAGTAGCATCCGGCCAAGCGCCCTGACTGCCTTGGAGTTCTTGTTAGTGTTCAACGAAACAAACAGAATCAGTTCCTGGTCGATGACCTCGTCGAGCGAAAGCATCTCATCGTAGGCGCCAGTGATGACGGAGAGTTCGTCCTGGAGAAAGGTCATCAATTGATTCAAGAGACCCTGGATTTTCGTGATCCGCTCGCGGTCCTGAAGGGACTGCTGCAGCATCCTGGCCGACATGGCGAAGTTCAGGCGGCGCTGATTGCTGACGCCCTCAAGCGTCTGTAGTCTGGTGCGGGCAATCGCAATCTGTTCCCGCAGGACCACTGGGTCCAGCGCCATCACCATCACGTCGTAAAAGTTGTAGCGTTTGCCGGTGTATGTCAGAACGCGCGAGATATCGGTGAGATAGTTGCCTTGATGCCCGTGGAAGAAATCCTTTTCCTGATCGAAGGACTCAAACACCAGACCTGAGTGTTCCTCGTACAGTCCCGCGTCACTGAAGAAAGCGTTGTAACGCACGGAGATGTCGGGACGGGAGGGGTCGAGCACGCGTAACTGGTGCATACGGCCCGCTGCCTCGATAGCAGGCAGGAGATCGCTAAGGTATTGTTTGTCAGCCTTGCCATCGAAGATCAACATGGGCATCCGGCGGGGTGCTTCGGGATGACCCCAGACACGGAAGAGATCCTGGGTAATGATGTTCCGCAGTAGAGTTGTTTTGCCGGAGCCAGTCGCTCCGCACACAGCCGCTTGCATGATGCGCGTGGCGTCCGGCCACAACCAGGGTGTGCCGTGCACGTCATAACCGAGCACAATCGCATTTTGCGCAAACGCCGATTGCACGGCAGCGCGGTCCTTGGACTGGCTCACAAATAACGGAGGCTGCGGCCAGTTGTTTTTGCGCCGATTGCGCAGAGTCACCGCATACCACACGATTGAGATGGCGGCGACGAGGGCGCAGACCGCGTAGAGAAAGAACTCTACGAGCTGTGACGGCCGGAAATGAAACCGGGCAATGAGGAAGTACAAGCTGGCGGAAAGCAGACCCAGGACGATGACGGCCGCAATGATCGCTGGGTTCTCTTCATGATTCCAGTTGTTATAACGGCGGCTGAGGCGGTCCTCGTTCTGCGGCGTCATAGCTGACCGTAGCTGAAGAAAAGGAAAATGCCGACGCAAACAAGAGCAACGGAACCGAGAATGAGCAGTAGTGGATTGACGCAAAACCGGCCGCCGCTAGTCCGTGGTTTCAGCGGGTCTCCAAGTCGCCTGATTATGTGGCCCCGAAGACCGTCTTCCGGATCCTCTGCCAAGAAGATTCTGAGGCGCTCGTGCACGCTGACACCCTCAGATTGCCTTTTGCAACTCATGCTCATAGCACCAGGGTCGCTCTGACATCGACGTCAAACACAATCTCCAACACTACCGGCGACTCCACATCCTGCCGAATGGTCGCATAGGCTCGTAGCGCGCCATCGTGCTCGTAGTACCGGCTGTAACGGAGCTTTTCCGGTATGTCGGTCTTTTCAGGCTTTTTCTTCTTCATCCACAATTTCACGTCTTATCTCCTAACCCTCTTGAGGCCTGCCACCGGCTGCTGCACCCAAGCCCCGCCCAACGGCGTAGCTCAGCACCTGCACGGAACCATGTGGCCGGTACACGTAGCCGGTGGTTTTGTGAGGTGCGTCCGTCCGCGAACTCGGGGGTGTCGGTGGGCTCGAGTTGCTGGTCATCGCGCTGCTCAGTCCTCCGCGAATGAACTCCCCCATTCCCGACGCTGGGGAAATCGATGCACCCGCCGATCCAGATCCGCCGGCGGCGTATCCCGCGCCGCTCCCCACAGACCCCGAACTTAAGCCGGCAGCAATTCCAAAGGTTCCAGCCATGACTGTGCCGAGTGCCGAAGCGCCGGTGCGAGCGAGTGCATAGACCGTCGATCCGGCGTCGCCGGAAATAATCCTTTTCGCAATGAAGGGAATCAGCGCGATGGCCAGGGCATAAAAGATGCTAACCAGTCCGAGCATGACCGAGTCCCCCGCTCCCTTCAGAAAGCCCAAGAACCCACTACCCAGGATATTGTTGACCTGGTTTACCTGGATGGCGGTGATGAGCGCTCCGAACACGGCATAGAGAATGCCCCATGCGTTCCAGATCATCACATTGAAGGCGTAGGCCTTCCCCAACTGGGCGACCCCGGAGATGGGAATCAGAGCGAGCACGAGAGGGCCGATCACGTAGAGGATTGCGCCAAACAAGGTATAGAAGAAGCAGAACACGATCATCGAGAGAGCGTAGAGAAGATAAGCAACCACGAGTAAGACAACCGTGATCGTAGCGGCTGCATCGCCCGTGATAATGTCCGTGAGCGTCAACGAAGGGTTGTTGGCGAACTGTTGTTGGAGCTGTCCCATCCAGCTCTGGAACATATCCCCCGCGCCGGAACTGCTGCCGATGAAATTCGCAACCGTGTTGAAGGATCCATTGACACCACGAAACACGGTGGCCCAGTTGGAAACGATCATGGCAACGATCAGATACTTGATGGCCGTTCCTGCAAGCGCCTGCACATCTCCTCCACGAAACGCCGCCTGATAGAGGCCGATCAGAAAACCGATCAGAAGGATGGCGAATGCGAAGTTCGTGACCGTCGGGATGATGGCGGTGCCGTCGATCCCAGCTAGCGCCGTGTTCAGGAGTTGCTGGAAATAAAACACGGTTACTGGACTCCTTGTTGTAAGACCTGGCTGCCCGTGGTCTGGAGCGTCGCCGCATGAGAAGCGCTGAACTTGAGCTGACCGCTTGAGTTGGCTAACTCAATCGAGCGCACGCGCACTAGCTCGGCCATGGCAGATTGCGTGTATGCGTTGGCCCTCACGAGCCACGCCGCGGTCTCAGCTTCCAAAATGGTGGAAGTACCGGGCGCGGTGGTCTGCAATTGCTGATTGATCTGTTCCGCCGCCTGAAGCTCAAGGTTGGCCAAAGCATCGATTTCAACCGCCTTCTTCATTGCGGCTTGTGCTTCCGCATCGGCCATATCAACCATGTTCCGCACCGGCTGGGGCGCGTTCGCCGGCGGCATCACCGCGCCGTACAAGGAGTAATAGCTGCTCGTAATTTGGGGCATTGCGCCCGGATTGCCTGAGAGCAGGCTCTGTTCGAGCATTTGCGGCATGGGCAAAGTTGCGCTGGCTACCGGCAACTGGAAGAGCTGGCGCATCTGGACGAATTGGCCCTCGAATTGGAGAGCCATGTTTCGGGCCTGACTAATCGCGGCCATCGGAAACACGACCTGCTGCTCGAAATTTGCTGATTGCTGTTGACTTTGCTGGATAGAACCTAGCGGCATAGCCACGGAGTTTCTGAGCAGGCCCGAGATTGTGTTGAGCCCGACCTGCATCATGGCGCAGCACGGATCAAGCCCAAGCTGGCTGCGGGCCTTGCTGGGAAGCAGCGCAATTACGATAACCAGACCGCATAGCGCGGCCACTGCGTTCCGCAGAAACTTCCAAAGACGAGAGAGCGTGAGTCGATTCATTTTCCGAAACTCCTTATGGATGAGCTAGAACTTGCTGGATCTGGTTCTGGAGACTTTGTGTCGCCACGGATCTCTGCTTAAGCAGAGCATTCTGGTGCGCCAGCTTCGTTGCTTCCTGGCGCAGTTGAGCAGCGAGCATTTTCGCGAGCTGCGCCTGGGTTTCGAGATCCGCGACGCGGGCCTGGGCGGTGACCATAGACGCCGATCCGGGAGCCGCAGTCATCGCCTGCTGTTCAAGAGAGTCCGCGAGAGTCAGCATCCCTTGGGTGGTTTGGTCGGAGACCATGGCGGTCTTCAAGGAATCCATGGACATTGCATCGTCAATGTCCATGAGGTTGCGCTGCACGGGCTGGGCAATTCCAGCCAACGCAACCGGCTGATAGACTTGCGTGTACAGCGAGGGAATCTGGCCGATGGACCCCGACTGGGCACCGCGGAACATCGACTCCAACTGCATGGGAAGAGCAAGAGTAGCGCTGTTGTTCTTGATGCCTTCAATCTGGGACATCAGGCCGGTGTAGCGCGCCCTGGTTGCGCTGACAAACGATCTCGTCTGGTTGATTAAGGCCAATGGCCAGATGATCTGCTGGCGAAAATTGTTGACTGCTGCACTCACCTTCCGCATTTCGCTCAATGCCTCGCCAATCGGGCCTTGGAGGGTGCTCGTGATGGTGTGAAAGAGAGACAGGATGTCTCCGATTCCGTCAGCGCGCAATGCGGTTGGCGCCAAGACTACGGCGACGATAAGGACAGCCAGGAGACGTTTGCTACGCGCAACTCCGCCCTTCAAACTCGTTACTGCATTTGAGATTCTCTTCATAGCGTTTTTGCTCCCTTTGCGACCTCACCCGACAACTCTTCCGGAAGCGGGTCGAGATCTGCGAGACCGAATGGAAAAGCATTTGCCAATTGCCGATAACTTTCGATTCGCGACACGCCCTTGTGCTGCTCCAGACGCCAGGAACGATAGGCGCGTTCTCGGGGGTAAGTAGTCACGATCCAGTAATCGATTGGCGTCGGCACCATACGGATCGTGTGCGTTGTGTCTGCTTTCTCGCCGATCACCAGCAGTGCGTCCGCGCGCTTGCCCTTCATTGGGGCGCTGAAGTGCTTGATCTGGTTTAGCGCCGTCTCGTTCAGGTGGAGGTGCTCGCGCAGGGCCGACACGTCTCCCGGTTGCTGCCCAACGATCTTCGTGGTCGAGTTCTTGACGATTCCAGCGCCATGGACTCTCGGGTTTGACTCCGTGCCAACAAAGTCTTCCGCAGTCTGTGATATCCCCCACACACTGGCGTTCCGTTTGCGCGCCGTGCGGAATAGCTGGACCACTTCAGGCGCGAGCACGGGCGAGTCGAGAAGAAACCAGCACTCATCGAGTACCGTGATGCTCCGCCGGCCCGCTCTGCCGGATGCACGCTGCGCTGTGGCGTGGGCTATCAAGAGGCTCATCGCCGTCTCCAGGCGCGGATCGTCGCTCAATTGCTCCACGTTGAAGAACAACCATGGGTTGTCGAGCGAGATTGTTGTGGGCCGATCGAACAGCTTTGAATACACGCCTTTCTCGCCAGTCCAGCTGCGCAGCTTGATGGCTGCCAAGTGTGCCTCATCCATCACCCTCTGGTTTTTCTCTTCGTCTCGCCACTGCGAGAGTTCGTCGCGCAGGTCGCAGAATGTTGGAATGGGGTTCGAGGGCCGGATCGCCGCCCTCTTGTAAGTCCGAAGAATGGCCTCCGTGATGAGGTTGTCGAGAAGTTCCGTGTCTTCGGCGCCGCCCTCACCGAGCATGTGGCGCGTCAGATTTTTCAGAAACGCGACTTGATCCTTGCACGGTTCTTTCTCCCACTCCGGCAGATCCCAGGGGTTGATCGTTTGCTCGGTATCGAGCGACATCGTGATCATGCGCCCGCCCATGAGTTCTACCAATGGACGATACGAGTCACCACGCTCGATGATCGAGATGAGGGGGTTGTCCCTCGCCGCCATCAGCAGGAATTGCTGCACCATGAAGGTTTTTCCGCCGCCGCTTTTGGCCACCACCAGCATGTTGGCGTCGCTCAAGGACGGATCGAATAGCGAGAAGGGAATGAGCTGCCGATAAGGCGTTTCGAAAAGAAACAGTGGCGATCTTGGCGTCCCCTGCCAGGGCATTTCGACCGGCAGGAGGTCTGCGGCATTTGAGGTCAGCAGATCCTGGTCCCGCTTGTCAGGCTCCGCCATGGCAGGAAGCGAACTGAAAAACAGGCGCTTCTTGGCCAACGATTCGGCAACCGCCTTCGCTCCATTCATCCGCGCGATCGCGTAGAGAAGCTGCTGCCGGCGGTTTTCGATGGTGCGCTCGGCTTGCTCCAACTCGGAAACGGTCGCTGCCGGTTTCGAGGTGCGTGTACCGATCACGAGACTCAACCGGGCAGTCTTCACCGAGCTCGAAATGATGTCCTGTTGTGCTCGTAGCAGTTGGGACTCGGCAACCTGTGCCTCGACGTTGACCCGGACACCACCGTGCGAGTCCCGCTGCGCGGCCTGCATCTTTCGCAGGCGGGTCTTGTAACCCTTCAGGACTTTGGCTTGGTCCGGAATCGTGACTTGAGCAGTCACCACGATTGGAAAGTCCAAGGCGGTCAACTCGCGCAAGATCCCGGGGAAAGTCGCATCGGGCAGTTCCTTCAGGCTTACGAACGTGTAGAAAACCCCGTCGAGGTTGAGATAGGTGTCGGTCTCATCCACGATGCTTACGTCCGCAATTTGCTCCCTAGCGCTACGATATTCGAATTGCGCTTCTCCTCGTCTGTAGGGCCGCGAGTCGGGATGCAGCGGATTGAGCGCCCGTTTCGCCTCAAGAAACAGCGCATCGTCGCCGAGTCTGGTTGCGCCGAGTTCTGCCGCTTGCAGGGTGGTTTCTACGCCGCGCAGCAAACTCTCGAACTCAGCTAGGAGATCCTGATGCTCTTGCCAGGCGCGGTCGATGCACTTTCGCGCCGACAGGTTGAATGGGTTTCCCTTCGGCTTTAGCGGCTTGCCGATAATTCGGTGATGAAGAATCGGGTCCCAGACGAAATAGACATGCAACAGCGGCCGTATGTAGTGGCCGTCCGCTTCTTTCGCCCGCCACTGCTCGACCCGCGCCTCATCGAGTGCAATCGCTTCCGGGTTCTCAGACCTCTGTCCGGCCACGTACTGGTCGAGCAAATCTCCTAGATCTTCCAGAACTTCGTAGCGGAACTGCACTCTCATGCTCTGTTCGGGGATCGACCTCAGCAGAGCTTCCATCATCAGCTTGCCTCGGTTCCTGCCCTCGTCGCTGGCGAAGTAGGAAGTCAGCCCCTTGAGTGCGTAGCCCGCAACAAAACTTCCGCTCGTCCGCACTACCACATCATCCAGGTAATCGCGGACAGCGATTTGCTCGCACAATGCGGGCTCTAGGAGTTTCTTCTCGTGTTGTTCGAGCGTGAGCGGCACTACACTTCCTCCCTGATGTAGGCAGCGGTGATTTCGCGGTCTCGGGCGACCGCACAATAAGCACGTGGCTTGAGGTACCAAAGGGCAAGGTCGCGAACGTAACCCCGTGGCCTGCCGTACTTGAACAACATCAACAACGGAACGATGGAAAGTGGTACTCCATACTGGACGACAATGCTCATGGGCATCCCTCCGATCTCACCCGAAACGAAGTGCCCGGCCACATTGGTCAGCGCCGCTACGCCGAGCACAACAAACAGGTCCTCAAATTCCAGGCACATGAAAGTCACTCGCGTCTGCAGATTCCGGTTTACCGGTGTCACGTTCAACGCCATCTCTTTCGTCTCCATCGACCTAACGAACTCCCGCAGTTCCGTTGCGGATCCAAAACTCCGCCAGCCGCAGCAGTCCTGACAATCCGAAACAGCACATGGCTGTCACAAGATTCCGCACCCAGGCCTCGCCGATCGTCATCCGCTCCAGCAAGCCGGAAAAGTGCACCACGCTCAATACCACCTGCAGCGCCCCGTAAAGCGGCAGAAGTACATTTCCCTCCCAATTCACCAGCGTCAGCACGGCCAGCCAGAACTGGTCTGGATTGTTCCAGGCTGCCTGGTTGCTGAAAGATTCGAGCACTCGCAACAGCCCTGAACACATAAGCGATGCAAGGCCCGCCCACGCGAAGTGTTGCCAAGGTTGCGCTTTGCCGAATCGGTAGATCGCGGCTGCCGCAAACAGTCCGGCTATGGTCGGCATGATGACGTTGCCCAGCCAGTTCGTCAGGTTGAGCATCCCGTCTTGGAACGACATGATCACCTCCGATCTCCGTTCGTTCATCAGCCGGCCATAGCCTGGACCAACTTCCATAGCGCCGAAACGCTTAGGAAAGCCAAGCCAGAACCAATCAGCGGCATGAAAGGCCGGTGCCGGGCATAGTTTAGGATTGCCCCCACAACCGCTATTCCCGCTGCTTCCGGCAGGATCGTTCCCGCCAGGAAATTCCAGATCGAACTCAGCATGTCCGTCATGGCGAACTGCGAACCGCTGTTCCAGGACTGCATGAGCTGGACCGTGCTCGATGTACCCAACAAGAAGATCGCGGTCACGACCGATGCCAGCGGGCTCTGTCCCTGTGCCGCATCCAGCACTGCTTTCAACACAAAGAATGCCGCGAGCACCGGAACCAGCCGCGTGACAAGCACACCGGAAACGAAGTTGGTGAAACTCGTTTCCAAACTCATGACCCAGGGGCTACCGATGCTGCCGCCTTGAGCGGGCAACGTGATGCCTTGCGCAGCCAACCAGGACAACAGCTGCGGTAGGGTGAGGAAAATGACCGACCAGAGGACCCACTTCTGGAAGTGACCACCCGCCTGGAAATCCAATCCGCCCTCCCGTCGCAAGGCGATTCCCGCGAGCACCATGGTGCAGATGGCGGACGGAACTGCCAGATCAAACAGCAACTTCATCAAATCGACAATGATCTGGGGCAGCGTCACCTGATTCTTCTCCTCACTGCACGCCCGCCGTGCCGTTCTGAATCCAAAACTCAATCAGGCGAGTGAGGCCTGAGATCACCAGCAATCCCGCAGCTGTCACCGCCCACCGCATGACGCCGCGCCCCTGGGAGTAGGAGACGACTGCCATGACCACCGCCAGTGCCGCTCCAACAGGAGAGATCACATTGCCGACCCAGTTCACTAGGTTGAGCACGGTGCCTTCCGGCTGAGCTGCGGTCTGTCCCTGTACTGCCTGGCCCGTCGCCGGCTGTGTTCCCAGATTTTGGGCATAACAAACGGAAACGAAATGAAGGCAAACAATCACGACGAGACAGGCTAGAGCAAAATGGCGCTGTCGCTCTTTCTCACTGGAAGGGTCCATGGTGTTCCTCCTACACGGCACGTTTGGTGGTGTCTTTCGCGCCCATTGGGGAACATAAGGCCGTTATGAATCTCAGGCAAGTCAGTCAGACAGAGTGAACATTCTTATTTCTGTGAATGCCTCACACCGACTCCCGGAATAAACCCCAGAAGTACGCTCGATTGCAGTGCGGGGCGTTCTCGGGCAAGAGATGGAAACAAATCACTTTGCTTTTCCCCCAGTGGAAGGACCAATCAAAAGAAACGTGGTTGGAATTGTGAGCATTTGACAGTGGAGGCCATGCTCGGAACAGGCGGTAGGTGGAGATTTTCTTTTTCGCACTCGCCACAACTGACTAATCAAATAAACATCTGTCGCGATTGTGTGCATTTGATAAATAGAAACCAGACCTGGCTCACGTTGTCGGCCGAGATTTCCTCGAAGAGGGCTTCTCGGGAGAGTCAGCGAGATTTTCACTTTTCCGTGTTAATCATGTGGACTATTTCCAGGCAGATATGGACGTTTTGCGCCGCCAGTAACCAGAAGGAGCAAACGATTTACTCGATTGTTTGCGGGAGAGTGCGGGTAGTCAAAAGCCAAAGACAGCGAGGGGTCGCCCGCCATGCCATTGGCAAGGATTTCTTCTTGGCCATTTTTAGCGTTCCACCGTGAAACGAACAGAGAGAAAGAATCACTATCTATCTGTACGGACGCCTGCACCTTGCGAGCACCGATGAGGACTCCACTCCACAAGCCGGACTTCGGCAGGCCGAAGGGAAGTTCCTGGTCGATGACCGTGGCATGTTTCTGTTGAAAAAGTGAGCCCGCAAAGCTGACGGTTTGCGGCGGGATAACACTGGGGAGGTACTATGCGGTACGCCGTGATCTTTCTCTTGTGCTTGCTGGCCTCGTTTCGGTTGGCGCTGCTGCCCCTCTTCGCGATGCAGGCGCTAAACAACACAGACGACCTAATTCGCCAATCGACGTTCATCTTCAATGGAACCGTTGAGAAGTTGAACGCCACTACCATGAAGTCGGTGAATGCTACCGAAGCTACGGCGGTGGTTCGCATCGACGAAGTGATCGATGCACCGGGAGCGCCACCTGATCTTGCCCGCAAGACAATCACAGTCCAACTGCGTCAGTCGGGTTCCTTCCGGGTTGGCCAGCACGCGACGTTCTTTACCAAAGGATGGCTGCTGGGAAACAGCATGGCCGTCATAGAGGTTGGTCACTTGATGGAGGCTGAGGCGGCACCCTCGGTGCAGAAGCAGGTGAGCACAGTTCATCGGCGGATGGCAGACGAGCAACTACAAAGCGAAATGACCACGGCAGACGCTATCGTGAGCGGTACGGTACGCGCGGTGCGTCCCTCCAAGATTGCGCATATCGGGTCGGAGCATGATCCCGACTGGTACCAGGCTGAAATTGCCGTGGCCGCGACACTGAAGGGAAAGATCGCGAGTGACACGGTTGTAGTCTTTTTTCCTCACAGTGACGATGTGATGTGGCACGACTCGCCAAAGTTCAAGGAAGGAGAGCGAGGTGTTTGGCTGCTTCATCGCAATCAGGTTCGATTCCCCAGTGTGGAGGATCAGTACACCGCACTCAGGCCCCTGGATTTTCAGCAACAAATCCAGATTGAGCGCGTGCAGCGTTTGCTCAAGGGCACGCGGTAGTGCCTTGTTCTTGAAACACTCGGCCGATTCCCTGGAATGAAGTTGTTGGAGGTGGATATGCGATACTCTTGTTCGGTTAACCAGTTTCGGCTGATTGCCAGCCTGTGTCTGTCTGTGCTGTTTTCTCTCGCCGCAGTCGCGCAGCAGGTTCAACTGGTCGATGTGATACCCGCTCTCTACAGCAACGAGACCAACACTGACAGTGAGCCCAACGTCGCGGTGAATCCCGCCAATCCCCTGAATGTGGTGGTCACAGCATTTACTCCGTGCCCGGCATTGGTTTCGAGCACTGATGCACCACTCTACTTCTCCCTAGACGGCGGGAACACCTGGCAGTTGAACTGCATCTTTCCGGGGAATGATCCGACATACGGTACCAACGATGTAACCATCCGTTTCGCCGGGAATAGCGGCGTACTGTATGCGGGAATCTTGACTTACAACACCTACCTGGGGCTAGACATTCTGCGCACGGCTGACTTCACCAGCCCCGCTGAGATGACTACGCTGGTTAGTCGTAATCCTGAGGACCAGCCTTACACAGAGGCAATTACCGCGGGTGGAGATAGTGTTTACATCGGAAACAACAATCTTGCATACTCCACGCTGTTCGGAGGCACGGGGGGCAAGAGTGCATCGCTCGATTTGTCGACGAATGCCGCGACCAATCCGGCTCCGGCTGGCTTTGGAACTAACGTTCTGGAGCCCCGCGCTACATGCGGCCAGGATCTGCCAGCCATTAGACCTGCAGTTCACTTGAATGGAACCGTGTACGCTGTTTACTATCACAACCAGGTTACGTCTCCGTGCTTTGAAGGAAGCAATACCGTGGATGTTGTCGTCACCCGCGATGACAACTGGGGCACTGGAGGGTTTTCAGCCATCATTGACACCGATGGCTTCGCAGGAGTACGGGTCGTTCAGGGCGTCTCCATCGTCTCAGGCGGAGAGCTGGGCAATGAGCGTTTGGTCGGGTCGCAACTGTCGATCGCCGTGGACCCGAACGACAGCAACACAGTGTACGTTGCCTGGGCTGACGGCACGTCAGCAAACTACACACTGCACGTAAGACACTCGAGTACTGGCGGAACAAGTTGGGATACTGCTGATCTTATCTCAGTTTCACCAGCGGACAATCCCGCCTTGGCCATCAACAAAGACGGCCTAATCGGCTTCTTGTATCAAAAATACGTAAGCGCCGGTACTTGCCACGGCGGCGGCACCGGCGTCGCGTGCTGGGAGACTCACTTCGAAACATACGACGGCACGACCTGGACCGATCTTCCTACCCCTCTGGCCAACACGCCGGATAATGCCGGCTCTTTCCCGCTCGGCGACTACGAGCACGTCATGGCCGTGGGCCGAGATTTTTACGGAGCATTTTCCGCCAGCAACTACCCCGACACCGCCAATTTCTATTCCGGAGTGCAGTACCTGCGATATGTCAACTGGTCCTCGCACAACCTTTACGCCGATGCAGGACACACCACACCGGTCAACCCGTCGGTGGATCCCTTCTTCTTCCACATCACGGAGTTGCAACCTTATCAGGAGTTCTATGTCCGCGACTGGACTACCTCCGTGTACAATCATGACGACGGCCAGGAACCTTCCACCAATCCCAACTGGTGGACCACCAGCGACGTCTGGAATCGCCTGACCAACACCGCCGGCGGGTTCAACGCCAACGATCAACCGAATTCGCAGACTGCCGTGGACCATACGAGCTCAACGGCGAACAATTATGCCTTCGTGCGGGTGCATCGCAATCAAGCTGCGCCGGCAGGTTCTGGCAACGTCAACGTTACTGCGCGGTTTCTGTTCGCCGATTACGGTTTGGGTGTGCCCTATCAGGATGTGAGCACCACGTCGACGGCGACTCTCACTTTCGGTCCCACAGATTTGGTGCAAACCCTGGCTGACGGTGCCGGCGTGGAATGGGAGCTACCAACCACGCGATCCACGCACGTTTGCCTGGCCGTGGAGATTTCGGCCCCGGGCGATTCGTACAGTCCAGAACTGGCAGGCCGTGCTCCGGGATGGCCGACCACCGATTGGACGATTCCCGCCGACAACGAAAAGGCACAACGCAATATGGATTTGCCCCCCTTGGCGGCGGGTTCGGCGGGAACCATGTCCTCTTATCCGATCGTGCATAATGCCGCGCCGTTCCCGCGCAACATGACCATCCAGTACACCGTCCCTGCCGATGTCCTGAAACGCCTCGAGGCCCCCCAGATCGGAGTTGTTGGAGGAGACACGCAACCGCTGACGAGCAAGGGCACCCTGGTATTGAGCAACATGCAGCCGGGAGAGAACAGATGGCTCAATCTGACCTACTCGGTTGCCAATTCACAGGCAGGAGAGTCTTTGCCGATTTCGTTGGACGAGATATATGGCGACGCTGCACTCAACGGCATAACCGTTGCAGCGCAACCAATCCCACTCGCTGGGATGATCTCCAGCAACTTGGTCCTGCATCGTGGAGCCTTCGTCCGGCTTGATGCGGCTTTCCATGTTCCGAACGCGAAAGCGCTGGCAGATGCTGCCGCGACACTACTTGCGGGCGGAAATGTAACGAGCGCGCAGTATGTCGCCTTTCTCAACCAGAATGTCTCGGCCATGAGCACCGTTGTCGCGGCACTCATTCAGGATCAGAAAGCGAGTGATACGTTTGCATTGAAGGCGTCGTTTTCGAAGCTCCAGAGCTCACTGGGAGCGGGGGACGACGGTCTGATCGCCAACTCCCATGCTGCGTTGTTGAATAAGCTCGACGCTTTCCAGACCATGCTGCAGAAGCTGGAGGGCGACCCAGCGGACAGCTTACAAATGGTGCTCTGGCAAGAGCGGCTGTACTCCACCGTCCCGCGACTCACTTCCTTGAAGGCCGCGAGGCACGTGATTGATGAATCGAACAAGTTCATCAACTCGTACGATCATCCCGGCCCGCATCCAGAGACCTATCCGGACATGATCCGTGAACTGGGTCGCGCATTCCACGAGACCGCGGAAGCGCTGGAGTGCGAAAAGGTTCATCTTGAACCCCTGGTTCGGGAGATGGAGCATCACCTGAAGGAATTGGGGCCGCTGGAGAAGGCCCACCGCGAATTTCTTCTACACTTACAAGTGCTGTGCCCATAACGCTCACGTGCGGTATAGCCGACAACGGGAGAAATGAAGCATCTTTGCGAATCGCCGAATTGGTCTACGAGGATCGCTATGCCTTGGCGTTCGTGACCAAGTTGCTGAAGCTTATGGGAAAGTCAGCAAGCAACGTACTCGACCAGGCGGAGCTATTTCTCCTCGCTGATAGCTGCCGTTTGCTGTAGCTCTCGCTGGAGCTGTAACAATTGACGAAGTTGATCCGTGCTCGCCGAACCTGTGGACTGCGAACTGCCCAATGTGGCTCTCCCTGACGCTGCCCTGGAACTTGCAGTCTTTTCGAGCACCACATAGATCGCAGTGTTTGCAGGGATCGTGACGACGACATGTTCCGTCAAAGCAAGTCTCGAGACCTGTTCGTCCGAAGCTTCGCCGACATTGTTGCTGACGCGCTCCCGCAGCATGTCCTCTTCGCTTAAAGGCTGGTCCAGGTTCCCCCGGCCCACTAGCATCGCCCCGACCTCGCCGATCCCGGATAGAGATCGAACGAGCACGTTCTTGCCCGTGTTCTTTCCTTCCACCTTGCCCTTGGGCGGGCCGAGGCTCAGGTCCGTCGCAACCCCTTCGATGGGAACGGCCGCTCCGTCCGGCAGCATCAACGAATCGAATTGGATCGTCATATAGCCTGAGCGGTCGGCCTGCTGAATATGCCCTACGGCCTTTGCCCCGGCTGGAACGATGATCTCCCCTTCCCGTTCGTAGTTGTACTCAATCACGGCTAACACCGGGGTCCTGACCGCTGTGCTTGCCGCCGATTCGAGACGCGCTCGCAGGCGGGAGCCTGTGGGCAGCCCGAGGTCGATCACAGGCTCACTGTTGGCCAATTTTGGAGAACCGCCTTGTGCGGCGGAAACGTTGCGCACGTAAGCGACAGAAGATTTCTCCAGTGCCTCCTTTTCGGCTTTGCTCAGATCCCCTGGTTGCGTGCTGCCATCAGCCGCGGGTTGATACGGAGGAGCCTGCCATTGCTCAGGAAAAGGTGGTACCGAAGCTAACGTTCCGCTCTCCGTGTTGCGTGATGGCGGCACCAACTGCCTGGTTGCTGTTCGTTGTAAATCCTGCTCATCAACGAAGCCTTCGTGGCTTGCCTTTGTTGGAGGCCTGCCAGAGTCAGTGATCGGCAAGAGACTTGGTTCGACGGAAGAAGACTCACTCGGCCGAGTTGGATCATGTTGGCCCACAACTGTTCCTCGCGGCTTTTGGGCCGCGCGCTTGTGAGGGACCGAGAGAGCAACGAACAGCAGCAGCGCGAGCACAAGCGCACCGGCCCCGATGATCACAAACTTGTTCTGTTGAAATTGTTGCCGGGCCCGTTGCCGCGTCCGCGTCGCCAAGTCGATTGTTTGTACGCCGAGAGTTGGTGCATCGGGTGGTGCTTCTGGAATCGCGTCCGCCACAGCCGTCCGGTTACCGTTCTGTCCGTTTTGAGAAATCACCTCGACGCTCCGTCTGGTGCCACGAATGCGACTGGGACAAGAACTGGTTGATCCACGCCTTCCGCCTGGGCGACCTGGAGCAACATTTGTTCTCTGGATTCCTTGAAAGAGGGGCGGTTGAACACCACCACCCCGTCTGCTCTGGCGCCCGGCGGCAGACGTCGGATCGTCATCGCATAGTCCTTGATGGGCACGGGATCCGCCTTCACTGTCTTTTTGTGCTTTTCGTTAGACTTGCCCGCAAGCTGTATCTGGGGAGGCAGTAGTTCAATGGTTTTCGACGAAGCATTCAGCACCGAGAACTCCACTGTCATTTGCTGATCCTTCTCGGTGATCCGGCCTACGGCAACCTGCAGAAGTTTGCCTCGCCAATGCGGATTCGGATCGCGTTGCGGTCTGACGGGTTCTTGGGTTCTGGTCGCAGGTGCGTTGCTCTCAACAGTGTTTGGCAAGGGCTCCGGTACGATACTCTTCGTCTCACCAATCACGAAGCTGGACTGCGAATTACCGAGCAGAAAGCTGTGCGGAAGGTCGTACTGCAGAACAAAGTCAACCGCGCCAGTACGATCCACGCTACCTGTGCTGAGCAAATGCAAGGAAATCTCACGCCCGGTTCTAGTCGTTATCAAGGCATTGGTTTCGGCGCGACTTGCGGTCGTTGGTTTGAGGAACACCAGCCGCGGCTCCGCCTCGGAATGCTCGGCCTTGAAGGTGCCAGGATTCCCCAACACCACCGAACTGACGTCCTCGGGCAATCGCACCGAACTGACGTACCCTGGTCGCAGGTGCAGAACCGTCACGCTTTGTGTGTTGAGTGTCAGTCGCACGATTCGCGCCTCGGGCAGGATCTTTGGAGGTGAGTCCGCCTGGGCCAAGCAATAGGACAGCGTTATCAAATGCACAAAAATCCTACAAATTTTCATTGGATTACTCTGCTCCTTACCGGCGCGGGATTCGCTCGTCTACTGTCCCTAAGGTGTGGCCGACAATTGGCCCTGATTCGAGATACATAGGCGACCACCTCAGGATTGTGGTACGCGAGACCACGTCGGGTAATTACGTCTTCACCGGCAAAGTAGCCAGCCGCAACTAGTCTTAAATCTCCCTGGAATCTGTGCATAAGCCAGGCGAGGTAAAGCACACCTCCAGCGACGTTCTCGTGAATGTTGCACCGGTCTCGCACACCCAGTCGTGCGGCCGTTGAGGGCATTAGCTGCATCAGGCCGACCGCGCCCTTGTGCGAGATGGCGCATCGATGCCAACCAGATTCCTGTTGAACAATCGCCCGCACAAACCCTATGGGCACCTCGTAGTGCCGTGCATACGCGGTTACGTAGTATTCGGCCTCGAGCCGAGCAGGTGTTCTTGACGGCTGGGCCTGACAATAGAGAACTCCGCACGCGATCAGGACGAAGCAGAGGTGCCTGCTCATACAGCACTCCTCAATGCTTCCTGGGTGTATTGCTGGGCATCGTAGATCAGGCTGGCGAATCCGTCGCGAAGCAGCAGTTTTCTGCGGTCGGCCTCTGTCTTGGCCAGGAGGGGCAATAGGATGTCTCGCATTTCTGCCGTGACTCGCTCAGCGTCAAGAACCTTGAGAGCCTGCGCCAGATCCAGAATCTCCGAAACCGACGGCGGCTTCTCCAGGCTCCATCCACGCAATGCCTTGGCCAGCCCCGCTATCCCTCCGTGAAATTCACGGCTCGAATCCGGAGTCCTCAGCGCCACAATTTCCGTCTCCCGCTCAGCTGTCGGGTGCTCAACCCGCAGGTAAAAGCTGCGCCGGCGCAGGGGATCGCCGATTCGCCTCTCTTCGTTCGACGTGAGCACAACGAACGGAACGCTTCTGGCTTTGATGGTGCCCAGCTTCGGAATGCTCAACTGCCAAACGCTCAGCAATTCCAGCAACAAGGCCTCAAACGCGCGGTCCACCTTGTCTAATTCGTCGATCAACAGGACACAAGGCTTCTCGAACTGCAGCGCCCGCAGAAGCGGGCCAGCACTGAAAAACTGCTGACTATGCAACTCGGCCCGTAAGAATTCCCAATCGGCAGCAGCGGACTTGGATCTCAGTTCGACGCAGAGCCTTTGCAGGGACTCATCGAATCTGCCGATTGCCTTCTCTTCGTTGATACCCTCGTAGCACTGCAGGCGCTCGACCCTGGTATTGGCCGCTTCGGCGACTGCATAGGCCAATTGAGTCTTCCCGCTGCCGGCGGGGCCTTCCAGCAACAACGGCTTCTGGAGCCTCGCGGCCAGATACACCGTTGTCGTGGCTATCGAGTCGGCGATGTAGCCGCTGCGCCGGAGCCTTTCCTCGAGTTCTTGGAGAGATGAAAACACGTCCAAAATCCTCCATCCAGGACCATTGGAATTCCGTCCTCAGCGTGAAGAACCTAAGACGAAATGAATCTTCGGTCAAATCGTGATCGATTCTCTTGAGTTTTTGACCGAAGGCGGCACTCGGTGTAGAACCAAAGCTCCGCGGTAGTTAGGACTTGATTCATGGCGAACTCGACTTATCGGTTCGGTCTGGGAAGCGACAGCGTCGCTGACATGCCCAGAAGCAGCCCAATCAGCTCGATTTTGGTGATTTGACCCAGAAGTTCACTATGTCCGCATCCCAGCCTTCGAGGTTCGCTCCTTCTCCAAGCCAGTCGCGGCCTAGGACCGAATTTGTCTTTGAACCGCTCTTAGACAGCGACGAAGCAGCCCAGTTGCTCCGCATCCACCCAAAAACGCTACAGCGAATGGCCCGCAACCGTCAGATTCACGGAATTCAAGTCGGAAAACTATGGCGGTTTCGAGCTTCTGATCTTGAAGGGTGGTTGAAAACGAAAAGAGCAGGCTGATTCGTCGGTTTTTCAACAGACGTTTTGTCGACCCGCCACTCAACTTGCGCTAAGCTGAGGCAGCCATCCGTGTCGCCTCAACCGAAATGGAGGAAATGAATGAGGCGCACGAGTTACCAAAAAGGCAGTCTGAGACTGGCGGACCGCAAGAACGGAAAAGTTTGGGAATTCCTATGGAGAGAGGTTCAGCTGGACGGCACAATCCGGCGAAAACACATCGTCATTGGAACGCAGGAAGACTTGCCGACCGAGTCTTCCGCCCAGGCTGCCGTAGATGCAATCCGCTTGGAGATCAACCAACAAACCCCTCAAAGGCTCATCAAAAGCATCAGTTTCGAGACACTTGTGAATCACTATCGTCAACACGAGTTGCCGGACATTTTCAACAAAACGAAACCCGGGCTCGATGCGGCAGACGAAGATCGCAAATCGTACTCGACGCAGGTCACCTACGAGGGCTATCTGAAGAAGTGGATTCTTCCGCGTTGGCGTCCCTACAGGCTGACGGATGTCAAGGCAACCGAAGTCGAAAAATGGCTCAAGAGTCTCTGTTTTCCGAAGACCGGCGTCCCGCTAGCGCGGGGCACAAGGGCCAAGATCAGAAACATTATGAGCGCGATCTATTCTCATGCGATCAGATGGGAATGGACCGAGAAGAATCCAATCACGAGCGTTCGTCAGAGCGCGAAACGGCAGAAAGCACCCGATGTTCTGACGCCGGAAGAGATCATGGCATTTCTCAAGGAACTGCCCGATCCACTCCGCACGATGATCGAGTTGGATGCATTCACCGGGTTGCGCCGAGGAGAACTGATCGGGCTTCGGTGGCAGGATTTGGATTTCGAAAACCTCATCTTGCACATACGTCGATCGGTAGTGGCGATGGTGGAAGGTGCGCCGAAAACGGAAGCTTCTCTGAAAGACGTTCCGCTGGATGCACAAACGGCCGAGTCGCTGTGGGCATGGAGACATCTTTCTCCGTACGCTGGTCCAAGCGATTGGGTATTCGCCTCGCCGCATATGAAAGGCCGACAGCCGTATTGGCCCGGAACGTTGTGGCGATATTACGGCAAGCCGGCTTTGCAGCGTGCCAAGGTGACGAAGCAAGTTTCGTATCACACCTTTCGGCACACCTTTGGGACGCTGCTGAATGTAAACGGGGAGAATCCCAAGGTCGTACAGGAACTGCTGCGCCACGCGAGTCTGAAAGTCACGACCGACGTTTACATGCAGGCAGTCGGTCCGCAGAAGCGCGAGGCACAGAGCAATTTGGTCAAACTGGTGCGGAAGGGCGCGGTCTTGGAGATCAAGCCGGCTTAAGTGGATCAAAGTGGATCATGAAGAAAAGCGGTCGTCGTGCGGAAGTCTTTTATTTTGTTGGCGTCCCCGGCGGGATTTGAACCCGCGTTACCGCCGTGAAAGTCGTCCTAGAGTTCGTAACTGTTTGAAATTAAACGGTACGGATAGCCCTCTAGGGCACTTATCGGACTGTGGAGACGGGTTATCGGACTGTTAACGGACTGTGATGGCCAGGTGCTAAGGAGCCTGAAAATCATGGAACCGACCCTTCTTTCCCTGCTGGATTCGATCCCGCAGAAACCACCTCGCTCCAAACTGGAAACTCACCGCGAACTCATCCGCCAGTTGCGGCGCAAAGGCTGCACGTATCGCGACATCGTTCGCATTCTTCACGAGCGTGTCGGCCTTGAGGTGGCAGTTAGCACAATTCATTCCTTCGTAAAAGTTCGCGCCAAACACCGAAAGCAAGTGCAGTACGAACTCCCGCCACTCGAATCGGAGTCGAAGTTGATCTCGACAAGCGGCGATGTTGCTTCCCGAATTGCCGCATTGAAGGCAAAGCCAATCGAGCAGCCGGCAAAACCAAAGCATTTTCACTTCGAAGAAAGTGAACCATTGAAGCTCGTCAGCCAAGGAGGTTCGAGATGAATTCTCAAACAAAGAACAAACGAGTCGTTTTCACCATGGGTGGCAAAGGCGGAGTTGGCAAAACTGGCCTGATGGTCGCCTTAGCTGAGTGGTTCGAAGCCAATGAGATTCCGTTCACTCTGCTCGACCTCGATACGGAAAACAAGGCTAGGGGCTCACTCAAGCATTTCTTCAACGGGTCGGTGGTCAAGGTGAATATTCATACGCCAGCCGGTCTCGATGCGTTCGTAGATCATCTCGAATCCGGCGCGGCGATCATCCTCGCTGACATGGGAGCCGGTTCCGGGCAGGTAGCGAGCGACTGGTTCGACACGATGTATGAGGATGTCGCGGCTATCGGCGCTCGCTTCACTGCCGTTGGCGTTGTCACGCCAGACCCGGCAAGCGTTGAGAGTGTCCTCGCATGGGCAAACCGACTGCAGGAGCGGGTGCAGTATCTGATTGTCCAGAATGCGACAAGTCCTCAGTCGGACTTCAGCTACTGGGATTCGGCTGAGCAAGCCGTTCGTTTCCGCGAAGCGCTGTCGCCGATCGTGATTCGCATGGAATTCCGCTTGGCGGAACTTGAGAACCCCGCGCGGCAACACGGTATCCGCCTTGGTCAGGTTGCAACAAGGCAGAATGCGATCAACGAACTGAAGCGTGCCTCGATCGTGATGCGTGCCGAAAGCTACAGGCGGCGGCTCTTCTCCGAGTTCGACCGCGCAAAGGAGATGTTCCTACCATGAGCC
>Ga0074044_10000277_pt1 | contig 51222 bp, 43 predicted proteins | sample BogForMeECP23OM1_FD_94443 | JGI IMG/M metagenome (GOLD analysis project Ga0074044, IMG submission 94443) | Bog forest soil microbial communities from Calvert Island, British Columbia, Canada - Bog Forest MetaG ECP23OM1 | ecosystem: Environmental > Terrestrial > Soil > Wetlands ...
CGCGGCGGTGCTGGTGCGCGACGGAGGACGCTGTCGAAGATGCAGGAGGGCGATCAAGCTGGAAATGGATCACATTGTTCCGCTCAGCAAGGGGGGCAAGACCGAAGAATCGAACCTTCAAACGCTCTGCCGACGCTGCAACCGGGCCAAGTCTAGGAAGCTGGTCCCCCGGTTCTGAAGATGAGTGCGGCAGGCGAATCATCCCGCAGCATCGCGGTCGAGCTGGCCCTGCTGTTCCTGCGCGAACTTGAGCCCCTGGTCGCAGAAGATCCGGAGCGGCTGGTCTCGACCGAGGCGATACTCTCCTTTGCGGCGGTCAAGCGCGGGGACCCTGTCACGTGGCAACACTGGCGCAGGATTCTCGAGAAATACGAAAAATCCGATCTGATCGAGCATATGCTCGGCGAGCCGGTGCCCCTGGATCACGGCGACGGCGGGTCCGCTGCCGACAGACTGATCGGACTTGTGCTCGACACTGGAATCGAACTCTTTCACGATCCTGACCAGCACGGCTGGGCTTGCGTTCGGGTCGATGGCCATTGGCAGAATCACCCGATCCGCTCCCGCCCGTTCCAGCTCTTCCTGCTGCGGACCTATTATCGGGAGACCGGCAACAGCCCCGGCGCGCAAGCAATCCGCGCCTCTCTGGAGCTGTTCGAGGCGAAAGCCCTGTTTGACGGTGAGGAATCTCCCATCAATCTGCGGGTCGCAAATCACCGCGGGAAACTCTATCTCGATCTCTGCGATCGCGTCTGGCGGGCGGTCGAGATCGACGCCGAAGGTTGGCGGATAGTAAATCGACCGCCGCCGAGATTCCATCGCACACGCGGCTCTAAGCCGCTGCCCGCACCCGAGCGCGGCGGCAGTCTCGACGAACTGCGCCGCTTCCTCAACGTCGACCACCAGGGCTGGACTCTGATCAAGGCCTTTCTGGTCGCGGCGCTGCGTCCCAGCCTGCCCTGCCCCATACTGGTCGCCAAGGGTGAGCAGGGAGCGGGCAAGACCACCGCGTGCAGAATAATCAGCGCGCTCATCGACCCGCGCACCGGGGCACTGCGCGGCGTACCCCGTGAAGTTCGCGACCTGACCGCGGCGGCCAGGAATTCCTGGATCGTATGCTTCGATAACTTGAGCCACCTGCCAGAGCAACTCGCCGACGCAGCTTGCCGACTGGCCACCGGCGGCGGTTTCGGTGGCCGGGAACTCTACAGCGATCATGACGAAGCAATCTTCGACGCTACCCGTCCCATGGTGTTCAATGCGATTCCCGACTTGGGGGCCGCGCGGCCCGACTTTCTCGACCGCGCAGTGATCGTAGAGTTCCTCGACATGAAGCCCGAGATGCGCCGCGACGAGGCGCAGTTCTGGCGCGAATTCGAGCAGGTACGACCGCGAATCCTGGGTGCACTGCTCGATGCCGCCGCTGCGGGACTTAGGAACCTGCCCAACGTCACGCTCGATCGGCCGCCGCGAATGGCAGATTTCGCTATTTGGGTGAATGCGTGCGAGCAGAGCCTCGGAATGAAACCAGGCGAGGCCCTGGCTGCCTACCAGTCCAACCGCACCGAGACGCACCAGCTAGCGCTTGAGTCCTCGCCGCTGTACGAACCTGTTGCCCAACTGGCCCGGGAGGGCTTTAGTGGGACGGTCGCAGAACTGCATGCGCGGCTCAACTGCATGATGAGCGAACCCATGCGCCGTTCGGTACGCTGGCCCAAGGCACCGAGTGCGCTCGGCAGCGCGCTGCGCCGCATGGCAAGCAACCTCCGCGCTGTCGGAATTCAGATCCAGTTCAGCCGCGCCGATATCCGCGGCAGACGCGTAGTCTCCCTGGCCTGCGTGTCCGAACCCCGGGAAAGACTGTCAGTTGCTGTCAGTGACCGTCAGTAGCCTTGCCAGCACAACATCCGAAAAAGCCGACCTCCCGGCGTGTCTCGGCCGGTTTTCCCACTGAAAATCCTGAAAAACTAACGCGAATCGGCGATGGTGGCTCGCAAACTATTGACCACTGACAGCAACTGACAGTCTTTTCCGGGGTTTCAAAAGATCGGCCCCAGACGGCCTTAGTCCGACGCCTTTCCCGCCGGCGCAAAGAGGGGCCGGGGCGCAAGAGAACGCCGGCCGGCCAGGGACGAAAGCGGATGCTGCTGCACTTGCGTTTGCAAAGCTTCGGGCGCCCTGCTTTTCGGATCCCCACGAAGGGTGTAAACGGATCCCAATCGACGCCACACTCGGCCAACGCCAGCATCGCGGGGCTATCCGCGAAGAGGCCGGATACCGCGCAGCATCGCAGCAATAGCTCGCTCTCGGCGTCGGGCATTAGTCTTTCGCGCGGGCAGGCTCGGCAATCAGGAGGTCGCGATTCCAAACCCACGACCTGATCTTTATTTCGCGAGACGCGCGATTCTCGGTCCAGTTCGGCGGCGGAGACTGTCCGGGCCGGAGCAGCATCGCGACGTAGGCCTCATCCGGCGGCGGCGCGCCGGTTTGATCGACGACGGTCACGTGGCGGTAAACGACGTTCAGCGGGGCAAATTCCTTGGCAACGTCGCTGTCGTTGTCCACTGCTACCGGCGCATCCGGAGGGATGTTTTCGTGGAGCGCCTCCTGAATCTTCGCGAACGCTTGGAGGTATGCCTGATGGAAAATGCTCAACAGCGCGAAGCCAACCATAAATGCGCCAAGCGCCACGATCTTTGCTTTCGCGATCCGCGCGAGATCCCAGGTCGATAAGCGGAAGTTCAGGAATCTGGCGGCCGGCAGGCATGCGATCATCGAGAGGGGCAGGAGGAATCGTTGCCCCGGTACCAGGCCGGCGAGTTCCGCCGCTGCGGCAGGGATTCTCGCCGATCCGAAATTCAAGCCGTCGCGGTAGTAATAGAGGGAAGCCATCGCGACGACTACCGCGCCAACCGCCGGCAAAGCATAGGTCCCGGACCATCGGCGCGAAAACACGCTCCATCCGGCTAACGGAAAAATCGCCAGCGATGCAACGTAGAAAGCAAGAAACCCGGGAAAGTGCGCGCCCCGGAAAAGATGCTGATGCCCCAGGATCGTGTAGACGGTTCGAATCGGGCTGCCGGTCGTCAGGAAATTGTAGGCGGCGAGTAGTACGATAGACGGCAGCGCGCCGATTAGCAGTTCCGCCAATCCGCTGAATCGCCTTTCAAGAGTCCACACTGCACAGAAGACGACCGCAATCGGTCCCACCCAAGGATGCAGCAGCACGCTCACGCCGAACGCGAGACCTGCCAGGAACGGCCGAGCGGGAGTCCGAAGGCATAGCGAAACGCCCAGCAGGCACATTACGGTTGCCGGGACCGCAGCCATCACTGTCTGCGAGTAATAGAGAGCGCCTGGCAGCAGAAAATAGAGCCCCGTCCATCCGCTGCCGAGTCCCTCCCTGCGCAGCATTGCGCGCAGGATGAAAGCCCCTGCGACGAAGAAGCTGGCGGAAACCAGGAAACTGAGCCTCCAATTCATCGCCATTGCAGGCACAAGCACCGCCGCGTGAAACGGTGAGAACTTCGAAACCATATGGTTCCCGATTAGAAGGCCCCAGAAAGGACCGGCGGCTTCGGTATAGACGGTGCCATGCTCGATGCTGTAGGCGAGCGCGATGGTGGAACTCTCGTCATCAATCGAAATCGTCGCCGGATACCACAGCGCGTAGATCACGCAGAAACTGACGAGCAATCCCGCAAACAGCCACTCCTTGCGGAGATCAAATCGCCCGCTCATCGCGCCGATCGCTCAAACACGATGAAGTAATGACCGACGACGACGACGCGTGTACCCTGCATCGCGGATTCAAGATCCGGATCCTCGCCGAGGGTGTCCTTTCCCCAGGGTTCGGCCCGCTTCCTGACGATCACCGTAGCGCCCGCCAGTTGGGTCGTCACCCGCGCGACCTCGGCGGGGAACATATTGCCGGGCAGCAGATACACGGCTACAGGCGGCTCGAAATCCGGGAACATCAAGGCGGCGCCACCGTTGCCGGCCAGCACGACGCTTCGGTGTCCACGCGCGCGATCCAGCGCCGCCTTCCATTCGAGGTGCTCGGCCTCAGTTGCACGCAACCCGGCGGTCTCGGCGTAAACCTGAGTCGTCGCGTAAACACGACTCGCCGCCAGGATAAAACCGCGCGCGACGAAAATCGCCAGAACCACCAGTGTTGCGGTAATCGCCATGGCGGCTTCACCTCCACAGCCAACGGAGATCGCCGCGCCGATTACGAGAAAATATGAGGAGAACCACCATGACCACGCGTTGCCGAACATGATAAAGATGAAAACCGCCTGCATCACGGCGATGCAGGCGACAAGCTCGGCGGAGATGTCGTTGGCGCGGCTGCGCACGAGCCGCAGTGCGACCGCGGCGCCGCACCAAAGAATCCAGATGGCCGCCACGATCCAGAAACCCGCAGGCGTGCCGATGTAGTATCCGATTCGGGCGTGCGCAGGGTGCCAGAAGTCGTGCCCGGCGCCCGAAAGGAAGCCGAAACCGGCAGCTTGATAAATTTCCGATCCGCGCAGAGGAAGGATCGTATGCAGCAGCGATTCGAGTCCGAAGCTGAATGTCATCACCAGGGTCAGCGCGATTCCTGTCACGATTGCTGGAACTATTTCCCGAACCAGCGCGAAAGCCGAACTGCCTGAAAGCCGGAATTGTCTCAGGATCAGCACCAGCAGGAGCAGACCGTAAACATATCCCATCGCCGGCTTCGCGAAGCAGGCAGCCGCGGCGAACGCCAACGCGCTCGCGCGATTACCCCGCGCATGCCGCGCGAGTCCAAGCGATATAAGGGCAGCCTCCGCGCAGTGCGCCAGGTTGGAATACATGACCGGGATCGCGATCGGCATCGCGACCGCGGTCAAAGTGATGGCGGGCCATTTGAATTTCTCGCAACTCGCGATCGTAGCAAAGGCCCACGAGATCAATCCGATCGTAATCAGGGTCGCTATCTCGTAAGCCGCGGGGGTGTAGCCAAAAAATCGGAATAGCGGACGCCCCAAAGAGATCGACAGCAGGCCATAGGGATACCCGAAATCCACCTCCGGGCGCAGTCCGCGCCCTATCAGATAGTTCAAGGTGAAGTTCGCACCTTGATCGCCGAACGCGAAACGATCGAAGGTCAGAGCATCGGGGGACCGCACGATCAAAAAGACGACCGCCACGCCGCCGAACAGCAGGAACAATCTGAGCCTGGTTGTTATGGGAGACGACCGGTCTAACGCACTGCGACTTGCGGTGATTGCGGCGCTTGCGAGGCACCGTTGCTCGCGAAATATGGTGCGGGCGCCTCGGCACCGGCTTCCCGATAAACCTCGATCGTCCGCCGCACCATCATGTCGAGGCTGAACTCATTCTGCACGCGGCGCGTCGCGGCGCGCCCGTAGGCGGTCCGAAGTGCAGGATCATCGAGGAGACGATTCACCGCTACTGCGATAGCCTCGGGACTGCAGGGGGGTACGGTGATTCCGGTTTCGCCGTCGATAGAGACGAAGGGAACGCCCGTCGCGAGGCGCGTGTTTACGACCGGCTTTCCGCAGGCCATCGCCTCGAGCTGAACGATTCCGAACGCCTCGCTGCGGGCAATAGATGGAAGGATGAACACGTCGCTGGCCTGATAATAGGGTGCAATATCTCGGTTCTGCATTTCGCCGAGAAAGAATACCCGGTCTGCAACGCCCAGCTCGCGCGCTTGTTGCTGGAGATTAGGCTTGAGCGGTCCATCGCCGATGATGAGCAATTTCCCGCCGATCTTCGTCATCGCGCGGACTGCGTGTTCAAGGCCCTTGTAATACACGAGGCGTCCAACCGCCAGGAGGATGCGTGGGCCGAATTTCTCGCGCAATGAGGCAACCGCGGCGGGATCGGAATTCTGGAATTCGCTGGAATCGATCCCGTATGGAATGACGCGGCATCGACTCTTCAATCGCGAGAGTTCTTCGGAGGTCTCGACGTAGTTTGGAGAGGTGGAGATTATCGCGGCGCAATTTCTGAGCAGGATCCGCTGAATGGGATGAAAGATTTTCGCAAGCTTGAGCTGCCGAATCACATCGCTATGCCAGGTGACGACGACGCGTCCGCGGTAACCGCTTAACAGCACTGCCAGGGCTCCGGTGGGATTGGGAAGATGCAGATGGACGATGTCGGGGCGGCTCTTTCTAATCTGCCACACCATGCCGGGACATACCGGCGCGCCTGCGACACTGATATGACGGCCGGCCCGGATTACGGGCACTCCGTCGATCAGGCACTTCTCGCCGCGCCGGGTAGTGTTGGCCACCAGCACGCGCACGTCCATCGACTTGCGCAGTTCCCTGCACAGCGCCTCGATGTGCGTCTCGATGCCACCGACGTGAGGCCGATAGAACTTGCCCACGTGCATAACGCTTTGCTTTTGCGCGTGGCCCGATCTGGTCGCTGTAGGCTTCATCACTTTCTGGCGTACATGTTCATGCGCACGACGCTCATGTGTGAGTGGATCTTCGAGTTAAGCGGGCGGCGGTTTTTCACTCTTCGCCTGTCGATATTGCCCGCGTCGCTGCAGCATTCGCGCTGACTCCCAAAGCGCGTGCACACTCCTGGCGATGCGCGCGCACCCACTCGTGGACGATACCTACGCCCTCCTGCCAGCCGACGCGCGGCTGCCAATTCAGATCCGATCCAATCCTCCGAACGTCGCTGACATAGATTCGCTGGTCGCCCGGCCGCGTCGCTGCGAAGGTGTAACGGAGTGGCCTTGCGCGGCGTTTTGACACGAAATCAATGAGTTCAAGCAGCGAGATTGCGTTAGGGGTCCCGCCGCCGATGTTGTAGATGTTTCCCCTGGCTATGGCAATCCTCTCGGCGGCACCGTCGAAGGCGTCGAGCAGGTCGTCGATATACAAAACGTCGCGCACCTGTTTGCCGTCACCATAAATCGTCAGCGGCAGTCCGAGTTCCGCGGCAATGAGGAACCACGTTATCCAACCCTGGCCCTCACTACCAAACTGCTGCGTCCCGTAGATGCACGATTGTCGGAAGACGACGGTGTTCAGCCCGTAAATCCGATGATAGTCGCGCACATACTGGTCGGCGGTTCCCTTGGAGCATCCATAGGGCGAGTGAAAATCAACCAGGTGATCCTCGCCGACGCCGTGCGGCAGATTCGAGTATTCGTAACGGGTGGGCCGTTCGACAACCGCGACTTCTGAAATTTCGCCGTAAACCTTGTTGGTCGAAGAATAGATTAGGAGAGAATCCATTCCAGCGCGGCGCATCGCCTCCAGCACGTTGAGCGTTCCCAGCGCGTTGGTCTCGAAATCAAGCCGCGGGTCGGCAATGGACGCAGTCACCGCAACCTGTCCCGCAAGGTGCAAAACCAGCGATGCGTCGCGGTGGGAGCCAATGGTCTTCTCCACCGCCGCGCCGTTGCGGATGTCAATCTCGGCGAGCGTGACGCGACCGCAGGATTCGACCCACTCCAGGTTCGACCGGGTTCCCGGCCGATGGAAGTTGTCGATGATTACAACCTCGAAGCCACGCTTGAGATAGCGGACCGCAGCGTTGCTCCCAATGAACCCCGCCCCACCTGTGATGATCGCTTTCATTAATTACCAGTCAGACCTGCAAGGAATCTTTCCGACATATGAACTCATACTCTGAGTGCATGACAAATCTCACGCGGCACAGCTGTCCAGTCACATGAGTAATCATTCAGCCGGCCGCGCTACTTCGCCACCCTACCGTCGCGCCGGCGTTGGCTACCGTGGAAGCACTCAATCCGCGATATACGTCCACATGTTTCGCAGCGTAGTCGCTCCACGAAAATCGCGTGGCCCTAGCAATCGCGGCGTCACGACGGTCGCGTGCGGGCCGGCCGCCAGCGGCGCTTTCCCGCAAGACACGTGCTACGGTCTCGATCCACACGGGAACGTCGGCGACCGGGCAGTATATGGCGGCGTCGCCGCCAACTTCGCGCAGCACCGGCAGATCGCTCGCCACGACTGTTCGCCCGCAAGCCATTGCCTCGATTAACGGTAGACCGAATCCTTCGGCCTCCGATGGCAGCAATACGACGGCAGCCCTCCTATAGATCGCTGCCAGAACGTCGCGCTCGACAAACGGCATCTCGAATATCCGGCCGTCAATCCCGAGCGCACGGGCCAGGCGCTGTTGCTCCAGCGTAAATCCACCACCGACGCGAACAAGGCGAGCGGAAGGAAATTCTTCCACGAGTCCAGCGAAAGTGCGCAGTAATACATCGATTCGCTTTCTAGGTATCGTGCTCCCGACGTGGAGAACTTCCAGTGCGTCCGGTTCGGGCTTGCCGAGCATACGGTCAGTCGCCGCAGACGCGCAGGAAACAATCGGAGCGATGAATGCCGGATGCACACCGTTTGGAATCACGGAGATTCGGTCCGCTGGAACGAGCCGATTGCGAATCAACGCTTGCTGTGTCGCCACACTCACGCAAATGACTCGCGAGGCGCGCTGAAGACCTCGCAAGATGTACCGCGCCATCGCACGAAAAGGCCACGAGCGGTGTTCGGATGGCGGTTCGAGCAGGCAACCGAAAGTGTCGATGTCGTGGCATGAAACGACCGTTCTGTCGCCGGGAAGATGATGGACCAAGTGGCTGTAACTGTGGTCGGCGACGTGGAACAGATCGAATCGGTCGCGATGTGCGTGCAGCCAGAGAGGATAGCGAAAAAATCGATTCAAGATCCGATCAGCGTTGTGTGCCGTTCCCGTCACAATGGAATTCGGCAGGCGTCCGAAGACAGGAATGAAAGAGGGTCGCACGAGGGTCGGCTGAATCGAGGATGAGTGTTCGCTGCTGAGATGTCTGTGCAGCATCTCGGCAATGAGGTCCATGCTCGGCCACCGCTCTTCGGCAAAGTCAGCGAGTATTGCGACCTTCAGGATAACCATCGAATCGTGTATGCCCCAGCACCAGCTTAGGTCTTGGAAACCCTCTGCTTCAGCCCCCCGGCCGTGAACCCGAATCCGCGCACAACTCCCTGATGAACGATGTGACGCGATTGACTTGCTCGTTCTGATCGAACAGATGGCTCAGGCGGCCGACGCGGCTTCGCTTTTCCGCAATTTCCTCGCGGGTCACAAACTCCATCAGTTCGGCCAGTGCACCGATGTACTGTAAGCTCCAAGGAGCATCGCCCGGAAGGCGCCACAACCAGTCGTCGATGAAGTCGTACGCGAGCGGCGTTTGCCCCGTTACTATCGGAAGACCCACCGAGACATACTCGCTCAACTTCGTCGTGTAGCGAAAGCTTCCGACACCATCGACGCTCTGCGGAAGCGACGCGATGTCCATTGCGGCCAGATAATCCGGCACCGCGGATTGCGGAACCTTGCCGGGCATGAACACCGACTTGCCAAGCCGGTCGCCTGCAAGTTCCCTGAGTCGCACCATCGCGGTCCCATCGCCGACTATCAATGCAACGATGTCGTCGCGGTGCACCTGCCCGATGGCCCGCACGAGTTCGATGCCGTAGGAGTATTTCACCCGTTCGTTCCAGATAAGTGAGCCAGCGATGCCGAAGACGATCGCGTCGGCCGGGATTCGCAGCCTCGACCGGATCTCCCACCGCGCCGCATCGAGATGCCCACGCGTGCACGGAAATGGCGCCCACCCCGGTACAGTCATGGCGCGGCGAGCGCCGAAGGTCAGCGCTCGACCCACCAGGTATGGCGTCCATCCTATAACTCCCGCAGACAGGCGGCAGAGCGCCCTTTCGTAGACTCCCGCAAACGGGGTGCTCCACGGCCAAAGACGGCGCAGAAAGGGCGCGACCGCATCTCCGGTGCTAACCAAGTACGGCACGCCCGCGGTGACTCGCCCGACGATGACAGCAAGACCGCCCGCGATCCCGCTCCCCTCGAGCACCACGATTTCGTACTTTCGACTCCTGATTTTTCGAACGATCTCGAGCAGCATCCGCGTCTTGGCGTGACGGTCGAACGGCATTATCTCGGCGGCGAACCCGCGTAGCATCGTGCGAAGCCGCGCTTCGTCGCTGGTATCTGCGCCCTGCGTCGCAATACCCAGCACTCGAATGGTGGAGGCATCGCGAGCCGTGGCGACAGAGCCTCGGGGGGCAATCGGTTTGAACTGCTGCGCTTCTAGATTAGCCAGCATTGGAAAGCGAATCTTTTCCGCGGGTCAGACTGCGACGCAATGCGGAAATCGTATGGCGGATATCAAACCGTTCATCGTAGAGCACATTCGCAGCCGACTCGAACTGCCGGCGCTGAACCTCGTCATCGGCCAATTCGACCACGAGTCGCACAAGCTTCGCCGGTTCGTCGGCCGGCGCCATCGCGACCGCCTTCGACTCTCGCCAAATACTCTCGGTCATCGGTCCAAACGTGGTTACGACCGAGCGCCCATGTGCCAACACCGCCATCAAACTCCCGCGTTTACAACTGACTCCATCCGGATAGTACTGGACGAACAGATCGCACGCAGCGATGTGGCGGGAGAGATCGCCGGGTGATAGCCCGCCGAAAGCGTAAGTTCTGCTCGCAGTCCACGGATGCTCGCGAACCAATCGTTCGCGAAAAGCCTCGCTACCACGCCCGAGTAGCAACAGCGGCAGCTCTCGACTCTCTGACAGGACCATCGGAAATATCTGCATCAAGGAATCGGCCACCAAAGCTCCGTAAGTGCCAAAGTGCCCAAGCAAAGGTCTGCCGGAAGGCGCGAATCGGGATCTGATGGCATTTACCCCTGCCAAATCCGTCACCACCGGAATGTTGCTCGGTACTGGAATCCATTGAATTTTTCCCTCGCGCGCAATCGACCGTCCGAGAAGCTGCTCCCATGCCGGGGTCGCGACGATTATGTCTCCGGCTGATCGTGCGAGCGTCAATGCCATCATGCGGGTTATAACGCCGAGCAAATTGTGCCGCAGCGATTGTCCTTTTCCGATCGGATACGACACTTCATGAAACGTGACGCTGAGATACTTTCGATAGCGCGCGGCCAGCCACACGCACAGCGGAAGATTCATCGCCTTCCATCCGTACGCATGAGGAACGAACTGCACCAGAACTCGGGTCTCGGGCGACAGCCGAAGGCCCCTTTGCATAGCCGCGATCGATCGCCCACCAAAATGATCCGGCAACCGGTGCACTCGAATCCCTTGGTCAGCATTGATCTCTTCATAACACGGCGGCGCCCACACTTCGACTTGATCGCCCGCCGCCACTAGGCCGTTAGCGACCTCGTGTGTGTAGTCGGATACCCCGCCACGCTGGGGAGGATATTCACCGGTAATGACGTGCCATCTCAAGCCGATTCGAAACTCCTTCAGACCGCAACCGCTCTGACCGCCATTCTGAATCGGTTCAATAGATCCGCCCGCTCATCGCGATCGAAAACCAGCAGCCAGCTGAATGCGAGATAAGTAACGGCGGCCGTGGCCATTTGGCAGGCGAGGCCAATCCAGTCGGTCGCACCGTACGTTCTGGAGAACCACCACGTGAGCGCACCGAAAGGCATCGCCAGGAGAGCCGGTATTCCCACGGCGCTCAACAGTTGCGCGGGGCTGGTGCCGAATCTGTCTGCCATCGCGCGAGGCATGAACCATGCGCTGACCGCGAGGAACGATACCGTCGTGCCCAGCATCGGCCCGATCAACCCGAAGGCAAGTGTGGATCCGATGCTGCACGCGACGTTGACGATCGCCTGCGCCACCATCGCGCGCGTAAGAATCTGGGCACCGCCGGTTCCGTTGATGCACCATCCCCACAATGAGAAAACGGCAAGCATCAGGGCATTGCCCGTTGCGAGGATCGTCAACAAATCTCCGCCATAACGTTGGGAGCCAACCCACAGCGAAATGAAAGCCCGGTTGTAGGCGGCTATCGGAACCAATACGGCGAACCCGAGCACCGAGACGGTCCGGGTCAACTCGACGAGGCGGCGGTTGAAACTTTCTGTTCGTCCCTGGACGCTCAACTCGACCAGTGCGGCCCAGCTCGCGTTGCCAATTCCCTGCAGCTCGACCAACGCGACCGAGGCGAGTCGCTGGGTAAGAAAAAAAACCGCTACGATCGACGGTGATAGAAATCGCGCAACGATTATATTATCGGTCATCAGAGAGAGCCGGCCGCATATCTGCAGCGTAAAGGTGGGCAGATTCAATTTGCGAAGATCTCGGCGGGCTTCATCATCCGGCGGAGCAGTTACTACCGCTCTGGCTATTTCGGGAACTTCGCCGCGAGTGACGAACAAGAGCCCTAGGTTGAAGACCACGGCGCCTGCGACCATTGCGATCGCCTGCCCGGTGATACCCCATCCCGCCCATGCCATCGCGACCGATCCGATCGTGATTACCAGCGACTGGACTCCAAGGAAAATACTAATCCAATATCCTTGCTGCCGCGCTTCGGCCAGCGCGCGAAACGGCGACAGCGGAGTTACTATCGCTCCGAGCAGGCTGACGAGAATAGCCACGCGAAGATCGCGCGCATACGCCGGCGCCACCGGAATCAGCCACGTGATCACCGCCGCCAGCAATATCGTTGCGGCGGCCATCATCATCGCAACTTTTGCATAGGTCCGAATTCCAGTGACTATCAACCCTTGGGCGGCGCGCTCGTCACGGCGCGCCTCGGCCATCGCGAGCAAAGGCGCCAACGCCCCGCCGAGCCCGAACTCCAGCAGCGCGAGGTAGCCGAGCCAGTCGGTAGCGACCTGGAATGCGCCGAATCGTTCATCTCCGAGCCAATGCAATAGCAGCGGTGTGGCCCACAGGGCCATCACGAGCGTCAGAATCGTGTACGCCTCCCGGCTTAAGAATGTCAGCAGGAAACGGGTCGTTCGCACTGGCTATTGCCGGACCGCAGTAGCGGTACCCCGCGAATCGTGAAAGAGATCTCGCCGGAGCACCGAATCGTAGGCCTCGACGTTGAGTTTGGCGAGGTTGCCCCAACTGAACTTTTGCGCGGTCGCTCGTGCTCCTTGCCGGAGTCGCTTCGCCAATTCCGGTTCACCAAGCAGGCGCCCGATCGCTTCTTTCCACTCCTGAGGCTTGCCGCTTCGCACCAGCAGGCAGTTGTACCCGTCGATGATTGCCGGCTCATCTGCGTCAGGCGCCGTCGTCACAATCGGCAGGCCAAAGGCCCATGAAGTCTGCAACGAAGTACGCCGGGTCGAGGCGCCGTCGCTGTAAGGCAGTATCATGACCTGGGTTCTACTCAGCGCGCTTCTGACGGCATCTCTTCCAAGTTTTCCCGTAAAGGTAACCCATTGCGCGGCCAGAAGTTGCCGATAGGAGCGCTCCAAGTCATGCTGCATCGGTCCGACCAACTGCCATCGCAAATCCGATCTCGAGGTACGCAGGTCGGTCAGTGCCTGGAAGACGGGCTCGAATGACTTGATTCGGTTCATCACACCGAAGGTCGTCATCAGACACGGTGAACTGGCGAGATCGGCCGCTCCCTCGACCGGCATGATGTTCGCGGGACTCCACCCACGAGCGTCGGGGGTACGGCCGGTTTGCTCGCGGCAACGATCCCAAGTCCGTGAGTCATTCGCGATTACATAGTCAGAACGCTTAACAGTGTCTCTCGTATGGCGCACGCTTGGCAGTTCGACGTGAAACTCGTGCAGCGTGGTCACCACCCGAGCTTGTGTCGAATTGGCTATAGCAACTGCTGCGTCGGTTTCATGAAATGAATGAATCTGTTCCTGGATATGGACTATATCCGGACTGAGATACCTGGCAGCTCCCGCGGCAAGCCAAATGTCCCGAGCAGACCAGGTGTGATTGGGCCGCACCAACCTCACTCCGTCACGAGTAACTATCGGACAATGATACCAGCGCGCTCTCCGGCAAAGCCAAATCCATTCCCATTGCGGCCTGAGGCTGCGCAGCTCATGCAATAGATTGGAGGTATAGTGCACGACGGCGTCGAATGTCGGGAGCGAAGCACCGGTCACCATCAGAACGCGGATTTTCTTCATGCGGAAGGAGCATGCAGCGCGACCATGACGAACGTGTACGACTGTCCTTCCCAGGTGATCGGGCAAGCCTCATGAAGATCGGCAACATTGTCTGGTTCCAGCAATGATAGACCTGTGCCCTGAAACTTGGCGATGAGCTCCCACAGTTCAGGCCGCGAGTAGATCTTCCAATCAAGGCCGAACGGTCGCGACTCTGGCGCCACCATGTGTGGCCTTCCAGTGGCGTCGTAGTCGGTCGTGAATACGAAAATCCCACCGGGCTTGAGGAGCCGCGCCACCTCGCTGACCAAGGCATCCGCCGGCACGCCGTGCTCAATCACGGAAATGCAGGTGATGAGGGCGAACGAGTGATCGGGGTACGAAGTATGGGTAAGATCGGCGGCGTCGTAGCGGATCTGATGCCAGTACGGCATCCACCTGCACAACGGATTGAGATCGCATCCGAACAAAGGGCCGAACCCGCGACGATGCAATGTCCAGAGAATCGCGGAATTATAGCAACCCAGGTCCAGGATTGGCGCGTCTCGCCGCGAAACCCTTCGCTCGGCGATTTCCAGCACGTGCGCGACGTCCCAGGACTTCAACATCTCCGACGGGGGTGCCGCCGCGCGGAAGCGAAGCGAATACATCGCGTCCCAGAGCCGTTTCGATCCCGCTTCGGTAAAATCAAGTCCACGCTTCCGAAGGCGGTCGCGGGCTGACACGATTTCTTCATTCGATTGCAGAGTGCGTATCATCAGGCGTCGGATTTCGATTACGCCATCTGCGGGCGGCGGTTTTGAGCTACGGGCTGCGCCAGAGTCGATTCGTAGACGCCGATAGTACGGCTGGCGGTCGATGCCCACGAGAAATCAGCCGAACGCATTCGAGCTCTGCGGCGCAACTCGTGTCTAAAGCTGTCGTCGAGGTTCACCCGTCTTAGCAAGCTGACAAGCTCATCGGACGAATCGAGCGAAAATGTCTCGCCACCTTGGCCGAGCACCTCGGGCAGGCTGGTCGCGCGCGCTGCTAATGTTGGGCATCCGGCAGCCATCGCCTCGCATAGTTGCAGACCGAACCCTTCGTATTCGCTCGGATAGACGAAGCTCAAGGCTCCTGCGTAAAGCGCGGGCAAATCCTGATCGTTGATCCACCCAAGCAGCCTGATTCGATCGTCAATCGAAAGTGTTCGCGAAAGCTCGGCCAGGTCCCGCATCTGCGCGTCCTTGCCTCCGGCCAGAACGAGCGACACCTCGGGCAGGTCAGCGGCGGCAAAGGATCTCAGCAGAAAGCGTATATTCTTTCGGGTCTCCCAACCGCCAACATAAAATACGTACTTGGATGGAAGTTGGTATTGCAGTTTAACCTTCTCGAGCGTCGGCTGCGTAACAGGTTCGCTGAATCGAGCGTCGGCGGCTTCATAAATCACGTCTATTTTCCCGGCCGCCAGACCCATACGACTTACTAGATCCGTTTTGGCGTGATGGCTCACAGTGATTATCCTGTCCGCATTCGCGGCGGCCATCCGATGGTACAGATAGGATCGGACGTCGCCCGGCGCCAACTTCTTCCACCATCGTGTCCGTGAGCGGTAGTAAACCATGTCGATCGCATCATGCAGCGTCATCACGCGCGGGCATGGGCTGCGCCAGGGAAGTCCGAAGTTGACGGGCGTATGGAGTATAGCCACCGAATCGGCAGCGCATTGCCTGGGCAGCCACGCTTGCTCCCACTTGACGTATCGCATCGCGGGGGCCTGCACGACGCGATAAGTCCCCGGCATCAACCGCGACAAGTGGTCTTCTTGAAGTCTTTTGTCACTATACAGGAACAGTTCGATCCCCTGCCGCGACAGCTCGGAGAGCAGGTTTACCGTATAGCGGTTCCATCCCCGCAGCGTGCCGTCCGACAATCCGCGCGCGTTGAATGCGACTCTCAAACGGCGCCCTTCGAGACCAGCCATGCGCCTTCAGTGCCGATTGAATCCATTGCGCTCGCTTCCCATTCGCTCGTAGATGGATTCGATCGCGGACACCGTCCGATCCGGACTGCAATGTGACTCGACAAGCGCGCGTGCCGCCCGCCGCTGCCGGTTCTGGCGTCCGGCATCGCGCAACATCGCGACCGTGCGTTCGATCAATCCTTCGTCGTCATCCGCAATTCCCGCGTGTACTCCATCTTCGGCCGGAAGACCTTCCACGCCTTCGATTGTCGTGACGACGGGAACACCGAATGACATCGCCTCGAGAACTTTTATTTTCATTCCGCTGCCACGAATCGGCGCATAGAGAAGCACGTTGATCGATTCGAAGAAAGGCCGGACATCGGCAAGGTTCTCGAGAATCTCCACTCCCGGCAGGTCGAGAAAGTCGCGCAGTGCGCTGCGTGCCGACCATCCCGCAATTCGCACGGTGACGTCGGGCACGCGACGCTTGATTTCCGGATACAGACGCGTCAGCAACCTGACCGCCGCCGAGTATCCAGGATACCATCCCATCGATCCGATGAGGCCTATTACCGGAGCGGCCGATCGCGCGTTATCGGGAATGAATGCGTAACCCGATGAGTCGATTCCAAAAGGAACGGTTGCGACTGATGCGCCGGGATTGGAGACTCTAACAACTTCCGCAATACGGGAAGAGCATGCCCGTAAATGGTGGAATTCTGCGAGAAATCTGCGCTCGGTCCTGAACGCCAATCGGTTGGTGATTGATTGGCGCCAATCGGCTGATTTCACTTCCTGGAGATCGATCGACGGCAGAAAATGGACGTTGATCAGCGAGCGATCGGCGTGCCCAAGCCCCAGCCATCCGCACCACAGCTGCTCAAGATGGAGCACGTCGAATCCTTCATCCAGCACGCGCTCAAGCGAACCGCGCATCTCCGGACTGAACATGTAGGAGTAGGGCCTGCGCACGCTTTCCACTTTTGCCGCGAGTCCCGAGCGCTGCGGGTGCGTGAAGCATCGCAGGTCGTACCTGTCAGGCGGGAAGAGCCTCATCGCCTGATCGATCTCCGCCGGTTTCGAGCAGGTTGCAAATGCGGTCACGCGATGGCCACGTTCGACTAGCCCCTTCAGCAGCACGGAGTACCATCGCGAAGGCGCGCTACCGAACGGCAGCGGCGGCTCGAGCATCGCGATGACGATCCGGCGCGGCGTCACGCTCGAGCCTCCGCGATCTCCAGAATCTCCTGTGCCATGCGTTCCCAGGTGTGAGCACCGATTTCGCGCGAGAGCCTTTCAATCTCGGAAGCGAAGTACGCGCGATGCGCCCGCCATCTTCGAAGCCGCGCGGCCAATTCCCACTCGTCCCGGGGATCAGCGAGCAACAGATCGCCAAGACCTTTCGGATAGCGTTCGGCAACGCCGGCGTCCGCCGCGACCAGTGCCGGCAATCCCGAGCACAGCGCCTCCTGCACCGCAAGCCCATAAGCCTCGTACCGCGCCGGAGCAACCATTACGTCGCATGCCCTAAGAATTGCCGGGACGTCAATCCGAAACCCGAGAAAGTGGATCCTTCCTTCGATCCCCGATTGCGCCGCCCGCCTGATCCACAGCGGCAATTCGGCTCCGCTTCCTACAACGACCAAGTCCGCGTCCCAGGCCGGGTCAGCGCACAGAATTTTCCATGCATCGAACAGCGTATCGAAACCTTTGCGGTGATCTCCGAGCGCGCCCACGAAGACCACGAGGCAGCGGTCGGGCGGCAGTCTCATTTCGACCCTCAACCCCGCTCGTTCGCCCTCGGCCGGCGGCCTGAATTCGTCCGGATCGGCGCCGTAGTAAACGGTGTGGATGTTTTCGTTTTGGATTCCGACCTTCTCTATTACATCGCGGCGCGTGCGATTCGAGTTGGTGAAGATGACGCGGGCGAGGCTCAACGCCGCCTTTTCCTGCGCGACGAACATCGCATGACTCGTTCTCATCTTGATGCGCCGTGCGAAAGACCCCGAGGCCACGGACTCGAACGCCGCGTGCACATAATGGACCCAGTTCATATCACCCCAGCGGCAATTTCCGCCGTTCACCATCACTCGGCCGCCGCGGCTAGCGAGCTGCGAGGCCCATCGGCGTCCCGCGCGATCAAGCAGCGGTCCGGCCGCGACATACGACCCCAGCAGCTTCGGCACCCGATGGAAGATCACGTTCGGCCTCGAACTCAACGTCGCGTCGACGCGATGCGCGACGATGTGAGTCTCGGTATCGCGATCGGCGAGATGACTAGCTAGTGCGTAGTTGGCCCGATCCATGCCGCCGGATTTTACGAAATCGCCGGATACTATGCAGGCGGACCCGGTTGTTGAGAATCCCACCTTATGATCCATCAATTGGTAACAGTGGGCCGGGAAATTTCGCGCGCCCAAACCTGCCAATAAGGGCCGGCTTCCAGAATTGACCATTTCACGCGAATGTACTGCGGAGGAGATTCCCCGGGGCGCAAGGCGACGTAGTTCACATGGTAATAGTCAATTGCGGTCTGCGGATCGGCGACTGCCTGGTCGAAGAACGCCTCGCGATTCAGTAGTCGGCGTTGCTTTTCGGCTTGCGAGCTGGCCCAGCCTCGCCGCGTTTTTTCAAGAATGCGGCTCTGCTCCTCGATGAATGCGTCGCGTGCAAGCCCGCGCAAATAGCCATCAATCGCGACTCTTCTGTCCCAGTCGCTATTATCCACGTATGCGCTGTCCTCCACCCAATAGCCACTCAGAGGTATTAACCCTTCCTCTATTGCGGAGAGATTGACGTACTCACTATCGCCGCCGATTACGGTGCCAGCCTGGAGACTATGGTCCTGAGCAGCCTTCTCTTGCGAACGGAATTTCAAGTAATTGGACGTCAAATCGACGCTTTCCCAGGTGCGCGTCGCCTCAACCGTTCGCATCCAGATGCCGGTACCCACGGCAAACGTGACGGCAGCCGCCAGCGCTCGCGGTGCCCAGGGCCGGAGCGCCGGCCGCTCTTGCAGTTCGGCCCACACAATGAGGACGATTAAAATCCAGAGCGCCGGGCCCCATGCCATCATGTAGTGGGCGTTTTCAAACCATATTCCCGTCACGATTTGTTCGTTCACTAGCGCCATCGCCGCTGCGGCAAAGCACCAGAGAAACAGCAGATCGCGCCGCCGATGCCAGACAATCAGACCCGCTATCATGAGGAGAATCAACGCCACCTTCGGAACCAGGATCTCACTCATACGTGGCAAAGCAAAAAACCGGTCGGCCCGCGGCAACCAATCAGAGTTGGTGCTGTGCTTGAAGAGGTAACCGCTGACCACCGCGGGCAGTCCAATCAGAAGCCCGATGGCACCGGCTTGGAGGTAGGTCATTCGGCCACGGGGATCGATCGCAAAAGCGAGTGCCAGTCCGGCCAGTGCCGCAGTCCAGAAGTAAAAATAGGAGAACAACAACCCGAGAGCGATTCCGCAGCACACAATACGGGGCCGAGTGCCCTCATGAAGGCACCTCGCCAACGCGCACCAGTAGAAAAGCAGCAGTGGCAGCGGTACCGCCGGATCCACGATACGAAGGAGCGCATAGATTTGAGGATTCGCTTGCAGCAATTCTCCGCCTCGGCCGGAGACCAGCCTCGCGAATGTGTACACATGCCGTTCGAGTGGACGTCCACTCAAGGTACCGGAGTCGAACACGCTCAGAATAGCGAGCCCGCTGGCAACCCACGGCGACGCAACGTAAAATCGAAACAGCAAATAGAATCCGATGCCTAATCCGAGTCCGCCTTCCGCTCTGTAGACCAGATTGATTAGTTCAGGCCCCAGTCGCAGAACCTTTGCGGTGACTATTCCCGGTACCATGATCAACCACGGCAAATAGACCGCACCACTCGGGTGAATCGGATCAGACAGGTAGAAAGGATGATAACGATACGCGTGACTGGCGACTACCAGATATATGTCGACGTCGTCGTGATCTGCAAACCAAACTGGAGTTCCGCGGTGGAGCCATGAGGTCATATGCGGAAGTAGTGTTATGAGCAGCGCGGACGATATTGCGATTCCTGCCGCAACGATTTCATGCGTCCACGCAACGGCTTGCGCTGGAACCTCGGGCCTGTCAGCGCTGGCTTCGATTGCGGTTGATTCCTGGAGAACTGAGGCTGACATCCTGCAGACAATGCGTGTCACTAAACGACGAGAGGCTCACGCGCGTTCGGACCTAAAACCGAACCCGGGCTGACGATTTCTCTCGAAGAGGCCCTCCCTTTGAGCTCGCTTACGAAAGCCTGACAATGCCGCGAACAGTGCGGCATTCAGGAGCCAGAATTCGAGCCCGTTTTCACTCGAGAAGTACCCGTAGCCGAAAGTGGCCGCAAATGCGGCGAAGTCGTAGCCGCAAATGATCGCCGCGAAGATCGCAAGCTCAGGTTCAACGGGAGCCAGCGCAATCCGAAATGCCGTTCGCAGCGCCATGAAGATTGCAAGCACATACGCGATGATTAGCGGGATTCCGCCATCGAGAAGCCACCCGGTCCACTGCTCTTCAACCCAAATCCCGGCGGTATCGGGATTGGAGTTGTCGCCGAAGTAGTAATTCATCATCCCCCAGCGGCCGATACCCGCACCAAGTGGATACTGCGGCAATACATTCTCAACCGTGGCCTCGATCAGATGTCCCCGATTTTTCTTATAAACTTCTGCGGGCTTATCGGCTATCAGAGTTGAAAACCGTTCAGAAATACTTCCGCCGCCCACCGCTATCGCCCACGAAAAGCTCAACAGACCCGCGATTGCGATCGCACCCACGAGCCGGGGAAGATTTCCGGCTTCCCGTTTGCGCCACTCGCGCCTGATCACCAGCAGCGAGCGGCGCATAGCAATCATCCCCGCGATACCGAGTTCACAGATCACGAGCACGACGAGACAGGACCTGTTTTTTGCCAAGTAGATTGCAACCAGGCCGACCACGATCGTCCCAACCGCAAATATCCTCTGGGGGCCTGGCCTGAACGTGAGCATGAAACCCGTACCAAGAAGCGCCGCATAGAAGCCGGCATTAGCCGCCCCGCCCGGTGTGTCAGTAAGCCCCATCGCGCGCCACGTCATCTCGCCGAACGCGTTGCGAAATTGCAGGCTCTTCAGATACGCAGGGCCCATCTTTAGCGTGACTATAGCAAGCGATGGCTCGAAGTGGCCGGGATAGTGCACCTGGAGGATACCGACAGCGGCGCTGGTCGTTTGAAAAATCCATATGATCATCAAGACGCGCCGCAGGTCAGGAGTATCAATTTTGAGTCGCCGCACCCAGAACAACGGAGCCAGGATCGCCATATACATACCGATCTGAGCGCATCCTGCCGTGACCGTGTTGGTGTTTGGGTGGAACAGCGAGAGCATGACGACTGCCAAAATGACCTTCGCCGGTGCTGCTGCAGGATGAGATTCCCCTCGTCCCGACAGCAACAGCAGCATCCCGATGCTGGTCCCGAACACCGTCATCCGTATCAACTGCCGAAGCTGCCCGATTTGGCTGGACAGCAGCGCCAACTGACACGCGAATTCCAGCACGATGAACAGTTCCAGCGCATGGATTCGCAAGAACGAAAGAGCGCGCGCGCGGCGCGCGCTCAAGCGCTGACTGGGTACGAAGCTTGTTACAGTGAAGGCCATGTCAAGTTTGGCGATAGGCGGAGCAGCTGCGGCCGCCCGTCGTTACGCCGCAATCGCCGTTCATATTGGATGCCATATTGAACTACTGACAGCAGGTAGCGCTCTCGGCGCTTATACTGAATTCTTCGATGAAGCCGCTAAGCTCGCTGAGCATTGTTCTTAGGCAACAAGTTATGCGGGCAATTCAACTCCAGGTGCGAGCCATAGCATATGCGGCCAACTGTCTTTGATCTGCTCGCCGTTGTACGCATCCGAGATGAAACTCGCAGCCGAAATGTTTCGCGCGTAAGTGGCCTGACGAAATGTGTGCTGCGAATGATCAATGCGCCAGCCGCGGTAGCCACTCCGTTCAAGCAAAACAAGGACGTCTCGGACAGCCACGCCGCGCTGCTCCAGAATTGGGGGATGAAGTTCAAGAATGATGTTTCGGTATCGATGCGCGGTGAGCCCTTTTGACATTCCGCGAATCGCGAGTTGCTCAGCACCTTCGATATCCATCTTGACCAAATCGACTTGACTCGCGCCGAGATCGTCGAGAATTTGATCGATCGGTGCGGCTCGCACATCGAAGATGCGAGGACCGATGGCGTCTCCATTAACGAGTTTTGAGAGGCCGTAATTACCCGCTAACTCGTCAAATCCCTCGAGCTTTAGCGTGCCTGCATTCTCGGCCGCAGCGACTTGAACGGGCGTAACCTGAGAAAGTTGATTGCGATCGGCTATCCACGTGAGCTTTGCGAACAATCGAGGGTCCGGTTCCAGACTTATCACCCGCCCTCGTTTGCCGACGATATGCGCTGCGAGCGCGGTGAAATAACCGAAATGAGCACCGACATCAAGAAAGGTCATCCCTTCGCGAAGGATCGCTCTGACCAGCGACGTTTCTTGTGGTTCATAATAGCCAATGAAATAGACCTCCCTAGCGACCGAATCTCGAAGATCAAAGACGAATTGGTAGCCTCCGCTCTCGGCCAAGGCCGGCGCCGCAAACACCGGCCATTGAATCTTCTTTAAAAGATTCATGATTCGAAAGCGACCGGCGGGAAGGCGGCGAACAACGCTCGACGCAACCTTCAGGATGATTGGCTCAGTTCGCGGATCGTCGTTCATACCTTGCCACCCGGCAGTTCGCGATACCATTCTTCCAGACTTTTAACCGCAGCCGCAGGACTGAACCGTGACCGCGCCGCCTCGATAGCCGAGCGGCCCAGCTTCACGCGCCTGCACGGATCGTCGAGCATTGCGCCTATTGTTCTGGCAAGAAGCTCCGGCTGGCGCGGCTCGATCAGCAGCCCTTCCTTGTCGTGATCGATCTGCTCGAGCGGTCCGCCTTCCGCGCTCGCGACAATCGCCTTACCCTTTGCCATGGCTTCCAGAATGCTCATCCCAAAAGGTTCCGGCTCGGTGCTGGCGTGTACAAAAATGTCGAGGCCGTCGAGAGGCCCGTCGTTTACATCGAGATGACCTGTGAAATGAACAAAATCTTCGAGCTGGTTTTCCGCCGTATAGCGCCGAAGTTCGCGCTCGAACGCGACGCATCGCGATTCAACCACTCCGTCACGCGGGCCACCGATGATAAACATTCTGATCGAGCTGCGGCGCGCGGCGAGCAGCTTCGCGGCTTTAAGAAAAACATCTTGCCCCTTCCAGGTGTCAATGAAGCCGACAATCCCGATCGCGATTGTAGATTCTTCGAGACCCCGTTCGCGCCTGAACCGCTCACGGCGCGACGAGTCAGGCGCGAACGCGTCGGCGTCGATGCCGTAATGCACGACGCCCATTCTCTTTGCCGAGTGAAACGTATTGCTCAGTCGATTCATCATGAAGTTGCTGTTGGTAAGCACGAGATCCGCAGGCACCAACGGCAGCACGCCCTGCCACCGTCGCTCGCTCATCGGGCCGTGATGGAACCAGATCGAACGGCATCCCGACCACAGCGCCGCAGGAGCAACCATCGAGTGGCACCACGCATAGCTGGAATGAACGATGTCGATCCGCTCGTGCTCGAGAATCGACCGCACCTCGCGAAAGGCCCTGACTGGCTGCCGGATGCGCGCGTTGTCGATGCAGTACACCGGCAGATCGCGGCTCCGAAGTTCTTCGAGCCACGCGCCCTCGCGAAACGAAAGAATGACCGGCCGGACGTTTTCGGAATGGTTCAGGAAAACAGACTCAAGGAATCTGTGCACACCCCCCATCTCGCCGTGGGTCACGACGTAAAGAACATTGATCATGCCGGGACAGCCCGGGCGCTCTCGGGCTTGCCAAGCGTCTGGAATATCTCTCGTAGCCGACTCATCTGTAGCTCCGGCCCGCAGAGCTCATGAGCTCGCCGCGGCCCGCACGAGCCCAGTTGCTTGCGCATCGCGGCGTCCGCGATCATCCGGCCGAGCGCCGCGGCGAGCGCGGTCGGGTCGGCGGGCGGCACCAGCACTCCGCAGGAATCATCGACGATTTCGGCGCCGCCACCGATCGCGGTCGTGACCACCGGCAAGCTCGCGTAGAGCGCCTCGATAAACGTGATCCCGAATGGCTCGGGCGTCTGGTTGGGTTGGCAATGAATGTCGGCCGCAGCCAACAGACGTTCGACGTCGCGTCGCTCACCGACAAAGCGCACGCGGTCGGCGATTCCGTAGCCGGACGCCATCTCGCGCAGACTATCGAGGTAGCGCGATTCGAATTGGCGCTGTGGCCCGCCGACGATCCAGATGACCCATCTGCTGACTCCGCGCAGCTCGCGAGCAGCCTCGAGCAGAAGCCTATGGCCCTTCCACTCCTGCATTCGGCTCGCGAGCACGATCACGACGGCATCGGCGGGAGTCTCGAATTCAACGCGCGCCGCGAGACGCTCGGCCCCGGAGTAAACTTGCGGCGGCGCAACCGGATAATAGACAACTTCAACCGATCCTCCGCGAAGCGAAGCGGGCAGCCGGTCCGCAGTGAAGCGGCTGTTGCAAATTACCAGCTCCGCAGGCGACCAGCGCGACCATCGTTCCAGCCAATGGTTGCCGTCGCTCGCCAGATGCTGCCATTCCACCAGCGGTACGCCGGATGATCGCACGACCGGACCAAAAATCGCGTGCGCCCATGCCATGTGGCATACGACCGCATCGAACCGCTCGCGCTGAATAAGAGCGGCGAGCCTGCGCCTCGCGTTGATCACAGAGAGCGGATTCCTGACCCGCGTTTCGCCGAGCGCGAGAACCGGCACGCCGATTCGTTTCAGTTCCGCGCTCAGCGGTCCGTCGAAGCACAGCGCGAACTCCGGTTCCACGTCCGGCGTTAGCGCCCGAAAACGCGCGAGCGTGATCAGCAGCGTCTCGACGCCACCGAACAGATTCCCTCCGTTGATGTGCAGGACATGCATCAGCGAGCGGCGCCGTCAAGTTCCTCGTAGGCGGAAATCATTTCCCGAGCCATGCGCGCGCGATCGAATCGGGTCACTGCCGCCGCCCTCGCCGCACGCCCCAGTTGGCTGCGAAGCGAAGCGTCCACGACCAGGCGCCGTATGCAATCCGCAAGGGCTACCGCATTTCCAGGTTCAAAGGTCAGCGCGTCTTCGCCGGGTCTCACAATCTCGGCGGCTCCGCCGGCCGCGCTCACGATCACTGGCCGCGCACACGCCATCGCCTCCGCAATTACGCATCCGAACGGCTCGGGATGCGTGCTGGTATGCACGACGACGTCCAGCGCGCGAATCGCGCTCGCCGGCTCGTCAACGAACCCGGTAAATCCCACGCGACCGTTCAGTCCAATTCTCGCGGCTACGTTGCGGAGTTCGCTCGCCTTGGCCTCGCTTGCGTGCGTCGAATAAATGTTGCCGCCGATAACATATCCGCGGACCGGCAGATCGCGCGGCAGCATCGAGAGCGCGCGGAGAAATACTTCGTGCCCTTTCCATCGTGCCATCGTAGCCAGCAGCCCGACTCGCACCACCGGACTCTCCGGCCGCGGCACGCAAGCCAGCGCGTCGAGATCAAGACGCGGTCCGGCTGAATCGAAGCAGCGAAGATCGATGCCGTTGTAGATCGGAATAACGCGCAGTTTTCCGCCGAGCGCCACCCGCGCATCTTCCGCGACACTGCGCGAGTTCGCGATTGCCAGCGCCGCCTGCGTGGCGTTCATCGCGAGCAGCCGCGACACCAGCGGACGCAACCCGAGGTAGTCGTGGAGATGCCAGACCACGCGCGCGCCGCGCGGCGCGGCCCTCGCCCCCATCAGGTGCATCTTGAAGCCATTGCTATGGACGAGTTGCGGAGACTTATCGCGAATGACCGCACGCAAAGTTCGCAGGTAGCCAGGCGAGACGATGCCGGCAGCAATCATCCTGCTCGCGAATTCCAGACGGTTGATTACGTTGCCGGCCGGACCTCCCGCGCCCGCATCCCCGAATCGCGCCAATTGGTCGGGAAACGGGACCGCCTGCGCGCCAGCTCCAATGGCGCGCACTCGCTCCAGGAGCGGTCCATCTTCGCCCGTGATCAGATTCAGTTCCCACGAAGGCCGCGCTATCCGAACTTCCGTGATTATGTCGAGCAGAACGCGCTCTGCTCCGCCGAGATGAGCGCCTGGATTTAGGTAGACAATTCTCAACTTCCACCGCAATCAGCCGCGCTTCGATGCGTAGCCCGCCAATCGCTCGCCTGCGTGACCAGCAGTTTCATCTAGCCGGGTCACCCGCGCGTTGCTCCGCCGCCTTTCCCATTCTCTTCATGAAACTCTCATAGCTCGCTTTGTACGACGCATTCTGGGGCGCCAGATCGACGGCACGCGAGTAGGCTTTCTCCGCATCCGCGTATTCGTATGCCGCTTCTTCGGCGCGCGCCAAAGTAAAATACGCGTCCGCCGAGTTCCCCCTCATGTCGATGGCCTTCTCCAGCGTGCTTACGGCGCGATCAGTGTCGCCACTCGCGAGGTAAAGATTTCCAAGCCATATCCGGTCTTCGATCGAGCCCGGCCGATAGATCAGCGCCTGGTTGATGGCATCCTCTGCGACCTTCGTGTTTCCCATCTGGGCTGCCGTGGATGCCTCCACGGACCACATCTCGTATCCGTCAACGCCGTCCTTTATCGCCTCCGTGACGGTTCGCGTCATTCCCTCGAAGTCATTCCTGGGCGCGAATACCTGACTGATCAAGGTCTCGTACGCGACGCGATTGTCAGGCTCGATTTCGGCCGCCTGGCGCAACCGCTTCCGTGCATTGTCCATATCTCCCGCGAGTGCAGACGCACGCCCCCCAGCGACGAGCAGACGATACTTCGCTTCCGGATCCTCGGTTTGCCCTGCCGCGTGCCCATACATCGCCGCTTCTTCGGAGTATTTGCCCAACTGCTCGTAGAAGAGGCCCAACTGCGTAAGCGCGCCTTCGAAGTTCGAGGCGATCGCGCGCTGATAGCCCTGTTCGATCGCAACATGGGTAACCGGCGGCAGCCAGGCAACAATCCGCGGCGAGAGATATGGATGAGTACTGCCGCTGGGCGAATTGAAGACCGAAGTCTTGATCTCCTCGAGTGCCTCCGCGGTCTTGCCGGCGTCAGAGAGGTTTTCTGCCAGGGCATCGCGGGGTGATGGGTTTGTCGGATCGAGCCAAATTGCCGTTTCGATTTCGCGTAGTCTCGCCGCCGGTGCCATCCGCTCCCCGAGAAACGAGATCAGCCAGGTATGGGTCAGCGGATTTGCGGGATAAAGGAGCAACATGCGCCTTGCATCGGCCAGTGAAGTTGGCCGTGTCAGGTTGTACGGGTATGGCTTACGTGCCTGATACACACACGCAATCAACAGCGCGACCGCGGCTGCGGCGGCGCATCGCGCGGCTATCGAATGGCGCGCGGCGGGTTCCGTTTCCTGGTCGGCGCCGGGTTCTTTATCGCCGGCGGCGAGTCGAACGGCGAGTCCAAGGATAATCGCAAACGTAAACGCGTTTGCCGGAATCCGCAAATCAAAATCGAAAAACTCGACCACCGCCATCACGGTCAGACCAGCAATGAGAGCAGCCTCGACGGAACGCGTCCTGGACGACAGCCTCGGCAAGCCATACGCCAACCGCGCTACGATCAGATATGCGAGCCATCCTGCCAGCAGCAGACCCGCGACACCCATCTCGGCAATGAACTGCAGGTAGTCATTTTCTGCCGCGTAAAAGAAATTTTCCGACCACGGAGCTGGCGAGTAGTGCGCAAAGATTTCAGGCCATGCGGCCAGCCCAATTCCCGACAGCCAAAAATCTCGGCTTATTCTGAGCGCCGCTTTCCACGCATCGATGCGCCCCGCTACGTTACTCACATCCGACAGCGTGGAGTGAAGGCGTGAGCCGGTCTCGCTGACGCCGCCGGCGCCGACGAAAATTGTCGCGAGTACAAGCATCACCGTCAGCGTGCCAAGCGCAACGCGTGCCGCTCGCAAATACCTGAAACGGCCGTTCCGGGACGGCCTCGTCGCCGATGATGGTATCGAAAGCGACGCCACCAAGGTCGTCGCGACTGCGATACTTATCCACCCTGCCCGCGACTGGCTCGCCAGCACGGCGACAAAAATTATGAAGCCGAGCGAAGCGCATACGATTCTGGAGCCCGCCGACCACTTTCCCGAGATGAGGGCATTGGGAAACAGAGCTCCAGAAAGGGCCAGCGGGTAGATCGCCGCGAGATATCCAGCGAAGTGATCCGGGTTCACGAACGGGCCACTCGCCCGCGGCGAGTCGAGATAACGCACACCTCCCCAATCCAGCGGAACATAGGACCATAGAATCTTGCCGTTCCAGGTAGCCTGCTGGATCAAGCCGATAATCGCCACTGCGGCGCCGATTGCGAGCAGCCCTATCGCTAAAATTCGCCGAAACGAGGCCTCCGCCTCCGCGTTGCCGCCGCCTCCTATAGGAAAAAATCCGACTAGCAGGAAAAGGCCCGCGCTCGCCGCGAGCATCAGCAGAGCGCCCCATGTCTGCGGCGGAGAAATCGTCAGCGGGCGCCATCGCATTCCGTAGATATTCAATAACGCCGATCGCAACAGGCCTCGCGATTCAGCTGCGCGGACGCCGGTATCGGCGATCGAAGCGGAGCCGCCATCACCTGGCCTTCGAGCAAATGGAATCGGCGCGCCGGCTTTCACCTCAGCGAGCGTCGGCAGGACTATGAAGTCGCCGTTTCCTGGCGTTGCCTTTGGCGCCGCAGATACCATCGCGCCCGTGTACGCGTATGGATACTCGCGAGGCCAGCCCGGGAAGGCTCGCGCGTACACCTGGTAAGCGGTGGGAGAAACAACCCGCAGCACCCTCGGCGGCAACGGCACCAGTTGAAAAAAAACGTAGCCGACGAGCGCAACGATCGGCAGCGCGAATTTTAACGCCCCGGCGAGCGCGGGAAACGCGGGCGCGCGCTGCATTTCGGCCACCCAAACCAACAACATCAGGCAGACGGTCGCTTCTCCGATCACGTAGGCGACCGCCAACGTCCCGCCGATCGCCATCGGCATGAACGCGGCGAGAATCAGGGCTCCAGCTACGATTATCCAGTCTTGACGGCGCACGGAATCATGCGGTGCTTGCCGAAACCAAAGTGCTGAGGCGCAGCGCAGTAGGCAGTGATGTGCTCGCCATCGCCGAGCCGGCGGGTCTCAGCTTTCCGGATGGTCCGGGGATTCGGAAGTGATCGCGGTCTCGTCGTTCCTATCTGAATACCGCCGGTAGTAATGCGAATAGTACTTGTAGTCGGGATGGCGCACGTCGACCTGGTTGAGTACCACGCCGAAAATCTTCGCCCGCGCGAATTCAAGCTTGGTGCACGCCGCCCTGACCTGTTGCTTCGAGGTCTTTCGGCTGTTGATCACGACCACCACGCCATCCACCATGGTCGACAACAACTGTGAGTCACTAACTGGCAGCACCGGCGGCGAATCGACGAGCACCACGTCGTACATCGTGCTTAGCAGGGCGAGAACCTCGCGCATCTTGTCGGAACCGACCAGCTCCGTCGGATTGGGCGGTTCCATCCCTGATCCGAGCAAATCGAGGCCCTCGATGCGAGTCTGATGTATTACTTCTTGCAGGTTGCGTGCGCCCGCAAGCACCTCGGTCAGCCCGACGCTGTTGTCCATAGCCAACATACGATGACACTTTGGCCTGCGCAGATCCGCGTCCACCAAGCACACGCGCGCTCCCGTATGTGCGAACATCACCGCCGAATTCGTAGCTGTTACGGTTTTCCCCTCGGCGACGTGGGCGCTGGTGAACAGGATCAGCTTGGGCGGCGAGCCCGCTCGGGAAAGCATCAACGCCGTACGGAAAGTCCGATACGCTTCGCCGATAAGCGAGTACGGACTCATCGCGCCAATGAGTTCCCTGCCGTAGGCCGGAATGCGCTTGGAACTCGCGTCGGGAATTCGCGCGGCGCCATTGGCAATTTTGCCGGTTACATTGGCGAGTCTCTGCGAACCATAGGTTGCCCCATTGGTGCTGTTAAACGACGGAATCACCCCGATGTTCGGCAGGTGCAAATAACGCTCGACCGCGTCCGGCGTCGTCAGCGAGTTGTCCAGGAAGTCGAGCAGCAGGGCAAGACCGAGTGCGAAGCCAACCGCAAGCGACGCGCTCCTCATCACCGCCGACAGCTTTTGCGGGCTCGATGCGGAGCCGGGGACCTCCGCCGGATCCAAGATAACGATGTTGGAAGCCTGCGCCTCGGCCGCAATCGCGACGCCCTTCATTCGCTCCAGAACACTCTCGTAAAGTTCGCGGTTGGTATCGACCTCGCGCTGCAGGATCGCATACTCGACGGTGGCGTCGTTCAGGTTGAGGGCCTGCGCGCGTTCCTTGTTCATTTCCTCCTGGAGTTTCTCTTCCTTGTCAACCGCAGCATCGTAGGTCGATTGTATCGAACCGACGGAACGCGTGACTTCCACCTTATACTGGCTCTCGATTTGCTGGCGCTTTGCGCGCAGCTGCGCCATCGGCGGGTAATCATCTTTGAACTGTTTGGACATACTGGCGTACTGCGCGTCCAACTCGTTCATCTGTGTCTTCAGGGTTGTTGCCCCAGCGTCTGAGACCACCTGCGGCAGCGCATCGTATCGCCCGGCACGAATCAGTTGCATCTGCGACTCCAGCGATATCCGCTGGACTTGAGCCTCGGTAAGGTCCTTGCTGAGTTCCGTCAATCTGCCCAGCACGACGGTTTCCTTGCCGTCGAGCGATATCAATCCGGGTATGATTCCCTTGTCGCGGCGGTAGTTGTTGAGCGCGACTTCGGATTTCTCCAGCTTTTCCTTGAGTTCAGCGAGTCTTTCCTTCAGGAATCTGCCAGCCTCCTCGTTGGCCTGGCTGTGCAGAGAAATACCCTGCCGAATGTAGGCGTGTGCGTGTGCATTAGCCAACTCGGCCGCCAGTCGTGGATTCGGCGAAACATAGCCGACTTCGACCAGGTCGGTCTCATTGATCGGCGTTATTCTTAGACCACCGAGATAGGCACTCACCGCTCCCGCCGACGCTCCGAGCGTCTGCAAAGAATCGTCGCGGCTGGATGGCGCCATCGTGACCGCTTTCGATTTCAGCCCCAGCCACGACTTGATCCGACTCTTCAGTGTAGCTACAAGCCCGGGTGGCGCCTTACGGCCAATGAAATCTGGATTGTGTTCCAGGTTCTGAGCCTGGACGACAGTCGCTGCGAGGCTTCTGCTTTTGAGAATTTGGTATTGTGTCTTCCTGAAATTCTCTTCCTCATCCTCTGCGTCGCCGGCGTTAATGTCCATTTGCGATTCTTTACCCTGCAGCATCTGGGGCGTGCCGGGCTTCAGAATCACCGTTGCCTCCGCCGTGTACAACGGCGTCTGCATGAACTCGTGAACGGTCGTCAGCAGGATCGCCGCGAAGACTATTCCCAGAATGAGACCGAGGCGCTTGCGGATAGCATGCCAATACTGCGCGAGGTTGATCGCGCCTTCTTCTTCCTCGAGAAAAGAGATGTTGCGCGGAGCCTGGTCGAGATTCTCGTCCCGAGGCGGTCCGGTGCGCTGTATAAAATATGGCGACGGTTGAGTCACTTCAGTTTCGTCCTCAGATTAGCCTCAGAACGCCGGTATCGGAACGGCCATCCGCGACAGAATGTTGTAGACGACATAGGGTCCGATCTTCAGGTCTGAATAGGGAACATCAATAACATCGTTGGCGCGAACCGGGATGTCCGGCTCCGCGCCCGTCGCGATCTTGTCTAAATCTATGGGCAGCGACACTTTGTTGCCGGTTTCATCGCTCCTTATTAGCGTTGCGTTGGAACCTTCGCCTGCGTACATCACCCCACCCGCGGAACCGACCGCGCCGAGGACCGTCAGACCTGAGCCGACAGCGAAAAACCCCGGCTTGTAAACCCAGCCGGTCACCATCACATTGCCGCCACCGGGAACGACTATGATGTCGCCCGGTTCAACCGGCATGTTAGTGTAGTTGATGCTGCCGCGAAAGGCGGTACTCTTGAGCGGAATGACGATAGCGGGACCGTTGCTGATGTTCTGCTCGAGCGACGCGAGCGTGATCCCCGTATGCGGCGAATCGTGCGTCACGTCCGGGCTGTTCGGCTGAGGCGGCGCCTTGGGCATGTCCCTGGCTGCCGACGCCGACGCGGGATCGCCGCTCGATTTCGGTTCCTGCTGGTAGGCAGACGCTAACTCCATCAACTTCGCTCGCCCACCCTTAATCTCGGGCAGGATGACGATCTCGTCGGCTGCGTCCGCCGTCATTCCTCCCGCCTGAGTGATCGCATCGAGTATGCTCTCGCCACCGGTCAGCATAATAAGGCCCGGACTGCGCACCGCGCCGACAACCGCGACCTGCCGGCTGTGATACTCCTTGACGAACACATCAACCTGCGGGTCATACATGTATTTGGTCAGTGACGCCTTAAGCTTATCTCTCAGACCAGATTCGGTCAGCCCGTTAACCTCGAGCAGTCCGACCAGAGGAAGTTCGATCTGGCCCTCTCCGCTCACCCGCACGATGCGTTCCTTCAGATCGTCGACCCCCGCAACCGTTATCTGCATTACGTCGCCCGGACCGACGGGATAGTCCGGAGTCGTTGTCTGCGTGGATCTTTTCTCCCAAAGTGCTTTCAAACGCTCCTGGTTCGCCGGCGAATTCGCCACGCTCGGGACCCTAGGATCGCCCGCGACTTGGGCCGAGCGTGCCAATGGTTCCGCGGTCGGAGGTGGCGACGACGTTCCACACGCTGTCAGTGCGATCGCGCAAACCGCCGCGAAACTCCATCGCAATAGACGTTTTTGTTTCCCTGTCATTTTGGAGCGACGCCCGGCGCGTCATCGGCCCTGGCCGGGATCGCGATTCCCGGTTTCGCCACGGCGATTGGCGGAGAGTTCTTCGCAAGGCCCCAATTTACTGTGAGCCCATCACGGGGCAGGTAGGCGACCGCCGATTGCCCGTTCAAATTCAGGCTATACGTTCCCGGTGCGATGTCGTGGAATGAATAACTGCCTGTCCCATCGGACGTGGTCATCGCTATCTGAACGCCCGCCTGATTCACGACCGACAAATGCAACCCCGCGACGGGCGCCATCCCCTGATCTATCACTTGGCCGACGATGTCGGCACTGCGCGCAGGCAGCACGCTGAGTGCGATCAGTACCACCGCAGTAACCGTTATGGCAAACAGGATCCTCATCATCTCTTAATTCGTTCCCGGGCGTACCCAAGCGACGCTTTCCGGCCGTCGACACGCGTCCGCCGTCCCATTAGGGGTGTCCTTTGACCCTCAATAGGAAGGCGTGCCTCTCAACAGTGCAGGCTTACTCAAGTTAGAGGCAGATTTCATGGCTGAAACCGTCAGTCTTTGTCCCGTCCAGCCAACCTGTTGCCGTTCTCGCCAGGCCCGCAGAATCCGCTCGCCCGTCATTCGACGAAATTTCTTGTTGATGCGTCTTGCTGCGCGCCTTGGCATCCTTGAGCAGCTTAAATATTGCTGAGTGCAAGCTATCAACATGCCCAATCAAGATCAATGTAGCTGAGCGAGGCGACGGGCCCAATGAATTCGCCTACTAGGTATAAGCTCAACTTACGGAACCTGCGTGGTTGCGTCTACGGAACGGAGTCCTTGGCCGGCGATGGAGGAATCGCGACCACGCCCTCTGGTTGCCCCAACCACCAGCGTGCGAGCCTTTGCGGCCAATCCGGCAGCATGCACGGCCGTTCGACCAGCACAAAGAAAATGCCACTTGTCGCGAGAATTACCAGCGTCATCAGAGTCAACTGGATAAACAATCTCAGTGAAAACGGCAGCATGACGCCAAGGTTTTCCGAGTACCTGCCAGAAAGCGAAATGCCGTAATCGTGAAGCAGGTAGATCGAATAACACATTCCGCCCACGATCGAGACGAATGTCAGCGAGAGGAAGCGCTTGAGAAACACGCCATGAAAGGCGCCGTAAAAGGCAGCAAATAGCATAAGCGGCACGACGTAAATTGTCACCGATTCAAAATAGATCCCCGCGAAGACCATCATGCCCGCTGCGATGCCGACCGCGTCCCATGCGATGCGCGCCGGCTTGGTCTTTTCCTCGATGGAAAAAATATCCGCCAACAAAAATCCCGCCAGGAAGTAAGGAAGCTGGGCAACCAGCGAGAAATAGATGCGCGGCGACAGCGGTCCCAGCCAGCTCGCTATCATCGCCGCGATTGGAACCGCAAGCGCGATGCCGCAGCGCCGCAGCCCCTCGTTCTGCCACCGGAACGCCAGAGCGCCAAGCAGCGGCGCCAGAATATAAAATTGGACCTCGACTTCCAGCGACCACGCAACCGTTTCAATATCGCTCGGCCGCCCGTAGATCAGATTGTGCTGATAGAAGATGCTCGCGAGCAGATGCGGCAGCAGACCTGTAAATGATCCGCGCCCTCGCATCACGTTCAGGGCAAAGAAATAGAGCATCGCCAGGATGTATGGTGGCTCGAGCCGGGTCAGCCGGCGCAGATAGTATCGCTTGAGGCTGGGCGCCGGCTTGTCTCGCAAATAGTGGCCGGCGAACGGAAGCGCGAGCACGAAGCCGCTAAGAACGAAAAATGCCTGGACGCCGAAGCTGAGATGGTTGGCGACCCAAAACACCCGGCTCGAAGACAATGAACCGAGGTACTCAGCCGGCGAATGGTTGGCGATGTCTGTCGCGATGTGAAAGATGATCACGGAAAAAATCGCAAGAAAGCGGATTCCGTCGATCTCCGGCATGTACGCGACCGACGTCGTAATCCGCCGCAATTCGATCGCCGAAATAATCGACTTGAAACTGCGATGAGGCTCTTTCACCTCGGCTGTCCCAGTCTGCTCCGCCGGTGTCAATGGGACTTCTCCAAGACTACCCACGTGCCCCCAGTGAACCGCCAAAGAAATCGGCTTCCCCACCTGTCTTCCGCCCACCAGCGCACAGCGCGTGTCCCGGGCTCGGTTCGCGCCCAATTCACCAAGTCTGCCGGGTCGAGCAGATAGCAGGCGTCATTGTCTGCGACAAACGGCGGCCTCGTGTCCGGCTCACGCATGAGGAATCTAACGCTCTGCTTAGAGAGAGCCTTCTCCAGATTCTGCCGGATGCAGTGTGCTAGACATAGCCAGGTTTCCGGCAGAGTATTTCCATAGGGATGGCTCGGAGTATCTGGCCCCCGCCGTTCCCATCTCCCGCGATTCCTGATCGCCCACCATGTTTGTTGAAAAGCATATTTCGCGGCCATTCCGACCGAGAGCAGATGCGGGCCGACTACTATCAATCGCCCGCAACGGCGCAGAACCCGCATGAACTCTTTCAACGCTGCTTCGGGCGATTGGATGTGCTCCATCACCTCGTTGACTGCGACCGCGTCAAAGCTGGCGTCACGAAACGGCAACTGCAGGGCATCGGCGACAACGTAAGGGACATCCGTCATTCGCGCACCCTGCCCCAAGTCCATCCCGACAGCATCGTGACCGTGACGGCGAAGCGCCCACGTACTCCAGCCTTCGCCGCATCCCGCGTCGAGAATCCGCGATCCGGGCGCCGCATATTTATTCACGAATGCAACGTATCGCGCATAGTACGCCAACGCATCATGGGCATTGTGGAATTCGGCGCGCACCGACTGGCCGTGCCGATACTTGTCGCGTAGGCATTGATTCATGGAGTGTAAAGATAACATCGGGTCTGCCGTCTCTCCATCCGGGAGACCTGCGAATGCGGGTCCGCCGACTTCCGCTTTGCAGCGTGGGGTCTCGCGGACTCACCTGGATACAGGATAATTCTCGCGCCGAGCGTAAACGATGAACGACGCTCCCTGAAATGCCACAACGAAGTCGTGCCGCACTACGTTGCCGATTGCGGGAACGTCGTCAAGCAACCCGCTATGCGCTCGCGGCATCACGATCATCGAGGACGCCTCGAGCTGGGAGATTTTGCGTGAGACATCCGCGGCAAAGGTATCTCCTGGAGAGAGGAAAAACGTCACCGGTGGGCTGAATTCAGGGAAAAGCAGATCAGCGCATCCGTTGTACTGGAGTATCGCCGTACGATGCCCCCGAACCATCGCAATCACCTTGATCCATTCAGCGCGCTCGTCGGCTGTCGCCCAAAGACCTGCGGTTTCCGCGCTGGGAGAAGTCGTAAACCAGAGTTGATAAGTGAAGGCGGGGTCCACCGGTAAGGCAGCCATCGCGGGCAAACCGGCCGCGGAACTGCCGGCACTGGCGGATTTCTCCTGACGAACGACCGCGAAATGCTGGATGAGGCGTTTATCGACCTTCGCTATTGGGAGCGCGAAGGCAAGGCATGCGACCAAGACTTCCCATCCGATTCCCAGGCGAGCGGCGGCGGCGAGACCTAGCACCAGGAGGTAGAAATAGTATCCTGATGAAAATGCATTGCCGAAAAAAAACAAAATGAACGACAAGTGCAAAACCGCGCAGGTGAGTATCACCTCGGGCGTTCGATCGGTCCCGTCGATGGTGGCTACTTCCGCCAGGGGCTTGCGCACCACGGTTAGCGCCGCGACCACCAGCACGATTGTGTAAGCGATCCACACTCCTGCAACGTTTGCGAAGTAGTAGAGCCAAGGCGCGCCGATGGACGCAAGGAACGATCGGCCGGCGCCGTTGAAAAAGCCAAAGCCCTGGGCGCGGTACCACGCGGCCCCTACGCTTGGATTCATCGTGCCGACGACCGGAGCCGGGCCGAAGGCAGCCACGAGTATGGCCCCGATAGCAACTACAACGAGAGCCGCCGGACAGATGCCCGCGACTATTGCGCGGATTGGCCGCGCGCTACCTCTTAAGGCGGCAAGCACAATGAAAGCGAGCAAGACGAGGCCGAGAAAGTACGCCATGCTCGGCTTGACGAACAAGCATGCTGCCGCCAGTGCGAGCGCACGGCGCCGACTTCCTTGGGCCTGATAGGCCAGGGCATGAAGTATGAAGACCGGCTCGATTCCGTGTGAGAGGCGTAGGAAGCCCGACGGGATAGTGAGAGAAGCCGTCAGCAGGATGATCAAAATTCCCGCCAGGTTCATCTTCACGTTCGCGGCGAGACGTACAAATCCCCACACAATGAGGATATCCAGCAGTGGGGTCACAGCGACGCAGGCGATCGGCGTCAGTCCAAAAATCGAAAACCAAATGCGGCCGAATAACAGCGGAATCAAACCGTAAGGGTAAAAAAAGTCGATCGTTGGGCGATAACCGTGACTGATTAGGTACTGTCCGGCCAGGTTGGCGCCGGTGTCGAAGAACGCGAACCCCAGGAACCCGAGTGTCTTGGGTAACCCAACGACGAGCAGCGCCAGCGCCTCTGCACTGAGTATCGCGAATAGGTATCCACTGCGAATTGCGAGCCGATCAGGTGCGGGCGTCATGCGAATCCGAAACATCATCTATATCAAGTTTGAAGTTTGTTGAGCGGCCCGCGCCGCCTCGACCGTTACGGAGCGCCGCGGACGTATACGTCGCGGACGTATACGTCAAAGTACTTGCCATGAAAAATGCGCCGCGTTCCATCGAGTGCGCGATCCAGCTCTGAATAGTGCAGCAGGACACGGTAGTTCTCAGTATGTTGCAGTCCCACGACGATTACTGAAGCGTTTTTGATTTGCTGCGCTTGCCGCTCGATTTCGGTGCGCGTACCGGCTGCCGGATACAGGAGGCCGCGACGGGCTTCTCGAATCCATGCAGCAACAGTCCACCCGCGCCAAGTTCGTACAGTAACGCGGCTCGACGGCCCTGCGCTATCCGCTCGGCCTGATCCCATTCACGTCGTTCCTCGGCTGAAGCCCACAAACCTGCCGTGTCGGGACCGGACGTGGAATTCCGCCAAAAGCTGATCGAGTTCGGCAGCGACGCCCTGTACGACAAGAGCGCCGACAACGTGAGAATTATGAAGACACACGTGGTCATGGATGTTCTGCGGCCCCCAGTGACTTCGATTCCAATCAACCAGACAAGAGAATAGTAGATCCATGAACCGCCGTTTCCAAACATCAGCGTCACGAATGGCCAAATGCAGCAGCGCGCTCGTCAAAATCAATTCATCCTGCTGCGTCGCTTCGCGTGTCCTGAAGATCCGAAAGCCCGAAAATACGGCGTTGGCGAGGAGCCAAATGCTGCCAAGCAACCAGATTCCGGTCGGGTTGCCAGCGTACCATCGCCAATTCGCGCCAGGTGGATGCCAGAAATTCCGTCCCTCGCTGCCCAGAGGGCCGTAATTCGACGCGCGGTAAACGGCCATTCCGCTCAGCGGAAATATCGTGGCGCCGACGCTCCGAGTGCCGTAAACCAGCGTGAGGATCGGGACCAGCAGGAGTCCGGTCACGACGGCGGGCGTTACGATCGCGCAATTTCCGCGACACCGAGGCCATTGCGCCGGGACAAGTCCGCAAGAATAAATATCAACAGCAGCAGTCCGTATACGTAACCAAGAGAAGGTTTCGTGAGACACGACGCTGTCACCAGCGCGAGCGCGGTTTGCCGCCTGCCATATGCGTGCTCGGCCAACGCAACCGATAGCAGTGCTGCCTCGAGATGGTGAGCGATGTTTAGCCCTGCGAACACACCGGCTACATATGGAAGTGCGACAGCGATAAACGCCAGTGCGGGAAAGCCGACTGAATAGCGTGCGGCAATGCGCGCGATCGACCAGACGACGACGAGCCTGCAGACCAGAGCCAGGACCGTGAGTGATATTGGCGTCGGGCCAAACAGCGCAAACCAAAAGCGCCCTACCAGCAGCGGGAGGAGACCGTAGATATATCCGAAGTCCAACCCGGGGCGAAGACCGAGACCCAACAGGTATTGCATCGTGAAGTTTGCGCCGGCATCGCCAAACCCATAGTTGGAGAATGATAGGCTCGATTTCAGCTGAAAAATCCAGAGCAGCAGCGTTTCCGCTGCGAGAATCGCGAACAGGTGGGAAGTTTTCGTGAACCCGGAACTCGGCATGGAATCCGGTTGGCGCATGAGTCAGGTCAAACGATGACACAGGCTCGCAGGGTTGGCTGATGAACACAACCTCCAAAAATCGCAGCCCCGATGAAGACCATTCGGCTACTTGCCGATGCACTCGACGTTGATTGTGTCGCCGTGCATGTCGCTGACGCTGGCTGGCGCCGTGAGCGTGAGACCCGAAGAGCTTAGCGCCACTGCTGCTTAAGCGTAAACCCCTGCGTGATGTTCTGCCTCGTGCAGACAGGATTTTTCGCAAAATGTGCGGCGCTCACGAAGGCAAACGTGCAGCTCGTCGTCAGATTAGTGGATCCGACCCCGATCACGAACGCATAGCTAGTGCCACCAGCCGCCACGCTCGCGCCAGTGCCGCACGACAAAACGATAGGGGTGACGTTCGACAATCCGCCCGTAGTTGATGAGATGATTCCGGTCGTGCTCGCACCCGTCTGTACCGCTACGTCGGGCGGCGAATCCGTCCACGGCGCTGCCGCTTGCAACGTCGAGTTTAGTACCAATGCCGATGAGCCTGCCATGGGTGGTGTGTTAGCTAATATGGATTGCTGCGATTCCGGCCAGGACTGAAATCAACTCCGCTGAATACAGAAGTACCGCCACGAGCATGATTATCTAGTTCAATAGAGGAGGCCGTGTTTAAAGAGATCGAGGCCGCTGGTCATAGAATGCTGCATGGCGCATGTCAGCGCCATTGATCTGCCGGATTTGTCCGATGCTGCCTTTTGAGACTCCGCCACTTCCGTCTTCAATCTCGACACCCAATACACCCGCCTCGTTCCGCCGTTTTCAGGCGTGTCCATCACTCGCACCGAACTCTGATTACATCCGTCCCTGTGCCTGCGGTGATCGGCACCAAACCGTCGAGCGTGATCGTAGCGCTGGTCGCCCTGGCCGTGGTTGCATGGCTCAGCATTATGGTCGTGCCATTCGTTACAGATGCGATCTTTGTACCGGCGGGAACGTTCGCGCCTTCCACCTTGCGCCCAAGGTCACCACTGACGAAACTCGCGGTCGCGCTCGTAAGAGTCGTCGTGCCGTTCTCGACGCCATCCGATACTTGCCGCCCTGCGCTCGGAGCTCCAAGGACAAATGTATCCGACGCCGTAGTCGTATCCTGCCCGGTGCAGACCGCCGAAGTCATTATGCAGGTATCGCTGAACGATCCCGCGCCTCCGGAGAGCGTCACGTTTCCCTTGCAGGGTTGAATCACTACATCCGCAGGCGAATCCGTCCACTGAACCGCGGCACCCTTAGACGCGCCGATCACCGTGGCAATACCGGGTAGGTTTGACCCTGAGACGTGAATGATTTCGGGCGAAGTCCCTGTAGGTGAGAAGTTTGTCCCGGTAAAAGTCACAGATCCCCCCCGGTTGCCCCCATCAATCTCGACCGTCGGCGTACCAGGGCAAGCGGCTAGCGCGCCACCGTTCCACGAAGTCGTTTCCACGTTGTCAAGCTGCAATGTGCCAAGCCAATTCGCGCCGCAGTTTTCAGCGTCAAGTCCGCAACCGAAACAATTAAAATACCCAAACCCGGTATCTCCCTGTACACTGTACGCCCAGACCATATTTGCTGATTGCTGAACAATCGCCGATGTCAGCACAACGCTAGGCCCGCCTGTTCCGCGAAACCCGATCATGCCTCCAACAACCGAAGGATAGTAATAGGTATTCAACCCTGACTGCCCACCGTTGTAGATACCAATGTAGCTAGTCTGAACGGTGTCGTTCTCAAACGAGTTCTCAAAGTCATTGTTATACAGCCAAATTCCGCTGGTCGTGTTATAGAATCCGACATGGCGGAAATCGCTGGCGTTAATCTGCTGCCCGATTATCCCGATGCTACCCTTTCGTCCGCCGACACCAATGCTGTCAATCTCAATACCCAGCAACCCTTGCTCATTCGCCCCGCTATCTTCGCTAAGTCGCCGTACATAACTCCAGCCATCATGACCGCCGGCATCTTGCCATTGAAGCTGAGTCAGCATGTGGAGATTCTGATCAGCACTTGCGATTACGACGGTGTTCGAGTCGTTGGTAGGTTCGCAATAGCAAGGGGTAAAGCTGCTGGTCCACCGCGCTGTCCTTGAGACGCGCCAACCGTCCATCAGACCGTATATCGGGATCGCACGGCCTTCTGGAAAATCGCCGCCTAGCCCACCAAGTATAGGCACCTCCCAATAGGGCTGCGTGATCGTACCTGATTGCGGCTGCGATGCTACAAGCGAACCGTTGGTAAATAGCCGGACGGTCGAGCCGTCGAACGTGCACGCGGAATGGTAGAGCGTTCCGTTGGACACTGTCGTGGTAGTGTCTTGAAGTTGTACCCTCTTCCCGCTGACATTCACCCAGCAATTGAAATGCGAGCCATCCCAGAAGTGGCGATAGCCGAACGTAGCTGCGACGCTGCTGGTGCGCCTTCCTGACGAAGTGACTAGTTCACCCGCTGCAGTCTTGTCAGTAAACTGGACGTACCCGTCCGACGTAAAAGCAGATGATCCACTTATATTGAAGTTGCTGGCGTCACCGAGGTTGATGTAGTAACGGGGACTTCCCTTGAAGCTAAAGGAATGCCTCGAGCTGGAAATCAAAGGCGAACCAAGTGTTACACCGCTCATGCTGTAGGGCTGAAGTACAAAAATTGGACCGCCCGGAGAGTTTGGGTCCTGCCGAAGAATCTGATTCGAATTACTGCCGATTGCCGGTCCAAGGATGTGTAGATTACTACAATGCACAAAAAGAGGACTGCTCAGGTCATAGTAGTTTGATGCTGCAGGAAATACGATCGTCGCCGGGGTTCCCGCCGTGCAGGCTGCATCAATGGCCGCCTGGCTGCCGACGTCGTCGTGACTTTTTCCGTTTCCTCTCGCGCCGTATGCCTGGACATTGTAAGTGCCGTTGATGTTCATTGCTGATGGCGGTGCCGACAAGCTGCGGCCCGAAATTGAACTGCTAGCGGTCACGTTTGCTAGTAAGGTCGTGCCCGACAGGCTCGGCGACGCGAGACTGGCCGCCGGTCGGCCATTCAGGAGCGCCGCCGCGGGCCCGAATTGCGCCCGCGCAGTCGAGATCTGCTTAGAAGCCCACAGGCTGCTAGATCCGGCGTTTGTCACGGTCGCCCCAGCCGGCGCTGAACTATAGTACCATCCGGCCGTAACCCTGTTGCTGCCGTTGGCGAGGAACGGCGAGGTCGCCCTCGGCGATATGACCGCGAAGGGCGTCGAACCATTGCTTGTCGCCTTGCGGAACTGCGCGCCCGCGCCCACACCCGTGAATTTCGGAATCGGCTGGTACGCTCCCGCCGGCTGCAGGTTAGGCGAGGCTTGCGCGCGGATATCGACAGCCGGCGCCACTATGACTATCGCAAGGGCGAGCACGGCCAGCGCGCGTCGGATAATCTGCTTGGAACTCATCAATTCCCCTTGCGAAACGGCCGATTCAGAATTGCCTGGAACACGGACGCGAGTCACGAGGACCAATCCTTGAACGCACCGCGGCGCCGGTTGATCGGCACGGTCTGCGCATCGATGATGGTCGCGGCCGCGGAAATTCCGACGTCATCGTTCATCGCCGGCCATTGTACAACCGGCTCGGGGTGGCGGTAAGGATGAACTAATTCAGCCCGCGCGGTCATCTGGGCGCTATTTTCCGCTCTGGCGCTGATGTTGTATCTTCTTTGATATGAAAGTTCGCGTCGTAAAACGCACGCAGACGGTGCCTCTCCCGATCGAGGAGACATTCAAATTTTTTTCGAATCCCCGCATCGTCGAAATGTTGACGCCCTCATCTATGCGATTTCGGCTAGTCGGCGAGAAACTCGATTCCCTCAAAACAGGAACGGTCCTGAATTACCGATTTTACCTTTATCGCATTCCGATTCGGTGGCGGATACGGATCGAGTCTGCTGACCCGCCTAATTCTTTCGTCGATGTACAGCTAAAGGGCCCGTTCGCGCATTGGAGACACAGCCAGACGTTCCTTGCCGCCGGAAAGGAATCAACCGAAGTGCGGGACCGGTACGAGTTCGGACTGCGATTCGGTCGCGTCGGGGAGTTCGCCTATCAGATGTTCGTGAAGGCGAAAATCAGACAAATGTTCGACTATCGAGCAAACAAGATGGACATGCTCATGCATCCAAACCCGCCGCGGCCCGCGAAGGTGCGGACCAATCCCGAATTTCCACGCCAGTCATAACCCTGACGAAGGTCGACGATTTTTTCGCGATTTTGCCGGCGTCAAAACCAACGCGGCGATGAGATTTCATCCGCACTACCCTCGATCGCGACCGCGCCGACGCGCTCGGAATCGGGTCGAAACGCGACGAGCGACCATTTCGCGCGGTCCGCAGCTCGAAGAATAGCTGCCGGTTCTCCCGGCTTCAGCGAGACGTCGAAACTCGCAAGCTCAATCGCCAATCCTTCGCCGCGCGCTTTGATGTAAGCCTCCTTGCGCGTCCAACAGTTGAAAAACGCTTCCAACTGCTGATTGGGCGGGATCGATCGGAGCGCCCTGACTTCATTGCGCGAGAAGAAATGTTCCGCAATCTGCTCGCTGACGAATCCCGGCCGGATCGTCTCGACATCCACGCCGACTTCGCGATTGCAGGCGATTGCATAAACGGCGAAGCCTTGCGAATGCGACAGGTTGAATCGGATATCGCGCGGCGCCAATCCCGCCGCAATTGCCGGCTTGCCCCATCGGTTGTAGTCGAAGCGGATAGACTCCGCCGCGCATCCGACATGGGCGGCCAGCAGCTTGCGCAGCGTCGCGCGTGCAACGATGAAGCGGTTACGATCGCGATCTTGAAAGAATCGTGCGGCGCGCGCGGTCTCGTCCGCGCTCAGCATTGCGCGCATCGGCGCGATCTCGGCGTCCGTACGATCCAGCCGCGCAAACCACAACTCAATCGCTCCGCGTGCGATGGACGCATCTGCTCCGGCTGTATCGTGCGATTCCATCGTCGGGCCTCATCCCGCCGCGGCTGATGAATCGACGCCGGCCTCGCCCTCGCGCGCTCTGCGCATCGCCGCTTCCAGCTTTTTCGCCAACGCTCCGACGCCGGAATGGGTCAAGAGGGTCCAGTGTTCACCCTCAATATCAAATATCTCCAAGCCATCTCCGACGACTTCGCTCCAGCCGAAATCCTTCAGACGGTATCTCCCGGTCAGGTCACCCGTACGTTTGATCAAGAGCGCCGGACCCTCATAAGGCTGTGGCGCATAACGCCGCGTAGCCCTTGCCATCGAAGTGAAGAAGTCATCGGGGCGCGTCGGGGCGGGCCGCTCGAATTCGACGCCCATCTTGTTGCCAATTCTCCAAGTGATGAGCTTGAGCCGGATTGCCAGCCGCCGAACTCGTCGGGACAAAGAAATCCACGTGCTGTTGATTCCCTCGTAGCGAAACTTGTTCAAGAAATTCCTCACATTCAGCGCGCTCCGCACTACCCACGACTGCCGGGGCTGCGTCGGACATGCTGTGTCGATCATCACGAGCAATCCGACTTTGCGGCCCTTTGCCCTCAGTTGCTGCGCCACCTCGTAAGCGAGCACACCTTCGGCGCTGAACCCCGTGATGAAGTATGCTCCGGCTTCTTGATACTGCAAGATCGAGTCGACTTCGTATGCGGCGAGTTCTTCGAGCTTGTACGGCAGTCGCATCCTGATCTCGTCCGGAACCGTCAGACCGATAATCGGCTGATCCTGGCCCAGGTATCGCGCGAGATCTCTGAAGAGTTGAGAGTTGCCGACGACAAAGAGAGGGGGTAGCGCGCCGTGCGGTTGAATCGGAACCGTTGCATTCCTGACGCTGTGAGGACTGTCGATCAAATCGGCAAGCCCGGCGATCGTCGGGTGCTCGAAAAACGCGAGAATTGAAACGCGCGCATCGTTGACGGCTCGAATTCGCGCGATCACCAACGCCGCCAGCATCGAGTCGCCGCCAAGGGCAAGAAAATCGTCCTTTACGCCGATTCGTTCTACCCCCAGCACCTGCTCCCAAACATCGGCGAGTATCCTCTCCGTCGGTGTCCGCGGCGCCACGTACTCGTCCGGCCGGTTCGCGGACTTCGCGGCGCCATCGGGACTATCGAGGCCAAGTTGCGCGGCCAGACCGATTCGCTGCAGCTTTCCGGTTGGTCCTTTGGGAAGTTCGTCGAGAAAGACGATGCGGTGCGGCACCTTGTAGTCAGCGATCAGTTGCGCGGCGTGATTCCTGATCTCGATCTCGGACGCCACGTGTCCCGGCCTAAGTACTACGGCGGCGGCAACCTCCTCGCCGAGGCGATGGTCTGGAAGCGCAAATGTGACTGCCTGCGCGACCGCGGGATGAGTACTTAAGACCTCGTCGATTTCGCGCGGTGATATTTTCTGGCCACCGCGGTTGATCGTCTCCTTGAGACGCCCGGTGATAAAGAGGTAGCCGTCCGAATCGAACCGACCCTGGTCACCGGTGCGGAACCATCCGTTGACGAATGACTCCCGATTAGCCTCTGGATTGTTCGCATAACCTCGGGTCACCGTCGGTCCGCGAACAACAATCTCGCCGATCTCACCGGTCGGCAACAGATTCCCGAGTTCATCCATTATGGCGACCGGAATTCTACCCGGCAGACCCGCGGAACCGGGTTTCCGTATCTTCGGCGGCGGTGGATTGACCGAAATTTGCTGAGAGGCTTCTGTCATCCCGTAAGCCTGGAGCACGGGCACTTTAAACGTCCGTTCCATTTCGGCCTGGAGCGCTGCTGACATTGGCGCCGAAGCTGAACGGATAAAGCACAGTTTCAGGTTCAACAGCACACTCGGGTTCTCCAGCACACGCGCCAGCAGCGACTGATGCATGGTTGGCGATCCGAAATACCAAGTCGGCGCAAATTCTTGACACCATTCGAAAAATCGCGGTGAGTAAAAGCCCGGCGTGCACACCACGCTTGCGCCCGAAGCCAGCGACGTAAGCAATGTCCCGACAAGCCCGCTCACGTGAAACAGCGGCATCACATTGAGACACCGATCGTGCGCCGTCAGCGCGACCGATTCGATAAGATTCTCGATTGACGCCTGAAGATTCGCTTGCGTCAACGGCACCATCTTGGGCCGCGCCGTCGTGCCCGAGGTATGAAGTACCAGCGCTTCGTCGCCGCCTTGGGCAAACACGGGAGCTGCTGGCGTTATTGGACCGCCGAAGTCCAGGGAGAATATTCCCGCCTCTTGATCGGTCGAAGGGTGAAGCCGGATGACGCGGATACCGCGCGACTCTGCCACGTCGATCGACGGAGACTCGATATCGTCCTGTACTATCAGCGCACGGGGCGCGAGGTCGGAAAGATAGAACTCAATCTCACTGCGCCGATACGTCGGATTCAGCGGCGCACACGCCGCACCCATCGTGACCGCAAGAAAGCAGGTCGCCATCTCGGGTCCGTTTGGGAGTACCAACCCGACGCGGTCGCCGCGCGAGATGCCGGCGCCATTGAGAAGAGCGACGGTCGCGGCGCAATGTTCAAAAAGGCGCGCGTAGCCAAGTGGCTGGCGCCCCGGCGCCAATATCGCACTTGAGCTCGGACCGAGCCGAGAGCGCTCCTCCAACAACCCAGGTATGCCCATTCGCGCTCAGCAAACACTCTATTGTTCGTTAGGTCAAGCCGAGGCACGTATTCCTTCGCGCAGAAAAGCAAGTCTCGGCAATAGGCGTGCTAGTCGTGCATAGGCGCGAATTGCGCGCCTTGAGCGTCGATCCTCAAGCTCGGTTGCCTTGGCCTCGCCGCGAGGACAAAGCCACGCCGACCGCGTATGCGTACCAGCGCAAATATCGCGGCAGCCATCGCCACAGCTTGAACTTGGATCGGCCTGCGACCCGGTCCTCCCATCGCGCCGGCACTTCGGTGATGCGCCATCCTGCCTGCCAGGCTTTGGCGACTATTTCGAGATTGATTTCGAATCCGTTGGCGCTTTCCAGAGAGAGCTGGCGCAGACGCTCGGTGCGGTAGAGCTTGTAACTATTGGTCGGGTCGTGGGTGGGCAAGCCGATCATGTGCAGCGAGTTGCCCGCAATCCGTGAAAGCTTGCCCTTCAGCCAGGGTCCGCCGACCTGTTCCCCGCCGCGTACGTAGCGCGAGGCGCTCACCAAATCGTAGCCATCGTCGAATCGCGCGAGCATTGTCTCCAGCGCGGGCAAGTCGTCCGACAAATCGGCCATCGTCACGACCAGCGCCTCGCCTCGGGCTGCAGCGAAGCCCGCCTTCAATGCATTTGCGGGTCCTCTTCCGATTGTGTTGCGCACCAGGCGATACTCCGTTTTGGGCGGCGGCGCCGTAGCGCGCACCACCGGCAGGGTTGGATCGCTTTCCTCATCGTAAACGATCAAGACTTCTGCGGGAACGCGTACTGCCTTAGCGAGTCGCGCAAGCGTCGACCGAATATTCTCCGCTTCGTTGCGCACTGGAATTACGATGCTGAGCATAACGCCTACATCCGGCCAAGTTTCATTTGCTCGGCAATCCAGGGAACTACTTCGTCGAGAACCGTGCCAAGGTCTGTGGTCGCCTCGAACTGCAGGTATGCGCGCGCCTTGGCAACGTCGGGCACACGCATTTGTACGTCATGAGGAAAAGGCGGGTCACAAACATAGCTGAACCTTTTATCCAGATTGATTTTCCGCCAAATGAGTTCAGCGAGTTGTAGAACTGTAGTCGATTGCGCGGTCGAAATATTGAAATCCTCGTTGACTGCTCGTGGACTCTCCATCGCGAGCCGTATTCCTCGCGCGACGTCGCCGCCATAGGTGTAATGCCGGACTTGATTGCCGGATCCGAGCAAGTGAAGGGGATCTTGACCGCTGAGAACCTTGAGCACCAGGTCCGGAACCACGTGGCTCATTGCGAGTTTCACGTTACCCGATAGAATCTCGGGAGCATTGAGAGCTCGGCTTTCTCCGATTCCGACGCAATTGAAGGGCCGCACGATAGTATAGGGCAGATGGTATTGCTGCCACGCGCCGCGCGCGAAGTATTCGCAGGCGAGTTTCTGGAATCCGTAAGTGGAAACCGGAGGCGGCGAGCTCAGTTGTGCCCCCTCAGGGGTTGGGAATGTTGTCGCGCTCTCAAAGACCATCGATGAGGACACCACCACTACGCGCCGGAGATGCGCGTCGCGATGCGCATGGATAGCTGCGTCGAATGCGGCAGCCGTGATGCGTTCATTTTCCGCGATCAAGTCATATGCGTACTCATGGAAGTATGAGATCCCGCCAATCTTGGCCGCGCCCGCAATCAGAATGTCGCAGTCGGCGAGGACCTGCTTCATCAGCTCGACGTCTTTCACATCGCCGCGGATGAACCTGTAACGGGAATTGGTGTCGTAGCTGCGGCTGATCTCACCGTACTTCGAGAAATTGTCGATACCGACAACCTCGTGGCCGGCCCGTAGCAGGTCTTCCACGAGATACCCCATGATGAAGCCGGCTGAGCCGGTCACACAAACTTTCATTTGTTCACTCTCTTTCGTGTACGCTTCGCGCCTAGCTGCAATCCCGCGCCGCGACAGCCGCGGATTCAACTTTCGGGTTTTACTGCGACTGCGAACATCTGCTTGCCAAGAATCGACCACGCCAGCGGAACCCTCAAGTACAGGCGCACCATCCAGCCAGCGCTTGGGAATCTCGACTTGAAGCTGTATGGAAGCAACTTCGGAATCAGCAACTCGACCCGAAAGCCATTCTTCAACAATCCCTCGTTCAAACTAAGGTGGCTGAGCGGCGTTATGTGGTCGTAGAAATCCCAGTAGCGGGGCCCAAGGTAACGGATGTTGGGTTGAAGCACGAGCAATCGGCCGCCGGGGCGAAGACGCTGAAAAATTTGCTGCAGCACGCAGTCGACATCGTGTTTGCTGGCTAAATGCTCGAAAAAGTTGCTGACAAAGACGACGTCAAAGCTCGCCGCCGGCAGAGCGCTCATATCACGACCGTCGCCCACTACAAGTTTGACTTCCGGAGCCGCGAATCGCGCCGTATAGGGGTTTGCATCGTTGGCGTACTTCTCTGCGCATTCGATGTGATTGATGAACTCGCAATAGCCGGCTGCGACCTCGAGCACACGATCGGTCGGTTTTACGAAACGGCTGAAGAAGTCCTTGCAGAGGATCGCCCAGACGCGGTCTTTTGCCGCGATTTCCGCCGGCCCAAATCGTGCCTGATAAAGGCGGGCTAGACCGTCAGCGTCGTTCTCAGCCATCTGCAAGATACTGATTGGCCAGTTTCGTCACGGCGGTGTCGTATGCTTTTGAGTACGGCCACGGAGGAGGCGGTCACACCTTCCCCGCAACGCTCCGTCCTTCGCCGCGCAAGTTCCAGATATCCACCACGTGTTTATCACGGTAATTGAGCTGCTTGTAAATCTGATGCGGCGTCGCGATCACAACAATGTCTGACCTGTCGACCAGGTCCTGGGCCGGCAGCAGCCCCGGCGCGCGTACATAGGGATCGGAACAGAGCACCGCGCGGGCATCCAGTTCGAACAAGTCTTTCAGCTTCAGCGACAACGAGTCACGTGCGTCGTCAATCTCCGCCTTGAACGACATCCCGAGGATTCCCACCGTCTTGGTGGCGAGTTCAGGGTCGGATCTCTTGAGCAGATTGACCACGTGCTGCGGCAGGCCTTCGTTCACCAGCATCGCCGCGTGACCCAGCCAGAAGCGATTTTCGGTGAACGCCGCAAGCTGCATGGTGTCCTTGAATAGGCACGGACCGGCGGTAAAACCGGGCGCCGGCAGATCGATCGCGCGCGGATAATTGTGCGTCATCCCGTGAAAGATGGAGTCAAAGTCTGCGCCGAATTCCGTCGCAATCATGTAGTACTGGTTGGCCACCGCGAATTTGATGTAGCGCCACGCGTTGGTAAAAAGCTTGGCGAGTTCCGCGTCCAGCGGACTCATCTCAACCAGGTCGTTGGTAAGAGCGCCAAACAACTCCCGGACGCGCGCCAAGCCAGCGGGCGAAAGCGCAGAAATTATTTGAGGCAGTTCGAAGATCTCGCGCAGACCGCGGCCCTGCACGATCCGCTCGGGACATACCGCCACGTCGATGCTGAATCCGTTTTCCGCCAACCATCGACCGACGCGCGCCGAAGTCCCCGGATACAGCGTGCTGCGCAGCACCACCAGCTGACCATCGTGCAGGTACTCTCGATAGGACGATAAGACGGCTTCGATCGCTTGGAACGAAGGCGACAGGTGGCCGTCAATCGGCGTCGCGACGACCAACACCAGCGCATCACTCTCGGCGATCACTGCTGGATTCGAGGTGACGACCAGCTTGTCGCTTCGCAGCGCTTCGCGAAGTCCCTCCTCGCCGCCCTCCTCGATAAAAGGCATCTCACCACGGCTGACCGCGGCCACCTTTTCGCGGTCGATATCAAATATCGCCGTGCGCTTGCCACGCAATGCGAACGCGATCCCGAGCGGCAAGCCGACATGACCGCATCCGCCGACGATGCATACATCAAAGGGCATCGATTGGTACCTCTTTCCGGTCGCCTATGGCTTGCCTCATTTTACAACGTGATCCGGGTAGCCAGCATCGGCGATGCTCCAAATGAGCTCTCCAGCAAGACGCTCAGACGAGCTTGCAGGAATGCTCAAGCAATTTCTAGACGCGATGAGAATGGCTCCGAGCGCGGATACCGGACGTCACCGGCCACCAAGTTCGGGCTCGTCGATCGCGCCTTGGATCGACATGAACCTCATTTCCAAGCACCGCCGGATTCATGATTGGATGCCCAAATCGGCAAACGCCGGACTTGTCGGGTGCCAAAAGCCCGCGCGCCGATTTTTTGATTGTACAGGGGAATAGAATTGCCGCGATCACCGAATTAGGATGCAGGCCTCGTGGACACCTATTCAATTTTTTACTTTTACGACGAGGTTTGACGTAAGAAATTCTAAAATGTTAATGTGCCCCGCTAATAGCGGTTCCTTGCGGAGGACATTCATGAATCGTCGATTCGTTTCAAATTTGGCGTGGACGCTTGGTACTTGCGCCGTGGTTTGGATAGCCGGAATCGGGACCGCGTTCGCTTCGGTTCTTCCCGAGTTGGATCCCGGCTCAGCCGCCAGTGGAATCGCGCTTGCGGTCGGCGCCGCCCTGCTGCTCGCCGAGCGCTATCGCCGCCGCGGGTAAACCTTGCCCAAGCGCCG
>Ga0074044_10000278_pt1 | contig 51162 bp, 42 predicted proteins | sample BogForMeECP23OM1_FD_94443 | JGI IMG/M metagenome (GOLD analysis project Ga0074044, IMG submission 94443) | Bog forest soil microbial communities from Calvert Island, British Columbia, Canada - Bog Forest MetaG ECP23OM1 | ecosystem: Environmental > Terrestrial > Soil > Wetlands ...
CCCGGTGACGTCATCGTGGTCGACGCCGGAGGCGGGACGACCGCGGTCTGGGGGGAGCTGGCCAGCTGGTCAGCGCACGGCCGTCACGTCGCAGGTGTCGTCGTCGACGGGGCCATCCGGGACCTTGACACGATCCTCGAGATGGGATTCCCCGCGTTCAGCCGGTCGGTGAGCCCTAATGCTGGGGAGCCGAAGGGTCACGGCGAGATCGGGGTCGAGGTGACGGTCGGCGGCCAGCGGGTCCGCCCCGGCGACTGGATCGTGGGAGATGTGAGCGGGGTCGTGGTCGTCCCGCGCGAGCGGGCGCAGGAGATCGCGAACCGGGCCCTGGACGTGCTCGAGCACGAGAACCGGGTTCGGGAGGAGATCCAGCGCGGCTCCACCCTAGGGGCGGTGCAGAAGCTCGAGCGCTGGGAACGGGTCGGGTAGTGCGCCCCTAAGGTATTCCAAGGCGGCGCGACCTAGGGGGCGTTCAGCGCCTTGAGGACCTCGGACTGCACCCATAACGAGTCCGTCTGAAATCGGATCCGTGCCTGCTGGTGTCGGTTGGGCCCGTTCCAGCTCAGCGTCCAGGGAACGGGGTACTCAACGTCCCAGAGCACAAGGCCTTCCGGTTCTACTGTCGGCAAGGTGAGGCGGACCTCGCCTTTGAGCGCGGCTTCGAGCCGTGCGAGCGTCAAGCGGCCGGCATCGTATTCCCGCAGCGCCCCGATAATCTTACGAACCATGCCCCAAACGAACGAGGGGGCCCGGACCTCCACAACGAGACCGCCCTCTGTTGGAGTCACGGTAACGGACTCCACCGACCTAGGGACGGGCACTCCCGAGGGGAGGCCCCGCCCGAACGAGCGGACGTCGATCGTTCCGGAGAAGAGACGTGCCGCGCGTTCCCATCGATTGGGATGGTGATTTCCGAGGGGTTCGAAGTATCGATAGGTCCGACGCACGGCCCCTCGCACTCGGAACTCTTCCGTCACCGGGGTCGCGGCCGAGCAGGTCACTTCCGTAGAGATACCGTTGAGGGAGCGCAGCAGAACCGTGCTCGGCAGGTCGGTAGACACCGCGAAGGCATTCGCCCGTGCGCTAACCCCCCGGTCGGTTCGGCTTGCTACGGCGACCCTCGCTGCCTCCGCAGAAGGAGCCACTCCGAGACGAACGAGCCCACGGAGAAGCTCACCCTCTACCGTACGGAGCCCCGGTTGGCGAGCCCAGCCGGCGAACGCGCGGCCATCGTACCCGAACCGAACGAGCCACCGCATGCGAGGTCCCTTCCGCGGAGCACCGCCAACGACCAGACGGGCCGCAGCGAAGAAAGTTGCTTGACAACCCGTGTCAGATAGACGCCTATTGTAATCTATATACTCTACGGCAGATTAGTATAAATCCCCTGCAAAGTTCGTTCCCACGATGTCGACCGGGACGGCTGGCCGCGCTGCGGACGGGCTTTCCCTATAAGGTCGACGGAACCCACACAGTCCGTGAACAAAAGAACGGCAGGAGAAAAATGAGTAGCAGCCCAGCAGGAACGAGTACGCCGCCGACAAGTGAGGCCGGAACACCGGTAATCCAACGCAAGAGCCGAGGCCGTGGCCCGATGATCGCGGTAGTTGCCGTGATCGTCGTCGTCATCCTCGTGCTCGTCGTCGGATGGTCAGCCGGATGGTTCAACAGCAACAGCAACAGTTCCAAAGGGACGACGGGATGCACGCTTCCCAGTCTGGTCCAGCTCAAGGGCGAAGGGTCGACTCTGGTCGCTCCCTTAATGGACCAGTGGGCGACATCCTACTGGAACGGGGCGGCAGTCACGTATGACTCCGCGGGCAGCTCGGCCGGGATCCAGGCGATCACGGCGAAGACCGTGGACTTCGGAGCCAGCGACGCTCCACTCACGTACGCTCAGCGGGCGGCCGCTCCGGGAATCCTAACAATCCCAGAGTCCGCCGGTGGTGTTGTCCCCATCTACAACTTGGCGGGAGTATCCGTGAGCCTGAACTTCAACGGGAGCGTGCTCGCCCAGATCTTCGACGGCTCGATGACCAACTGGAACAACTCGGCGCTCCAGGCCCTGAACCCCCACATCGTGCTCCCGGTTCAGACCATCCTCCCAATCTACCGGACGGGCGGAAGTGGGACCACGTTCATCTTTACGAGCTTCCTGACCGCAGAGAACACCGTGTGGGCCCACACCTACGGCAAGAACACCGCCTGGCCCACCAACATCACGGTCGGTCGCGGAGAGTCGGGTAACGGCGGCGTAGCATCCACCGTTAGCACTACCCCGAACTCGGTCGGATACGTCGACCTGAACTACGCGTTGAACGCGGGGTCCGGTGTCGGCGTCGGGAACGTTCAGAACCCCAAGGGGAACTTCATCCACGCGACCGTAGCCAACACCGAGTCCGCGCTGGTCGATTCCAACGTCGTGCTTCCCGCGGGAACCGGCGACTGGTACAACGTCTCGTTGCTCAACGCACCGGGGGCGAACGACTACCCGATCACGTCCCTTACGTACGTGCTGGTCTACCAAAACCTGAACGCGTTCAGCGGCTACACGCTGACGAACGCGGAGAACTTGGTCAACTTCCTGCACTGGATCGTGACGGTCGGACAGAACTACTCGGCTCTGCTCTACTACGTCCCTCTAACCTCGGCCATCGTGAGCGCCGACATGGCGTCCATTAGCTCGATCACCCTCGGCACGGAGACCGTTCCGGTCTGCGTCCCGACATCGAGCTAGTCGAGAAGCGAGCGGGCCACCTGTCGAGGTGTTCCGGATGGACTCGCCAACCCCTTCCAATTCTTCTTCTTCTCGATCTCCGGCCATAGCACCGCGGGCTCCCGCGCGGTCTCGGCCGGCGTCCCGGTGGCCCGACCGGGTGTTCTTCGGCCTCGTCACCGCCGTCGGCCTCTCGGTCATCGGCCTCGCGGTGGCCATCGTAGTGATCATCGTGTACGGTTCCCGCTATTCGTTTCAGGCCTTCGGTTTCTCATTTCTCTGGGGGACGGTCTGGAGCCCGACCACCGACGTTTTCGGGGTGGTGTTTGCCGTCGTGGGAACCTTGGTAACGAGCGCGATCGCCCTCCTCATCGCTGTCCCGCTCGCCCTCGGCTCGGCGATCTATCTCACGACCCACGCGCCCCCATGGCTCCGAGGTCCGGCCGGTACCGCCGTCGAGCTGCTCGCGGCGGTTCCCTCCGTGATCTATGGGCTCTGGGGGATCTATGTCGTTCACCCGTACATGGCCACAACCATCGAACCCGGATTGAAGGAATACCTCGGGTTCACCGGCCTTTTCGACGGCACGCCCATCGGGCTCGACGTTCTCACCGCGAGCGTCGTCCTCGCCATCATGATTATCCCGACGATCTGCGCGATCAGCCGGGATACGCTAGCGGCGGTTCCCCAGGCCCAGAAGGAGGCCGCATTGAGCCTGGGCGCCACTGACTGGGAAACGACCCGCGTCGCCATGATACCGTACGCCCGCTCGGGGATTGTCGGCGGCATCATTCTCGGACTCGGGCGGGCCTTGGGCGAAACGATGGCCGTGACGATGCTGATCGGCAACGTTGATCGAATCCCGACCTCGCTCCTGTCGGGGGGTCAGACCATCGCGAGCCTCATCGCGACCGAGCTCCTCAGCAACTCCGGACCTCTCCAGGAGTCCGCCATCCTCGAGGCCGGTCTCATCCTGCTCGTCATCGCTCTCACGGTGAACGTCATCGCCCGGCTCCTGGTCTGGCGCGTGCTCAAGGGCGGGGGAGGGGGAATCGTCGAATGAGGAAGTTCGACCGGTACGTTCGCCGCAAGCTTTTGAGCCACATCATCGCCGTGCTCACAGGGCTCTGCGTCATAGCCGTCCTCTACCCGCTCGTGAGCATCGTGTACGAGTCGTTCGTTCTCGGAGGGGGCGTCCTCTTCCAGGCCCAATTCCTCACTACGCAAGCGCCCAACGGGTGTTCGGTCATTGCGTGCAAGACCGTCGGGATCGGACCCGCCGTCCAGGGGACGCTGATCGTCGTGGGCCTCGCCGCGGGAATCTCGGTCCCGGTAGGTGTCCTCGCGGCCATCTTCGCATCCGAGTACCGCGTTCGTGGCCTCGGGCGGGCGGTCAGCTTCACCGCGGATGTCCTCACCGGGGTCCCCTCCATCATCATGGGGGCGTTCATCTACGGTTACTTTGTCATCTATGACCCGCAAATCGCCCTGAGTTTCTACACGGGCGCGCTCGCCCTTTCGGCTATCATGATCCCCATCGTCGTGCGCACGACCGAGGAAGCCCTTCGAGTGGTTCCCAACTCGGTCCGGGAAGCCGCCATGGCCCTCGGAATCTCGAAATGGAAGGCCACGCTCCGGATCGTCCTGGTCGCCTCATTGCCCGGCGTCGCGACGGGGGTATTGCTCGCGGTGATGAGAGCGGCGGGCGAAGCGGCCCCGCTCCTCTTCACGCTGGGCTATTCCACGCTCTGGTTCACGAGCCTGAGTCACCCCGGGGCGAACCTTCCCATCCTGATCTACACCTTCGCGCTGAGCGAGTACTCGAACCAGGTCAAGGTCGCCTGGGGCGCCACGCTCTTCCTCCTCATCCTCATCCTTGTCGTGAACGTGGTTTCGCGATTGATGATTCACCGGATGCGGGTCCGAATGGGAGGATTGTAAAGAATCATGAACCCAACCAAGCTCAAAGTCGACCACCTTACGGCCTACTACAGCGAGAAGGCCGCCATCACCGATGTTTCCATTGAGTTCCCCGAGCGGGCGGTGAGCGCCATCATCGGACCGTCCGGTTGCGGGAAGTCAACGCTGATCCGTTGTCTCAACCGGATGCACGAGACCGTCGTCCGGACACGGGTTGAGGGGCAGGTCCTGCTCGACTCGGAGGACATCTACCAACTCGACCCCGTACGGGTGCGCCGACGGATCGGGATGGTCTTTCAGAAGCCGAACCCGTTCGTCACGATGTCCATTTACAACAATGTGAGCGCCGCACTCCGGTTCAACGGACGACCCTCGAGGGAGGAGACCGACCGACAGGTGGTGCGCAGCCTCCAGCAGGCGGCCCTCTGGGACGAGGTCAAGGAACGGATCGACGCGCCCGCGGTCTCCCTCTCCGGCGGCCAGCAGCAGCGGCTCTGTATCGCGCGGGCGCTCGCGGCGGAACCCGAGGTCCTTCTCATGGACGAGCCGTGCTCCGCCCTGGACCCGATCGCCACCGCGAAAATCGAGGAATTGATCAAGCAGTTGAAGACGGAGTACACGCTCGTGATCGTTACGCACAATATGCAGCAGGCGGCCCGCGTCGCGGATTACACCGCGTTCATGTACCTCGGAAAGCTGATTGAATTCGGACCGACCGAAGAGTTATTCGAACGGCCGAAGGACTCTCTCACGGAAGCCTACATCACGGGAAGGTTCGGATGAACGCAGATCCACTCGCCGATACGGGACGACCACGCGGTTACGACCTTGAGATCCGCCAACTGAAGGCTCGTGCGGTGGCGATGGGAGAATGGGCGTTGGGGATGGTCCGAGACGGATGGAGGGCGTTCTCCGAGAGGGACCTCGTGGCCGCGCAGGCCGTTCTTGACCGAGGCACCGAGCTCGACCGGCTCGATGAGGACATCGAGCATGCGGCCATCGCCTTCCTCGTCCTCCGTCAGCCCACGGCCGGCGACCTACGAACCGCTGCCGGTCTGCTGAAGATCACCACGCATATCGACCGGATCGGCCGGCTCGGGTTCGACATGGCCCGAATCACCACTGCGGGTAGTCCCAATGAGCCCGCGGACCTCCGAGAGATACTCGAACGGATGGACACCGTGGTCGAATCGATGGTCAACCAAAGCCTCGAGGCCTTGGGTCATGACCGAGCGGACCTCGCTCGCGACCTGTTCCGCAGGGACGATGAGGTCGACCAGTTCCATCGCGATGCCAACCGGATCATCCTACGAGAGCTGAACGCGAAATCCGGCGATACGACCCGAGTCGCGGACGACCTGCTCGTGGCACGTCATTTCGAGCGGATTGCCGACAATGCCTGCAAGGTGGGGGAGAAGACCATCTACGCGCTCACGGGTCAACGACGATCAGAGTACTTGCCCCGCCACCGCTACATCCCCTACACCCTCGAGGGGCCCAGATTGACACCGAAAACGACGGATACGTCGCCGTCCGGTTGACGGTGCCCGGTCTACTGCGAGCGGGAGGTCCGGCCTGCGGGGCTACCCCGACGGTCCGGTCCCTGTGGTCGCCGCCGGTGAAGCAACGTTTCAAGGGGGAACGCGGTTCAGGGAAGTGGCCGGGGACGCTCCCGTAGTCTAGTCCGGTCAAGGATAGAGGGCCTTCGAGGCGCCCCATGGGGCGTCGAGGAAACCCTCCAACGCGGGTTCGAATCCCGCCGGGAGCATCCCCACACAGCTTACTGTTCCCCGCCGTGACCACGGAAGAACCGCGTAAGCCTTTCGCGCCCCATCCCGAGCGGCCAAGACCCGCGATCCGGCCTACGTGGGAGTCAGTGTGACGTCTGTGTAGAAGGTGACGGCGATTGAAAGCGTCGGATTGGGATTCACGAATGCGAACACCCAGGATCCTACGGGAATCGAGACATTGAGGTTATAGTACGATAGATTGGAGATGCGTCCCGAGGCCCATTCGAAACCTGTGACGTTTCCAGTCTTCACGAAGGAAGCATAGTCCGTGGGACTCATCGTGTACAGCGTAACCCACGCGCCGGTTTGGAAGGTGCCCGCCAGGACGGAAGGCGTCGTAACGGTGAGGGTGATGCCCGTGCTCTGACCTCCCCCTATCGCGTAGCTCGTCCCGTGGGGCAGGAGAACGTTCCCGGAGGATCCACTCGTGTGATGAAATCCCCCCGAGAGGACGTACGCGAGAGCGATCACGACGACCACGATGGCCACGGCAACTACGACGTACGTTCGGACCCGACGCGGCGGGGCCACGCTCGTCCCAGGTCGAAATCCCGCACTTACCGAGGGCGAGACGGTCGCTTCGCCGGAAGCGTGACCGCTCGAGCCCTCCCCCGAAGCGGACTCGCCTCCCCCCTCTTCCACCGGAAGGTTCGGAGACTCGACGTGCCCGACTACATCCCCCATCATTGCCGGGGACGATGGGGCACGACCTATTTGTCATGCTTCGGCGGATATCTCCGTAATCAATTGAGTTTCGGTATGAGACATATAGTCTATAGATTCAACTCTTATCCCTTCGTAGGGCATCGCTTGTTCGTAGAGTTCCATGGAAGGGCGCAAGCTGCAGCTCGCGGGCGGCTCGACGTACCTTGTTTCCCTACCTAAGCGCTGGGTTTTGAATGCGGGTCTGAAGGCCGGAGACACGCTCTTTGTCGATACCGAGGCGGACGGCACGGTGTCCGTGCGTCCGCACGCGGCAGAGAAGCCGGCCGCGCGTCGCAAGATCTTCCAGGAGAAGGGAGAGGAAGAACGGGACCATCTCCTTCGGAAGTTCATCGGGGCGTACATCTCCGGGTTCGGGGTCATAGAAACCCGTTTTCCTCCCGATCAGGGACCTTTCGTGCGTCGTGTGGCGCGTGAGTTCTGCCGCCTCGTAATCGGCCCCGAGGTGATCGAAGAGAGCCGAAACTCCCTCGTGATCCAGGACCTCTCCGACCCTTCCGAGCTCAGCTCGGAGAAGTGTCTCCGACGCATGCACCTCACCGTCCGCGCGATGGTCGAGGACTCCATCTCAGCTCTGAAGAAGTCGGACGGCGCCCTGGCCCACGACGTCGCACTCCGGGACCAGGACGTCGACCGGCTGTACTGGATGGTCGCCAAGCAGTATCACCTCAGCAATACCGTCCCGGTTTCGAACGGCAACGCGTTCGACCAACGGGCCATCCACGGCTATCAGCTCGTAGGGAAGCTCCTCGAAAGGATTGGGGACCATGCCCAACGCATCGCGATGACCTACCCGGTCCTCGCTGAGGGAAAGACGCTCGACCCAAAGCTGATCAAGGACTTCGAGGAGGCCGCCACGTCCGCGGTCACAATACTCGATGGCGCGTTCAACGCCCTGATCACGGGCAATATCGACGCCGCGAACGAAGCGATCGATGCGCGAGGTCACCACCAGAAACTGATCGATGCGCTCTCCCACCGTGTTTCGAACCGCAAGGGCGAGGAGCTGCTGGCCTTCGGGACGGTCGTCAACAGTCTCGGACGGTGTGCAAGCTACGGTGCGGATATCGCCGAGCAGGCGATCAATCTGGCCGTCCTCATGGACCCAGAGAGCAAGTAGAACGAGAGGAGCTGGCGAGCCCGAGGTTCGTCAGCGAGGAGCGGCGGTGGGGCCCTTCCCGGCGGCCTTCGGAGCCGGAGTGGGGATGGGGTCCTCAGAAAACGCCGTTTCCGGTTCGGAGCTTGTGGGCGATCCTTGACCGGGGGGGGAGACCGAGCTCGCGGCGAGAACCGTGCGGACGGTATCTTTCTCGACACGATACAGTCGGTGCGCCACGCCGTACTCGATCGCGAGGTCGGCCATTTCCAGTAGCCGGCGCGGGTTGCCGCCGGCGGCCTCGTTCAGCGCGGCGACAGCGTCCCGGTCAAAGGGGTAGGTCGGGTCTAGGTCCTCGACCAGCCGTTTCGGCAGCATCTTCTTCGCCAGCAGCAGGTTCGCTTCGTCGGTCGTGAGTCCAGGTAGCACGAACGTGCGGTTGATGCGCGAAGCGAAGGGGGCCTGGTTGACCGTCAACCACGCGAGATAGCTAGGATAACAGTCGAACATGATCAACACGCCGGGTCTGATCACGTCGGTGATCTCCTGGAGGGTCTTCGCGAAGGCGTGTACTTCGTTCGATTCCATCAAGTTGTGAAGGTCATTGAGTAGGAGCAGCGAGGGTGCGGTTTCGTTGAGGACGAGACCAATCGCTTTTCCGGCGGCGATCGGGTCGTAGTTCTCATCCTTCAGTTTCTGGAGCGCGACGATACCGCGCAACCAGGCCGGTGACGAGAAGGTCTTCACAAAGCCGCTGGCCTCGGCCGTCTTCTGGATCTCTTGGGCGAGCCCTCGGAGAACCCAGGCGGTCTTCGAGGTCACGTCGAAGTACACCGTGAATGCCTTGCGCTCATGGGCTTGGGCGGCGGCGAGCATGAGCCGCTCCGTCTTCCCGGAACCGTGAGGCCCGACGATAGCGACGATCGCGCGATTCTCCTTCTCGAAGACCTCCTCCTCGATGTTTCGAAGCGCGTCGTCGACCTCGAGGTTCACGTGGAACAGCTCGACATCGGAGAGGTTCTCGCTCGCGAGTTCCCGGAACGGGTTCCCCGTCAGCCCGTACCGTTCGTACGATCCCCCTGGCACGATGCCCCCGCTACGACTTACAGCACCCGACTTCGAAGGTCGATTGCAATCCGCTTTCCGTCAAACTCGTAATAAATGTTCCGGTCGAAGAAACGCCCCTCGGTCCATTTCGGGATTCGCAGGAAGCGGACGAGACCTTCGGCCCCTTCCCGAGAGTGAAACTGGAGAACCCCATCGGCGAGGTGGGAGACGACCGCCTCGCCGCGGGGTTCGAACATACCTCGGTCCGTGCCCAGCAACACGCTCGTCATCTTCTCTCGACACTCGGCACGAACCCCCCTCAGCATCGCCGCCAGCGCGGGAGGCTCGAGGCCCAGCGTGAGAAGGGAGAACGAGTCGACGGCTAGGAGTCCCCCCCGGCTCGCATACTCCGACAGTTCGTCCACCGAGTCTCGCTCGACGATCTTGAGACCATGGTCGACGCCCGCTTGCCCCCCTTCTTGCGCGAGCAGGCCAAGCAACTCTCCCCGGTCGCGGGAGATGACGAACGTCACCGGCCGACCAACCCGGATGGCGGTGAGAGCCAGCCGCCGGACGAAGAAGCTCTTGGCCGAGTCCGCGCCGCTCTCGATGACCACGACGCTTCCGTCCGCCACCTCCGGAAGAATCGCGTCGAGGCCCGGTACCTCCACCGGAATTCCCATCGACTCGAAGATGGGGGAGCGCGCCTTAACGAGGAGTTGGGTAGTGTTCGATCGCCTACGGAACCCACCGTAATTTCCGTGGAACAGGCCTATCCTTCGACACGCCCGTCGAACCACGATGCGACGGTTCCGGAGGCAACAACGCGGCCTCGCCGAGATCGTAGGGACGCTGATGTTGGTGGTCATCGTCGTTGCCGCGGTGACCGCGTTCTCGCTCTTCGTCGCAAGCTATCAGCAGCAGGTCCAGAAGCAGGAATCCTACGTGCATAACCAGGCGCTTGAGTCGCTTCGCGTCACCGCCATTCGGCCCAGTTACAACAGCACGGGGAACGTCTACAACTCGCTAAACCTGACGGTAATCAGCAACGACATCAATCCCACCGTCATCACGGCCCTGACGATCAACGACGACTCCGTGGCCACCCCCTGGCTCACGACGGTCTCCGTTCCGCTCCTAGGTGGTATCACCATTCCGCCGGGTGGCCTGAACCTCAGCGGTACAGACTTCAGCATGCCCGCCGAGAGTTCGGCTACGATTCTGGTGAACTTCGGGGGCAATCACAGCTCCTTTGCCTTCCCCGTCACTCTGAAAGGAAGTCAATATGTCAAGGTCAACCTCTTCACCGCGGACTCCAATACCTTCACGCAGGTGTTCCTTCCGCCCACCCCTGTCATTGGGGTCGATGTTCAGACGATAGGACAGTGCACGATCGAGTGCAGTATCGAAACGATTCTGGACGGAAGTAACTCATACCAACAGGGAGGGAACGCGACTATTCTCTCCTGGAACTGGACCGTTCAGAACGTCTCATTGGGAAACGCCTCGGAGAATGAAAGTCCAGCCAATTCCCCATGCCTATGGACGCCGGTCGCGTATTGCCAAGGCATCGAGGTTCAGACCGGGTGGCCCATGCTAGTAGGAAACACCTACCTCATCAGTCTCGTCGTGACCAACACCAATGGTTTGGTCAGCGGAACCACGCTGACCTATGCTCCTCGGTGAAGGAGGCCGCTTCCCACCGGCCTACGGTCAGGGAAAGACGATTGCGAAGGCGATGGCCGTTGCGGCGACGAGCGCGAGCGAGTGGAGGATTCCGTAGCGCGCCCGTCCCTCGGTGAACGCACCGATGATGGCCCCGGTGCCGAGCGCGTTGATGATCATCAATTCGAAAAAACGTTCCTTGAGCGTGCTGAAGGCCAGATGCGGGACGGCGGTCGATGTGGTGGACGCGCTCGACGGAAGTGTGCCGAGCCCGATGAACGAGATGTTGAGCGTCCCGAGCTCGGGGGCGATGAAGAGGAGGGCGAACAGGACCGCCATCAGCACGGAGAACGCGATGTAGATGACCGCGACGGGCAGCATGAGCTGCTTCTCGCGCTCTTCCTCGATCTTGACAAAGTCGTCCATGTCCTTGGCCGCGCGGTAGACCACGAGGGCGGTCTCGCCGCCCGCGGCCGTCGCCTCCGCGATCAGGCCCGCGTAGCGTCGGATGAGCGGACTTCCCATCCGCTTCACCATGTCGGTAAGCACCGCGTCGAGCGGACGGCCGAGTCGGATCCCGTCGGAGGCGATCTTCAGGGGCTTCGCGAGGATGTTCGTGTAGGTCTTCGCCAGTTCCACTATCGACTTCGCGGGGTCAAGACCGCCCCGCATGGCGTCCGCCAGCTCGAACAGGAACTGGGCGAACGCGCGCTCATAGGCGCGGATGCGCAGCATCTCGCGACGCGCATCGATCCCCCACGCCGTCATTGCGATGAAGATGGCGATGATGAAGACGTAGTCCACTGAATTCGAAGGCCAGCTAGGATTGCTATAGACGAGCGAGAGTCCAAAGAGCACGAAGAGGAAGGCGGCTCCCAACGGAATGTAAAGGGTGTAGTACTTGGCCTCCACCGAGTGGGTCGCGAAATACCGGCGGAAGGTGAACCGAGTCGTCTGCTTCAGGAAGAGTATGTAACCACCGACCGCCGCACCGGCGATGGCGGCGACGATTCCGGTGTAGAAAACCAGGGTGAGCGGTTTGACGCCGGCGAGTGGATTGTTGGCCACACCAGTCGCGTTGGTGTTGACGGTGAAGTTCCATTGGGCTTCGGCACTGTGCCCAGCGAGATCGGAGACCTCGACCGTGACGTTGTGCACCCCGTCCTTGAGGGAGAGAATGGACGGGGTAACGTAGGTCGCTTGGGAGGAGGTGATCGTCGTGTCCGAGAAGCTTGTGACGTTGATGCCGTTCACGAACATGAAAACGTTCGATGACGGAATCGTCGAAACGCTATCCGAGTAACTTACCGAGATGGTCGGAGTCGTCGAACTGGTCACCCCTCCCGGTGCCGGGGTCTCTCCACTGAAGGTGATGGGACCGCCGGCCGCGCGAGCGTTTCCCAAGCTGGCCGCACCGGCAGTGATGCAGAGAATTGTGAGCAGAACGAGGAGGAGCGAAAGGCGCATCGACTCACTCCGCCCGGGAGTAGGCAATCGAAATCAGAATAATCGTCATAACGACAGCGACCGGGACGAAACCGAAGGTGAGCAACAGGAGGAGTTCGTTGGCGTTGAGGCCCGCCGCGGTCGATCCCAGCGCATTGATGAGAAACGCCCCGACTGCGATCATGAGCACTCCGACGAGAACAAGGCTCACGTACATGTCGAGGAACGTCGACAGCCGCTCGATGAACTCCTTCTGGACCATACGTTTGAGATTCAGCACCGCGTCGGACTTGCTGCGGAGGTACTCGTCCAGGTTCCCTCCCTGGTGGATCATGTTCGCGAGGTCCCAGAACGACTCGCGCACCGATGGCGACGGAGATCCCTTCGCTGTCTCAGCGAGGGCGGTGATGAGGTCCTTGCCCTCGACGTCCGTTCGGTAGATGACCCGCTTGAATTCGAGGGTCATCGCCGTGTCGTGGTCGCGACGGGCCATTCGCCGCACGAGCTGGATCGGGGACATGCCGGTGCTTGCGAGCACGGAGAGTTCGCTCAACGTGAACGGCAGTTCTCGATCGAGCTGGTCCTTACGGTTCGCGATCCGTGAGCTGATGAGGAAACGGAACGCGACCAGGACGGTGGCCAGGGTAACGCCGGTGATGAGAGCAACATACGCGTACCAATCGGGGACCTTGAGGAGGATGTGAAACAGCACCAGGCTGAGACCGAACGCACCGGCGACTCCGAGGATTGTGGTCACGTACGTGACCGATTCGTACATCCCGGGGCTGATGTCCATCCCGGCTCGGAGGAGACGCTCGGCGAGGAGCTCCGACCCACCGCCTCGCTCGAATCGGCTGCCTAGGATGCGGTAACAAAAGGTCCTGTAACTCTTAGCGAACGAGGCATTCGACTTCGGAGCGGGCGTTTCCCCGGACTCTGCGTCTTTCGGCGTAGGAACGGCGTCCGCTTTCTTGAACATGGAGCCCTCAGCGGGCGGCTCGCTTCTCTAAACCCTTCATCGCGCCCTCCGCGTCGACGTAGTAGGAAGCGATGGCTCGGCTCACGTCCTTGAAGTATGTGACTGCGAGCTGGTCCATCAGTTGGAGATATCTCTCCTTCCGCCGCATCTCCTCCATCAGGCTATCGAGTTTCTTTCCGACACGTTCCCCGATGTGCTCGAGAACGAAGCTCCGGCCGAGGAACTGGAACGAGTCGTCGGGCGGCATCCAGCGAAAGATGTCGTTCGTCAGGAGTTCGTTGGTCGTCGCGTCCACTTCGAGGATCTCGGTGACGCTGATGATGCGGCGGACGCGGTTGTTGTTCACAACGACCTGAGCCGGGAATGCGACCGCGTCAAGTGCTTGGAAGAGGACTCGAGGGATGTTCATCGGCTCGTTCTCCACACGGTGGAGGAGCTCGGCGATGGAACCGGCGTGGATGGTCGACATCGAGGCGTGCCCGACCGAGATTGCCTGGAAGAGCGTGAACGACTCGACCCCGCGGACCTCGCCGACGATGACATACTCGGGCCGCTGGCGGAGCGCCGCCACCAGAAGGTCGAACAACGTGACGCTCCCGAGAGCCTTCGCCCCATGTGTCGAGATACCGGAGACGCCCGAGACACCGGAGGCACCTCCCGAGGACATTCCGTAGCCCGACCGCGCGACCGATTGGATCCAGTTCTCGTGGTCGATCTGGATCTCGGGCGTGTCCTCGATCGAGACGATCTTGTCCTCAGGGCGGATGAACATCGAGATGGCGTTCAGGAACGTGGTCTTGCCCGCGGCCGTCCCACCCGAAATCAGGAGCGAACGGTGGTGCTCGACGAGGGTCCAGAAGTAGGCCAGCTCGAACGCCGAGACCGTGCCGAACCGGAGGAGGTCGATTGGGGAGACCGGGTCGTGCGAGAACTTTCGCACGCTGAAGGTCGAACCCTTGCGGGTGACCTCGGTCCCGAGAGTTAGGTTGATCCGACTGCCGTCCTCGAGGGTCGCATCGAGAATCGGCTGGTAGATTGAAATGTGCTTGCCTGCGATTTGGGCGAGACGGAAGATGTACTTGTTCAGGTCGAGTTCCCCCTCGTACACCACGTTCGTCCGTAGCGAGCCGAATACGCGGTGGAATACGAAGAGCGGAACCCCCGGACCGAGACAACTGATGTCCTCTAGGAAGGGGTCCCGGAGGACCGCATCCGTTCGTCCGAGGCCGAGGAAATCCCGTTGGAGGTAGTACAGAATGACGGGACGCCGCTTCTCGGCGACGTCGATGTCGTAGAGGTCGATGGCCGTCAGGAACCGCTTTCGCATGTAGTCTTGGAGTTCGGGGGACTGCTCTAGGGTAGTGCCCGCGGTGATAGGGAGCTCCTCCTGCCCCATCATCGCCTCCATCCGGGTGCGGATCCGACCAATCTTCTCCTGCTCGTCGGGCTTCAACGTCGGCTCGAGCGTCACGTATTCGAACTCTTCCTCGGCCTGGTTGAAGTAGATCCGGACGAAGGCAAACGGCGGGTTCACCGGATAGGTTATGCTGAGGTGCCTTCGACCGTTGAGGAGCTGGCGTCGCATGTAGCCGAGCTCGGCCGCGACAAGCATCTTCTCCGGCGTGACCGCACGTTTCAGTAGGAGCGAATCGAGCTCGGCGGCTTGGCGCAGTAGGGTCGCACGGTCTTTTTGCTTGAACTCTCCCGGCTTGACGCGGGGCATCTGAGGAGCGTTCCGGTCCCGGTGGGCGACCGCGGACGAAGACGCCGCGTCGCCGGAGCTCATCGATTTCCCCAGTTGACCGTTCGGGATTAAGCGGACCGCACGGAGTTGCCGTAGATTCCGTAGTGGACCGACACTACCCGGGGTCGTCGAACCTCACCCAACGGGACCGAACTTTACCTCGAGATTCGGTTTCTATTTCGGTCTCGCATATCAAACCGTCACGCCTTCGAAAGTCCGCAGAAGAGCCTCGGGCGAGAGCCAGAGGCACGACTGCGACAAGAAAGGAACAGAAGGGGGAAAACGAAAGAAGATGAGCGCGAACACGAAGCGAACGGAACGAATGCAGAGGTTCCGACGCCTCCGGCGCGGGGAGGAACGGGCAGTGTCGCCAGTCGTGGCGACGCTGATCCTGATCCTCATCGCGGTCGCGGCGGCAGCGGCGCTGTACCTCTGGCTCGTCGCCTGGCAGGGCGGCGTGACAGCCGGTATCGGTAGCCCCGGAGCCCAGGCCACGTTGACGATCGGCGGGAGCACGTCCGTGTACCCGTTCTCTCAAGTAGCGGTAACGCAGTTTGAGCAGAACAACTCGGATGTCGTGATTAGCAACAACCAGGGCGGAACGGGCGCCGGTATGGCGGCCGTCTGTTCCGGTCAGGTGAACATCGGCGCGGCCTCGTCGCCGCAGACGGCCACCACGCTGCAAACCAGCGATGGTTGCCCTGCCACGGTGGCAATCGAGGTCGTCGCGTACGACGGCGTTGACGCCATGGTGCCGACGGCGAACCCGCACGGCCTCCAGAGCATCTCCTGGGATACACTCCAGGCGATCTACGTTGCGGCGAGCACCACACCGGCTAGCTCGGGCATAACGAACCTGCACAACACTCAGGCAACGTTCACCTTCGGTGCCGGTGCCGCTCGGGGCGCCATGGTGCCCATCGCGGCGACCACCGCACCCCTCGGCTTTGCGTGGGACCAGATTCCAGCGCTCGCTCAGGCGGCGAACGGAACCGTGATTGGCGCGTACACCTTCGGCTTCGCGCTGAGTGTCTCTGCGGGCACAACCCCACCGGGAACTGAAGTTGCCTGCGGCATTGCTCCGTACACCAACGACCTCTGCTCACCCACAGCTGATGCCACAACCTGTGGCTGGACCATCTGCGCAGGCGGATCGGGAACGGCGCTGGCAACGGACATCATCCACACTGAGGCACGCTCTGAGGTCAGCGGAACGACCCAGTCGTTCATCGCGCGACTATTGGCGGTCGGTGCCTCGGGCACCACTCCCTCGGGCATTGGGTTCACCGGATGTTCCGGTGACAACCAGTTCGACGGGTGCGGCATGACGATGCCGAACACCGCCGCGGGGAACCCGAACGTCATTGCCGCGGTCGCGGCAAACCCGGACGGAATCGGCTACGCGTCGGACGGACTGGTTCAGACGAGCGGATCCGGTGTTGTCCCGGTGAACTTCCAGGGCTTTGCGCAGACGACGGTCGTCAACATCCAGGGTGAGTCGACCGCTCTGAAGGCCATCGCCTCGGGAACGTCGGGCTCGTACGGCGCCCAGTCCTACGTCGGCTGGCGCCCGTTCTCCTACGTGGAGACGGCCCCTCCGACCGGTGAGGCGCTCCGGTACCTCCAGTTCGTGATGGACCCGGCGAACAACGTGAACTTTGCGGCCCAGTCGGCGGAGATTAGCATCTACGCCTCGGGGCTCGCAGGAGTTGTCCCGATCACTCCGATTCCGTAAGGCGGAGCGAAGGCAGCAGAGACCAACCCTTTCCACCCCCCGGGGCAACCCGGGGGTTCCCTGTTTTTCGAAACGAGACTACTCTTCGTGAGACGGGGTTCCCGCGGGAGATGCGGGAGCCCCCTCGAACGACGGGGCACCGTGGCGGATTTCTGTCCACTGAGTTCCCATCTCACCACGTCCGCGACGGCTCGTTGTGACGATGAGGCGTTGCGCTTCCGCTGCCTGCTTCAGGCGCTCGTACCCGTCGGCCGACAGCTCGATCGAGGGAATCTTCGGGTCTGCCATCCAAACGAGAAGGTACTCGCGGTTCGCCGGAGGGGGGGCCATGCGCGAGATGAGATTGAGCGCCAGGTCAGAATCCGTCCACGATAGGCCACGGACCTCTCCGTTGCGCAGGAAGAGCTCCACTCCATCCTCCCGCAACACCGCTTGATCGGGCCAGTGCGCATGGTCACGACGAAGAAGTATATGCTGGACCAGCGCCAGAACAATCAACACCGCCCCAAAGACCCCGAGGGCCAGCCCGGGAACCAGCGCGCTCGTGATCCACGCGGCGACTCCCGCGGCCGCTGTGACGGCACCGAGGCCGCCCATCACGAATCGACCGAGGCGTATGGGTCGTTCCAATCGACGGTGCAGCTGGGTCGCTTCGTCCCCCACTCGAACTAGGGAGAACCCGCCTTCCAGGTCGATGGATGCCGGATTCTCCGAAATTGGCGCTTGCACGGTCCTCTCGCCGCACCGATTTGCGCCTTCGGTTTAAAGGCCGTGCCCCCCCCGGAGTTCTCGTAGTCTCCGGCGGAGACTATACTCTGCATATCTTCCGTCGGCTCTGCCAATCCTCGAACGACGATCGCACAGAGGTTCCCGGGATGGACGAAGACCGCCAGGCGCGGGTGGTTAAGGCCCGTCCCGCGCGACGGTCCGATTGGCGCAGTCAAAGCGTGTAGGTCACCGTCGTCGTGACGAGAATCGACGGGCAGCTCGTCCCGTTCGGCGGGATCGCGTCAATCGCCCAGAAGGCGAGTGGGTAGGCGTCCGAAACGAACGACCCGCTGCCGTTGGTCCCGATCTGGTCTATGGGAGTGAATCCCCTCGCGGAGACCTGGTACCATACAGCCCCCCCCGTCGCAGTCCACTGGACGTGAACGGTGGCCCACAGAGGGAAGGCGTGCTGAACCGACGGCAACGTTTCGCCGGCGTACGTGCACGTAGGAACCTCGAGCGACCAGTGGGCTGGACTGGAGGGATAGAGGGCGGTAGGCACGACGCCGGTCCACACCAGCAGGCCGACCGTGGCGACGACCGAGCAGCCGAGAAGCAAGGCAATGTCGACCTTTCGGGCGCGCGACCAGCGCCGTCGTTTGCCGGCTCCGTGAAGGCCAGCTCGGTCCGAGGAGGTCGGGGCGGGTCCGTTCATCGAGTTCCGGCCGAAGTATCGACCGATTCATCTCGAATGTCCGAATCGACCTGAGTGGCGAACGCCACACTTACCAGCAGTAGAATGAGCGCAATGGTCACGAGGACCGGGAGGAAGTCCCACCCGGTACCGTAGGGAGGGTTGGACTGCTGGCCGTAGACCGCGGAGAGTACGATGGTCGCGACGAGCATCAGAACGCCGGCCCAAAACAGCCAGCGGCCAACGGGAATCTGTTCCATGGTCTGCCTTCCCTCCGATTTCGCGAGGCTGCGCACCGGAACCTGATCGAGCAGTATAGTTGTTGCGACACGACTGCACGGTGCCGGGTCGATGCTGGCCCGAGAATCCCACCACCTGAAGGGTGGCCCCGGAACGACGACGAGTCCAACGCAGGGTCGGTGGTAGCCGCTGGGATAGCGACCTCCGGGCGAAAACCCACCTGCCTTGCACTACCCTACCAGCTCCACCAATCGGTTCCGAAATCTCGTTCGGCCGACGTTCCGCACCGTATGGTCATCCGGTGGAACCCTCCACACTACGTCCCCCTTCCGTACCTTGAGGCGTTCCTCTCGCCCGTGGGGATCCGTCATGACGACCGAGGCGTTCTCGAGCATGATAGATAGGTAGGGGTACCGGTGATGGTGCATGGGGTAGGCCTCCCCCGGCTCGAGGACCATCTCCCATACCCGGACCCGGCGATTCTTCACCAGGAGTCTCTGTGCGGGAGGTATGTCCTTCATGGGTTGGGAGGTAACGTCCCGGGGACTAGGAAGACACCTTCGGGTTCAAGGAAATCGTCGCTGACATGGGAAGGCCCGACGCCCCTAGGGGTGCTCAGGTCCTCACGAAGTGCGGCATGTCGTTGGGGAGCTCGAACGTTATCTCCACGAGCCCCGCCACCCGTCCCTTCCTCTTCCAGTGAGCCTGATAAATCATCTTCTTCACGCCCTTCTTCTCGATCGTGTAGACGTTGGGTCGGCCGGAGTCCATCACTTTCTTGAGCTTCACCTGGACCTCGGGGGGGTGGCAGTCCATCATGTTCTTGCCGACGAGGGCCTTGCCTCCGTCGTTGGCGTTCACCTCGGCGGACCGGTCGTTCAGGTAGAGGATCGTGTAGTCCTTGTCACAAACGGTCACCGAGCAGGGGAGTTGTTCGAACCATTCGAGATGAACCGGGTCCACCATGGAGTTGCCTCGGCGCGCTCCAGCCTTTCGCGTTGACTTAAGGGTGCTTCTCCGTCCGAGCCCACCCGGAACCTTGCGTTCGAGTCGAATCGAGTTCGTGTGATTCTCGGAAATACTGAGCCTTCGATTCGGACGGAGGAGTTTGGCGAAACTGGTAACAGCCATCCCCTAGTGGCCGTTCGGTCGAGGGCCTATGCCGAACTCGCGGAAGGACGAATTGACACCGTCCCGGGATTGGACCATCGAGGGACTCCCCGCCCACGGTCCGGCACCCGACCTTCGAGATGAGCTCCGGCAGTTCGGACAGTTCGTCGGCGACTGGGACATCGTCGAACGTCGGTCTCCGATGAACCGGTTGCGCGCGCCCGGAGAGGTACACTTCAACTGGATTCTCGAAGGGCGGGCCGTTCAGGATGTCTGGGGGTCGGTCGACCCGCGGACCCACCGACTAGTCCCGTGGGGCACGACCGTCCGATACTACGACCCACATCTGGGCGCTTGGCGCAGCACCTGGATCGCCCCTCGCCAGAAGGCTGTGCGCCGGTTCATCGGCCGACCGGTGGGCCGGACGATCGTGCTGCAGGAAGAAGACCGAGGCGTACGCACGGAGCGCTGGGTCTTCTCGGACATTCGGCCCAACTCCTTCCGGTGGAACGCCCTGAAGAGAGCGCGAGCCGGCGGCCCGTGGCGCGTGGTCGAGGAGATGCACATCCGGCGTCGACGCGCTGCTCGACGTGGGCGTCGCGGCGCAGGCGCCCGGCCGCGCGGTCGATGAGCGGCCGACGGTAGCGGGTCGACGTCCTACACCGATTCTTCGATCTCTCCGGCCTGCGGGGCTCCCGCGAGCTGCTTGGCGACCGTGCCGAGGATCTCGAGGTGTCGGTCGACGTCCTTTTCCGTGTGCTGGACCGAGATCGTCCACTGCTCGTCGGGGCCGGTCCCGCTCGCGATGAGGTTGCGGTTGAGCGAGAGGTAGTAGTAGAGCATCGAGCGGTCGCCGTCGACCGTCAGGAAGTCCCTCCAGTTCCGCACGGGGTGGTCGGAGAAGAACACCGTGCCCGAGACGCCGTCCGCCGACACAAAGGCGGTGACCCCGGCGTCCTTGAACACCTCCGCGTACCCCTTCGCGAGCCGCATGTTGAGGCGGGTGGAGCGCTCGAGGGCTTCGTCGGTGAGGATGTAGTCGAGGCAAGCGATGCAGGCGGCCATCGAGAGCGGGTTCGAGTTATACGTCCCGGCGTGCGCCACCTTGCGCGGGCCGACCTCGTCGAGGATGCCGGGTCCGGTCGCGATAGCCGAGAGGGGGACGCCGCAGGCGATCGACTTCCCGAGCGTGATGATGTCGGGTTTGGCCCCGACACGGCCCGCCGCCCCGTGAGGATACTTCGCGCCGGTCTTGATCTCGTCGAAGATGAGGAGCGTGCCTAGCTGGTTGCACAGCTCGCGCAGGCCGGGGAAGAACTCCTTGTCCGGGAGGATGAACCCCATGTTCATGGGGATCGGTTCGGCGATGATCGCCGCCAGGTCGTCCTTGTGCTCGAGCGCGATCTTCCGCGTGGACTCGAGGTCGTTGAAGGGGGCGATCAGGGTCCTCTCCGAGACCTCCGTAAGGATGCCCGGGGAGGCGGGTGCGGACTTCGGGTGGTCGTGAGGCCCAGCGACCTGAAGGCGCGGCTTCACGCCGACCAATAGCGTGTCGTGCGAGCCGTGGTACGACCCTTCGAACTTGAGGATGTACCGCTTCTTGGTGTAGGCTCGCGCGAACCGGGTCGCGTGGTGCGTCGCCTCGAGGCCGGTCGTGCTGAACCGGACCTGGGCCATCCCGTAGCGCCGGCAGACCCGCTCGGAGACCTCCGGGGTCCGGTCCCATTCATAACCGTAAATGCTGCCGTTCTCGAGCTGGCGGCTCAACGCCTCGACCAGCTTCGGGTGGGCATGCCCGCTCTGGAGCGAGCCGAATCCCATGTTGAAGTCGAGGTAGTCGTTGCCGTCGGCGTCCCAGAGGTGGACCCCCTTGGCCCGGTTCACGTAGAACGGGTACGGGTCCAAGAACCGGTAATTGGAGTGGACCCCGAGGGGGCTCCATTTTCGGGCTTCCTCCCAAAGCTTCCGTGACTTGGGGGTTCGCCGTTCATATTCGGCATAGGCCGCCTCGAAACGAGGGTCTGCCATACCACAACTCCTGCCCAAAACCCCACAAGGGGCTCCGGACGGCGATTGCAGTCGGAGGGGGCTACAAATAGCCTCCGACGAACGGAGTCGTTAGCCGTCAAGGGACACCCCCCCGCCACGTTCAAAACCCCCTTGGGCACGGAGCGGCTAGAGATCATGTCCGACGTAATCGAGCTAGAGAACTACATCGGCGGAAAGTGGGTGAGCCCCCGGTCGACCGGACGGCTCGACGTCTTCGACCCCTCGGATGGTTCGGTGATCGCCCATGTGCCCCGGTCGAACGCCGAGGACATCGATCTCGTGGTCCGCGCGGCGCGCAAAGCGTACCTCGCGTGGCGGGACGTCCCAATCTCGGACCGGGCCCGCCTGATGCTCGCCTTCCGTCATGTGATGGATGAGCACACGGAGGAGCTGGCCCGCTCGATCACCCGGGAGCAGGGGAAAACGATGGAAGAGTCTCGCGGGTCGGTCTTCCGCGCCCTCGAGGCGATTGACGCGGCAGCCTCCGCCCCGACGACGATGCAGGGGTACTTCTCGGAGGACGTCGCCAAGGGGGTCGACACGACCCTGATCCGTCAACCGGTCGGCGTCGTGGCGGGCATCACCCCGTTCAACTTCCCGGTAATGATCCCGATGTGGATGACCCCGTTCGCGATCGTCTGCGGGAACTCGTTCATCCTGAAGCCGTCCGAGCGAGACCCGCTCTCTCCATCGCTTCTCCCGGCCCTATTCGAGAAGGCCGGGTTCCCCCCCGGCGTGTTCAACGTCGTGCACGGCGACTTCGATGCGGTCAACGCGATCCTGACCCACCCGGGCATCGACGCGGTGTCGTTCGTCGGCTCGGCGCCGACGGCGAAGCACATCTACACGACCTCCTCCGCCCACGGAAAGCGCGTCCAGGCGCTCGCGGGTGCCAAGAACTTCATGATCGTGATGCCGGACGCCGAGCTCAAGCATACGGTGTCGGCGATCATCGCGAGCGCCTGTGGCATGGCCGGGGAGCGCTGCCTCGCGGGATCCATCGCGTTAGCGGTCGAACCGGGCGGGGACCGGCTCGTGGAGGCCCTCGCCGAGGGGGTCCGGACGCTGGTGACGGGCCCGGCGAACGACCCCAAGACCGAAATGGGCCCGGTGATCCGCCCGGAGAACCGGGACCGGATCCTGAAGTGGGTCGAGGACGGCCTGGCCTCGGGTGCGAAGCTTGCGGCTCGCGGCAACGTCCCCGCGAACTCGAAAGGCTTCTTTGTCGCGCCCGTCCTCTTGGACCACGTCAAGCCCGAGTGGCCGATCGCCCAGGAGGAGATCTTCGGCCCCGTCATCCTCGTGATCCGCGTGAAGTCGCTCGAGGAAGGGCTCGAGATCGCGAACCGGTCCCGGTTCGGCAATGCCTCCTCGATCTTCACGCAGAGCGGAAAGGCGGCCCGCGAGTTCACGCACCGGATCGAGGCGGGGATGCTGGGTATCAACATCGGAGTACCGGCTCCGGTCGCGCCGTTCCCGTTCGCGGGGTGGAAGGGGTCGTTCTTCGGCGACCTCCACGCCACCGGGCGCGACGGGATCGAGTTCTACACGCGGAAGAAGGTCGTCACCTCGCGCTGGTTTTGACGACCGTCGTCCGTTCGGTTAGGTCGCGGGCGAAGGGCTCACCTTCGCGTCCGCGACCGAGAGCGCGCGGTCGAGCACCGCCAGGCCGCGGTCCAGCTCCTCGCGCGTGATGATCAGCGGCGGCGCGATCACCAGGTGGGAAACCCAGCCGATGCAGAATACCCCCTCCTTCATCATCGCGCCCGTGACCTGTTCGATCAGCAAGGGCCGGCCCGCCATCTTGTCGTCCTGGGTGTTGAACGGCTCTTTCGTGGTGCGGTTCTTCACGAGCTCGACGGCCGCGAACAGCCCCATCCCCCGGACGTCCCCGACGGATGGGTGACGTCCCTTCATCTCGTTGAGGCGGGAGAGGAGGTACTCCCCATCCTTCCGGGACTTCTCGAGCAGGTTCAGGCGACGGTACTCTTCGATCGCCGCCACGGCCGGGCTGAGGGTGAGCGGGTGCGCCTCGTAGGTGTGCCCGTGCGGGAAGTAGTTCTCGCGGAAGGCGTCGTGGACCGCTGCCGTCGTGGCGGTGAGCCCGAGCGGGATCATGGCTCCCGTGATCCCCTTCGCGGTCGTCAGTATGTCCGGAACGACGCCCCAGTGGTTGACCGCGAACCATTCGCCGACGCGGCCCCAGCCGCTCATCACCTCGTCGGCGATGAGGAGGGTGTCGTGCTTCTTCGTGATCTCTCGGATCCGGGGCAGGTACTCCGGGACGGGCACGAGGACCCCATTCGTCCCCACGACGGGCTCGAGGATCATCGCGGCCACATCCCCTTCGTGGGTGAGCTGGTAATCGACGTACTCGGCGCAGGCGACCCCACAGTCGGGGTAGGTTAGGCCGAACGGGCAGCGGTAGCAGTAGCAATCCGGCGCGAAGACCGACCCCGGAACCTTCTGAAGTCGTTCGATCGAGCGCCGGCGGAACTCCCCCGTGACCGAAATCGACGCCGCAGTCGCGCCGTGGTACGACCGGTACCGGGAAAGGACCTTCGTGCGCCCCGTCACGGCGCGCGCGATCTTCAGGGCGGCTTCGTTCGCCTCGGTTCCCGAGGTCCCGAAGAAGAGGCGATTGAGCCCTTTCGGAAGGACGTCGATGAGCGCGAGGCTCGCGCGGGCCCGGGCCTCGGTGGCAAAGCTCGGAGCGGCATAGGCGAGCGTCTTCGCCTGGGAGGCGATCGCCTCCGCCACGCGGGCGTTCCCATGGCCCAGGTTGGTCGCGACGAGCTGACAGGAGAAGTCGAGGTATTCCTTCCCGGCCGCGTCCCAGAATCGAGAACCTTCGGCCCGGGTCACCACGAGCGGGTCCCATCCTCCCTGCCGCCGCCACGTGACGTAGTTCGTCTCCCGGACCACCTTCCGGATCTCGTCGCCGTCCATCGGACCGTTCCCTGGGTGATGGGGACCACCCGTCAGGTCGTAAAGACGAGCCCCTTTCGGCTCATGACGAACCCGTCCGAGACGGGCTTGCCTCAGGGAGGCCGAAGAGCCTGCGGGCGTTCCCCCCCAGGATTGCGGCGCGGTCCCGTGGAGGGAGGTCGAGGGAGCTGACGAGCCCGACCTGAACCTTGAGGTCGATGAGGGGCCAGTCGGAACCGTTGAGGACCCGCTCCGCCGAGCCGATCATGAGGATTCCCTCCAAGACCCGCTTCCGGCAGAGGTCGATCATCCGGTCGAAGAGGGGGTACGAAGGGTGCGCGAGCAGGCCCGAGATGTCCGCGTAGACGTTCGGGTTCTTGTAGACGAGCTCGGCGGCCTCGTCGATCCAGGGGTTCCCGAAATGGCAGAGGACGATCGGCACGTCCCGGAACCGGACCGCGACCTCGTCGATCTCGATCGGGCGGGTGTACTTGACCAGCCCCCAGTTGTCCATCGTGTCGCCCGTGTGGATCAGGATTGGGATCTTGCGCCGGTGAGCGTATTCGTAGACCGGGTCCAGCCGGCGGTCGTGAGGGTAGAAGGGGTTGTAGCCGGGGAACAGCTTGATTCCCGCTAGCTCCGGGGTCTTGTCCCAGAGAGCGATCTGGGCGGCGACCGCCTCCGCCCCCTTGGTCGGGTCCACGGTCGAGACCAGGCGAAGGCGGCCGGCGCTTTCGGCCACGATCCCACGGGCTTCGTCCAACCCCTCCCAGACGTTGGGGGCGTCGTTAACCTGGATGAGGATCGCGTGACTGATTCCTGCAGTATCCATCTCGTGGAGGAGGCCTTTCAGCGTGTAGTCAATGTCGGGTCGATATCCCGTCACCTTGATGTCGCGCCACCAGCGACTCAAGTGAAGATGGGTGTCCACGTACGGTAGCTCTCCGGTCATAGAAATCCCACCCGGAGGATGGGACGCTCCCCTTAGGCGTGTCGGTGGTTCGGCTAGAGCGCCGGCGCCGGATCTCGTGGCTTCGGGCCGGCTGTCTCCCGGCTGGACGGGACGGTGCGCAGGGGTCGCTCGCCTCGACCCATAGGACCATACTCTATGGGCCACTATATACTACATCATGCACCACGTAACACTTCGAAGGGCGCTCACCTGGTACGCGCTCGGCGACTTCGTTATCGGTCCCACCGTGGTCGGCGCGGCCTTCCTCGGGTTCGCACTCTTCATCTTTGGGGTTGCTGCGGCTTGGCACCTCGGGGTCCCGTGGCTCCTCGCCATGACGGCGGTCGGCCTCGCCTGGACGGGAATCGGGATCGGCACCCGTCGGGCGGTAGCGTGGGAACTCCACCTCGTTCGCTGAACCCGCGGTCAACGGACCGCTCCGGGTGACCGGACGCACGACCCGGGGGGTATTTGCCTCCCCGGGGTAAGCTGCCGGAGCCTCTGTCGGCCGAGCCTTGATATGCGGGAGAGAGCCTCGCCACGCGAGGTTTTCCGTGACGTCCAAGAGCGACTGGCTGAGCTTCCCCGACGCCCCGCACATCGTCGTCCCTCCGCCCGGTCCCCGCTCACGGGAGCTCCTTGCGGAGCAGGCCCGGCTGGAGACCGACGCGATCGGCTACCCGCACTACTTCCCCATCGCCCCGAAGGTCGCCCAGGGCGCCACCATCGAGGACGTGGACGGGAACCGGTTCATCGATTGGGTGGCGGGCATCTCCGTGCTCAATCTCGGACACCGCCATCCCCGCCTCGTCGCGGCGCTCGAAGCCCAGTCCCACGAGATCTGGCACGCGCTCGAGCTGCCGACGGAGGCCCGTATCCGCTTCTTGCGGGAGCTCGAGGGGGTGCTGCCCGGCGGCCTACGGGGCCACGCGCGGATCTTCTTCACCGTCACCGGTGGGGATGCCGTGGAGACCGCCGTCAACCTCGCCGACTTTGCCCAAGGGAAGCAGGGGACGGTCGCGTTCTCGGGCGCCTACCACGGGGTCCACGGGGGCGTCGTCAACCTCACCAGCGGCCGTCGCTACCACTCTACGTCCTACTTCGGGACCGGCAAGGTCATTCGGGTCCCGTATCCCGACCCATACCGACCGGTCCTGGGGGCGGACAAGGGTGCCGCGGGGACGATCGCGTACCTCGAGCACCTCGTGAACGACCCCTCCTCAGGGGTCGACGCGATCTCCTCCGTCCTCGTGGAGCCTATCCTCGGAGAAGGAGGCTACGTCGTGCCCCCGGACGATTTCCTGCCATCCCTGCGCGAGTTCTGCGACCGCCACCACATCCTGCTGATCGCGGACGAGGTCCAGTCCGGACTGGGCCGGACGGGCCGCATGTGGGCGGTCGAGCACTCAAAGGTGACCCCCGACATCCTCTGCATCGCGAAGACGGTCGGAGGCGGGATCCCCCTATCGGTCGTCGCCTACCGGTCGGACCTCGTCAAGGAGCTCCCGAGAGGCTTCCACCTAGGAACGTACCGTGCGAACCCCCTCGCCCTCGCGGTCGGCGCCGAGACGGTCCGGGTCCTGAAGGAAGGGGACCTCATCGACCAGACCCGCTCGCGCGGCGAGCAGCTCCTCTCCCGGTTCCGCTCGCTCGCCGACCGCCACCCGTCGATCGGGGACGTCCGCGGTAAGGGGTTCATGATCGGGGTCGAGTTCGTGCACAACCGCACCTCCCGGCTGCCGTGGGGTGACCGGGGGAAGGCGATGCGCGCCGCGCTCCTCGGACGCGGGGTGCTGATGCACACCGCAGGCGCCTGGGACCAGGTGCTGCGGTTCATGGCCCCCCTCATCATCGAGGATGAGCTCTTGGACCGCGGCCTCGCGGCGTTCGAGGACTCCCTCGAGAGCCTCGACGCGACCCCCGAGCGAACGGCCACGACCTCCCCCCAGGTCCCCCACCGGGCGGAACCGGCCCCGCACTTGCACCCGCCCCCGGAGCACGCGATCCCGTCGCCCGTGATGCCGGAGCGCCCCGGACGGAACCTCGAGGAAAAGGACGCGAGTTAGTTAGTCTCGTTCGCCTCAGGGCGAGGCGAAGTTGACCGAGATGAGCTTCACCTCGGTCATCTCCTCCATCGCGTAGCGCAGCCCCTCCCGCCCGAGGCCGCTCTCCTTCACGCCGCCGAACGGGAGCGCGTCCCAGCGGAGCGTGGTCGGGTCGTTCAGGTGGACCCCACCCGCCCGGATCCGTTTCGCGAGGGCGAAGCCACGCCCGATGTCGCGGGTGTAGACGGCGGCCTGAAGGCCGTAGGGGGTCGAGTTTGCGATCCGCACCGCATCGTTGAGGTCGTGGAACCGGAGCACCGGCGCGATCGGCCCGAACGGCTCCTCGCGCGCGACCCGCGCGTCCTCCGGGACCTCGTCCATCACGGTCGGTTGGTAGAAGCTTCCCGGGCCGCTCGCAGGCCGGGAACCGCCGGTGAGGACCTTCGCTGACCGGGCCCGCGCGTCCGCCACGAGCTCCTCCATCCGCACCACCGCCGCCCCGTCGATGAGGGGGCCGACCTCGGTCGTCTCCTCGAGCGCCGGGCCGACCCGCAGGGTGCTCGCCTTCTCGGCAAGCAACCGGGCGAACTTCTCCGCGATCGAATCTTGGACGAGGAAACGCTTCGACGCCGTGCAGACCTGTCCGGAGTAGCCGAACGCCCCGCGGATCGCCGCCGGGACCACGACATCCAACGGCGCGTCGTCCAGGACGACGAACGGGTCCATCCCTCCCATCTCGAGGATCACGCGCTTCGCCTGCCGACCGGCCTTCTCCGCGATCGCTTTGCCGACCTCGGTGGAACCGGTGAACGTGACGAGACGGGTCCTCGGATGCTCGATCAGCGTGTCGCCGACCGTGCGCCCCGGCCCGACGACCACGTTCAGGACCCCCCGCGGAAGGCCGGCCGCTACGAGATGCTCGGCCAGGCGGAGCGCCGTGAACGGCGCCGCGCTGGTCGGCTTCGCCACGACCGGGTTGCCCGCCGCCAGGGCGGGGGCGACCTTGTGCGAGAGCAGGTTCAGCGGGAAGTTGAACGGGCCAATCGCGACCACTACGCCGATCGGGTCGCGGACGGTGAACAGGAACCGGTGCTCGTTGCCGGGCGGTCGCTCGTAGGCGTCCGCGGGGAAGCTCTCTCCACCCAGCTGGCGGACCTCCTCCGCGGCGAGCTCGAAGACCCCGATCGCCCGGTCCGCTTCGACCCGGGCGTCCACGATGGGCTTCCCGACCTCTGACGCTATGAGACGGGCGATCGTTTCCCGGTCGTCCCGCATCCGGGCCGCGGTCGCGCGAAGGATCTTCGCGCGGACGTGGCCTGGGGTAGATCCCCACGACTCCTCGACCGCCGCGGCCGCCTCAACCGCTGCCCGAGCCTCGTCCGCGGAGGCGAGAGGGGCTTCTCCGATGGTCTGGCCGTTGGACGGGTCGACGACGGGCGCGTATTTCCCGCTGGCCGGGGGTCGCCACTCGCCGCCGATGAACAGAGCGCCCCGACCGCCTTTCGGCACGCCTTCGATCACGGTTCCCTCTAGCCGGGGTCGCCGAAGGTGATGTAGTGCCAGCCCTTCCGGGCCAGCCCCGTCAGGTCGATGTACATGTTCTTCACGACCGTGTAGTCGTAGAGCGAGTCCGTCCCAAGGTCCTTGCCGAAGCCGGACTGCTTGATCCCGCCGTGGGGGGTCTCCGAACCGAGCGGGAGGTGGTCGTTGACCCAGACGTCCCCGAAGCGGAGCGCGTGGGCCGCCCGGATGGCTGTCCGGACGTCCTTGGTCCAGACGCTGCCCGCCAGGCCGTACACCACGCCGTTCGCGATCTCGATCGCCTCGTCGAACGTGGAGAACTCGAGCACGTCGAGGACCGGCCCGAAGATCTCCTGTTGCGCGATCGTCATGTCGGGAGCGACCGAATCGAAGACCGTCGGGACGACGAACGCGCCCTTCGGGTGCTTCTTCTTGTCGTCCGTGCCGCCGATCTTGAGCTTCGCCCCTTCGTTCTTCCCCTTCTCGACGAACTCGAGGACCCGCTTTTGCTGTACGAGGCTCACGAGGGGCCCCAGGTCGGTGCTCCGGGACATCGGGTCGCCGATGCGGATCGTGCGCACGCGCTCGAGCAGCTGCTGGACGAACTTCGTGTGGATGCTCTTGTGGACGATGAGACGGGTGGCGGCCGTGCAGTCCTGACCGCCGTTCACGAACCCGGCCGCGACCGCGCCTTCGACCGCGGCGGCGAGGTCGGCGTCCTCGAAGACCACGAACGGCGCCTTCCCGCCGAGCTCGAGCTGGACGCGCTTGACCGTCGCGCTCGCCGCTTCCATGATCTTCTTTCCGGTAACGGTGTCACCGGTGAGCCCGACCATGTCGACCTTCGGGTTGCGGGCGAGCTCGTCCCCCACCTCGCCGCCCGGGCCGGTGATGACGTTGAGGGCCCCCGCCGGGAGCCCGGCGTCCTGGAACGCGCGGCCGAGCTCGAGCGTCGTGATCGGGGTGTAGCTCGCCGGCTTGAGCACCACCGTGTTGCCGACGATGAGCGCCGGGGCGATCTTCCAGACCGCCATCATGATCGGGTAATTCCAAGGAGTGACCGACGCGACGACCCCGATCGGCTCCCGACGGAAGATCGTCGTGCCGTCCCCGGTGAACTCGCCCGGGCTCTTCGCCTCGAGCGTCCGGCCCGCACCCGCGTAGAAGATGATGTTGTCGACGGAGAACGGGAGGTCACCGTCGGCCGCCTGCTTGATTGTCTTCCCCTGGTTACGAGTCTCCAGCTCCGCGATCTCACCCAGACGCTGCTGGAGGAGGGCCGCGGCCTTCAGGAACACCTCGCCGCGCGCCCGGGGCGGCAGCCGCGGCCACGGACCCTTGTCGAACGCCTCCCGCGCCGCGTCGATCGCCTTTCGAGCGTCCTCTCGGGAGCCTTTCGGGACCGTCCCGAGCGACGAACCGTCGTAGGGGTTGGTCACTGCCATCGTCTCCTCACCGGACGCCGCCACCCACTCTCCCCCGATCAGCATCGTGCGGTCCATCGCTCGTTCCCCCAATTCTGGGATTTCGACGCCGCTAAAGGGTTTGGCCCCGGATTCGGGATTGAGGGGGCGGGGCTCGTTCTGGAGAACTATATCAAGAGGAAGGGAATTCGAAACGCGTTCTCGGAGGGGTATCGATGGAACCGAGGCGTCGAAACATAATCGTGATCGTCGTGGTCGTGGTGCTGGTGGCGGCGGGCGTGGGGGGGTACTTCGCCCTCCAGAAATCGGCGGTCTCCGCTACCTGCGGGTCGAATCAGCGGACGACCATCTGCGTTGACCAGGCCGAGCTGCCCGACTCGCTCGACCCCGCGGTCACGTTCTCGACCCCCGGCTGGGCCGCGGTCCAGCAGGTCTACCAGGGCCTCGTGCAGTACAACGGGACGAGCGTCATCCAGTTCTCGGGCGTGCTTGCGAAGAACTGGTCGGTCGTCTACGACCCCACGACCGGGTTCGAGAGCTACGTGTTCACCCTCTGGACGGGAGCGCACTTCTCCAATGGCGACCCCTACAACGCCTACGTCCAGTGGTACAGCCTGTACCGGAGCCTTCTCCTGGCCCAGGGCCCCCAGTTCATCCTTGAGGAGAACTTCTACTCGACCAACTTCAGTACGACGAGCCCCCTCTCGTACTATTCGGACCTTCACGCCGTACAGGCGGCGAACACGACCCTCGCGAACGACCTGAACTCGTGGAACTTCGCCGCGCCGACCACCGCCGAGATCGCCCAGATGAGCGAGCCGGCCCAGTCGTTCCAGGTGATCAGTCCCACGGTGATCGCGCTCAACCTGGGCTACGGCTACCTTGCTAGCAACTACACCTACCTCCTCGCCGCCCTCTCGGCCCCGAACTCCTACACGGTCGACCCGACCTGGGTCGACGCGAACGGCGGGGTCCAGGTCGCGGCCGTCAACGACTACCTCACGACCCACACCCTCGGGACGGGGCAGTACCTCCTCGAGGGCTACAACGGGGTCGAAGGGGGCGGCTACACCCTCGTCGTCAACCCGAGCTACTGGGGGGCGGCCGCGTTCGCCACCGAGCCTTGGGACCTCGACCTGCAGCCAGCGAACACGACGGTCGACATCGTCTTCCAAGGAACGCTCGATGTGACCATCAGCGACCTCACCAGCGGGAAGGTGTCGGAGGCCTCGTTCGCCTACATCGGTCCGTCCACGGTCGACAGCTTGCAGGGCCACCCCAACGTGGTCGTGCAACCCCTGAACATCACGGTCAGCTCGACCAGCGGGGCGTGGTGGGTCTACCTCAACCAGAGCGTGTTCCCGTTCAACAACCTCTCCGTACGCGAGGCGATCGCCAGCGCGATCAACTACACCGAGATCATCACCGAGGCGTTCGGAGGCTGGGCCCGGCAGTGGGTCGGGCCGGTCCCTCCCGGCTACCCGTACGATAACAACGTGACGGCGAAAGAGCCGTACTACTCGTACAACTTGGCGCAGGCGAAGCAGGATATCGCGAACTCCCCGTGCGCGAACAATGCCTGCAAAGGCACGCCCATCAACTACGCGTACCTCGACATCGGGGCCGACTGGGCGGAGATGGCCGAGTTCCTGGTGACCGACCTCGCCCAGATCGGGCTCACCATCAACGCCCTCCCCATCTCGCTCCCCGACCTCTACGTCGAACAGGGCCTTACGGGCGGCCACTGCGCGTCGGCCACCACCGCGAACGGCGGGCCGTTCTACATGGGCCAGGAGTTCTACACGGCGGACTACGTAGCTCCCGACGACTACACGCAGAACGATGCGTATAGCGCGGGGAGCGCCAACATGTGCATGGCGGGCTTCTCGAACGCGACGGTGGACTACGACGTCTACGACGCCGCGTCGCAATCGAACCCCGTGAACATCACGGCGGACTATACGAACATCACGTCCATCATGTACAACAACTACACCGACATCTGGACGGTCATCCCCACCTCGTTCGCGGTCTACAACGTGAACCTGCACGGGGTCATCATCAACGCGATGGGGAGCGCCGAACCCTACGCGATCCTGTTCAACACACAGTGGTTGAGCTGACCGGGACCGCGACGGCCGCGGACGCCCCGGTCGCGCCAGACGGAGTCAATCCGGCCTCCCGCGGTAGCTCGGTGAGCGGAGATCGGGACGACCGGCTCGGCCTCTAGGTCAAGGGCCTGATGGCAGGACTGGCTCCCGTATGCGGCGCGCTCGATGCGCGCATTCAGCCAGTGAGCTCTTGCTCCGCGGTCCTCCGGGCTCGGACCACGATCCCACGCTCGCGTAGCATAGAGAAGAACGGCGCCGGGTCGAGCGCTTCGGCCGGGTGCACACCGGGAGTGCGGATCGTGCCTCCCAGCATCTGGAGAACCGCCATAGCGGCCGGGGTCCCGGTGAGGTAGGCCACTGCCGTGACGTGGTAGAGCTCGCTCGCCTTCCGGTGACTGAGCATCGTCGAGAGGGTCTCGATGACCGGGTGGCCCCCCTTCTCTCCCTTCGTCTCGACCACCAGCACGCTCACACCGTCGATCTTGCCGGCGAGGTCCGCCGGCCTCGGCAGCGCCTTCACGATCGCCCCATAGGGTCCGGGCGCCTCGGGTGTCCCGCGGTCGAGCAACCGTAGGTCCCGAAGGGTCTGGAGGGTGCGGACGGTCGCGTCGTCCATGGCCAGCTTGAAGTCCACGTACTGGACGCCCTTCCCGATGAACCGCGGGAAACTGTCGACCTCCTCGTGGTCCACCGAATAGACCTTCTGCGGGCCAACCGGCGCGGGGAAATCGTACACCTCCCCGTCCCCGAACGGCGGGACGTCCCGGTAGCGCCCCTCGTCCCAGATCCGAGAGACGTGCAGCGTCTCCTCGAGGAACGTTTCGGGGCTGAAGAGAGGTAGGAACGCGAGGTCCGGGCTCGACGCCGTGTCCCCGTCCCGTACGCGAATCGACTGGACCGTGTCCAGTCCGTCGGCCGAGCGCCGGGCCATCACGTTCGATAGGCCGGGGTCCTCCCCCATACCGATGAGGGCGATGCGTCCGCGGGCCCGCCATTCCCCGTCGGCGGCGTACGGGTCGATCGAGTCGGCAGCGAGGTCGATGTAGTTCGCCCCCACGGAGAGACAGGCGGCCTGGATGGCCGCGTTGAAGCGGGGAAGGGAGGCCTGCACCACCACTTCGACTCCCGCGAGTGCCGCCTCGAGGGCGGCCGGGTCGGAAGCGTTCAGAGCCTGCGTCGTGACCTTGGCCGGAGCGCCCAGTCGGGCCGCTACCGAGCGAGCCAATCGCTCGTCGACATCGGCCAGGGTCAACCGATGGACCCGCGCATCCGCTGCGAGATGGCTCGCGATGACGGTGCCGACCGCCCCGCAGCCGATTAGCAGAACATGCCCGTTCGCCGAAGGAATAGTATCCGGCTCCGTCCTTTCGTCTCATTGAGGGGTATTAGGTTTGTCCACGCCGCTCGTATGGGACCGGTCCCGCCGAGCCGATTTGGCAGTACTCGAGCTCGCGGAACCTTTAAATCGGCCAGGAATCGGCCAAATCCGCTGGCGTGAGACGGTTTGTCAGGGAGCTAATACGGAGGGGCGACTACGCCCTTCGCTCTCGGAGGGAAATCGATGGAGCCGAGGCGTCGGAACATAATCGTCATCGTGGTGGTCGGGGTCCTCGTCGTGGCGGGCGTCGGAGGGTACTTCGCCCTCCAGAAGTCGTCGGTATCCGCCACCTGTGGGTCGAACCAAAGAACCACCATCTGCGTTGACCAGGCCGAGCTGCCCGACTCGCTCGACCCCGCGGTCACCTTCTCGTCGCCCGGCTGGGCCGCGGTTCAGCAGGTCTACCAGGGCCTCGTGCAGTACAACGGGACGAGCGTCACCAACTTCTCGGGCGTGCTTGCGAAGAACTGGTCGGTCGTCTACGACCCCGCGACCGGGTTCGAGAGCTACGTGTTCACCCTGCGTTCGGGGGTCCACTTCTCGAACGGGGACCCCTACAGCGCCTACGTCCAGTGGTACAGCCTCTACCGGAGCCTCCTCCTGGCCCAAGGCCCTCAGTTCATTCTTGAGCAGAACTTCTACTCGACCAACTTCAACACGGCGAGCCCCCTGAACTACTCCTCACCCCTGCCCTCCGCCCAGTCAGCGAACACGACCCTCGCGAACGACCTGAACTCGTGGAACTTCGCCGCGCCGACCACCGCCGAGATCGCCCAGATGAGCGAGCCGACCCAGTCGTTCCAGGTGGTCAGTCCCACGGTGATCGCGCTCAACCTGGGATACGGCTACCTCGCCAGCAACTACACCTACCTCCTCGCTTCCATCTCCTCGCCGAACTCCTACGCGGTCGACCCGACCTGGGTCGACGCGAACGGCGGGGTCCAGGTCGCCGTGGTCAACGAATACCTGACGACCCACACCCTCGGGACGGGGCAATACCTCCTCGAGGACTACAACGGGGTCGAAGGGGGCGGCTACAGCCTCGTCGTCGACCCGAACTACTGGGGCGTTGCGGCGGCCGCCACCGAGCCTTGGAACAACAACCTCCACCCGGGGAACACGACGGTCGATATCAGCTTCCAACCGACGCTGGACGTAACGGTCAGTGACCTCCTCAACGGGAAGGTCCAGAGCGCAGAGCTCGATTACGTCGGTCCGTCCACGATCTCCCCTCTCTTGGGGCACTCGAACGTCGTGGTACAACCCCTGGCGACGGTGGTCGGGGCGACCAGCGGGTCGTGGTGGATGTACCTCAACCAGGGCGTGTTCCCGTTCAACAACCTCTCCGTACGCGAGGCGATCGCCCATGCGATCAACTACGACGAGATCGTCACCGAGGCGTTCGGGGCGTACGCCACCCGATGGGTGGGTCCGGTTCCCCCGGACTACCCGTACTATGACCCGGGTAACCTGCCGCCCTACCCGTACAACCTGACGCTCGCGAAGCAGGAGATCGCGAACTCCCCGTGCGCGAACAATGCCTGCAAAGGAGGGACGATCAACTATGCCTACCTCGATATCGGAGCCGACTGGGCGGAGGCGGCCCAGTTCATCGCGACCGACCTCGCCCAGATCGGGCTCACCATCAACGCCGTCCCCATCTCGCTCCCCGACCTCTACGTCGAACAGAGCGAGACGGCCGGCCACTGCGTGTCGACCACCAACGCGAACGGCGGGCCGTTCTACATGGGCCAGGAGTTCTACACGTCCGACTACGTCTCGCCCGACGACTGGACCCAGAACGATGCGTACACCAACGGGAGTGCGAACCATTGCATGTCCGCCTACAGCAACGCGACGGTCGACTCCCTGGTCTACCAAGCGGCCGCGGAATCGAACCCCGCGAACCTCTCGGCGGACTATTCGAACATGACGAGCCTCATGTACTACAACTACACCGACATCTGGCTCGTCGTCCCCACGGCTTTCGCCGTGTACGCGTCGAACCTGCACGGCTCCATCGTTAATGCGATGGGAAGCGCCGAGCCTTCGGCGATCCTGTTCAATACCCAGTGGCTTAGCTGACCCTAGGGAGCGGCGGCGGCCGACGACCGGACCGAGGCGAGCGGCGCCACGCCGCCTTCCTGGAGCAGCTCGGCGGGAGAGACGCCAGCGACCTCCTCGGCCCGCAGGCAGGCGACCTGGTGACCGGGCGCTCCCGGTCGGGGCAGTAGCGACGGGTCGGTCGCGCGGCATCGGTCCTCCACGAACGGGCACCGCGGCGCGAACCGGCATCCGGGCTTCGGGTCGACCAGCGTCGGGATGTCGCCCCCGATCCGGTAGCGCGTCCGCCGCCGGCGGACGTCCGCGACCGGGAGGGCGGCGAGCAGGGCCTTCGTGTACGGGTGCACGGGGCGTTCCAACACCTCGCGTACGGGGCCGAGCTCGACGATCTGGCCTAGGTACATCACCGCGACCCGGTCGGCGACGAACCGGACCGCGGCCACGTTGTGCGTGATCAGGATGTAGGCGAGGCCGCGGTCCCGCTGGAGCTCGATGAGGCGGTTCAGGATCTGGGCCTGGACGGCGACGTCGAGCGCGCTCGTCGGCTCGTCCAGGACGATCAGCTTCGGGTTGACGATCAGCGCCCGGGCGAGCGAAATGCGTTGCCGACCCCCGCCCGAGAACTCGTGGGGGTACTGGTCGAGGACGGCGGGCATCAGCCCGACCAGCGGCAGCGCCTCCTCCACCTGACGCCGAATGTCCGAATTGGAGAGGCGACGAGGTATCGGAAGGATCGAGGAGGGGGGCACCACGAACTCCCGTTCCGCCTTCCGACTCCGACCCATGGCGGCCTGGTACTCGTCGTGCAGTCTCTTGCGCTCCTCCGGGGAGGGGAGGGGGAGCTGTTCGGCCCGCTGGAGGGCGGTCCGGTACTCTTCGAGGGCCTTCTTGGCGTCCGCCTTCTGTGCTTCCCGGCTCCGTTTCAGGGCGGCTTCATGTTCGGCCTGCAGCCTCTTCCGCTCCGCGGGGGTGGGAGCGGGGGAGGTGCCGACCGGTCGGAGGGCCGCCCGGTAGGTGTCCATCAGTTTCCTTTCCTCCGCCGGGCCACGCTCCTTTCGTTCCTTCAGGCCCGCCCGGTACTCGCGGGTGAGCCGCAGGCGTTCTGCCGTCTTCGGGTCCACGGCCGCGCGGAGCTCGCGGGTGAGCCGCTCGCGCTCCTTCTGGGAGGCGAGCCGCTGCTCGCGCCGGATCCGGGCCGGCGCGGTCCGGGCGTACCACCGTTCCATCTGGTTCTGGGCCCGTACCGGTTCCCCGACAATCTGCCAGACCTTGAGGCGGGGGTCTAGGGACCCGACCGGGTCCTGGAACACGACCTGAACGTTATGCCGCCAGTGCCGGAGCTCTGTCCCGTCGAGCGCGAGAACGTCCTGACCCTCGAACCGGATCGACCCGGCCGTCGCCTCGTGCAGGCGGGCGATGACCCACCCTAGGGTGGTCTTGCCGGACCCAGACTCTCCGATAAGGCCGACGGTCTCCCCGGGCTGGACGGTGATACTGACCCCGTCCACGGCGTGGATCGCATGGGCCGCGCGACCTCCGACGACGTCGCCGATGCTCCGGACGATGGGGAAGTACTTCGTGACCCGGTCGGTCTCGAGAAGCGGGGGCCCGGTCACGGCTGCGACTCGACCTCCTCCGCGAAGTGGCACGCGCTCTGGTGGGGCGTGCCCGACCCGGCCGCTTCCCCCACCACCCGCAGCGGAGGCGGCGGTTCTCGGGCGCAGATCGGGCGCGCGAGGGCGCACCGAGGATGGAACCGGCAGCCCCGCGGGAGTTGCGAGAGGTTCGGGACGGACCCGGGGATCGTGGGCATGGGCCAGTCGGTCTTGTACCGGGTCGGGATCGACCGCAGAAGCGACTTCGTGTACGGGTGCCGGGGCCTCTCGAAAATGTCCGCCACCGGACCGAACTCGACGAGGCGTCCGGCGTACATCACCCCGAGGTCGTCCGCCGTCTCGGCGACGACACCGAGGTCGTGGCTGATGTAGAGGATCGAGGCGGAGACCTCGTCGATCAGCTCCTTCATCAGCGTGAGGACCTGGGCCTGGATCGTCACGTCGAGCGCGCTCGTCGGCTCGTCGGCGATCAAGAGCGCGGGCTTCGCCGAGAGCGCCATGGCGATCATGATCCGTTGGCGCATCCCACCCGAGAGCTCGTGCGGGTAGAGGTTGAGGATTGTCTCCGGGTCGTTGATGCGGACCAGTCGAAGGTACTCGAGCACCTCGCGGCGGTAGTCCGAGCGCGATACGAGCCTTCGGCTCACCGCGTCCTTGGCGACGCCGGGAATGACCCCGTGCGAAAGGACGTCCGACGGCTCGGGGAGGGGGCGGTGGGTGTAGTCCCACGGGGTCGGGCCGGGGTGGAAGACCGGGATCACGCCCATCTCCCGCCAGTGCCGGATCTGGATCGCCTCGGCAATCTGGTCAAAGACCCGGAACGCCGGGTTCAACGAGTTCAGCGGCTCCTGGAAGATCATCCCGATCCCCGTGCCCCGGACCTGGGGAAGCTTCCCGCGTGGAACCGGGACGAGGTCGGTCCCCTGGAAGATGATCTTGCCCTCCAGGATGTGGGCGGGTGGCTCAGGGAGCAACCGAGGGATTGCCTGGGCCAGCGTGCTCTTCCCGCACCCCGTTTCGCCCACAATCCCGACCACCCGGCCCGGCGGGACGACGAGGGAGACGTCGGAGACCGCCTGGAAGTGGCCGGCACCGACCTCGTACTCGACCGAGAGGTGCTCGACGGACAGTACCGGCTGGGTCATGCGGCTTCTCCTAACGCCTCTTCGGAGGCGTCATCGAGGACCTCGGCCGTCGTCGACTCCGCGGCGAACCTAGGGTCCTCGGGGGGAGGCTCATGGGATACCTCGGCGAGGGCGCGGCGCGTACGCGGGTCGAGCACGTCGCGCAGACCGTCCCCGAGGAGGCTGTACGCGAGCGCCGTCACGAAGATCGCGATCGCCGGGAACGTGATGTACCACCAGTACTGGCTCAAGAGGAAGTTGCCCTGGTAGTACGACATCATGCTGCCCCACTCGGGGACCGGGCCGGGATACGGGATCCCCGCGCCCACGAACGAGATCGTCGAGAAGGTGACCAGCACCGTGCCGATGTCGAGCGTGAAGTAGACGATGATCGGGTCGAGGACGTTGCGCAGCACGTGGCGCGTCAAGATCCGGCTCTCTCGGACCCCGGCGGCCCTCGCCGCGGTGACGTACGGGAGGTGTTTCACCGCGAGCACCTCGCCGCGAACCAGACGGACGTAGAACGGCCACCACGTGGTCACGATCGCGAGGAACGCCGCCCCGACACCGCGCCCTATGGAGGCGACGATGGCGAGGGCCAGGATGAGGCTCGGGAACGCGAGGAACACGTCGGTGGTCCTCATGATGACCGTCGAGCACGCCCCTCCCAAGGTCCCGGGCTTGTCCCAGAAACCGGCCACGAGGCCGAGGAATCCGCCCAGAAGGACGGAGATCCCGGCGATCCCGATCCCGATCCCCAGGTCGAGCGGAAGCGCCAGGAGGACGGACGAGTAGATGTCCCGGCCACCTTGGTCGGTCCCGAACGGGTGCTGGATCGAGGGGGGCCACTGGAGGATCGTGGGAGGCTCCCGGTAGACTCCCGTGTCCTGAGTGGCGCCGTACGGAATGATGAGGGAGGGGTCGGCGACCACGATCACCGCCAGGATCAGGGTGATCGCGACGAGCACGAATCCGACGAACGAGAGCGGGTTCGCCCGCATCACCCGATACAGTCCGCGCGACTGCTTCCAGAGGGACCTCACCCATTGGAGGGGGCCCTTGGCGGGTGGGGACTTCTGAACTCCGACCATCCCGGCTTACCTCCACTCGACCCGGGGGTCGAGCACGCCGTAGAGGATGTCGGAGATCAGGTTCGCCACGACGACGCCGATCGCGAACACGATGGTAACGGCGATCGCCCCGTCGAAGTTCGGCTGGCCACCGCCCCCGAGCACGCTAAAGGCGTAGGCACCGATGCCGGGCCAGGCGAAGACCTCCTCGATGACCACCGTCCCTGCGAGGAGCCCGCCGGCCGTCAGCCCAAGCACCGTCACGGTCGCGATGAGCGCGTTGCGGAGCGCGTGCTTGTAGAGGACGAGGAAGTTCGAGAGACCTTTCATGCGAGCTGCCTTCACGTAGTCGAGCGGCAACACCTCGAGCATCGACGCCCGGGTCATCCGGGTCGCGATCCCCATGTTGATGAAGGCGAGCACGGCCGCGGGGAGGACCAGATGGCTGATCGCGTCGACCGTGTACGGGAAGTTCCCCGCAAGGATCGCGTCCACGACCGACATGTGGGTGATCTGAGGGAACGGTGGAGGAGCGCTGTACTCCCCCGACGTGGGGAGGCCGAGATACGGCGCTAAAAACACCGCCGCGATGATCGACCCCACGTACGTGGGGACGGACCATCCGCTCAGGTACAGGACACGGACCAGGTGGTCGCCCCACCGACCGGCGAACTGGGCTGCGATCACCCCGAGGGGGATCCCGATGACGATCATCAGGAACAACGACGCGAGCACGAGCTCGACCGTCGCCGGGACCGCGGAGGCGATCACGGGGTAGACGGGCACACCGAGCTGGGAGGCGCCCCAGTTCCCCTCAAGGAGCTTGGTGAAGTAATTCCAGAATTGGGTGGTCAGGGGCAGGGAGAACTGCGCCTGACAGTGGGCGAGGACCGCGGTGCTCGCCTTCGGGTACCACCGAGGGCAGGGATTGATCGAGGCGACGTGCGTGATGAGGAACGTGAGCACGATGACGCCGAGCAGCACCGGAAGCAGCTCGAGCATCCGTTTGCCGACGAATATGAGAAGGTCCTCGAGATTCCGCCCCATTTCCCTATCTCTCGAACCCCCGTTCCTCCGACTCCCCGGTCAGGGGGGTGGCTCTCGGGCCCACCCGGTCATTTCCCCTCAGTTCGGTCCGCCATATGGATTCCGTCGTGGCCCCCCGGTGCTCCGGAGACGGTCCGTTAGGCCAGGTAATCGCGAGGCAGCGTTCTCAGTTCCGTGAACGTCTCGTTCGCAATCGAGAGGAACTTCTCGATGTCCTTCTCGGTGTGCGCGCTCGAGAACGTTAGTCGTTCATAGTTGTCCGGATGGATGTAGATCCCCTTGTCGAGCAGGAGCTGGTGATGCCGCAGGTACAGATTCCAGTCGATCTGGAGGGACTCGCGGTAGTTGATGATCTTCTTCCTTCGTGTGAAGAAGAACTGCAGCATCCCGTTCACCCACTGAACGAGGACGTTCATCTTGGCATCTCGGCCCGCTTCCTCGAGGCCCTTCCCGAGCTTGTCCGTGAGCTTCCCGACCCGGGCGTAGAGGTCCTCGCCGCCTCGGCTGAGCATCTTCAGGTTCGCGAGCGTCCCGGCCATGACGAGGTTGTTCGCGTTGTAGGTGCCGCCGAAGCTGATCCTCCCGGGGGCGATGAGGTCCATGTACTCCGCCTTCCCGGAGACGGCCGAAACGGGCACGCCGCCGCCGAGCGCCTTCGCCCAGCAGGAGATGTCGGGCTCGACGTTGTAGAGCTGCTGGGCCCCGCCCGGCGCGACCCGGAAGCCCGTGAACACCTCGTCGAAGATGACGAGCATGTCGTTCTGGTGCGCGATCTCGATCAGGCGCTTCAGGTAGTCCGGTGCCGGCGGGATGATGCCGGAGTTCGCCATGATCGGTTCTAGGATCACGCACGCGAGGCGCTCCCGGTACCGTCGGACGATCCGCTCGAACGCGGTGACCGAGTTGTAGGGCGCGACCATGACGTAGTCGGTGACGCCGGGAGGGATTCCCGCGGAGTTCGGGAGCGGGCGGGGATATTCGTCGAGGCCCGCGACGATCGGGGGCGCTTCCGCGCTGATGAGCGCGATGTCGTGCTGCCCGTGGTAGTGGCCCTCGAACTTCAGGATCGCATCCTTGCCCGTGACCGCACGCGCGATGCGGATCGCGTTCATGGTCGCGTCCGAGCCGCTCGTGCAGAACGCGACCCGCTCCGCGTTCGGGACGAGCTTCCGGAAGAGCTTCGCGACTTCGACCTCGATCTCGCTCGGCGAGCCGAACTGCAGGCCGAGCTCGGCCTGCTCCTGGATCGCCTTGACCTGCGCCTCGGGGGCGTGGCCGTTGATCAGGACCCCGTAGGAGAGCATGAAGTCGAGGTACTCGTTACCGTCCTCGTCCCAGATCCGCGAGCCTTTGCCTCTCGCGATGAACGGCGCGACCGGGTCGTAGGACGCCGTCCGGATGAGGGAGCTCGACCCGTTCGGGATGTGCTTCTTGGCCTCCTCGAACAGCTTCAGGCTCTTCTTCAGCTTGGGAATCAGGCGGGCGATCGAGATTGGGATGGGCGGTTCCGCTTCGGGGCCGGGCGTGGCCTCCTTGACCGCCTCTTTGGCGGGTTCCTTGGTGGCCTCCTTCGGGGACTCCTTGACCGCCTCTTTGGGGGATTCCTTCGGCGACTCCTTCTTCTTCTCCTCGGACGGTCCGCCCGCCGGAGCCGGAGGGGAAGGGGCCGAGGGAGGGGGGATGGCCGACCCTTCCGCGGTCAGTCGGGAAAGCCCGGGCGGCCCTCGTTCGAGGGTCTCCGGGGAGGGGTCAACCTCAGGGGTCCGAGACGGCAACACCGGGGCGGGGTTCAGCTCCGCCATAAATACAGTTTCCGGGCGTTTGTCGGACCCCTAGGGGTCTATATATAATTGGCTGGGCCCGAGAATACGAGGTACAACCAACGTTATGTAGATAAGCGCGTGCGCAAAGTGGGTTTTATATGGCCTAATCTGTTTTTTCTTGTCGCGATACGATAGAAACGAGGCGGAAATGGTTGGGAATCGCCCTCCCGGCCTCTAACCGGTCTTCCGAGGCGGTAGTGGGCCTTCGGGGGGCGTGATCGTCATGTCGACCCCTCGCTTCGTGAGGCCGGCCCGGAACGGCTCGGGCGGGATGCAGAGCTCGGGGGGCAGCACGCCTTCCCCGGGGACCTTGCCTTGCGCGATGAGCTCCGCGCCCACCGCACCCGCGATCCCTACCGCATACTCGGTCACCGTGAGATGCCAGTCGGGCCGTGGCGGGAACCTGGCGATCGCGTGCCGGACGACGGGTTTGCCTCCCTTCGCGCCGCGGACCTCGATATCGAAGACCTCCCAGTCGTTGAAGACGACCCCTTCGGGGACCCCAAGGAGCTTCCCGTGCTTGAGGAGGGCCAGCGTGAACTCCCGGGGCGTGACCTTCTGCCCCTTGACCTCCAGCGGTTTGTCAGAGGCCAGGCCGAGCAGGGCCATCGTGCGCAGCACCTCGATTCCGGGACCTCCCTCCTTCCATTCACAGTGCTTGATACCCTTCGAGCGCAGGCTCTCGGGCAGCGTCGCTGGCTCGGAGTGCAGCGTCCGGTAGACGCGAGTCTTTCCGACCGGGGGCCCGAAGTCGAACTCCTCGGCCGAGCTCATGGGCGGGTATTCCTTGTAGGCGCCCCCCTCGAAGACCTGCGCCGGCAGGACCATCTCGTCGAGGAAGGTGCTCGGTGACCAGGTGAACGAGATCTCGGGTCCTCCGACCGTGAGGTCCTTCCAACCGTCCCGGATCACGAGCGACTCGACCCGGTCGAGGTCTTGGCAGGCCTGCATCGCGAGCACGTTCGAGACCCCGGGAACCTCCCCGAGGCCGGGGATGGCGAGCAGCTTCGCGCGCTTGAACGCGTCATGCATCGCGAGCTGGCGGCGGGTCATGTGGAAGAGACCGCCGAAGTCGAGGTAGGGGACGTGCGCTTCGAGCGCGGCCTCCATCACGGACAGGTTGAACTGATACTGGACGGCGTTCACGACCACGTCGGCCCCGCGGAGAAGCTTCGCGACCGCCGCCTTGTTCCCGGCGTCAACGGTCACCGCGGTGGCACGCGATCCGGCGGCTTTCGCCGCCGCCTTGGCGAGCTCCGCATCGAGGTCTGCGACGACCACCGAATCGAACACGCCCCCCGTCGCGAGGTCCCGCACCGAACACTGTCCCGTTAGCCCTCCACCGCCCAGTACTACGGCTTTCATCGACACACTCCACCGGTCGAGTGCCCGAGCCAGGTGGGCTATACGAACCTTCGGGTGTTCTCAACCACGCCGCCGGGCCGGAGCGCGTCGGATGGGGGATTTAGACTTAGGGGTCGAGGTCGGGGAGGACGTCACCGGCGTCGGGTCGGGGGCCCTCGGGCTCGCTGAGGTCCGTGTCAGAAGGTCCCGGAAGGTGTCGAAATGCCGCAGGAACGGGTCCGCCCTCCGCTGGTCCTCGAGCTCGCCGAGCGCGATCTCGAGCGTGGCCTTGGCCTTGGGATCCCCCGTCGACGCGCGGACCAGGTAGACGCAGAGCACCTGGTAGTGCGGGAGGACGAACGCGTCGGTGCGGGGCGTGCTCATGTCCCCCTTGCGGGGACGGTAGATCCGCTCGACGGGGACCGCCTCCGCGACCACCCGACGGTGCGAGAAGCCGAAGTACCGTCCGGGCCCCAGGATCCGGGTGACCTCCCGGATGTTGCCGTTCAGGTTGTTCGTCAGGCGGTCGCACTCGTGCCAGCACCAGAGGCCGAAACCGTAGTCGCCCTCCTGGTAGGCCTCCCAGGCCTGCTCGTACAGCCTCCGCTCCCGTTCCTCCTGGGGGAGCTCGGGACCGATAGCCGCCTTCCAGTCGGAGATGAGGAGGTCGACCCGCATCGAAGGGGAGAACTCCTTGAACGTCGGCACGTCGTTCGAGGCGGGCATGCCCCCGCGAGCGTCGGGGGAGGTTAACCCCTTGCTCCCCGTTCCGCTTCCCCGACGGGGGAGACGCGGACCCCGTCAACCCATGTCTCCCGGACCGCTGTTGCCCCGAGCCGGATCGCCTCTCCGAGGTTCCTCGCGTCGAGAACGATGAGGTCGGCCTTCGAGCCCACCTCCAGGGACCCCAGCGAGGGTTCTCCGAGAGCCTTTCCGGCGTTGCTCCCGTACAGGCACGCCGCCTCTTCGAACGTCAGCGCCTCCCGTGGGTCCGGGTTCGCCGACCGCCCGAGCTCGTCGCGCCGCTCCGTCGCGGCCCGGAGGCCGCGCCAGGGGTCGGGGGGGTCGTACGGCGTGTCGCTCGAACCCACCAGGAGATGGCCTAGGTCGGTGAGGGTCCGGAACGCGTAGGCCCAGCGCACGCGGTCGGCACCGAGCCGGTCGGAAAGCCAGGAGTCGCTCCAGACGAACCCCGGCTGGACGACCAGGGCGGGTCGGACGGTGTTCAGAACGGACAGGACCGATGGGGGGGTCAATCCGACGTGCTCGATCCGCGCGCAGGCGCCCACGCGTCGGACGTACGGGGCGAGCAGGTGAGCGGCTCGTTCGACCGCGCGGTCCCCGATCGCGTGCAGGGCGGGGGCGAGGCCGAGGTCGCTCGCGGTCGCCAGCGCGCGCGAAAGCGCCTCGTCGGACTCGACCGCGAGCCCGCTCCCTTCCGGGGCGTCGGCGTAGGGCTCCGAGAGCCATGCGGTCCGGGGACCGAAGGCCCCGTCCGTGAACCCCTTCGTCCCGACCACCGCGAACCGACCCGGACGACCGACCGGCGCTAGGTCCGGGCCGCGCACGTCGCCGATCGATAGGAGCCGCAGGTAGCATCGGACCCGGATCGGGAGACGACCCTCTGCGGCCAGCGACCGGAGCCCTGCGAGCTCCTCCGGCGAGACGTTCATCGACGCGACCGTGGTGAGCCCGAACGAGGCTAGGAACCCGAGGGTTCGGACCATCGCCTCCGGGTCGAGCGGCGTCTCGGTCAGGGGGGCCACCCACCGAAGGGCCTCCTCGTACAGGATCCCGTTCGCCCTACCGCCCGCCGTCGTTCCGACCCGGCCGCGGAGCTCGGTCGCCGACCGCGACTCGACGCCCGCCGCGGCGAGGGCCCGATCGTTCGCCACCGCGGCGTGCCCGCTCGCGTGATAGAGGACCACGGGGCGGTCGTTCACCACCCGGTCCAAGTCCTCGCGAAGTGGCCAGCGGCCGTGGAGGCCGCGGTCTACGTCCAGACCGACTCCGACCACGGGCCCGGTGGGGTGGGCCGCGGACCACTCTCGGAGCCTCCGAATAAGGTCGTCCAGGCCACGGACCTCTGTGAGGTCCAGGCCCTCGCGGAACCGGGCAAGGTCCTCCACGTGGAGATGGGCGTCGATGAGCCCGGGGAGCACGAGCCGTCCCCCCAGCCGAACGACCTCGGTGCCCGTCGGGGCCGACCGCCGGACTTCTGCCTCCGACCCGACGGCGACGACCGTTACTTGGTCCACGAGAACCGCATCGGCGTAGCGCCCTCCCGTGAAGACCCGACCCCCGGTCCAAAGTCGTGCCTCGCCCATCGATAGCCTGCGGTCGCCGGAGGATGGGGGAATGGGATGAAAGGGTTGGCCGCGGTCGCGCTCCGTTCCCTTAGACGTCCATGTACCGGTAGAACTCGTAGGGGTGGGGTCGCAGGTTGAGCTCGAGCTGCTCCTCGCGCTTGAGCTCGATGTAGGTGTCGAGCAGCGACGAGGCGAACGCCGGTTTCAGGAAGTCCCGGTCCGACTCGAGGCAGTCGAGCGCCTCGGCGAGAGAGCCGGGGAGCTCACGGACCTGGAGCTCCTTTCGCTTCGCCTTCGTGAGCTTGTAGATGTTCTCGTCCACGGGAGGCGGCGGCTCGATCTTCCGTCGGATCCCGTCGAGCCCCGCGAGCGCGAGCGCCGCCTGGGTGAGGTAGATGTTGGCGGCCGAGTCGGGGGTCCGGTACTCGACCCGCTTCGCGGCGGGGCGTCCCTTGTGGTAGAACGGGATTCGGACGTTCGCCGAGCGGTTCGCCTTGCTCCACGCGATGAACACGGGGGCCTCGTAACCGGGGACCAGCCGCCGGTAGGAGTTCGTGATCGGGTTGGTGATCGCGCACATCGCCCGGGCGTGTTCGAGGAGGCCTCCGACGTAGTACCGGCAGGTCTGGCTCACCTCAGCATAGGCGTCGTTCGCGTCGAAGAACGCGTTCTTCCCCTTCGCCCAGAGCGACTGGTTCACGTGCATGCCGATGCCGTTGTCGCCGTAGATCGGCTTCGGCATCAGGCAGGCGATCTTTCCGTGCCGCGCCGCGACGTTCCGGATGACGTAGCGGAGGTCCTGGATGTGGTCCGCCATCGGCACGAGCTCGTCGAACCGGAGGTTGATCTCCGACTGGCTCGCGGTCGCCACCTCGTGATGGTGGGCGTCTAGGGTGAGGTGGAAGTCGTCGGCGAGGATGTTGCACATCTCCGCGCGTAGGGGGAGCAACGAGTCCTGCGGGGGCGTCCGATGGTACCCTTCCTTGAAACGTACCATGCCCGCCACGGGCCCTCCCTGCCACGGCGCTTCCGAGTGGCGGACGAGGTAGCCGGCTCCGGCCCATGCATCCCGGACCCCGGCCGCGGACGGAATGAGCTCGATCGAATCGAAGACGAAGAACTCGACCTCCGGGCCCCAATAGGAACGGTCGTACCCCGCGGACGCGAGCACCTGCTCGGTCTTCCGGGCGACCCAGCGCGGGTCGTGGGCATACGGCTCCTTCGAGCCGCCGATCCGGATGTCGCAGATGAACCGTGCCGTCCCGCCGGCCTCGGGGTTCCACGGAATGGTCGCGAGCGTCGAGCGGTCGGGTACGAGGTTCATGTCGGAGTCGTAGATCTCTCGGAACCCGCGGACCGAGGAGCCGTCCAGCTTGGGAATCCCCGCCTCGAAGGACTCCTCGTCCAACGTCCCGGTCGGGACGTCCACCTGGTTGAATCCGCCGAAGACGTCCGTGTAGAACAGTTGCACCCACCGAACCTTGTCGGTCTTGAGCTTCTCGAGGGTCGCTGCCACGCTCGATCCGGCCTTCGCACTACGTTGAGGGGCCACTCACTTACCTCCACGGAGAGCATCGAAGCGCGCTACATCAAGATTCTTCCCAGAATAATGGACGTTCATCCGTATTGTGAGGATACATCTATATTTCTGACCTCTATCTTGAAACAGCATGCGCCGAACGTCCATTCTGGACGAACTCGACCGGTCGATCCTGGAAGAGCTGAATGTCGATGCTCGGCGCAGCCACCGGGAGATCGCGCATCGGCTCGAGGTCTCCCCGACCACGGTGAGCGCCCGGGTGGCTCGGTTGGAGAGCCAAGGCGTGATCCGAGGGTACGTCCCGGTGCTGGACGATGAGCAGCTCGGGTTCGACCTGTGGGCCGCGATCGGGATTCGCATTTCGAAGGGCCGTCTCCGAGAGGTGGAGGAGCGCCTGGCCCGGGACGCTCGAGCGTACGCGATCTACGATGTCACGGGGGAGAACGATGCGCTCCTCATCGGCCGGTTCCGCGACCGGCGCGACCTCGACCGTTTCGTGAAGCACGCCCTCCAGGACCCGTACGTCGAGCGTACCAACACACAGGTCATCCTGAACCGGGTCAAGGAGGACCGCCGGGTCCCGGTCTCGCGCCACTCGACCGAGACCGTGCTCCCGACCTAGGCGAAGCGACTCCCCTCGCCCCTCTCCTCTGAGAAACGCCTAAGAGGGCTCGCTCCCCCATGCGGGCCGAGGGAACCCATGGAATGGGGAATGGCGAACCGAATGCACCGGATGTTCCAACCGGGGAGCGGAAACGCGGTGATGGTCGCGGTCGACCACGGCTACTTCATGGGGCCGACGCGCCGCCTCGAGAACGTTCGGGCGACCATCGCGCCGCTGATCCCGTACGCGGACGTGCTCGGAGTCACTCGGGGGGTCCTCCGCCACGCCATCGACCCGGCGGCGACCACGCCCATCCTCCTCCGGGTCTCGGGCGGCGTGACGGTCCTCAAGGAGGACCTCTCCCACGAGGAGATCATCACCTCGATGGAGGACGCGGCCCGACTGGGCGTCTGCGCGGTGGCGCTGAGCGTCTTCGTCGGAGCTCCGCACGAGCACGAATCCCTGCACCACCTTTCCCAGCTGATCGACGCCGGCGAGGCCTGCGGGATCCCCGTGATGTCGATCACCGCGGTGGGCAAGGAGCTCGAGAAGCGTGACGCCCGCTACCTCGCGCTCGCCTGCCGGGTCTCGGCCGAGCTCGGGGCCCGCATGGTGAAGACCTACTACTGTGACAACTTCGAGAAGGTCGTGGAGGGGTGCCCGGTCCCGATTGTCTGCGCGGGCGGACCCAAGCTGGACTCGGACCGCGCGGCGCTCGAGCTCGCGTACGGCGCGATCCAGGCGGGGGCCCACGGGCTCGACATGGGTCGGAACATCTGGCAGTCGGACCACCCGGTCGCGATGCTGAAGGGACTCCGCGCGATCGTCCACGAGAAGGCGACCGTGAAGGAGGCCCTCGACGTTCTCGAGGCCGAGAAGAAGGCAGGGTCCGCGGCCCCGAAACGAGCGGCGGCCCCCTGACCGGTCGGCGGACGCTTCTCCTCGGAAGCATCTTAAGGCCGACCTCGCTCGGCCCCGCCGCGCGGGGATTGCCAAGCTTGGCCAAAGGCGCCAGATTCAGGGTCTGGTCCCGTAGGGGTTCGTGGGTTCAAATCCCTCTCCCCGCACCCGAACCCGCCGCGTCGTCCGGGCCCCTCCACCGGACCGATGCGGTGCGCTCCTTTCGAGAACGACGTCCGGCGGGGGGGACGTCCCCGGCTCCCTAAATAGCGGGGTGCGGTCCGACCGACGATGGCGGCACGTCGCCGGCCTCCGGCCCGAAAGCCCCCGGCCCGGATTCGGGTCCCGCCCGAGCTGCGGATCGAGGCCCCCACCGCGCGGATTATTCGGGTCGACCTCGTCGAGGACCCGCACGCTCACATCGTCTGCCGCGCGTGCGGCCGGATCCAGGCTGTCGAGCTGACCGAGCTCGACCGGCATTTCCTGACCGAACTCGCCGGGCACCACCCCGACGGTTGGAGCGTCGACGGGATCGCCTTCTCCTTGATGGGAGCCTGCCGTCGATGCCGCGAAGGCCCTACGCCGTGAGCTCCGCGCTAATCCGCCCCGGGATGGGATGACCGGCTTCTTCACGTCGCCCCACATCGCTTGGGGGCCGGGCGCGGTCGAGCAGCTGAGCGGCCTCGCTGCACGCCGTGCCTTCCTCGTGGTCGACCCGGCGGTCGCCGCCCACCACGGTCACCTGCGGGTCGCGGAGGAGCTCGCGAAATCCAGCACCGTCGTCGAGGTCTTCGAGGCGGGTCCGCAGGTCGACCGCTTGGATTCGGTCGCCGAGCTGGCGAAGCGGATGAGCGATTTCGGTCCCGACTGGCTCGTCGCCATCGGTGGAGGGCGCACGCTCGATGGCACGAAGGCCGCCCGCCTGGTCCTTGAGCGGCCCGACCTCTCGCTCGCCGACCTACCGCCCGTGTTCGAGCTCCCCGACCCGCCCCGATGTCGCCTTGTGGCCATCCCGACCACGAGCGGGAGCGGCAGCGAGGCCAGCTGGAGCGTCGACCTCCGCTCCACGGAGGAGGAACCGGTGGAGTTCGCGCACCGCGCCCTGGTCCCGGACTGGGCCGTAGTGGACGTCGGGTTCGCGGAGACCCTGCCGAACGACCTCCTGCGCGACGGAGGGTTCGAGGCCCTCGCCCAGGCGACCGAGGCGTACCTGTCGGCCTGGGCGAACCCGTTCTCGGACGCGCTCGCGCTCTCCGTCGCTCGTACGGTCTTCGAGCGTTTGCCTCACGCACTCAAATGGAGCGATGACCCGGATGCCAAGGAGGCCGTGCATTACGCGGCCACCCTCGCTGGGCTCGCGGCCTCGAACGCTCAGCGGGGAGTCGGGCACGCGCTCGCGCGTGCGCTGGTCCAGCCCACGGGACTGTCCTACGGGCGACTGGTCGGGTTGTTGCTGCCCTACGTACTGGAGTTCGACCGACCGTCCGCCCGCGACCGAATCGAGGTGTTGGCCGCGGTGACGCGCTCTCCGGACGACCGGGCGTCGGTGCCCCTCGGGACACGCGTGCTCCGTCTGCTCGAGACGCTCCGGGTCCCCGGGTCGCTCGCGGCCGCAGGAGTCGACCGGACGCGCCTCGACTTGCTCCGGCCCACGATCGTGACGAACACCCTCCGCTCCCCCGCCGTGCTCGCGAACCCCC
>Ga0074044_10000279_pt1 | contig 51099 bp, 42 predicted proteins | sample BogForMeECP23OM1_FD_94443 | JGI IMG/M metagenome (GOLD analysis project Ga0074044, IMG submission 94443) | Bog forest soil microbial communities from Calvert Island, British Columbia, Canada - Bog Forest MetaG ECP23OM1 | ecosystem: Environmental > Terrestrial > Soil > Wetlands ...
ATCAGCAAACTCTGGCCTGCTTATAACGTGAACGCTGCACCGCCGCAAGCACCAACTAAGGGACTTTTTCAACAGACACAGGCGATTTCACTCATTGACGTTCCCAAGGGGATGTTTTTGCACAAATAAGGAGGTCAATGAGTGCAATCGAGATGTTACACCAATTGACAGTCTTGGCTTGCGCAGCGGCTCTTGGCGATCAACTCACAGCAAGATGTGACATTTCTTACTGACAGGACTTGCGCTTCGGCGTATATTGACCGCCTACAGGAAACCCTAGTAATCCAATAGGGACAGAGGATTGCAAGACTAACCGTCGCCTCCCCGAAGAGCAGTCCCCGCCCGTTGAGACGCCCACCCCCTGTGAGGCGACAAAATCCGAAAACCGCTCCTGCACCCACGCGAACCTGCAAAGCAGGAGCGAAGTGTAACGTGGTCCGAAGAAACACTTAGCGCAAGGCGACGGTCGCCGCGAGGCTATCATCGCCCACCACATCCCCTCTTAGGGGAAGCAGAAGGAGGAAAACAATGAAGTGCAAATTCTTTGTACTAAGTGGACTACTGTGCCTTCTCTGGGTGGTCTTTGCGACCAACTCGGCACAAGCGCAAACTTTCAAAACGCTGTACACGTTCACGGGCATCTCGTCAGACGGAGCCCTCCCCTGGAACTCCCCATTGCTTGATGTGAATGGCACCCTGTACGGCGCCACAACCTGGGGAGGCGTTAACCTCTACGGCCCCGGCACTTTGTATAAGCTAGACAGCAAAGGCAAAGAAACGGTGCTGTACAATTTCTGCTCTTTTGCGAACTGCGCGGATGGTGCGCTTCCCGAGTCGAATGTGGTGCAGGACTGGCAGGGCAACCTCTACGGCGTTGCCCTAGTTGGCGGAAACATGACTAACGCCAACTGCACCAGCTACAACTACCAGTATGGCTGCGGAACGGTGTTCAAGCTGGATAAAAAAAAGAACTTTACCGTTCTGTACACCTTTACCGGTGGGGCAGACGGGAACGTTCCGCAGGGCTTGACCATGGACTTGGAGGGCAATCTCTATGGCATAACTTTAGCGGGAGGAGATCTGAATTGCCCGATACCGAACACCCTCGCTCCCGGCTGCGGAGTGGTGTTCAAGGTGGATACAAAAGGGAACTTTACCGTGCTTTACACCTTTACTGGTGGAGCAGATGGAGGAGTCCCAAATGACTACTTGACTCTGGACTGGGCGGGCAATATTTACGGCGTGACGTGGGCTGGTGGGAATCCAGCGGATTGCACGCAGTATGGCGAGACCGGCTGCGGAACGGTGTTTAAGCTGGATAAGAAGGGAAAATTGACCACTCTGTACACTTTCACGGGTCTGGCGGATGGGTGGGGAAACCAAGGGAGCTTGGTGCTGGACCTTTGGGGCAACCTTTATGGCGCTACCTCATACGGCGGCGATCTCACTTGCTACAGTGGGACCGGCTGTGGGGTGCTATACAAACTCACGGCCGCCGGGAAATATAGCGTGCTGCACACTTTCGCCGGCACTCCTGATGGGGCCAACCCCCCTATGGGCTTGATCGGAGACTTGTTCGGCAACCTTTACGGCGTGACCCAGTGGGGCGGGAATTCAGCGGATTGCACATGGGGGGCCACGAACAACCCTCCCAGCCCTCCCGGCTGCGGAACGGTGTTCAAGCTGGATGCAAGAGGCGATTTCACCGTGCTCTACACCTTTACCGGCTTAGCTGATGGAGCCTCTCCCGGCTCAGGCTTGACCATGGACTTGGCAGGCAATCTCTACGGAAACACTGAACTGGGCGGAGATTTCAGTTGCGCGTACTCCGCGAACGGCTGCGGGGTGGTGTACAAGCTCGAGCCTGGGAAATGAAGGTTGGGCGAGATCAACGATGAATTAGAGAATTAGCGTCAAGACAATCTTGCGACACCGCAACGGGGTCGTGAGGCACTACGTTGACGTGAACGGTGTGGCTCACGGCTATTTCCGCCTCTCGTAAGCGGGCACCGGTAAGCGCGGAGTTTCGCTTCTCACAAACTCTGAGGTCTTGTGCGGTTGGGAACAAAAGCGGCAGGCTTCGCAAAAAGGCAAAAAACGAGGTCTGCCGTTCTTGTCCTTCCCGGTGACGCGGATCGCCGTCGCCTGAATGTCAGGGGCTAAGACTTTACACCCCTGTGATGCCTCAGTTGATGTAACCAGGCGTTAGCGCTCAAAACCCCCGGCCAAGGTCTGTCCGACAATAGCGACCCCAACCGAGTGCATTCACCTTACTTAACATCCAGAGGGAAGACGACGGTGCCGATCTGGCTGGCGTTGTTATCGCGGACAAGAAAGCGGACGTCGTAGGAACCGGGAGGAAGTTGCAACTTCTCTTGCAGCTTGATGCCTTCCGCGCGTCCATTGCCGGAGAAGCTCGGCATTTGGATTGCCGTGGACGGGATGAAAAAACTCTGCCGCTTCGCGCGTATCCCTGGTGAGAGCGATGGCGCCGACGTCGAGATCCAAGGGATTAGGGCGGGAGGGATCGATTCTGACGCTGGTCGCGGGAATGGTCATGAGGAAAGCCGTCACAGTTTTTCCGGCGTCTGCAGGCGCGGCGTCTGGCGGGAGCACTTTCACAAACATCGGCACGCCGCTGTAGCCCAACGAAGAAGCAAGGGCATTCACCTCTTCGTCGCGCACTGATTTGGTGTCAGCGAACGGGGGCACGCCGTAATAGAAGCCGTCGCGGGCGCGGACTTCCACGTGCTCGGCTGCGACTTTTACCTTCAGATTGCGCCACCCCGGTTTGCGATCGGTAGGCTGAACCAGGAATCCGAGCATGTAATAAGAGCGGGAGTCGTCGATGGCTTCGGAAAGGCAGCCCATCAGATCGTTGGACTCCAGGCAGGCGTTGCCGCCGGTGGCGTCGGAGAATTCGCGCATACGAAGGTCGAGGGCAGACGCGGGTCCGCGACGAGCCGGGTTTCTGGTCCAGTCCAGCAGGCGAATAGGGTAGACGGAAATGTTGGAGTCCGTGAGGCTCTTCCACATTCGGTGAAGGCTGGCGGCGTAGGGGCTCGACTCCCAAACCGAGCCCTCGGCTACGAGGTCGGGAACGTAGCCGGCGGCAAAGATCATGGCCTTGCGTCCGGGAACACCGAGAAAGGCCTGAGCGATGTCGCGAAGCTGCCAGATGGTGCTGAAGACCCGGTTTTCCCGGGCCATGATGGTCTCCGCCCCAATGGGCAGCTTCTTCAGGGTCTCGATCATGGCATTTGTGTCCGTGGTGAACGGTTGAACCAGCTTGAGGCCTTTGCTGGTAATGCAGACGAGCGAGACCGGCTGGTTGGCTACCACGCCCTTGTTTAGGAATTTGATGAAGTCGTCTTTGCCGTCGGTCCGTTGCAACGGACTGGTGTTCAGAAGATCGAGAACGAGGATGGTCAGGCGCAGCTCGCTCGCATTGTTGTAAGCGAGGTTGGAATAGCCTTGATCGAAGATTGCGGAGGGTGTGGCGCCGACGACGGGCGAGTGGAATTCCTCGAAGAGTGAAATCGCCTGCGGCTTGCCGTTTTCTTCCAGCCTAAATGCGTCCTTCGACAGACCCCCGACGGGCTTGCCTTTCCTGTCCTTGACAACGACAGGCACGAAAACCAAATCGGCTTGGGCCCTGAAGGTAGCGACGGCGGGGCTTGAGGCACTGGCTTGCGGTTCTGCCGGCTTTTGAGGACCAGACGTTTGCTGCGCGGAAAGAATGGCGGAACAGAGAAAAAATGTGAGGAGCGCGTTCAGGGGGACGACGGACCGCGAATTTACTGCACAACGAATCACCTGGGATCTCCTTTTGACCACAACAGACGGGTGCCATTGTCCTCCCAATCTCTGCTGGCCATCAGAAGGTTTGACCGCATATTTAGCTGATGGCTGTGAGGATTCTATCGTACAGTTGCCATTATCAGACGTTAGCACTCAAAACCCCCGTCCCGAGGTCAATGAGCGTAAGCGGGATATTACGACATTTGGCAGGTGAGGTTAAACTAACTCACCATGGTCGCGTGTAGCCCCGTTGCTCAACCACTCCTTAAGAGGAAGGCGAAATAGAAAGTGACGCAGTTTCGCGTAGGGTCCTCGGGTACCGGGGACCGGCAATCCCCAGCTAGTGCGTCAGTCTGAGCAAATTGATCTACTACCACCCCGGACGAATCCGTGATTTAATCACAACTTCAATCTTCAATAAGGAGGCGGGATGCAGCTGCGCCTGGAGAGCCGCCCGGTCGGCGATGTCCTCTTGATTCAGTGCCACGGACGGATCGTGGCTGGAAATGAAGTCTATACGTTGCACGCTCAGGTTGAAGACTCTTTCATCAAGTACGGCGACGTGGTGCTGCAACTTGACCAGGTAGAGTTCATCGACAGCAGTGGACTGGGAGCGTTGGTGCGCCTGATGCAAGCGGCACGAGCGAAGGGGGGAGATCTGAAACTCAGCGGCGTGCCCCCCAAGATCCTGAAAACGCTGGCGATGACCAACCTACTCTCGCAATTTGAAATCTACGATTCGGTCGAAGAAGCGATCACGGCCGCCTATTTAGGCTCGCGCTATTCACGGGGAAAAGCCGGGGACGCAAGACCCCGCATGCTTTGCGTTTACGAGTCGACGGATGTGGGCACGTTCCTGCGGGAGGTGCTGTGCAGCGCCGGATACAACGCCTTGACTACTGCGACCATCGACGACGCCCGCATCCTGCTCAAGGCAACCAAGGCGAAACTGGTGGTGATTTCCGCGCGCATGCAGACCGTACATGGCAGACCGACACGCAAGGCGCTGGAGGAAATTGATCCGGCAGTCTCTCTCCTCGTCTTGGACGAGAATTTTGCCAGCCAAGATCCCGGAGAGGCAGCGGAGAAACTCCTGAGCTGCGTGGGCAGCCGGTTGGCTCCGGGGTCGGATTAGCGGCGGGAAAGGGGTTGGGGCTGTTTCCCTCAGCGGCTGAAGCCGCGAATGAAAATAAGCCCCTTATCGCAGCGGTAAACCGCTGCGCCACCCAAAATCAAAATTCCACACGAGCAAATTCGCTTACTCCGAACCGATGCGCATGCCGTAGAACGACCGGTAGACGAAGGAGACGGAGACGGCGAAGAAGCAGAGCGCCAGGATGTGCGTCAGCCCGGTGCCCTGGTCGTGGGCCAGCGAGACGGCCAGTTCGACGGCCAGCAGTCCGAAGAGCGTGGTGAACTTGATGACCGGGTTCATGGCCACCGAAGAGGTGTCCTTGAAAGGATCGCCGACCGTATCGCCGATCACCGTGGCGTCGTGCAGCGGCGTGCCTTTCTGCTTCAGTTTGGTTTCGACGATCTTCTTGGCGTTGTCCCAGGCGGCGCCGGCGTTGGCCATGAAGATGGCCTGGTAGAGACCGAAGATCGCAATCGAGATCAGGTAGCCGATAAAGAAGAACGGTTCGATGAAGGCGAAGGTCAGAGTCGCGAAGAAGATCGCGACAAAGATATTGAACATGCCTTTTTGCGCGTACTTGGTGCAGATCTCAACTACCTTTTTGCTGTCGGCGACAGAAGCCTTCTCCGCGCCCTCGAGATGGATATTGGCCTTAATGAACTCCACGGCGCGATAGGCGCCGGTCGTCACGGCCTGCATGGATGCGCCGGTGAACCAATAGATCATGGCACCGCCGGTAATCAGCCCCAAAAAGAAAGGAGCGTGCAGCAAGGAGAGCTTCTCCACATTCGCGGTCAGCCCCTTGGTCAGTGCCATGATGATGGAAAAGATCATCGTCGTAGCGCCCACTACGGCGGTTCCAATCAGCACTGGTTTTGCTGTCGCTTTGAAGGTGTTGCCCGCTCCGTCGTTTTCTTCCAGCAGGTCTTTGGAGCGGTCAAAATTCACGTCGATGTTGAAGTCCTTCTTGATTTCGGCCTTGACGTTGGGCACCTGTTCGATCAGCGAAAGTTCATAGACGGACTGCGCGTTGTCGGTCACCGGACCATAGGAATCGACCGCGATGGTCACCGGGCCCATGCCGAGGAAGCCGAAGGCGACAAGCCCGAAAGCGAACACCGCCGGAGCGAGCATCCCTGCCGCCAGTTCCAAGCCCATCTGGCTGAAGAAGTAGGCAATCGACATCAGAGAGACCATCGCCAGTCCCAGCCAATAGCCGGAAAAGTTTCCGGCGACAAAACCGGAGAGGATGCCGAGCGATGCGCCGCCTTCTTTGGCCGAGGTCACCACTTCGTTCACGTGGCGCGATTCCACCGAAGTGAAAACCTTGACTAGTTCAGGAATCAGCGCTCCGGCCAAAGTCCCACAGGAGATGATCGAAGCCAGCTTCCACCACTGTGTGAGGTCGCCGCCCAGGTTGGGGATGATGAAATACGAAACAATGTAGGTCGCAACGATCGAAACAATCGACGTCAGCCAGACCAGTGTAGTAAGCGGCGTTTCAAAGTTCATTTTGTCCGCGTCACCGAAGCGGGCTTTCGCGATAGCGCCATTGATGAAATACGCCAACGCGCTGGACACCAGCATCATGATGCGCATCACGAAAATCCATACCAGCAACTGCACCTGAATGGAGGGATCTTTGACGCCCAGCAAAATGAAGGTAATGAGCGCGACGCCGGTAACGCCATACGTCTCGAAACCATCGGCCGACGGTCCCACCGAGTCGCCGGCATTGTCGCCGGTGCAATCGGCAATCACGCCGGGGTTGCGGGCATCATCTTCTTTAATCTTGAAGACGATCTTCATCAAATCGGAACCGATATCGGCGATCTTGGTGAAGATGCCGCCCGCGATACGCAACGCGGCCGCGCCCAGCGATTCGCCGATCGCGAATCCGATGAAGCACGGGCCGGCATAGTCGCCGGGTATGAACAGGAGGATGAAGAGCATGATCAGCAGTTCGACCGAAATCAACATCATGCCGATCGACATTCCGGCCTCAAGCGGGATCTGATAAACCGGGTAGGGTTTGCCGGGCAGGGAAGCGAAGGCGGTTCGCGAATTCGCGAAGGTGTTCACCCGAATCCCAAACCACGCCACGCCGTAGCTGCCCGCGATTCCCACCAGGCTGAACACCAGAATGATCACAACGCGGGGAATCTCGAAATGCCGCAGCACGCCAAAGTAGAGCACGATGACGACTGCAATAAAGGCCCACAGCAGCATGAGGAATTTGCCCTGGGTGATGAGGTAGGTCTTGCAGGTCTCGTAAATCAATTCCGAGATTTCGCGCATGGAGCGGTGCACGGGGAGGTTCTTCAGCCGCATAAAGATGAACATGCCGAAGCCGAGGCCGAAGACGCAGAACAGCAGCCCGATCATCAGCAGGTTATGTCCGTTCACGCCGAGGAAGGAAACCGAAGAAAGGTCGGGCAGTTTGAGGGCCGCCTCGCCTCCCTCTTCGGCGGGTTGCGCCAGGGCGCAGCCGGCGGTCAGAAGCAGCAGAGTAGCAAGCGTTGCGGAAGTTCTCGCAAGGCGTTTTTTCGCAAAGCAGCGTCCCACGGACGCAAGATTAACGTTCCAAGTGCGCATTAAAATTCCTCCTAAAGATCCTTTTCAGGGGTCGTGACGTGTGGTTTTGCTCCGGCGCGTTGACCGCCCGCTGCAGAATTCCATCGGCCACGGGTACGGCGCCACTGGAGTTCCCAACACGCTCCGAACACGCTTCCACCGCCAGGCATAACAATAAAGAGGAGTGCCGATTTGGCCGCGTCGGAAAACTTGTGCCCTCGGCATATAGCCCCAGGATCAGACTACACACCGCCGCACAAACCACCGTTTATAGCACCTTGCCGGAAGTCGGGTCAATGATGGTCATCACATGATGCGCATCGCGTGATGAGAACAATCCGCGCCTTGCAGTCCCGCCCGAATCGGGCCGCTTCCGTATAATTGAGCATCTGCCATGCCAGCCTCCCTTGAGTCGATTGTTGCCGCCACGCGCCAGCGCCTGCCGCTAAGCCGGAGAAACTCCGACCTGCACGCGCTGGAACGCGCCGCGGCGGGACACACTCCGCGCGGATTTCGGAAGCAGCTGCGCCGAATGGCGCAAGACGGAATCGGGGTCGCCGTTATTGCTGAACTGAAAAAAGCCTCGCCCACAAAAGGCTTGATTCGCGCCGATTTCAGACCCTCCGAACTGGCGCGCGATCTCGAGCGGGCAGGCGCCGCCGCACTGTCGGTGTTGACCGACGAACAATTTTTCCAGGGCTCGCTCGACTATCTGCGCGAAGCCTCGTGCAGCAGTTCTCTTCCCTGCCTGCGCAAAGATTTCATTCTCGATGAATTCCAGATCGTGGAAGCCAGAGCAAATCGCGCCGACGCCATTCTGCTGATTGTCGCCGCACTCGAGCAGAAAGAACTGGAGGCGCTGGCCGGAATCGCGCGATCTCATAGCCTCGACGTTTTGTGCGAAGCGCATGACGAAGCGGAACTCGAACGCGCGCTCGATGCCGGTTGCGACCTGATCGGCATCAACAGCCGTAATCTGCGTACCTTCGAAGTGAATCTCGAAACCGCATTCCGGCTCGCAGAAAAAATACCCGCCGCCTGCGTCCGCGTAGCTGAAAGCGGCATTCAATCCGGCGCAGACGTAGCTCGCCTGCGATCCGCCGGCTACGAAGCATTCCTGATCGGCGAATCGTTGATGAAAGCGGAACACCCAGGCGAAGCGCTGGCAAAGTTGCTGAAGACAGTGGTCAGTGGTCAGTGGCCAGTGGCCAGTGAAAAGTGAACGGTGGTCGATCGATGGATGGCAGTTTGCGGTTAGCGACTGACAGGGTTTGCGGTTTTGCCGGCCACCGGCCACTGGCCACTGACCACTGCATTCTATGACTTGGATCAAAATCTGCGGAATCACGAACCTCGACGACGCGCTCACGGCCACTGATGCGGGTGCGAACGCGCTCGGCTTCGTCTTCTATCCGCGGAGCTCGCGCCACGTAACTCTGGAAAACGCGCGTTCGATCGTCGCCAAACTTCCGCAACAAATCGAAAAAGTCGGCGTTTTCGTCAACCAGACTGCGGATCAGGTGCGTGAAGCCGTTCGACACGTGGGTCTCACAACGGTGCAATTGAGCGGCGACGAGAGCGTGGAATTTAGCCGTACGCTCTTCCAGGGACTCGCGAACGGATCGAAACGCCCCACGATTTTCCGCGCCTGGCCTGCGAAAGTTTTCTCCGCGCCCGAAGGGCAATCTGCGGGATGGGATCCGGTTGCGGTTGGCCTGGTAGAGCCCGACGAAGCTTATAAGGGCAAACGCGTGCACAAAATCCACGTCGCCCAGAACGGCGACCTCTTCCTCGAAACCCACGGCTTTCGCCCCGGCGTGATCTCGGGCGTGCTGCTCGATTCCTCGACTGCGGAAAACCCGGGCGGCACCGGAAACATCTTCGACTGGGAACGCGTCCAGCCCTGGGCTGGAATCATCAACAGCATCAGCAAGCTGATCGTCGCTGGCGGCTTGCGTCCGGGCAATGTGCAGGACGCGATCCACCTTCTCCATCCGTGGGGCGTGGACGTTTCCTCCGGCGTCGAACACGCGCCAGGCAATAAGGATCCCCGAAAGGTCCGCGCCTTCGTCCGTGCGGTGCGGGCCATGGAAGAGGCGAGTTGACGATGGCGAGCGCGCCCGCAGCCAAAAAGGCCCAAGCAGCCGGGAAACTTCGGCCCAAAGCCGCCATTGCCGGGCGTTTCGGCGCTTACGGCGGGCGCTACGTTCCGGAGACGCTGATGGCCGCGCTCGATGAACTGGAGCGCGAATACGAAAAAGCCAAGCGCGATCGCAAGTTCCAGCAACGTCTTGACCTGCTGCTGAAGACCTACGCGGGACGACCCACGCCGCTGTTTTTCGCCCGTCGCCTGACCGCAAAACTTGGTGGCGCGAAAATTTATCTCAAGCGCGAGGACCTGCTCCACACCGGCGCGCACAAAATCAACAACTGCCTCGGCCAGGCCTTGCTCGTGGAACGCATGGGCAAGCGCCGGGTTATCGCGGAAACCGGCGCTGGCCAGCACGGCGTGGCTACGGCCACCGTCTGCGCGCTTTTCGGATTCGAGTGCGTGGTCTACATGGGCACCGAGGACATGCGCCGGCAGGAACTCAATGTCTTCCGCATGCGCTTGCTGGGCGCTGAAGTGCGCGGCGTCGATTCCGGTTCGCGCACCCTCAAAGACGCCATCAACGAAGCCATGCGCGACTGGGTCACCAACGTGCGCACCACGCATTACCTGCTCGGCAGCGTGCTCGGGGCGCATCCTTATCCGACCATGGTGCGCGATTTTCACCGCGTTATTGGACGCGAAGCTCGCTTGCAGATCCGCAACGCCGAAGGCAAACTTCCGAACGCCATCATCGCCTGCGTCGGCGGAGGATCGAACTCCATCGGCATCTTCTACGACTTCCTTAAAGACAAGAAAGTCGAACTCATCGGAGTCGAAGCCGGCGGACGTGGTGAAGCGCTCGGCCAGCACGCCGCCCGTTTCCGCGGCGGGTCGCCCGGCGTTCTGCAGGGGACTTATTCTTACGTGCTGCAGGATGCTGCGGGTCAGATCGCGCTTACGCACTCTGTCTCCGCCGGGCTGGACTACCCCTCGATTGGGCCGGAGCACGCTATGCTCAAAGATACTGGCCGCGCAGAGTACGTTCCCGCTTCCGATGCCGAGGCGCTTGAGGCAACCGTGTTGCTGGCTCGGACCGAGGGCATTATTCCGGCTTTGGAGTCTGCGCACGCTGTGGCTGAAGTCATCAAACGCGCTCCGAAAATGAAGAGGTCGGAAATTGTGATCGTGAACATTTCGGGGCGAGGGGATAAAGACGTCGGGATTTTGCGGGAGAACCTGAAGCTGGATTAGCTCAGGCCGTCCTTTGGCTTGATGGGGTAGTTCCGGAGACCGCCGCCGCTTCGCTCATCATGCGCGAACAAGATCGCGTCGTTCCAGCCTGGGAAGGGCCTGGATGGATTTCCCGGCTTTCTTCTGGGCGAGCCGCAACTCGTAAAGGCTCTGGAGATTCAGCCAGAATTCCGCGCTCGTGCCAAAAAAATGAGCGAGGCGCAGGGCAGTGTCGCCCGTAACAGCCCGTGTTCCGTTCAAGATTTGCGTGACCCGATTGGTCGGAACGTCGATCTTACGTGCCAACTCAGCCGCGCTCATATTAAGCGTTTCGAGCTCTTCGGCCAGGTGTTCGCCGGGATGGATAGCGGTCAATGCCATAGCGATGCTCCTTAGTGATAGTCGACAATTTCTACGTTAGACGGGCCAACAGCCCCGTCCGCCCATGCAAAGCAGACTCGCCATTGATCGTTAATACGAATGCCGTACTGGCCCTTGCGATCCCCCGCCAAGGCTTCGAAGCGGTTGCCGGGGAGCACCGCAAGATCCCGAATCGAGGTAGCAGCCTCCAGACGGTCGAGCTTCAAGCGCGCAGATCGTTCGAACCCCGAGAAAGCCTTGACCCGTTTCCCGGCGGCGAAGTCCCGGGTCCTCTTGTCCCGATAGTTGAGAATCACTCGTGCTTATATTACCGGAAGTTACCCGTTACGTCAAGCGTAACGGCGCAAGGGGATGTGGGCCAGCGGTGGCTGACTGCTGTCGTCGCATGTTGCTCCTGGCTTTTGTGAGATATTTCTATTGAGCCTTATGCCTTTCCACTTCGAGCACAAACCCGCCCTCATCGCCTATGTCACCTGCGGCGACCCTGACCTTGTCACTACACGCGAGGTTATCTTGGCAGCCATTGACGCGGGCGCGAGCGTGATTGAGCTGGGTGTCCCCTTCAGCGATCCGCTTGCCGATGGGCCGGTCATTCAGCGCGCCAGCGAACGGGCGCTCAAGCACGGAACGTCGCTGCAGCATGTGCTCAGGCTCGCCGCCGAAATCCGCGAACATTCCCAATCCGTTGGCCTGGTGATCTTTTCCTACCTCAATCCCATCCTCCGCATGGGCCTCGCAAAGTTCTGCCAGGTGGCGCGGCTGGCGGGGATTGACGGAACGCTCGTCACCGATCTGCCCGTCGAGGAATCCGCCGAGTATCTGCGCGAGGCTCGCAAGCATGAGCTGGCGACGATTTTTCTGGCTGCGCCCACCTCGACCGACCAGCGCCTGAAGTTGATTGCCCAGGTTGCAACCGGCTTTATTTATGCCGTCTCCCGCACCGGCGTCACCGGCGCGCGCCCGGAGATGACCGGAGACGCCCGGGCCCTGGTCAAGCGCATCCGCCGTTTCACCGGGCTTCCCGTGGCGGTTGGTTTCGGAATCTCAACCCCGGCGCAATTCAAAGCCGTCGGGAAGTTTGCTGAAGGGGCGGTCGTCGGCAGCGCCATCGTCCACGCCATCGAACAAAATCCCGGACGAGAAGCCGCGACTGTGGCAGAATTTGTAAGGCAGCTGTTCGCTGTTCGCTTTTAGCTTTTTGTCGAAACATCCTAGATCGTTTTCTTAGCGCGCCGATGATTGGCCGTAGTCTTTGGATTTCGACGGGTGAGCTAGGAGCCAAGAGAGCGAACAGCCAAAAGCGAACAGCGAACAGCTTCTATGGACATTTCCGATTGGCGCAAGAAAATCGACGACCTGGACCGCAAACTGGCGGCTCTGCTCAACGAGCGCGCTGCCGCAGTAGTCGAAATCGGACGGCTGAAACGCAATACCGGCCTGCCCATTTACGAACCTGGCCGCGAGCGCGAGGTGATCGCCAACGTGCAGAGCAGCAGCAGCGGTCCATTAGGCGCGCGCGATCTCGGGCAGATCTACGAACGTATCATCGACGTGATGCGCAGCATCGAAAAGCACGAAATCATTCCCGACTCCGGAAGCACCGCCCGCGAAGCCGAGAGCGATTCAGAGTTCAAGGACTAAGAAACTACCCCGGTACGCCGCAGACGCTGAGCTTCGTTCTTCGTTGTTTGCGTGCTGCGGCCGGGCAAAACGAGCGCACTCATGATTGTGGCAATGCAAGATTCGGCCAGTGAAGATCAGATCCAGCAGGTGATCGATCAACTGGTCCACTTCGGCTTTGAGGTCCATCGCTCCACCGGAGCGCGTCAGACCGTTCTCGGCGGCGTCGGAGTGCCGCATGATTTCGACGCCGGCGAACTCGAAATGATGCCGGGGGTGCAGAAAGTTCACCGCATCAGTTCACCCTACAAGCTGGCCGGCCGCAGCTTCCGTCCCGAGGGCACCGTAATCAAATTTGCGAACGGGATTGAAATCGGTGGCCGGAAGATTGTGGTCATGGCCGGACCTTGCTCGGTCGAATCGCGCGAGCAGCTGTTCACCATCGCCGAACTGATCGCCAAAGCCGGAGCGCGCGTTCTCCGCGGCGGCGCCTTCAAGCCCCGCTCTTCTCCTTATTCGTTTCAGGGACTCGGCGCCGACGGCTTGAAATTACTGCGCGAAGCGGGCGATCGTTCCCAACTGCTGGTCATCAGCGAAGTCATGGAGATCTCCCAGATCGAGCTGATGTTGCCTTATGTCGACATCTTCCAGGTGGGCGCGCGCAACATGCAGAACTTCAATCTACTGCGCGAGCTTGGGAAGATTCGCAAACCCGTGTTGCTCAAGCGGGGCATCGCGGCCACGATCGAGGAAGTCCTGCTCTCGGCTGAGTATCTGCTGGCGGGCGGCAACTACGAAATTATTCTCTGCGAGCGCGGCATCCGTACTTTCGAAACGTACACGCGCAATACAATGGACATTTCCGCGATCCCGATCATTCACAAGCTCTCGCACCTGCCCATGACCGCCGATCCCTCGCACGGCACCGGACGGCGCGACAAGGTGGCTCCGATGGCGCGCGCCTCGGTTGCCGCCGGCGCCGATGCGTTGCTCATCGAGGTCCATCACCAGCCGGATAAAGCGCTTTCCGACGGCGCGCAGTCGCTTTATCCGGAACAGTTTGCCCAGTTGATGGATGAACTCCGCATGATCGCGCCAGCGGTTGGACGCGAGATCGCATAGAGCCTAATTTGTAATTTGCGATTTGTAATTTGTAATTGAAAAGCAAAATCACAAATCACAAATCACCAATTTTGCAAAACCCATGGCCTTCAAACAAGTCACCATCATCGGAACCGGCTTGATCGGAGGCTCGCTCGGCCTCGCGCTGAAGAAGCGCCGACTTGCCGGACGAATCATCGGGTGCGATCGCGCTCCAGTCTTAAGGCGGGCCAAGGACTGCGGCGCCATCGAAGCTGGAACGGCCAATCCAGCAGAGGCGGTGCGGGGAAGCGATCTGGTGGTGCTGGCAACACCTGTGATCCCGATCCTCGATTTGATCGGCCGGTTCGGTCCGGCACTGCCGGGCAAGACACTGGTGACCGATGTCGGCAGCACGAAGGCGGAAATTGTGCAGCGCGCCGCGAAATCGTTCGGACGAAGCGCCGGTCAAAGATTCCTCGCCGGGCACCCCATGGCGGGCAAAGAAAACGCCGGTGTGGAGTTTGCCGAAGCCGATCTGTTCGAAGGCGCCGTCTGGTTCTTCACGCCGCTTCCCGGCCAGAACGTTCACGCCGGACAATGCGGACAATTTATCCACTGCGCGGAAAAGATGGGCGCCAAAATCGCGATTCTCGATCCCTCCGATCATGATCGCTTCTGCGCCTGGATCAGCCATGTGCCCCAGATGATCTCCACCGCTCTGGCGGCAGCGCTGGTCGACGAATTCGGCGCTGACGCGCCGGTGCTCGACATCGGAGGACGAGCCCTGCGCGAGATGACCCGCATCTCCGGCAGTCCTTATTCGATGTGGCGCGACATCGCCATCACCAATCGCAAGAACCTGAGCGACGCGCTGCACAAGCTGGAACAACGCCTCGCCCACATCCGCGAAAATCTGGACTCGCGAGAACTGGCAGCGGAATTCGAGCGCGCACACGAGTTGAGAAAGATCTCACCACGGAGGCACGGAGACGCGGAGAAACGCAACCGATGACGTGGAGTTTCTCGATTTGAATTCAGGAGCCCCGAATGGTGGATGTTGCACTCCTGCGCGACGAATTTCCTATAGAATTCTCCTGCTATGCATAAAGTCGTGGCGAGCGCAGCAGAGGCGGTCCAGGACGTGTTTGAGGGAGCCACCATTATGGTTGGCGGATTCGGTTTGTGCGGGATGCCGGAGAACCTGATCCGCGCGCTTGCGCAGAAGGGCGTCAAGAACCTCAACACCATCAGCAACAACGTCGGCATCGATGGCGTCGGCATGGGGCTGCTGTTGGCCAATGGCCAGATCCGGCGGCACGTCGGAACCTACGTTGGCGAAAACCGACTGCTCGAACAGAGGGTATTGAACGGCAGCCTGGAGCTCGACCTGGTTCCGCAAGGAACGTTTGCCGAGCGGATTCGTGCCGGGGGCGCGGGCATTCCCGCGTTCTTTACGCCCACCGGCGTGGGAACGGTGGTCGCCGAGGGCAAAGAAGTGCGCGAGTTCGACGGCCGCCCTTACCTCATGGAGAGCGCGCTGACGGCCGACTTCGCCTTCGTCAAGGCCTGGAAGGGCGACAAATGGGGGAACCTCGTCTATCGCAAAACCGCGCGCAATTTCAATCCCATGATGGCAACCGCGGCCAAGATCACCATCGCCGAAGTCGAGCACCTGGTCGAACCGGGAGAACTCGATCCCGACCTGATTCATACGCCGAGCGTGTACGTAAAACGAATCTTCCAGGGCGAGCTGTTTGAGAAGAGAATCGAGAGAAGGACTGTGAGGAAGGCAGCAACGGGATAGCGGGCACACGTCGTTCGCTGTTCGTCGTTCGCTATTCGCTGTTCGTCGTTCGCCAAAGCCGCACTGATGGCGAAAAGCGAATAGCGAATAGCGAACGACGAACAGCGTTTCTCCGCATCACCGGGCCAGAATCGAAGGGAACATGTCAACTTTGCCAAAGACCACAAAAGACACCGATAAACGCGAACGCATCGTGCAGCGCGTCGCCCGCGAATTGCGCGACGGATTTTACGTCAACCTCGGCATCGGGTTGCCGACGCTGGTGGCAAACTGTGTTCCGCCGGGCATGGACGTTATTCTGCAATCCGAGAACGGCATGCTGGGCATCGGGCCGTACCCGGTCGAAGGCTCGGAAGACCAGGACCTGATCAACGCGGGAAAAGAAACCGTCAGCGAACTGGCGGGCACGGCGTATTTTTCGAGCGCCGATTCTTTCGCCATGATTCGCGGCGGCCATGTTGACCTCAGCGTGCTGGGCGCGATGGAAGTCGACGAACACGGCAGTCTTGCGAACTGGATGATTCCGGGCAAAATGGTCAAAGGGATGGGCGGCGCCATGGATCTGGTTGCCGGAGCGCGGCGCGTGATCGTCGCCATGGAACATGCGACCAAAGATGGGCAGCCGAAGATCCTGAAGAAATGCACCCTGCCTCTGACCGGCGTGAAGGTCGTGGACACAATTGTCACCGAGATGGCCTACATCCGAGTCACCCCAGAAGGCTTGTTGCTAGAAGAGATTGCTCCCGGCCTGACGGTAGAGGACGTCCAGGGAGCGACGGAAGCGAAGTTGCGGGTCAGTGCTGAGCTGAAGACGATGTAGGCGGTGAAACTCAGTACTCAACTTTCCGGGCACAGCCCCTAAAGGGGCATCTCAATTCAAGGAACTTTCGGCATCGCTAAAGCGATGCCCTGATACGAAACTAGAGTTTTTCAGCAATCTGTTCAGCCGCTGCGGGCCGGGGCTGCGGCGTTCGACACGAGTTTCAACAACCTGATGGTACTAGCCACCGGCACCGCATTCCCCGTGCTATCGTAGAAATTCATGTCGACCGCACGACAAGAGTTGTTGAAAATGCTGGCGCACCAATCATTTCGCCTGGGCGAGTTCAAGTTATCCTCGGGCGGCACCAGCGACTATTACATCGATTGCCGCACCACCACGCTCGATGCCCGTGGGGCGCAACTGGTCGGCGAAGTCTTCCTTGATGAAATGCGCGGCCAAGGCTGGCACGCCGACGCCATCGGCGGACTGACCTTGGGTGCCGACCCCATCGTGGTGGCCGTCGCTGTTACCAGCGGAACCCTGCACGGCTTCCTCGTGCGTAAGGCGGAGAAGCAGCACGGCACGGGCCAGCGCATCGAAGGCTTTCGCGAAAAAGGCGCGCGCGTGGTGATCGTGGACGATGTTTGCACCACCGGATCTTCCACCGTGCAAGCGATCGAAGCCGCCCGTGAATTCGGCTTCAAAGTCGCAGGGGCGATGTGCCTAGTCGAGCGCGAGGATGCCCACGGCCGCCCCAGTGTAGAAAGAGCCGCCGCGCCCGCGTCCTTCATTTCGGTTTTCACCGCCAACGATGTGCGCCGCGAGCACATCGCGCAACGAGAGGCCAACGCCGCGAAATGATTCCCGCCGGATATAACGACCTCGCTCCGGGAAGAATCGCGTCGGTTGTGACCTACCTCGAGATGCGCAAACGGCCTCCACTGGCGGACGTTTCATCGAGCGGAGTGCAATTGCGGCAGGCGCGGAGTCCCGGCCTCGACTGGTATCGGGCGCTGTACCGGCGAGCGGGCGCGCAGTGGTTGTGGTTCAGCCGCCTGGAGATGAAAGACGAACAACTGGCGGAGCTTCTGAACCGTCCGACCACCGAGTTGTTTGTTGCCGAACGCGAGGGCAATGAGATCGGGATTGCGGAACTCGACCGTTCCCAGCCTCCAAACGTGGAGATCACAAGCTTCGCGCTCTTTTCCGAAGCGATCGGGAAGGGTCTGGGACGCTCGATCATGACGCAGTTGCTCGAGCGTGCATGGAGTAACTCGGCAGCGCGCGTCTGGTTGCACACCTGCACGCTCGACGGTCCGGCGGCGCTGACTTTCTATATAAAGTGCGGGTTCCGTCCCTACAAGCGCGCCATCGAGGTGGCGGACGATCCGCGCATTCGCGGCATTCTGCCGGAGGATGCCGCGCCGCAGGTTCCGATCATCCGTTAAGCTAAAAGACAGAGCTTTATCCGCGCCCGCATGAGGCACAGGAACCGCAGACAAGAAGGGCCAACGACCAACGACCAGAAACCAACGACTGACTTATGATCCAAACTCTCGAATGGACCCCCCACGGCGTAGTCTTCATCGACCAGACGAAACTGCCCACCGAAGAAGTGTACGTAACCTGCACCACGCATGAGCAGGTTGCCGACGCGATTCGCAACATGGTTGTCCGCGGAGCGCCCGCCATTGGCGTTGCCGCGGCGATGGGCATCGCGCTGGGCGTAAAGAATTCCAAAGCGGAGAACGACGCCGATCTCAAAAAAGAGTTCGACCAAATCTGCGAAACCATCCGCCAGACGCGCCCCACCGCAGTCAATTTGTTTTGGGCGATCCGCCGCATGACGGAGAAATTTGAAACCCTCCGCAGCCGCCCCATCGCGCAGATCCAGCAAGCGCTGATCGAAGAATCCCAGCGCATGCACGCCGAAGATATCGCCGCCAACCAGGCCATGGGACGCCACGGCGCCACGCTCATGCCGTCGAGCGGCGGCGTGCTCACCCACTGCAATGCCGGAGCGCTCGCTACCGCCGGCTACGGCACCGCGCTCGGCGTCATCCGCGCGGCCGTCGAACAAGGCAAGAAAATTCACGTCTACGCCGACGAGACGCGTCCATTTCTGCAGGGCTCGCGCCTCACCGCCTGGGAGTTGATGAAAGACGGCATCCCCACCACCGTCATCTCCGACAACATGGCGGGGGCCCTGATGCAGCAAGGCAAAATTGGAGCCATCGTCGTCGGCGCCGACCGCATCGCCGCCAACGGAGACGTGGCCAACAAAATCGGCACCTACACCATCGCCGTCCTCGCCAAGGAGCACGGCATCCCGTTCTACGTGGCGGCGCCGATTTCAACCGTCGATCTCAACACGCCCGACGGCAGTAAGATTCCTATCGAGCAGCGCAACGCGAGAGAAGTTACGCACATCGCCGGCAAGCAGATGGTGCCGGACGGAGTTCAAGTCGAGAACCCTGCCTTCGACGTGACTCCCGCAAAATACGTTGCGGCCATCATTACCGAACGCGGGATTGCCCGCGCGCCGTACGAGGAATCGCTGCGCGATTTGGCTGCGGAGATTCCGAAGCACCCCTGAACCTAGAAGCTCCACCCGCCTGTCATCTTGAGCGGAATCAGATCGTCGGCGAAGCCGACGGCCTGATGGAGTCGAAAGACCCCTACTCCGTTTTTTCCGCCCCAGCCGCATCAGGGAATCCCCCCGCAACGCAGACGTGCTCGCCGCCAAGTCAAAAAACGTCCAAAAGCGAGTAACGGGAAAAAGCCGGTCAATGAGCGTAATTGATTCGATAACAATGTCGGGATTTTCCGCCAACTGCAACCCGCTACGATTTCAGAGGAAGATCGGGAAGGGAATCATCGGTGACGACCGGATGCTGCAAACGATCAGGCGTACTGTGCGCGATCAACGCGTTGTGGAACTGAAGCAGAATCGACGTATGGAATTTGCTCATCTGTAATTCCGAACCAGTGGTAAATTTCCTTCAATAACTTTAAAGCCTCTACCTCCGGGACGGAATCTTTCAACGTAAAGTTGATCCAAAATGTCCTGTCTTCTGCTGGAACTTTCTGCCCCGAAAAGCTACCAAAAACTCGGTCGACGGGACGAGCGCTCAACTCATAGGTCGTTCGCTCGTCGTCGATTTCTACATAGACATCTTCTCTCGCCAATCCGAAACAGACCTTGATCTTTTCGGGAGGGTCTTGAATTCCTCGGAAAATCTGTATGGTTGCAGTTAAAAATAGAGAAATCACTTCTGTTAACACGTAATTATTTATGTAAATATTGTTTTCTCCCGCCTTGGGCTTCACTGCCCAACCTAGGAGGTCTTCGTCGTTCCTTCCAACAAAAATCAGCGTTCCATCCTGCCACAGCTCCAAGCCCTTTCTTCCGCTGGCCACCCTCCGTGCGAGCTCGCCACGGAGATGTTCGACTGGACTATGAGGGTTAAGGTCGAACCCATGCTCACGGTATACGGGTGGCTCAGCTACCGCCTTGTATTCTGCCGATTCTGTCGAAAACAGCCCGTTCAATCTGACCGGCTCCGTCGGAGCTGCGATTAGGAAAAACGACGGTACACGTGACAGTTGGGACGTTGTCTTCGCGTCCGCCGCCCGTCGTAACAACAGCTTGGTATCCAAAGGGTTGTTCTTCACCGTTCGAACCACGACGAGTTTGGCGACAAGGCCTTCCAGGTTCTCCATTCTCTGTTCTAAGTCCCCATAGCGTTTACCGTCTTTCATCGTGTCGCGTAAAATCTGGACACTCGTCGGCAACGCGGCGTCCCCCACGCGCTCAAAATGCCCGAAAAGGTGTCCGCGAACCTGCGAAGCAATTTCACTTTGGACTACGAGGAATGGTTTGTCGTTCGCGGACTTCGGTGACACGTAGATCGAAGCGATTCCCCTTGTGGGGTCGCCACTACTCGCATGCCATTCGATTTTCAGGTCAGTAACCGGGGGATAGATGTATGCAGCCAAGATGTCTCGGTACGTATCGGGTTGAAACGCAGACGAAGCGAAATCCGAGACGGAAACCACCTCATCACCTTGGTGAAGCGGGTTTTTCTTTGTTGCGGGTCCGATCAGAAGATATCCCCCACTAGAGTTAGCGAGCGCGGAAACATCCTTTGCAAGTTCGATTTTGCCTTTCACTGCTTTTGTGTCGTAAAGACCGCTCTTGCATTCGAACTGAACATGCTCGACTGCCGAAATGAGTTCTGCAAATGCACCTCTGGAAAGAATGCTAGCCACTTCTTCAACGGTCAGTTGGCGCAGTGCCGCCATCGCGATCAATCTTCCAGCTCCACTATAGCAACCGTCGTGTCAGAGAACACTCCGCAAAGCTGCCGTGTTTGCCGTAAAAATGTCCAAAAGCCGCATCCAGCGCCGATTTGAACCCGGAATGAGAAATCCTAAGTTGACACCAAGGCCTATAATGAAGTTAAAGTCATCATGAGAATGGTGTACGGCGCACTGGCGAGATTCAAGTCCTGCGCCGAGGTATCGCGTGGTTGGAATCGCCCTTTCTTTTCAATGTAATACGGGCCATTTTTCAGTAAGTGATTTGGAATCTATACTTTGCCAAAGTGACGTCGCGTAAACCATTGATTCTAAAGATAAACCCGTAAGCTGATTTCCTGTAACCACTTTAGAATGAATACTTTGAGAGTAAGTTATTTAAAATGAATACTTTGACCAAAAAAGGGGGGGGAGGGGGGGGTACCCCCGAAGCACCACCACCGTCCCGAATCATGCGCCCCAAGAGCCGGCCTGAGAGATTCAATCCAATCGATTTTCTGGTTCAGCATTCTGACTGCTGACAACATGCGTATCATCATCGCGGGCGGCGGCACCGGCGGCCACGTTATTCCGGCGCTGGCCATTGCCCAACAGCTTAAGAAGCAGCTTGGCGCCGAGGTTCTTTTCATCGGGACAGCGCGCGGCATTGAGACGCGGCTGGTACCCCAGGCGGGATTTCCGCTGGAACTGATTCAGGTCGGCGCGCTGAAGAATGTCAACCTGATGACGCGGGCGAAAACGATGCTTGATTTGCCGCGAGCGATCGCGGCTTCTTCGCGGATGCTCTCGGAATTCGATCCTGAAGTGGTGATTGGGGTCGGGGGCTACGCTTCCGGTCCGGCGATGGTGGCTGCGATTCGCCGCCGTCTTCCGACGCTTGCTTTTGAACCGAACGTTGTGCCGGGATTCGCAAATCGAATGATCGCGCGCTGGGTTTCCGCGGCGGCCGTGCACTTTGAAGAAACTTGCCGGTATTTTCCCAACTGCCGGGTGACGGGAGTGCCGGTGCGCGCGGCGTTCTTTGCGATTCCCGCGAAAGCCGGGGGAACGCCCACGCTGCTGGTTTTTGGCGGCAGTCAGGGGGCGCGGGCCATCAATCAGGCGATGATCGAGTCACTGGCCGGTTTGCGCGAAAAGATTCCCGGGATCCACATCATTCATCAGACTGGGCAGCGCGACTATGACCATGTGCTTGCCGCTTATCAGCAGTCGGGAATCTCGGGCGAGGTCCACAAGTTCATCGACGATATGCCGGGCACGTTCGGGCGCGCCGATTTGCTTGTCTGCCGTTCGGGCGCGAGCACCGTTGGCGAGATTACAGCGGCAGGCAAGCCGGCGATTTTTGTGCCGTTCCCGGCCGCGGCCGACGACCATCAGAACGTGAACGCGCGGGCGCTGGAACGAGTGGGCGCGGCAGTGGTGGTCGAAGAAAGCAATCTGGGCGCGGCTTATCTGGTCGACACGATTGCGGCGCTGATCGGCGATGCGGTGCGGCTGCAGAGCATGTCAGCGGCGGCAAAATCTCTGGCGCATCCGAAAGCCGTCGAGGAAATTGCGGAGATGGTGGTGCAGTTGGCTGCGGCAGAACATTGAACGCTGAGTTCGCTGAGAAAAGCTTAACCACAGAGGTCACAGAGAAGCACAGGGCCGAGTTCGCCCGGCGTTCTCTAGGTCTCGGGCGGTGGAATGGTCTATCATCAGCGTTCGTTCGCGACTAAGTGCTTATGTTCGCCAAGATTCAGCGCATTCATTTCGTGGGGATCGGGGGCATCGGCATGAGCGGGATTGCCGAGGTGCTGCTGAATCTCGGCTATCAGATTTCCGGCTCCGATCTCAAGAATTCGGCGATCACGCAACGACTTGCCGCGCTGGGCGCATTCACTTTCGAAGGACACGCTGCCGCCAACATCGCCGGCGCGGATGTTGTGGTCACAAGTTCGGCGATCCCGGTCGATAACCCTGAAGTCGCCGAAGCTCGCCGGTTGCATGTTCCGGTGATTCAGCGTGCCGAGATGCTGGCCGAACTGATGCGGCTGAAATACGGCATCGCGATTGCGGGCATGCATGGGAAAACCACCACGACTTCGATGGTCGCGGCGGTGCTGGCTGCGGGCGGGCTCGATCCGACCGTGGTGGTTGGAGGGCGCGTGGATGCGATGGGATCGAACGCGCGCCTGGGCAAGTCGCAATACCTGGTCGCCGAGGCGGACGAAAGTGACCGGTCGTTCCTGAAGCTCTCGCCGATTCTTTCGGTGGTCACGAACATTGACCGCGAGCACATGGACTGCTACCGCGACATGCACGACGTTCGCCGGACGTTTCTCGAATTTATGGAGCGCGTTCCGTTTTATGGCATGGTCGTCGGCTGCAATGACGACGCGGTGCTGCGGCGCTTGCTGCCGCGGGTGCATCGGCGGGTGACGACGTACGGGACAAGCCCGGGGTCGGATTTCCTGATCCGCATGGGGGCGCCGCTGGTTGGATCATCGCCGGTTAGATCGACGCTGGCTGCCGGAGAGCACAGCCCGCTCATCCGCTTCCAGGTGGCTTACAAAGAGAAAGATCTCGGAGAGTTCACGCTGCACGTGCCGGGCACGCACAACGTGCTGAACGCGACGGCAGCCATTGCGGTGGGCACCGCGCTCGACATTCCCGTGGAGCAGATTCGCTCCGCTCTGGACGGTTTTCGCGGCGTGGACCGGCGCTTCCATTTCAAAGGTGCCGCAGCGGGCGTCAGCGTGATTGACGATTACGGCCACCATCCGACGGAAATCCGTGCCACGCTGGCCGCGGCCCGCCAGTGCGGATTTCGCCGCGTGCATGTGATCTTCCAGCCGCACCGCTTCACCCGCACACGTGATCTGATGGATGAATTCACGACCGCCTTCGCCGACGCCGACACACTCTGCTTACTCGACATTTATCCGGCGAGCGAGAAGCCGATCGAAGGCATCACGGCGGAGGCGCTTGCCAGCCGCATCGTTGGGGCAGGGAAGAGCGTTGCGTTTGCTCCTTCTTTTTCGGACGCCGTTGCCGTGGTCGCTAATCTTGTTCAACCGGGCGACATGGTGCTGACGCTGGGAGCGGGGAGCGTCTGGCAACTGGGGGCGATGATTTTGGAGAAGCTGGCGCCTGTAGAGAAAACAGAGTTGCCGGGGTAGAGACGCGGCCGCAGAGGGAGACGGGGCAAGCCCCGTCTCTAAGAATTCCCATCACAGGCAGCGGTCGAGCTGCGCTGGGATTGGACGGGCGAGGGTGCCCGTCCCCACACGAGCATTTCCACATGAGTATTCTTGCGCTCGCGTCCGAACCAACTTGGCACTGTCTCAATTCGCGAAAACCGGTTATAGTAATTTTGCTCAGCGGTTTTCTGTCGACAACTGACTCGAAAGAGTGGCGCGGACATCAAGTTCCACCGCGATACAGGAAGAACTGTATCCGCTTCCCGGCGTTTCTCAGCACGAGGCTCACGAGCGCGGGCCCTTCGATGACGCACGGCTCGTCGATCTGGAAGCGGAGCAGGAATCCCCATTTCTGCGCGGGCAAAAGCGGGTCTCGGTCCGGCGCGGATCACTTCCCCAAAAGACCGCCAATCGGCTGATGTGGGCCGGCGTGGCACTCGTCGTTTTTGCGATTCTGGGAGCTGCCGGCTTGGGCCTTTACCGCTACGGGAAGCACTCGTGGCGTTTTCGCATCGATTCCAGCGATCAAATCGAGGTTACCGGCGCCGAGCACGTCGCGCACGCGCAAATCATGGAAGTGATGGGAGGAGATATTGGCCGCAACATTTTTTTCGTTCCGCTGGCGCAACGCAAACAGCAACTGGAGCAGATTGCGTGGGTGGAATCGGCGAGCGTGATGCGCTTTGTGCCGAATCGCCTGCGCATCGAGATTCATGAACGCACGCCGGTTGCCTTTGCCCGCATGGGCTCGCACATTTCGCTGATCGACGCCGGGGGCACGTTGATGGAACTTGCTCCGGGCGGCAAGCACAAGTATTCGTTTGCGGTGATTGCGGGCATGAATGCCGGCGAGCCGCTCTCCACCCGCGCGGCGCGGATGAAGAATTACAACGAACTGGTTCGCGAACTCGATTCGAGCGGCGGCCATTATTCCCAGGAACTGAGCGAAGTGGACCTGAGTGACCCGGAAGACGTGAAAGTAATGGCCGCCGATTCGAACGGCGAAGTGCTCGTGCATCTCGGCTCGGGGAATTACCTCCAGCGCTACAAAACCTACGTGACCCATGTGCAGCAGTGGCGGCAGCAGTTCGACAAGCTCGAATCAGTGGACTTGCGCTATGACGGGCAGATCATCGTGAATCCCGACCTCGAGGGGATGGCTCGGCAACCGGCGTTAACGCCAGCGGCGGCCAAAGCGGCGATGGCAGCGGGAGTGAAAACCGCGGCGATCGTGAATTACGAGAAATATGTGACGCATCACGTGCCGGCGACCCCAGCGAAGAAGGAAGCGAAGCCCAAGGCGAAAGCCAGGACGAAAGCCGCGGTACATCATGCTCGGGCAAAACCAGCTCCGGCAAAAGCAGCTCCGGCAAAACCAGCTCCGGCAAAACCAGCGCCGGTTAAACAAGCGGCAGTCAATCAAGTGGCGCTGAAGGCGAAGGGAAACGCGGCGCCAGTCGCTGCCGCGAAAAATTCAGCGGCGCCGCATCCGGCTGCGTCGCCACCGCCCGCGGCTGTCAGGGGACAGAAGAAACCGAGCGCTGCCATTCGGAAGGAGACTCCGCAGAACTAGCGATCATCATTATGCCGAGCGTTATTTATGCCGAATCATGAGCCCAATTTCATCACCGCCATTGACGTAGGCAGCGCCAAGACTTCCGTTCTGGTGGCCGAACTGAGCGAGAACGGATTGCGTTATCGCGGCCACGGGATCAGCGAATCGCGGGGCCTGCGCAAGGGCGTGATCACCGAACTCGACAAGGCCGTAAGCAGCATCCAGAAAGCGGTGGAGCATGCGGAAGACGTGGCGGGCATAGCCATCGAGCACGGGCTGGTGGGGATTGCGGGCGCGCACATCCGGGGGATGAACAGCCACGGCGGCATTACTTTCGGCACGCGGTCGCGAGAGATCGGGCGCGAGGAAATTCGCCAGGCCGTGGACAAGGCGCGCACTGTGCCCTTGCCCGCCGATCGCGAAATACTCCATTTGCTGCCGCAGGAGTTCATTCTCGACGATCAGCCGGGGGTGCAGGATCCCACGGGCATGATGGCCACGCGGCTCGAGGTGCGCGTACACATTGTGACGGCTTCTTCAAGCGCGACGCAGAATCTGGTGACCGCGGTGAACAAAGCTGGCGTGCACGTGGACGATACAATTTTTGAGCCGCTCGCGGGCGCGGACTCCGTGTTGCGGTCGGACGAACGCGAACTTGGGGTCTGCCTTGTCGATCTGGGCGCGGGGTCGTGCGATCTGATCGTTTTTCAGCAGGGTGCAGTCGCGCACACGGCGGTCATCCCCATCGGCGGCGACCACTTTACGAGCGATCTCTCGGTCGGCATGTGCACGGGGCTGGCGGCGGCGGAGACGCTCAAGAAAAACTTTGGCAACGCGGTGCCGACGCTCATCCCCGAGGGCAACGAAGTCGAGGTGCCGTCGGTGGGAGACCGGCCCTCGCGCATGATGCCGCAGCGCATGGCGGGCGAGATTCTTGAGCCGCGCGCCCGCGAGCTTTTCGAGTTGCTGCGCGAAAGCCTGCGCCACGCGGGCGTTCTTGAGCACTGCATCGCGGGATTCGTGCTGAGCGGTGGAGCTTCGCGGCTTCCCGGGATTCTCGACGTGGCGGAATCCGTGCTGCGCAAGGCCGCGCGGCTTGCCTGGCCGACGCCAATGGCGAGGCTGCCGTCGTTTTTGGCCGAACCGGAGTTTGCGACGGTGTTGGGCATGGTGTATTACGGCCACCGCGCCCGACTTGCCCGCGGCTTGCAGGAGCCGAGCTTTGGCTCGCGCATGAAAGCTCTGTTCGCGGGGAAGGGCGCGTGATCTCTCGTAGAGACGAGGCTTGCCGCGTCTTCGCCCGCAGCGGAGACGGGGCAAGCCCCGTCTCTACGAACTAGAAAAGTGGCAACTGAGAACTGACTTACGAGGTGACGTATGAATGAAGACAACGGACTTCGCATCTGCTTCAACGAAGAAGCCCGCAACGACGCTCGCATCAAGGTCATCGGCGTTGGCGGCGGCGGCAACAACGCGGTCAATCGCATGATTGATTCGGGCATGGAACACATCGAATTCATTGTGGCCAACACCGACCTGCAGGCGCTGCGGATGTCGCGCGCCGCTACCAAGATTCAACTCGGAGTAAAGCTGACCAACGGACTGGGCGCCGGCGCCAATCCCGAGATTGGCCGCAAAGCGGCGCTCGAAGATTCGGACAAAATCATCGAAGCCATGGAAGGCGCCGACATGGTTTTCGTCACCGCCGGGCTCGGCGGCGGCACCGGCACCGGCGCGGCGCCGATTATCGCCTCGCTCGCCAGCGAAATGGGCGCGCTCACCGTGGCCGTGGTTACCAAGCCTTTTGCCTTTGAAGGCAAACGCCGCATGGGGCAGGCAGAGCGCGGTATTTCCGAACTCATGGAGTCGGTCGATACCACCATCGTGATCCCCAACGAAAAATTGCTCGCCGTGGCCGAGAACGCGGGCTTCTTCGAGTCCTTTCGTATCGCCGACGATATTCTTCGGCAAGGAGTGCAGGGCATCTCCGACATCATTACCATTCCGGGCATCATCAACCGCGACTTTGCCGACGTGAAGGCCATCATGGCGGGCATGGGCTATGCGGTGATGGGCACGGCAACCGCAGCCGGCGTGCACCGCACGGTAGAAGCCGCGCAGAAAGCCATTGCCTCTCCGCTACTGGAGGCGGGCGCGATCGACGGGGCTCGCGGCATTCTCATCAACATCACGGGCTCGAATTCGCTGAAGCTGGCCGAAGTGCAGCAGGCTTGCACCATCATTCAGGGCGCGGCTCATGAAGACGCGAACATCATTTTCGGCGCCGTTCTGGACGAGAAGATGAAAGACTCGGTCAAGATTACGGTGATCGCGACTGGCTTTAAAGAGTCGGAGATGCGTCGTCCGCGCCACCACGAGAACTACGATCCGGTCATAGTTTCGCGAGAGGTTTCGCATCAGGTTTCGCGCCAGCGGGATCACTTACGCGAGCCCGAACCGGTGGCCGAGCCCGAGCCGGTGTTCGTGCCTGAAGCGAGCTTCGAGCCAGATCCCGCGCCGGTGTCTTTTCAGGAATCGGGGCCGGTTAGTGCGCTGCATGCAGCCGAGGTGATTTCGCTCGATGCGATGCGGTCGGCCGCTCCCGGCTACCAGGTGGAGGATCTCGACATTCCAGCCTTCCTGCGGAAACGCAGCGAAGTGATGTAGGGGAAGGATAAACGCCGCCAGAAAATCGGAAAAACGTACGCCGTTCGCTTGCGATGACGATATTTTGGCAGTTGCTGATCGCGGTCTTCCTGAACTCTTGGCCCGGCGTCGGCGCGAATGTGCAAACTGATGCAGTAACCTAGTACCTTTAAAGGTAACAAGACGATCCGATTACCAAGGGGCGTGTCCCTCTCACGAAATCACATTAAGTGCAATTTATTCAAGTAGTTATCGTGCAGATTCCGCTATGGACACCTTTGTACTTTTGCATTGCGCCGATCGACATAAATCGCCTACTATCGGACAGTTGCAGGAGAGGCGCCTTCGGTTTCGTGATTTGGCGAGGCTTTTGCATCCAAGTTAACTGGGCCGACAGATGGACTAAGCAGCAGATTGGCCGAGTACGACCGGGGATGGTGAAGTGACGTTTAGGGCCTGGTTTCTTCGTCTCGCATTTTTCTTGGGATTGGCAATGCTGCTGGAAGCGAGTGGAATCGCAGCCAGCGTCAACCCGCCAGCGCTCACACCGCGCCGAAAAGCTCGCGGGGTTACGGAAAATCAGCACGCGAAGAAACGCATGCGGACGCTGGCGCGGAGCCGGGCTCCGCGCTCCCCATATGCCAGAACGCGTTCTGGCGCCACGCGCTTTTCGAGCACGCGTTCTTCCAGCACACTTTATTCCAGTACCTCTCGCCGTCATCGTTATTACGAGCGTTTCCACACCAGTTCGTTCGCATCCGATATTACCGAAGGTGACGTGACCGGCGGCGAAGATCCCGTGGTTCGTCAGGCCGCGATCGATGCCCTGGGCAACATGAACGGCACGGTGGTCGCGATCGAGCCGACCAGCGGACGCGTGCTCGCGATGGTGAATCAAAGGCTCGCGCTTTCAAGCGGCGCGCAGCCTTGCTCGACCATCAAACTTTCCGTGGCTCTGGCGGCACTGAGCGAAGGCGTGATCGACGAGCAAACGGAAGTTTCGCTCGGGAGCCGCAGCCGCATGAATCTAACGGAGGCGCTGGCGCACTCGAACAACGCCTACTTCGAAGCGGTCGGGCGCAAACTGGGCTTCGAAAAGGTGCAATACTACGCGCACCAGTTCGGGCTCGGCGAACTCGCCGGCTATCACATTCCGGGTGAGCAGTTGGGGACGTATCCAGAAACAGAAATTCCCGCCAAACTTGGTGGCGTCAGCAAGATGTGCTCATTTGGCGAGGGCATCTCGATGACTCCGCTGCAACTGGGCGCGCTGGTGACGGCGATTTCAAACGGCGGCACGCTCTACTACCTGCAACATCCGAGCAGCCCGGAGGCCGTCGCCAACTTCCAGCCACGCGTCAAGCGCCATCTCGACATCGAACCGGTGATTCCCGAACTCTCCGACGGCATGGCCGGAGCCGTCGCCTACGGCACGGCGCGCAGCGTGCGTTTGAATTTTAACGAAGAATCGATCTTAGGCAAGACGGGCACGTGTTCGCACGCCGGCACGCGCTTCGGATGGTTCGCCTCATACGCCAACACCGACATCGGACGCATTGTGACCGTCGTCTTCCTGCAGGGCGGACGTCCGACCTTCGGGCCCAAAGCGGCGGAGATCGCAGGCCGCATGTACCGCAATCTTTACGACCACAACTTCTTTGTGGCGGGTGCGGCGGAAATCAGCCCAGCTGAACCGGTGCAGAAGGCGAGTAGCGTAAGCACGCGGCAGCAGTAATCACATCCCACCGAGACTCCGAAATTGGAGCGCAAGAAAACTCTCCGCAAACGCGTGCAGAAGGTCCTCTACAAGAAGTCTTCATTTCGTTACCGCATCCGCAAGTTTGGCAAGCTGTAGGCCGGATTTCTGCAGAGACTCCGAGAGCTCTGGATCCAACGAACATGTGGCGAAAAGGAGTTCGCGCGACGAGGGTGTCGCGACCGCGCCTGAGCGATCAGATGCGAGCTTTCTGGCTGTGGCCACTATTGTCTGCAGTGACGGAGAAGGTCTGCCAAGCCCAGTGAAGCCGTCAGGACTATCCCTCATCGCGAGTTCTAGCCGAACAAGGTAGAGCATTCGATTAATGTATGTTCCTGAGCGCCCATTGGCTAGCACTTCATCGTTGACTAGTCTTTCGAAGCCTTCCCAGGCATCCCAGAAGGCCGAAACATGTTCAAGATCGGCAATGTAGATTGCCTTGATCAAATCTCGCGGTTCAATCAATTCGGAACCACGTTCCATCGCTGCGTATCCGCTGACTAGGAGCAGCAACGGAAACACTCCCCACGCGTCTATTGGTTCAAGCATCACCCCTCCTCACTCCTACGTAACATACGAGAGAATTTTGGCGTCGTGAAAACCCAACCCGAAGTTTTGGCTATGGTGAGAACATGGGGACAGATCGGGGACGGGGCAAGTCTCATCTCTCCGGGCGTCAGATGGACTGTCTTACTGCTTCACCTCATCCTTGGCGACCACGCCGTCCCTGATGGAGACGATGCGGTGGGCGTACTCGGCGATGTCGTGCTCGTGGGTCACCAGTACGATCGTATTGCCTTCGGCGTGCAGGCGATCGAACAACGCCATGATCTCGTTGCCGGTTTGCGAGTCGAGGTTGCCGGTCGGTTCGTCGGCGAGGATGATGGCCGGCTTATTGACCAGAGCGCGGGCGATGGCCACGCGCTGGCGCTGTCCGCCGGAGAGTTCGTTGGGCTTATGGTTCATGCGGTCTTCCATGCCGACCGAAGTCAGCGCGGCCTGGGCGCGCTGGGCACGCTCTTCAGAAGGAACTCCGGCATAGATCAGCGGCAGTTCCACGTTGTGCAGCGACGTGGCACGGGCGAGCAGATTGAAAGTCTGGAAGACGAAGCCAATTTCCTTATTGCGGATGCGGGCCAGTTCGTCGTCGTCGAGTTCGCTGACCAGTTGTCCGTTGAGCCAGTATTGGCCTTTGGAAGGCGAGTCGAGACAGCCGATCAGGTTCATCAGGGTGGACTTGCCGGAGCCGGACGGGCCCATGATGGCGACGTATTCGTTGCGCTGGATGCGCAGGTTGATGCCGCGAAGCGCATGCACCTGTTCCGAGCCCATATCGTAGGTCTTCCACAGATCCTCGGTTGTGATCATGTAGGAGTTGGACGCAGCCCGATTCGCCGGCTTATCGATTGGGAATACCTCGGCAGTCGCCATCTTGTTGTCCTTCTCCGGATCGGGCTCGGGCACGCACGCTCCTATAGCCGTTATCTCTTCGACGTTCCAACCTCGCAGAGGTTAGGCGTCAGCTGTCAGGTCTCAGGCCTTAGGTCTCAGGTCTTTGAACTTCGGGTTTTCCTGAGACCTGGGACCTAAGACCTGACACCTTTTTCCTAACTGCTTTCGTCTTCCTTTTTCGGGGCCGAGTTATCTATTTTGACGCTCGTCCCCGGCTTCAGAGTACGCAAAACCTTATAGCTGCCGGTAATCACTTCGTCACCCTCCTGCAAGCCTTTGGTGACTTCGATATCCGTGGTGCCACTGATGCCGGTATCCGCCGGAACGAATTCGGCTTTCTTGTTGCGGATCACGAAAACGCCCTGCACTTCTTCCTTTAGCTTGGACGCGTCCGACGGAGCGCTGGCGGCGGCCTGCACATTGCTGTTGCGTTTGCCTGCGTCTTTGTCTTTGGGCGAGAGATCTGCCTGGGTGCGGACGGTGAGCGCCTGAATCGGAATGCTGAGCACGTTGCTCCGGGTCGCGGTCGTGATTTTGGCGGTCGCGGAGAGGCCGGGTCGGAGGTCCGCTGGCGGATCGGTGAGCGTCACGACGACTTTGAAGTCCTTCGCTTCTTCGCTGGTCGAGGTGGACTGAGAGGTAGCGACGCCGGTGGAGCGCACAATCGCGTTGTCGCCGATTTCGCTGACCACGCCGTGGAAAACCTTGTGGGAGATGGCATCGATGGTCACTTCGGCAGGCTGGCCGAGGCGCACATTGACGATGTCGGTCTCGTCCACCTTGACCTCGGACGTGATCACGGACATGTCGGCGATCGTCATCAGCGTACTGCCGGGTGAATTCTGGATTCCGGGAACCACGGTCTCGCCTTCGCGCACGGGAAGGTTGGTGATTACTCCGTCAAAGGGCGCTTCGTAAGTGGTTTTTTGCAGCACGTCGGAAACCCGCGTCAGGTTTGCCTGATTCTGGGTGATGTGCTTGTCCATCGAATCTTTCTGTGCTTTAGCCTGGGCGACGCGAGCCTCGGCTTGGGCAAGTCCGGCATCGGCTGACTCCCACGCAGCTTTCTTGACGTCGTAGTCCTGCTTGGCGATGAGGGCCGCGTTGTACAGACCCTGGGCGCGGTCCCAATCGAGCTTGGCGTGGACGGCGTCGGACTTGGCGCGGTCCAAGTCCGCGCGCGAGGTCTTGAGGGCGGCATCGGCCGCAACCGCGTCGGTTTCCGCCGCCTGCACGGACGCGCGATTGAAATTGACGTCGGCCAACGGCTGCACGTTCTCAAGCTGCGCCAGCAACTGTCCCTTCTGTACGCGGTCGCCTTCCTTGACGTGCAGCTTGACGATCCTGCCCATGGCATTGGCTCCGATGTTCGCGTAGGTCTTGGGCTTGATTTCACCCGAAGCGCTGACCACCGCGGCCAAGTTCTGCTTTTGCACTTTCCCGGTCTGCACAGTGACCAGGTTTTTCTGGCTCTGGTAAACCGTGACGGCGACGATGATGCCGAGCACCAGTGCCGCGCCCACCCCGATCAATACTTTTTTCCAGGTTTTCATGACTAAGTGTTTACGACCGTGTGTTTACGACCGACCTGCCGAGTCCGGCCGCCACGTCAGCAGACGGCTCCAAATTCCGGGCTCGCCTCGCTTCCGGCCTAACCCTCCAACTTAACCCCGGGTTCTGGTTTTAGAACGGCGAGAGCGCACCGCACTTGCCCATGAACAGTTACGTTCCGACGAGCAGAAAAGTTCCGGCGTTCCCGCGAAACAAATCTCTCCCTGCGTCGCTCCGGTTGGCTAACAGAGGGGAGACCCCGCGGCAGGTTTTATTATACCGTGCCGAGTGTATGGTCATCTGCCTGCGCAGCGTTCCCCTGTTCGGCCCGCAAGACGCGGATTCTTAAGGGATTTAGAAGAGGGGCTTTAGGCAGGAAATCTTTTCTTTACAGGCCACTTCTTCTTGCCTTGTTGTATCCAATGAACATAGAATTATAGGACCGAAGGTTCTTGCGAGGTAGGCCGTTCCATGTTTTCCGTTGGCTTTCGAAATCGTTGCTCGGTTAGTGTGCTGGCTGGCGTGATGGCACTGGGTTTTGCTGCCTTTTCCCACGCCCAGAACAAGGACGCGAAGAGCTCCGATGACAAAGCGGCGGCTGCCCAGGAAAACCAGACAGATCCGCTAACGCGCCCGATCCCGGAAAAACAGAGACAGAAGAACGCTAAGGCGCTCAAGATTGAGCTGAGCAAGACTTACAGGAAGTGGCTGGACGAGGACGTGCGGTGGATTATCACCGACCAAGAAAGATCCGCCTTCATGCAGCTCTCGAACGACGAGGAGCGCGACCAGTTCATTGAGGCCTTCTGGCAACGCCGCGATCCCACGCCGGACACCGAAGAGAACGAATTTAAAGAAGAGCACTACCGGCGCATCGCGTATGCCAACGAGCACTTCGCGGCCGGTATCCCCGGTTGGAAGACCGACCGCGGCCATATGTATATCGTGTTTGGGCCGGCGGATGAGATCGACGCTCACCCCTCCGGCGGCACTTACGATCGCCCCATGGAAGAAGGCGGCGGCCAGACCTCGACCTACCCGTTTGAAACATGGCGCTATCGCTACCTGGAGGGAATTGGCCAGGAAGTGATCATCGAGTTCGTCGATACCTGCATGTGCGGCGACTATCACATGACGATCGACCGCTCGGAAAAAGACGCCTTGAAGATGACCCCGAATGCCGGCCTAACAATGTACGAATCAATGGGCATGGCGAACAAGACGAGCCGGTTCTCCGGCGGCAACGGTCTAGAGCAACTGGGTGCCGGGCCGATGGGTGCTAATTTGCAGGCCAAGGAATTCGACCGCCTGGAGCAGTTTGCCAAACTGACGGCGGCGCCGCAGGTGAAGTTCAAGGATCTGGAAGAAATAGTCAGCCACAAGATCAGCGTCAACCTGATGCCCTTTGATGTGCGAGCCGACTTCGTGAAGGTGACCAGCGACACGGTGCTGGTTCCGGTCACGATTCAGATCAAGAACCGCGACGTGACCTTCCAGAACAAGGAAGGCGTGGAGCGCGGCACGGTCAATATTTTTGGGCGCGTGACCACGCTCACAGGCAAGATCGTGCAAACCTTTGAAGACACAGTGCAGGTCGATGTGCCGGTGGAACTGCTGCCGAAGACTGCCGAAAATTCTTCGGTGTACTGGAAAGCGCTGCCGCTGCGCGTCAGCCAAAATCGCTACCGTCTGGACATCGTCGTCAAGGACGTGAACGGAGACCGCACCGGGAGTTGGAGCCGTGCGATCCAGATCCCGGACTTCAGCGAGGACAAGTTGAGCAGCTCAACCCTCATCATTGCCGACCAGATGGAACCGGTGGCGACCAAGAACGTAGGCACGGGCAGTTTCGTGATCGGGACCACAAAGGTGAGGCCGCGCGTGGCGCCTTCCGACGGCAAGCCCATCCTGTTCAAGCGCAATCAGAAGCTGAATTTCTGGATGCAGGTATACAATCTCAGCGTGGACGAGAAGACGCACAAGCCTTCGGCCACGTTCGAATACAATGTAACGAACGCCAGCAACAAGGCAGTCATCCATACCGTCGAGTCGACGGACACGATGGGCAATGTGGGCGACCAGGTCACGCTGCAGAAGACGCTTTCCGCCGCCAACCTGCCGCCGGGCTTGTACAAGATCGAGATCAAAGTGAACGACAACCTTTCCAAGCAGATGGTGGATCCAACGGCGATCTTTGCCGTCGAGTAAGCTGCTGCCTGGTTCCCCAGAGGTGGTAGGCGAGATGTTCCGAAAGCCCGGGTTCCTCCTAGTCGTCGCCGTCACCGTCATGACCGTGGCTCTTCCGGCATGGTGCGGAACTGCCCAGGGCGCGATTTTGGGTGCGATCTCCGGGTACGTTCGCGATGCGAGCGGCGCGCCGCAAATGGGCGCGGCGGTGGAGGTACTCGGCTCGGCCGCCCAGGCGCTGAAGGTCTTCACCGACGATCGTGGCTTCTACTCGGTCGCAAGTCTGCTGCCCGGAACCTACAGCATCAAGGTGAGCGCGCCTTCGTTCCTCCCGGCGCTGCGCGAGAAAATCGGCGTGCGTGCCGGCGCGAAGCGGATGGTGAATGTCACGCTGACCACGCTGTTCGAGGCCATCCAGTTGGTTCCATTGCGCAGTCCGGTGGATGACGACGACTGGAAGTGGACGCTGCGCTCGGTTGCTAACCGGCCCATCCTGCGCGTGCTTGAAGATGGCACGACGGTGGTCGCGCAGAGCGGCGAGTCAGCCGCCGACCACGACTTGAAAGGTACGGTGACCTTCCTGGCCGGATCGCCCGGGCAGGGTTTCGGCAGTCCCTCGGATATGACCGCTGGCTTTGCCGTGGAGCGGTCGCTGCTATCGAGCGGCACTCTGCGGCTCAACGGCAACCTCGGTTATGAACCCGACGGCCAGGGCATCCCGGCGGGGGTGCTCCGAACCACCTACACCAACCGCTTCAACGGTGTTTTCGAACCTTCGGTGGCGATTACGGCCCTCAGGCTGAATTCGCCCGACCTGAACACGATGCCCGGCGCCACGCTGCAAGCGCTGTCGGTGACCAGTTCCGATCGGGTCGTCCTCGGCGACATGCTGGAGATGAAGTTCGGCAGCGAGTTGCAAACCGTCCAATTTATGGGGCGGGTAAACGCCTTCAAGCCCTTCGGATCGGTCGATCTGCACATCACGCCGAACACCGTGGTGGAATATCAATACGCGAGCGCAGTCCCGAATATGGGAGTGGAGGATCGTTTCGGCGAGGAAGGTTTCGATTCGGCTTCGTCGGACCTGAGCGAAACTGCGCCGCGTATGAGCATTACCGGGTTTTCTCCGGCGGTAGAGCGGGCCCATCACCAGGAAGTGTCGATCTCCCAGCGCATCGGCAAGAACAACATGCAGGTCGCCTTCTACGCCGACAGCCTCGTCGACCCGGTGCTTACCGGAGCTGGCGAAATGACGGCCGAATCCGGTGAAGTGTTGCCCGATGTGTACTCCGGCACGTTCAGCTATCAGGGGAACGATTACGCGACGCGCGGGATGCGAGTGGTGCTCCAGCGGAAACTGTTATCGGATCTGACCGCAACCTTAGATTATGCCTACGGAGGCGTGCTTGACCTATCGCGCCCCGACGTCCAACTGCAAGACGCGCGGCAGTGGATTCGCGCGGAGCAACGACAGGCTGTGGCGGCGAAGTTCAGCGGAACTGTGCCTAAGGCGAAGACGCGCTGGATGGCCTCCTATCGGTACACGGGCGGCCGCACGTTGACGCCGGTCGACCTGTTCGATACTTCGGCGGGGCAGTCCGATCCTTATTTGAACCTCTGCATCCGGCAACCGATTCCGGTCGGCCTCCTCGCGCGACACATGGAGATTCTCATGGACGTGAGAAATCTTCTCGCGCAGGGTTACGTGCCCGTGATGGGAAGCGACGGTCGCACTCTTTATCTCGTGCAATCGGCGCGCTCGATGCGCGGCGGCGTGGCCTTCAGCTTCTAGAATCTGTAGATTTGCACTCTCCGATTCCATAGATTTCCTGCGCCGACTTCCGGCGATTGCTTCGAGCGCTCGCCGCCCATGCCTTCCGCCGACTCACAACCGTTTCCGGGCGACGCAGGTTCCGATGCTGGTCCGCTTCCCGAACTTCCTCTTGTGAGATTTGACACTGATCTTTCGCGCGCACTCGTTTATAATTCCGCGTTCTCAAGTGGAGCTGTATTTGCTGCTCGCGGAGCGTGGGTCCGTTCCAGTGCCCGCGACTAAGGAGGATCGGGATGAAACTGCATTTATTGTTGGTGTTCGTTCTGCTTTCGACGGCCATGCTTGTGGGCCAAACGTTTCGTGGGACAATCCTTGGCTCCGTGACGGATCCCTCCGGAGCATTCGTGGCCGGAGCGACCGTCAAGGTGCGGAATGAGGCAACTGGGCTGGAGCGCACGACCGTAACCAGCGGCGACGGCAGCTATACCGTCTCTGAGTTGCCCATCGGCACATACTCTGTCTCCGTAACCGTGACTGGCTTCCAAACCGCCGTCACCAACAAAGTCGAAGTGGACGTGGCTACCGAGCGTCGTGTGGACACGCAGTTGAAAACCGGCCAGGTCACGCAGACGATTGAAGTCTCCGGCGGAGACCTTCCCCAGATCGAAACCCAATCCAATGACCTGGGCGGTGTGTTGACCAGCAAGGGAGTTGAAGACCTGCCCATCAACGGCCGCGATTACACCAAGTTGATCTTCTTGAATCCCGGTGTCGCAGGTTCGCCCGATCAGATCACCGACTCGCCCGGATCGTTTGGCGAATTCTCCATGAACGGGGCCCGCGGACGCTCCAACAATTACCTGCTCGATGGCACCGACATGAACGACGGCTATCGCAACGACCCTGCCATCAACCAGGGCGGCGTGTTCGCCACGCCGTCGGCAATCCTTCCCATTGATGCCGTGTCCGATATGCGCGTGCTCTCCAACTTCGAACCGGAGTACGGCCGCAACGCCGGCGCTGTGGTCAACATCGTCACCAAGAGCGGCACTAACGCGGTGCACGGCGATTTCTTTGAGTACTTCCGGAACAATGCGCTCGATGCGCGCAACTATTTTGACGGGTCGCAATTTCCCAAGGCGCCATTCCACAACAATCAGTTTGGCGGCTCGATCGGCGGGCCAATCGTCAAAGACAAGACTTTCTTCTTCCTCGACTACGAAGGCCAGCGCGAAAACGTGGGAGTCGTGTCGGTGGACTGCGTCCCGACGCTCTCTCAGATCTCGGCTGCCCAAACGGCGATCGTCGCAGGGGGCGGCAAGATCAGCTCTATCGGGCAGGCTCTTGTCAATGTCTATCCGCACAACCCGCAGAACTATATTCCCGGAATCACCTCCAACAACGCTGGCTGCTTCGATGCTAATAACAACTTTGCTCCGGATTATATCGCGAGCGCTCCTTCGTTCAATAACCTCAGCAGCGTCATCGCGAAAATCGATCACAGCTTCAACGGCAAGAATAACGTGAGCGGCCGCTACTTCTTCGGCGACAGTACCCAGCAGTTCCCTCTGGCCCTCAACGCCACCGGCGGTCAACTGCCAGGATTTGATACCGTTACGCCGACGCGCGTACAGCTCGTCTCCCTCTCCCTGGTCAGCGTGCTCTCGACGACGAAGGTGAACGAAGTGCGCTTCGGCTGGAACCGCTTCGCCGAAGGCTTTTTCCCGCAGGATAGGAACTTCAACCCGGGTAGCATCGGATTCTGCGACGTTCCTGTGACGTTCGGGACCTGCAACTCCTCCGGTCTGCCGGACATTATTTTGTCTCCCAATGCAACGGGCGCCGCAGGCTTCTTTTCTCAGCTCGGCGCAACTTCCGGAGATCCCCGGCAGCGCGTGGACACGAACACGCAGGCCATCGACAGCCTCTCCTGGAAGATCAACAAACACAACCTCAAGTTCGGTGGCGAGTTCCACCGTACCAGTGTGGAGCAGATTTTCGACAAGTATTCGCGCGGCCGAATCAGATTCAGCACGGTCGATGACATGTTGCAAATGATTCCGCAGACGTCGGAATTCGGGGCCTTCGACTACACCGGCTACACCCGGCGCCACACTTATCAGAACGGTTTCGGGTTCTATTTTCAGGACGCCTACCACGTGACCCCGCACCTTGTTCTAAACTATGGGCTGCGCTGGGATTACTATGGCGTGGTCGCGGAGCGGGGTCACCTGTTCTCCGACTTTGTTCCGACCTCATCTTCGGCGGGGAGCCTGATTCAGGTAGGGTCAGGCGGACTCTCCGGCCTCTACAATCCCGACAAGAAAGACTTCTCGCCCCGCGCTAGCATCGTGTGGGACATGACTGGCAAGGGAACCACGGTGATCCGCGCCGGGTATGGCCTGTTCTTCGACGCCTTCTCACAAGACATGATGCTGGGCCACCTACCCTACCCGACCTTCTATGCTCCCGGGCCGGCGTACAACAACATCGGACCGGACCCGGTCCAGATGGCGCTTATCAATCCCAATGCGATTGACGCCAACGGAGTCTACATTCCCAACACGCCGTTCTTTGGCACGCCGAGTTGCAGCTCCGGTTACGAATGCGACATCTTCTCGTTTGACCGCAATATCAAAACCCCCTACATGGAGAACTACAACATCAATATTCAGCGCCAGATCTCCAACAAGATCACGCTGCAGGTGGGTTATGTTGGGTCCCAAGGGCACCGCTTGTTCCGCTTCTTCGATATAAATCAGCCGAGCCAGCAGGCAATCTGGAGCGCCGACTGCGCTGGCCTCGGCCTGACGCCGGCCCCGCCATACACCCAGCCTTGTCCGGGCGGAACCATTCAGGATTTCGCCGTGCCGCGAAACTACGGTAACCCCGCTGGCGCGGTTTACATCTTCCAGGAGAACTCCACCGGACAGTCCAACTATCACTCCCTCCAAACCAGCCTCCGCGTGACGAACTATCACGGTTTCACGTCAAACGTGAACTACGTTTGGTCGAAGTCCCTGGACAATTCGAGCGACGGCGAGGACTTCGTGGTGAACGCCGCCCAGCCCCAGAACAGCACCAGGCCGCAGTTGGAAAAGGGGCCCTCGAACTTCAACATCCCCAATCGCTTTGTCTGGATCGCCAGCTATGCCTTTCCGAAAAGGGGCGGCAGCATGGCGAGATTGAAGAACGGATGGGGAGCCGATAGCTCTCTGACCCTGCAGAGCGGGCAGCCGTTCACTCTCAATTACAACTACGAGGACGATTACAGCGGAGGTGGAGACGGCTTCGACCGTCCGGATGTCGTCGGACCCATCGTCTACGACAAGAAAAATCCCGCTAACTTCCTTCAGTTGAGTTCGTTCGCTATGCCGTGCGACACGTCGGGGGTCAGCCTCGCTACGTACTCCGGTTTCGCGAGCGACTGCACGCCCGGTACCCGTCACTATGGAAACTTGGGACGCAATGCCCTCGTCGGCCCCACGTTTAAACAGTGGGATCTCGCCATCTACAAAGATACGGTCCTTGCTGAGCACCTCAAAATGCAACTACGCGCCGACTTCTTTAACATTCTCAATCATCCCAACTTCTCGAACCCAGTGCTGCCAGCGTTTATCGCCGACCCGGCGGCCAATGCCATTGCGCCTCCAGGCTGTGCATGCGGGTTTGTGCCGAACGCAAATGGTACTCGCGAAGTCGGCAACGGCGCCTATCAAATCGTCGCCACCGGCGACGTAGGTATCGGCAACCCGTTCCTCGGCGGCGGAGGTCCGCGCGGCATTCAGCTGGCCGTCAAGTTCAGTTTCTAGCGAGTACAATTTCTTTCCCGGCTCCTCCCGCGAAGGTGCGGGAGGAGTTTTTCTTTGCGAATAGTTCCGTTTCCCACGTCTCCCCCCAAACTGGGGTACACTTTCACAACGTATGGCTGAGAAAAGCAAAACTACTGAGAGGCGTGCGCTCCAGCGGGTGCCAGTTCGTGTCCCGGTCAAGGTGCGTCACGAGGGTTCTGAGCACGCGGGCTTGACTCGCGATCTGAGTTCCTCGGGGATCTTTCTCTATTCCGAGTCGGAGGTGAAACCAGGCTCGAAGCTCGAACTGGTCATCATGCTGCCTCCCGGCCTGGGATTGGGGCCCGGAGGATGGACACTCTGCCAGGCCTCGGTGGTGCGGGTGCAGGAATCGGGCAAGGGCGTGGGCGTTGCCGCGACCCTCGACCGCATCGAGATGTTGCCAGAGATCAGCTGAAAGGCAGGGGGATGGTGCTTAACGGCAGGCCGCCATCCGGCAGTTTTTTCTCAATTTGATCCAGCAGTGAAAATAAGTTCACCCCCCACGAAAGTTTACTTCACATTGCCCCATCCATGGTGCAATAATGGCCCGCTTCAAAAGCAAAAGGCGGAGTGGGGCGCCTTTTCCAGGTAGGTAGGTCATGTGGATTGAAAAATTGAGCGATGGCGTCGTTGAACTGGACACGGCGATCGGGCCTCGATACGTACAGCCGAATCTCGTGCAACGCGCGTATCTGATTTGGACGTTTCGAAATTTTTTCTCGCTGCCACAGCAAGTGCTGCGTCCGTGGGAACGCCGATTGATTGATCGTCTGTGGAGCGAGAACAACTTCGTGTCCATGCCCGCAGTGGGTGCACACGATATACCGGTCATCGGAAGAATCGAGTGGCGCGTCCCGGCTCCGGCAGAGGTTGTGCCCATTCGGAAACCCGTGTCCGGTTCGAAACCGGCCGCAGCGGAGCAAAGCCGGGAAGCCGCCTCAGCGTAGTCGCGAAGCGGCGCGCCGCTGCGGGATTAGGTTGGGTTCAAGCTCGTCCAATTCCATTGGGGTGAGACGTCTTCGTGCGGAAGTATTTCGTCTTCCTGCGGCGGACTGGGCGTGTGCCCGACCGGCATCTCGTAGCAAGGTGGCCCGCATAATCAGCGGAAGGCCGCGCCCCACGCGCCGAAAATGACAAACCCCGCCCCGCGAACTCCCAGCGCTCAGCAGCAAGAAAGGCAGACCATCGTGATTCAAAAACAGAACGGAATTTCTACTCCAAGCTTGCGGACACAACAGAATCCCCCAGGCAAGAAGTGAGCGACAGAACTTCCCGACTGCAGAATCTATTTAGTCTGGATGCGGGAATTACATGGAACTAGCGACAATGCGGTGCGCAGGCAACCAGGATGTTGCCGCGGACTCAGGCCTTATTCTCAGGCTTGATTTCGGGCTTGACTTCAGCCTTGGTATCGTGATCCTTCATACCATCTTTCAGTGCGCGAATGCCTTCGCCCAGACCCTTGCCCAACTCCGGCAATTTCTTGGGACCAAACACCAGCAAAGCGATAAAGAAGATCACCAGCAGGTGCATGGGTTGAAACAAGCCTTCAAACATAAAGCCTCCGAACCGGAGATGCTGACCGAAAGCACCGGACAGCACAACCACATGTAGTGTACCCTAACTGATCGCCGGCAGTCTCCGCGATTCCCGCCACGACCGCTACCCTCCCTGGCTCGCTGGGCCATGTCCCTAAAAATTACTTCGGTGACCTATCGGCGACAGCGCAGCCGGACTATTTTGGCCACAGGGCGATTTTCGCGCGTCAAAACCGCCAATAGCGCCGGAGGGCTTCGTGAAACGCTGTGTCCTGAGATGGCTTTTGCTTCTGCTGGCGGCAGGCTCGTTGCAGGCTGAACAAGCTCCGCCCACGCCCGCCTCCGACGCCATTTTCCTGTGGCTGGCGGGGGGCATTTCGAGCGCGCGGATCCAGCGCCTGATGCAGACGCAGAACGGCCAAACGCGGGACGATGCCCGGAACCTTTCATGCCACGTCACGCCGCCATGCATCCGCGCCCTGCAAAAGGCAGGGGCTGACTCGGGCTTGATTCAGAGCCTCGTGCGTCAGAGTCCGGATCCGAAGTCCGGATCGGGGTCCGGGCCGAAAGCCGGCCGCCACGACGCCCCCTGCGGCTGCGCTAGTCCCGCGGCACAGGTTGGCGCTCTGGTTCACGACAAGAACTTCGATGCCGCCGAAAACAAAATCCGCGCCTTGCTTCGCGACGATGCGGACACTTCTTCGCCGAATAATGCTGCGCTGCATTTTGTCCTCGGAACCGTCTTGCGCCGGCAAGACCGGTTCGACGACGCGCTCGACGAGATTACGGAATCTTCGCGCCTGATGCCCGGTTTCCCCGAAACGCACAGCCAGTTTGCTTACCTGTTTTACCGGACCGACGATGCCGAGGACGCCCTCGCCGAAGCGCGCACCGCCCTCAGCATGGATCCCGCCAACGCGGAGGGCTACCGTTACCTCGGACTCGCGCTCTACGCCGAGGGCCATTATGATGCCGCCCTGCACGCCTTCGAAGAATCTCTGGCGCGCGAACCCGCCGGCTCACTGGCGAACGCGGACGTTTACTTCGATATGGGAATCACGCACCGCGATCAGGGAGACTTGCGCCGCGCCGCCATCGCCTATCGCCACGCGCTCAGCCTGCGTCCCGACTTCTGGAGGCGCACAGCAATCTTGGCGTCGTCCTGCACGATCAGGGCAAGCTGGATGAGGCAATAGCGGAATATCGCTTCGCCAAGCGCCTCAAACCCGAAGAAGCCAGCGTCCGCAACAACCTGGGCAATACTCTTTGCGACAAGGAAGACTTCGATAGCGCCATCACGGAATTCAAGGATCTCTATGGTCAGAGTCCGGAGTGGGAGGGTGGTCACAACTGCCTGGCCCGCGCCTACATGTCCAAGCGTGACTACCCCTCTGCCATTCGCGAGTTACAGGCTGCCATCGCCGCCAATCCCGCCGGAGCGGCCGAACACCGCGTTCTGGGGCAGGCCCTCCTGCTTTCGGGAAAAGACCAGGAAGCCGTGGAGGTGCTGCGCAAAGCAGTTTTGCTCAATCCGGAATCCGGCCTGGCCCACCACTATCTCGGCACCGCCCTGGTGAATACCCAACAACTAGCTGGGGCTGAAAAGGAGTTTCGCGAGGCCCTCCGCCTGGAGCCCAGCGCCCAGAATCACTATTCCCTCGCCGCCTGCCTGATGGCTCTTAACCAATACGAAGAGGCTCTCAGAGAACTCGAAATCGCCTCTCGCCTGGATCCCAGCCAGAACCTTTACCGGGCCCGTATGCAGGAGGTCGTCCGGCTGATCACGACCTCGAAGTAACTCTCCCCCAAGATGCACCATGGGAGGTTACCTTCGGCATGTACCTACGTGTTTCGCCCTCCAACCACCAACAAACCTAAAATATGATGAGAAAACGCGGTGCTTGTAGCGCCGCCGGGACGATTCATGGAAACCACCGCTGCCAAACCAGCCCGAGAGAAGTCCGTCAACCCTGCTGCACTATCCACTCCAGAGCGGCATAGGCCGCAGGGGCCCGCGCCGGCAGTCCCCAGGGAACCGGAGCACAAGCCCATCGGCTATGGCATGCCTTGTTCGCGTTGCCGAGCCTACTATCCCGCTGACATGCGCGTTTGTCCGATCTGCAAGTCGCCGGATCGGGTCTCGCCCACCGCACCGTTGGCGCATGCGTCTTCCGTGGCTTCCACCGCGTCGCAGGCCGCGTCGCACCTCACAACCGGCGCGCAAATCGTCGCCACGCAAATCACCGGCACGCAGATCACCGGCACGCAGATCGACGACGACCGCGAGCGCTTCCTCAAAGAGCTCAAGTCACAGGCCTTCGCTTCCCATACTCAGATCAACGCCACGGCCACGTTCCGTTGCGTTCTCGAACACCAGCACAGCGGGGCCACCGAACCGGCCGCCGTCTGCCATAGCTGCTACGGCGAGGCGCGGCAGCAGGCTGACCGCATGGAAGCGGCTCTCCACATGGATGCGGACGAAGCAGCAAGGATTGTCTATGAAGCGGTATGGGCTGACACGTCCGATCCCAATATGACTTACTTGAACGCCGCTACCGCACTGCTGTCGGAGTTGCGCAAACGCGCCGGCATCGGCCTGCTGCTCGGCGCGAATCAGCCCTTGGCGCACTAGCCGCAGCGCGCCGGGTCTACCTATTAACTCAAAAGGTAATAACCAAGTACGGGGTGCGGGTACGCCTCGGAACTGCCCCAATCACGCACTGGGCGGGGTGGGTGTCTGTGGTGGCCGTCACAGCTTGGGCGTGATGAAAAAGGTTAGCTCAGCGGGAATGGAAGCTCTTAAGAGTGTGCGGGCTAAACTGGGCCGTCCCTCCGGGACTTGGCTCATTTCTTTCGCCTTTCCCAGCGCTGAAGCGCTGGGCTAAGCTCGGTCGCCCCTCCGGGGCTGGAACTTCGATGCTTCGTTCCACCGGGTCGCTCGAAAACCAGTTCTCACGCACACACTTAAGCCCAACAACTAGCTGGGAAGAGAATAAGAAATGCCCTCTCATTTTCCGATACGGCAATGGTCAAAGAAAATGCTGATTTCATCCCGAATGGTGAGCATCGAGCGGATGCCTGGAGGCTGCGGAAAAAGTCAGATGTCGATGGACAGCCCCTAATGGACAGCCCCTAAAGGGGCGTCTGATTCGGGAGAACTTGCGGTATCGCTGAAGCGATACCCTGATACGAAACCTGAGTTTTTCCGCGCCTGCTCGGTGGCTGACCCTGCGGGGTGGTTTGCAACTTCCGGATTTCTTCCACATCTTATTTTCTGGAGACCCGACATGACTGAAAAACTCAGCGACAAGATCGCCAAGACCGAAGCCGAGTGGCGGCAGCAGCTCACTCCTGAGCAGTATCAGGTGGCCCGCGCCTGCGGCACCGAGCGCGCTTTCACCGGCCAGTACTGGAACCAGCACGACGACGGGACGTACCACTGCGTCTGCTGCGGCGCACTGCTTTTTGGCTCGGACACAAAATTTGATTCGGGAACCGGATGGCCGAGTTTCTATGCCGCCGCCGACCGCGAGAACATCAGCGAACACACCGACACCAGTTATGGCATGACGCGAACGGAGGCGCGCTGTGCCCGCTGCGATGCCCATTTGGGCCACGTGTTTCCGGATGGTCCCGGGCCAACCGGGCTGCGCTACTGCATGAACTCGGCGTCGCTTGACTTCAAACCGAAGAAGTGACAAAAGAAGAACGATGGAGTGCGGGCAGGTTTGCCGGGCACTCCATCGTTTTTTTGTGGGTAGTAACCTTCGTGAAATTATGCGTTGGCGGGAGTCGCGGCCATTGCTTTTGGCGATTCCTGCTTGTTCTGGGCCGACTCGTGCTTTTTCTGATCTTTCTTTTCGGGGTTGCGCACTTCGACGCCGCCCTTGAGGATCGCGCCTTCTTCGATGCTGATGCGATGCGTGATCACGTCGCCCGAGAGCTGGCCTTCGCTGCGGATGTCCAGCCGGTCCGCGCATTCGACGTTGCCCTGCACCTTGCCCATGATGACGACTTCCTGGGCGGTGATGTTCGCCGCGACGTTTCCGTTACGGCCGATGGTGATGCGATTGTCGGGGAAGCTAATGGAGCCTTCGACGCGTCCGTCAATGAAAAGCGATTCCGCACCCGACACTTCACCCTTGATGACGAGCGAGCGTCCGATAGTGGCCTGATCCATGGGTGAGGTGGCCGGCTTGACCGGAGTGTAACTGTTCGTGGGCGGGACGGCGTTTGGAGAGTACTTCGATTCCGGAGACTGCAACATGGATAGACCTCACTTGAGATCCGCGACCGCAGCGGGAGTTGGCCCTGCGGTCGCGGTCGATAGGGCTTCTAACGGCAAGATGAGGATGGCACGAAAGGACGTGTTACGACAGGTTACCGAAGGGGGTGTCCGTTGGCGCAGCGTGTATCGTGCGAACTCACGGGGGAATCATTTTCCGATTCGTCCCGCGCCCGTCCCTTGCAAAAAACGCAAGGAACGGGGCACCTCCACCCCCAGGTACCGTTCCATCCCTTACAATGAGAACTGATCCTCCCGCATGAAACGCATCGCCATCCTGGGTTCGACGGGTTCGATCGGCCGCAGCACTTTGAGTGTGGTCGAGAGCTATCCCGACCGCTTTCAGGTCGCCACGCTGGCGGCTGGCAACAATGCCGAATTCGCCTTTGAGCAAGCCGTACGCTGGAAGCCCCGCGTGCTCTCGCTGGCAAACGAGCGGGATGCCGAGGCGCTCCGCGGCAAACTCCGTAGCGCGGGCCTGTCCGAAATCGAAGTCGTCAATGGCGCCGCGGGCACGGTGCGGGTGGCGACCCATCCAGAGGTGGATTTCGTGGTCAGCGCGATTGTCGGCGTCTCCGGCCTGGAGGCGACCTACGAGGCGGTGCGCGCGGGCAAGTCCGTCGGCCTGGCCAACAAAGAATGCCTCGTGGTAGCGGGCGAACTGATCACCGCCGAGGCGCGGAAGCAGGGTAAGCCGCTGTTGCCGATCGACAGCGAACATAACGCCGTCCACCAGTGCCTGCGCGGCGGACGGATGGACGGGGATGCCAACGAAGTCGAGCGCATCTGGCTGACGGCTTCCGGCGGTCCGTTTCTGAAGACGCCCAAGTCGGAATTTGCCTCAATTACGGTCGAACAGGCGCTCAATCATCCCACCTGGAAAATGGGCAAAAGGATCACCATCGACTCTGCAACATTGATGAATAAAGGGTTCGAGGTGATCGAGGCCTGCCGGTTGTTCCATATACCGCCCGGCCGGGTGCAAGTCATTGTGCACCCGCAGTCTACGATCCATTCCATGGTCGAATTCGTGGATGGCAGCATACTTGCTCAATTCTCGGTGACCGACATGCGTCTGCCCATTTTGTATGCGCTGACGTATCCGGATCGGATCCCGTCGGATTTGCGCTTCTCGGTCATGGACATGAAGCATCTGGATTTCTGCCCTCCGGATATGGCTAAGTTCCCTTGTCTCGGTTTAGCCTACGAAAGTCTGGCATACGAAGGGGCCGGTACCGGAGGCGCAAAGACCATTGCCCTGAACGCCGCCGACGAGGTCGCGGTAGCGGCGTTTCTCGAGGAGCAGATCGGATTCGACGAGATTCCGCGGATCATCGAAGAAACAATGTCTGCAACGCCAACTGGCCATTTGGAATCTATAGAGAAAGTGCTTATGCTGGATACCGAGGCCCGCCTTTTGGCAAGAGAAATGGTGAAACATTACCGCCGAAAGGGATCGCCCATCCGGGCCATTTCGTAATAGGAAATTTGGGGTAATCTAGGGAGCTATGCCGCAGCTTTTGTCCGTCCTCCATACCATCTTCGACATGGGGATCGTGCTGGGATTCATGATCCTGATTCACGAGTTCGGCCATTACGCCGCGGCCAAGTATTTCGGAGTCCGGGTAGAGGTGTTTTCCATCGGCTTTGGCAAACGTCTGCTGGGCTTCACCAAGGGCGGGACCGACTATCGCATCAGCGCGGTTCCGCTGGGCGGGTACGTGAAGATGTCGGGCGAAAATCCCATGGACGACCGCACCGGCGATCCGGGGGAGTTTCTGTCGCATCCGCGCTGGCAGCGCTTCATCGTAGCCCTGGCCGGGCCGGCGATGAACATCATGCTGGCCGTCGCCCTGCTCACCGGCGTGTACATGGTGCATTACGAATACCCCGCCGTGCTCGATGAGCCGGCCGTTGTGGGATGGGTGAATCCCAACACTCCGGCCGATAAAGCGGGAATCCAGAAGGGTGACAGGATTGTCCGGGTCGAGGACATCGAGAATCCGAATTGGGAGCAGGTGGACGTTACGGATGCGCTCAGCCCGAATCAGCCTTTGAAATTTGGCATCGAGCGCGACGGCAAAGTCATGGATAAGGTCCTGGTGCCGGAGCCGCTGGGGCCCAATCAATACGGCGTGGTGGGTTGGGTGCCCAAGGAGTCCAGCGTTATTTTGACAGTCGTCGAACCTGGGATGCCTGCCGAAAAGGCCGGTCTCAAAGTCGGAGACCAGATCCTCACCGCGAATGGGGAGGACATTCCCGCGCTGGAAGCGCTCGTCCAGATGTTGAACCGCACCAAGGATCAGCCTCTGGAACTTGTGGTTCTCCGCAACCGCCAGAAACAGACCTTCACGGTGAAACCGACCCTCGCCGCCGGAGGGCCCTCGCAAGAAACCCGTTACCGGATCGGCGTCGCCAGCGTTCCCACTAAGGTTGTGAAGCTCGGTTTTGCGGAGGCGCTGAAACGCTCCCTGTCGGACAACAAGAAGAGCTCTTTCCTGATCCTGGAGTTGTTGCAAAAGATGGTGCAGCGCAAAGTATCCATGCGTCAGGTCGATGGTCCGATCGGAATCGGCAGCGCGGTTGGCCAAGCCGCCCGGGAAGAGGGCTGGATGCCGCTGCTGTTAATCACTGCCGCCATCAGCTTGAACCTGGGCATCATGAACCTGCTGCCAATTCCCATCCTGGATGGCGGCGTGATCCTGCTCCTTTTCATCGAGACACTCATGCAGAAAGAAATCAGCCTGCCCATCAAAGAACGCATCTACCAGGCGGCATTCGTCTTTCTGGTGCTTTTTGCCGTGATGGTGATCTATAACGACCTCGTCAAGACACTGCCAGGGCTCACGCGGATGCCGTAGGGCGGCCATCAGCCGTCAGCCGAACCCTTTTCAACGCAGAGGGCGCGGAGAAGACCGCAGAGACCACAGAGAAGTTCTTGGCAAACCCGAATTTCCTCGGCGATCTCGGCGCACTCGGCGTGCGCTGCGTTGAAGGGGTTTGGCTGGCCGATCTCGCGCTTTTCCCCTCCGTGGTTTAAAATAGACCTCAAACATGGCCGAAATTCATCGTAGAAAAACCCTTACCGCCGCTATCGGCGGCGTCCGCGTTGGCAGCAATGCACCGGTTATGGTGCAGTCCATGACCAACACCGACACCGCGGACATCCCCGGCACCATCAAGCAGGTAACCGCCCTGGCCCGAGCCGGCAGCGAAGTAGTCCGAGTCACCGTCAACAATGACGATGCCGCCAAGGCCATCCCCCACATAGTCGAGGGGCTCGAGAAGCAGGGCTTGCGAGTGCCGATCATCGGCGACTTCCATTACAACGGACACCTCCTCTTGACCAAGTACCCCGCCTGCGCCGAGGGACTGGCCAAATACCGAATCAATCCCGGCAACGCCAGCATAGGGCGCAAGAACGACGACAACTTCCGCACCATGATTGAGGTAGCCGCCAAACACCAGAAGCCCGTGCGCATCGGCGTGAACTGGGGATCGCTGGATCAAGCATTGCTGACGAAGATGATGGACGAGAACTCGCGCCTGCCGGAGCCGAAAGACGCCCGCGAAGTCACCATGGAAGCGATCGTAGTAAGCGCGCTCACTTCGGCGAAGCTGGCCGAGCACCATGGACTGCGCCCCGAGCAGATCATTCTGAGCGCGAAAGTCAGCGGGGTGCAGGATCTGATCGATGTGTATCGCATACTTGCCGCGCGCTGCCAGTACCCGCTGCATCTGGGACTAACCGAAGCCGGCATGGGCGCCAAGGGCATTGTGGCCTCAAGCGCGGCCATGGCCGTACTGCTGCAGGAAGGCATCGGCGATACCATCCGAGTTTCGCTCACCCCCGCCCCCGGAGGCGATCGCACCGAAGAAGTCCGGGTAGCGCAGCAGATTCTGCAGTCGCTAAGCATTCGCAGCTTCACCCCGCAAGTCACCGCCTGCCCCGGTTGCGGCCGCACCACCAGCACTTTCTTCCAGGAAATGGCCGAGCAGATTCAAACCTACCTGCGCGACCAGATGCCGGTCTGGAAACAGACGCACACCGGCGTGGAAGAAATGAAAGTAGCGGTGATGGGCTGCGTAGTGAACGGCCCCGGGGAATCGAAGCACGCCAGCCTCGGAATTTCTCTGCCCGGAACCGCCGAAGAACCGAAAGCCCCCGTCTACGTGGACGGCCGCCTTTTCACCACGCTGAAAGGCGACAGGATCGTAGCCGAGTTCATCAAGATTCTCGACGACTACGTCGGGTCCCACTACGCGGCCAGAGAAAAAGAAGGGGTCGGCGCGCGGGGCTGAGTCGGTTGAGACCTCGCCGCGAGTCAATTTACATAGGTCCTTCGCTTCGCTCAGGACGACAGTGTTGGCAATTTGTGGACGCCACACTAGCTAAAAGCCTAGCAGGCTGCGGAAAGTACTTTCCGCGTCGCAGTCTCACCTCAGCGGCTAAAGCCGGCCCTGAAAACAAGCCGGTTACCGCAGCGGTGAACCGCTGCGCCACCCAAAATCAAGTGCGAGATCGACTTTTTCCGCA
>Ga0074044_10000280_pt1 | contig 50939 bp, 36 predicted proteins | sample BogForMeECP23OM1_FD_94443 | JGI IMG/M metagenome (GOLD analysis project Ga0074044, IMG submission 94443) | Bog forest soil microbial communities from Calvert Island, British Columbia, Canada - Bog Forest MetaG ECP23OM1 | ecosystem: Environmental > Terrestrial > Soil > Wetlands ...
CCGCCCATGATCAACATCATGTCGGTGTTCTTGATGTCGATCCAGCCATTCGTCATGGCTCCGCGTCCGAATGTTGGTCCCAAACTTGAGACCGTGGGGCCGTGTCAAACACGGGCCTGGTTTTCTAAATAAACCAAGCCCAACCCCCTCATGGCCTTGACGGCCAAAAAATTGAATTCATTGGTATCTGTGCAGCCACCGATGAACGAGATGCCTTCGCACCGATTCACCGTTCCGCCATTCGCGTCTTTCTCAACGAAGGAGCTATCGCGCGTTTTCTTGGTCCATTGCGCAATTTCATCCAGAGCCTGATCCCAGGAAATGTCCTGCCACTCCGTCGTGCCCGGGCGCCGGACCTGCGGTTTGGTGAGCCGCCGCGGGTTCAGCATGTCCTGTTCCAGCGAAGAGCCCTTCGGGCACAGCGTCCCACGGTTGGTTGGATGATCAGGGTCGCCTTCGACGTGGATCACTTGCGGCGTGACGTTCTTTGCCCGATCGCCGATCGTATAGATGAGGACGCCGCAACCCACCGCACAATAGGGGCACGTCGAGCGCGTTTCAGCAGCCCGTGCAATCTTTAACTCTTTGAGTTGGGCGTAGGCGGGCTTGAGATCGAAGCCAAAGACGGTAGCGCCGACGGCACCGACCGTTACTGCCTTGAAGAAATCCCTGCGCGTTGTAGGCATCGAAGAATCTCCGTATCCGTCAAGGAATCGTGGGACTCTTAATGAGCCGATATTCTAGCGCATCTCGTTCGAATCCAGAAATAGTCGTGGCGTACCCGCCGAAGCATTGATAGTAGTAGCCCTGGACAGCGCAGAACTCTGTATTCGTTCCAGACACATGCCGTCTTGATTCAGAACATTTCTCGCATCCCGTCGACCGCGGAAGCGCTCCATGCTCCCCACATCAGTTGCTCTCGTTACGCTGGTAACTGCAGACCGCTGGTAGCGCTTTTTGCCCATGAATAGGCGCTCAGATACAAAGTGCATCGATTCGATCCTGTGAAGGACCGCGTCCGTAGCATCGGCACGCAGGGAATGGTCCTACATGTGCTTGGTCCCACCATCTCAGGTCGAACCACCACCCCTCACATGCCGTCGGTGAGTCCAGGTTGCGCGTGGCGCGACTCTGAGCAAAAAACGAGTGGGGAGATTAAGACCAATGCGTTCGAAGCGCTTCCTGTCGTCTCTGGCTGCGGTCGTCGTAGCCATCTGTTGTGAACTCTGTCTTCCTTTCGCTGGGGCGCAGATCGCGCCTGGCGTTTTTCCCGGGATCAAGCCCGTAACGATTCAACTTCCCTCGCAAGAGCAAGCCAAGTCGCGGGCCGTGCGCAAAGGTCCGGTTACTCCGGGGGAACTGGCGCTGAAGGCCGCTCAAAAGAAGCTGAGCAAGTCTCATCCCCGCGTGAGCCCACCATTATCTTCCGGGAATTCGATTTTCGTGGCTGCGCTCGACTACGACTCAGTCGGGCAGAACACGCGTTCCGTCGCGGCAGCAGACATCAACAACGATGGCAAGATCGATCTCGTAACAGCGGACTCATGCGACAGTAACTGCACAACTGGTTTGGTGAGCGTGCTCCTGGGCAACGGAGACGGCACTTTTCAAACCGCGGTCAGCTATAACGCCGGTGGAATTGGCACCAACGCGGTTGCGCTTGCCGATGTCAATGGCGATGGCAAGCTCGACTTAGTTGTAGCCAGCAACTGTGCCAGCAACAACAACTGCAACAATGGCGTCGTGAGCGTGCTTTTGGGCAACGGCGATGGCACGTTCCAATCCGCGGTCACCTATAACTCCAGCGGAGAGGACACCATATCCATTGCAATTGCTGACGTCAACGGCGATTCCAAGCCCGATCTGATTGTGGCGAACAACTGTGCCAACAACAATTGCAACAATGGATCGGTGAACGTTTTTCTCGGCAACGGCGATGGCACGTTTCAGCCTGCGGTTGCTTACAACTCGGGCGGCCAAAGCGCCAACTTCGTAGCAGTTGGCGATCTGAATGGCGACGGCAAACCCGATCTGGCCGTGGCGAACCAGTGCCTCTCCAACAGCAACTGCAACAATGGTGTGGTGAGTGTGCTGCTGGGTAACGGGGATGGTACGTTCAATTCGGCGGTCAACTACACTGCGACCGGGGCTTACAGCAATTCAATCGCGATCGCAGATCTAAATGGGGACGGACATCCCGACCTGGCTGTCGGTAGCGAGTGCAACAATCCCAACCAATGCTCGATCGGCTCTGTCAGCATATTTCTTGGAAACGGCGACGGCACATTTCAGGCCGCAGTCGACTACGCCTCCGGCGGAGAATATGCCGCGGGCGTAGCGCTGGCGGATATTAACGGAGACGGCAAACTTGACCTTTTAGTGGCCAACCAGATCGACGGCAATGGCAATTGGATGGATGGGAGCGTGGCCGGCGTGCTGTTGGGCAACGGAGACGGCACGTTCCAACCAGCGGCCAGTTACAGCTCGGGCGATGTCGAGGGCAGTTCTATCGTCGTCGCGGATGCCAACGGAGACGGCAAACCAGATCTCCTGATGGCGAACGCTTGCGCCGACAACTATAACTGCTACACGGGCGCGGTTAGCGTGTTCGTGGGCAATGGAGATGGCACGCTGCGCGCCGGAGTCGATTACAACGTCAATGGGTGGGTTTCCTTCTCCGTAGCGACTGCCGATGTGAATGGGGATGGCAAGCCTGACCTCCTGGTGGCGAATCAGTGCACCAGCAACAATTCCTGCGGGAATGGGACCGTCAGCGTCCTATTAGGCAACGGGGACGGCACCTTCCAGCCGGGGGTCAGTTACAACTCGGGCGACCAGGATACGTTCACGGTTGCGGCGGTAGATGTGAACGGTGACGGGAAGCTCGATTTAGTGCTTGTGAATGAGTGCACGAGTAACTGTTCGAGCGGTTCAGTGAGCGTCCTGCTGGGCAATGGCGATGGTACCTTCCAGACCGCGGTAACCTACTCTTCGGGTGCACTCTACTCCTATTCGCTCGCCGTTGGCGATGTGAACGGAGATGGCTTCCCAGACCTGATTGTTTCCAGTCAGTGCAACAACAACAATAGTTGCTCCAATGGTGTGGTGAGCGTGCTGCTCGGCAACGGGGACGGAACTTTTCAGACGGCAGTTCCCTACAACTCAGGCGCAACCGAAACCTTTTCCGTGGCCATGGCAGATGTGAACGGCGACGGCAAACTGGACCTCGTGGCCGCAAGTCAGTGTGTCAACAACAACAGCTGCTCGAATGGCGTGGTCAGCGTCCTTTTGGGTAACGGGGATGGAACATTCCAGACGCCGGTTCTCTACAACTCAGGCGGACTCTATGCCTACACCGTAGCCATCGGCGACCTCAACGGCGATGGCCACCCCGACCTTGTCGTCACGAATCAGTGCGGCAACAGCAATTCTTGCGCGACGGGGTCTGTTGGAGTACTGCTCGGCAATGGAGATGGCACGTTCCAGACGGCGACTACCACCACCACGCCGGTGATCGGGAACCTCCAGACTGTTGTGCTCGCGGATTTCAACGGCGATCACAAACTGGACATGGCTACGGGAGCAGGCAACACGCTTCTGCTGGGCAATGGAGATGGATCATTCCAGTCGCCGATCGCCCTGGGCGCGAGCGGCGCGGGCATCGCTGTGGGCGATCTGAACCGCGACGGCCGGCCTGATCTTGCCGTCGGCGGGGTCACGGTTCTGCTGAATATCTCCAACGGATTCGTCTTCCCGACTACGACTGTTGTCGCAAGCTCTGTGAATCCCTCGGCCTTCGGGGAATCCGTCACCTTCACGGCGACCGTGACTGCGCAAGTCAACGGAACGCCGACGGGTACGGTTACCTTCAGCGATGGGAGCACCACACTGGGACAGGAACCGGTGAGCGCGGGTACCGCGACTTACTCCAGTGCGTCACTGGCCATCGGCTCTCATTCCATCACCGCAGCGTATTCCGGGGATTCGAATTTCACCGGCAACACTTCAACGGCACTGAGCCAGGTGGTTCAGAAAGCGAGCACAACTACTGCGCTGAGTGCGTCCGCGAATCCCTCCGCTTTCGGCGCATCCGTCACATTTACGGCGACAGTCACTCCGCAAGCCAGCGGAATGCCGACGGGCACGGTCACCTTCAGCGACGGCAGCACCACGCTGGGACAGGCGACAGTGAGCGGAGGCACCGCGACTTACACGACTGCGACGCTGGCCACCGGGTCTCATTCCATCAGTGCAACGTACTCCGGCGACTCGAATTTCACCGGTAGCACTGCAACGGTGTTGAGCCAAGTAGTTCAGCAAGCCAACACAACCATAGCGCTGAATGCACCCAGCTCGGCGAACGTGAACCAGAGCATCGCGCTGGCTGCGAACGTTGCATCCGGAACCTCCGGTGTGCCTACCGGCACGGTGAATTTCCTGGATGGATCGACGCAAATTGGCAGTGGGAGTCTGAATGGCAGTGGCGTCGCGACATTCTCAACCTCCACGCTCGCCGCGGGCACACACAGCATAACCGCCGTCTATGGTGGAGATAGCAATTTCACCGGCAGCACATCCACCGCAGCAAGCATAGTGGTGATCGCCTCCGGCTTCAGCCTGTCGTCTTCGGCGCTGTCTCCGGCTTCGGTTGCGCCCGGTGGGTCCGGTCAATCGACGATCACCATCACTCCGGCCGGCGGGTTCAATCCCTCGACGGTAAATCTGACTTGCAGCGTTTCACCGGTGGTGAACCCGGCCGTCACCTGCTCCTCGGGGACGATCTCGGTGACAGGCGGCAAGGGCACAGCAACGCTCACAGTCAGTACTACTGCGTCGCGCGCCACCCTGGCTTCGGCAGCAGGACGCGGCTCGAGTCTGGTCGCACTCGCTCTGTTGATTCCAGGGTTGTCCCTCTGCGGCACGGGATTGAACAAACCGAACCGCAGGAAACTTCTCGCCTTCGGGGTTGTCTTCCTGGTTCTGACTGGTTGCATCTTCGAAACAGCGTGCGCCGGGGCCTCGCAATCGGTAACCACCACTCCGGGCACACCTGCCGGAACTTACACCGTGACGGTTACGGGAGGCGCGAGCGGCATGCCACAGCAGACGACATCGGTCGCGCTGACTGTGCAGTAAGGCACTATGACCGAGCGCAGGTGCGCTGGGTCAGATCGCGTTGATAGACCAAGAGACTGGCGGCGCCCGCGTAGGGTGCCGCCAATCTTGTTTCAGGCTGCGCGCAGCCCGCTCATTGCTTGAACGCGGATGCGAAAAATGATCGGAGGAATCAATTCGGCCTCCGATTTGAGTTGCCTCTCTGCAAATGGAACCTGCCACCACAACGGACGTGTGTGCAGTAGCTTTCTGGCATGCTCGCGCTCGTCGGTGTATTGCGGCTCGCGCAGTTCTTCGAACGTCCCAGTCGCAACCACGCTGACCCACTGCTTATCACTTTCGATGTGGTCAATCTGAACGCAGACTTTGGGATTCGCGCGCATCCAATCGACTTTTTGGCCAAGAGTCGAGAGAGCGTAGAAGAAACCGTTCTCATAGACAAAATAAAGAGGCACAACATAAGGCTGATCTGCCAGTGAGCAAGCCAGTCTGCCTAATGTTGGGCCCGTCAAAGAGGCGATGCACTCCTCCTCTGTCATCTCTTTCATTGCCATAGTCTATGCCCTCTTACGAAAGACCGCGGTAAATTTGGACTGTTGGTCACGACGTTCCCAAACCAGTTGTCCCTTTTATTTTGTAAGTTGCCTCGGGAAGAGTAAGGAAACAGCTCTGCGAGGGCTACAGGTTAGGATTGCAATATCCGCTCTAGTGCGCCTCTGTTGCGAATAGTGAGGGTGGTGCCTTTCACCTGCAACAACTCTTTTTTCTTGAACTCCGAGAAGAGCCGACTGACGGTTTCGCGGGTCGTCCCAATCATCTCCGCGATCTCTTCGTGGGTCAGGGTCACCTTTACGCGCGCCGGTTTTTCCGGATCCTTCGACTCCACTGACCATGAGAGCAACAGCTTGGCAAATTTCTCTGCCGGAGAAGTCGTCAGGCCGAGAGTACGAATTTCCTCGTAGGCGGTGTAGTAGTTGCGGCTGAGTTGCTCGGCAACACGCACGGCGACCTCGCCATGATCGCGCAGGAACTGCAGGAACGCATCGCGGGCGATGAAGTTTGCTTGCCCGGCCTCAACCATTTCGGCGCTAACTTCGTAGGGCCGGTTGGAAACGGTGGCGTTCAGGCCGAGTACATCCCCCGCGTCGGAGAGTTTAGTGATGATGGTCTTGCCTTGTCGTGACGACGTGGAAAGTTTTACTTTCCCCGCGCACAGCACGAAAATACCGCGCGGTTGCTGACCCTCGATGAACAGCATAGCGGATTTGGGATACACGGCTGTGGATTTGATTTCATTAAGCCGCTGTAGCGCTGGCGCTGGCAAATTGCAGAATAAGTGCTCTTCCCTGACCGGACAGGTGACGCAGTTGTCGATCACGTTCAGGCCGTAGGGAGCGCGCATTTCCCCCCTCTTTCTCGCTGAAATTGTAGCACCCCTGTGTGATTGCAATCACAAAAAGGCGTGAGTCTCAGCACGGTCACAGAGCGCCCCGCAATGCAGAATAACTACGTGCAAGGGATCGAGAACAAAGGATGTTGCCATGAGCGCGGTGCTAGAGCTGCAAGAGAAAAGAGAAGTTGAAAAGCCAAATCGGCCGACAGCGACCTCTGGCGAAACAGCCGCGATACGCGAGGTTCAACCACTCCTTTTCGCAGACGTTTTGCTGGAGGTGGATGGTGCCAAAAAACGCCGCCTCGGATTCGCGGCGATCTCATCCGCTCTTCTTCAGAGCGTGTTCGTTGCGATCTTGTTAATCGTCCCGTTGATGTTTACCGAAGCTCTTCCGAGCCAGCAGCTGCTCACGATGCTGGTGGCGCCTCCACCGCCGCCCCCACCCCCGCCGCCCGCCGCAGCTGCTCCCGCTCGCGTTGTGCAGCGCAATGGAAGTGACCTGATCGATGGGCGCTTGCGGACACCGGGAAGGATTCCGCAGACGGTAAAAATGATTCAAGAAGAAGAGGCACCGCCGGTCCTCTCTGACGGCAGTGGTGGAGTCGTCGGCGGCGTACCGGGCGGAATCCCGGGCGGACAAATAAGCGGCGTGCTCGGAGGCATTCTGGGAAGTGTCAACTCGACGCGCGCTGGGATTATCCCGAAGCTGGCTACACCGACGCGACCGGAGCGGGTGCGAATCTCGCAAGGTGTGACGCGAGGCCAGCTCATCTCAAAAATCGAACCTAAGTATCCACTCCTGGCGAGGGAGGCACGCGTCCAGGGCGACGTGATACTGCGAGCGATTATCTCCCGGTCGGGCGAGATTGAGAACCTGCAGCTATTGTCCGGCCACCCTATGCTGGTCCCATCGGCACTCGACGCCGTCAAACAGTGGCGCTATCGGCCATTTCTGTTGAACGGAGAACCGGTCGAAGTGGAAACCACGATCACTGTCACATTTGCCCTCATGCAGTGAGCGGAGAAACTGACAATCCCCTGCAATGGCAAGGAGAAATGGACGTTATGAATTGGGCACACAAATTTCGCGTCGTAGCGTGGTGGTCGTCGGCAAGAACGGGGATTGCGAAATCCGACTCGGCTCCGAACGCAATCCATTTCACCGCCCCGATCGAATTCGGCGGAATTGAGGGACGGTGGACGCCCGAAGATCTGCTGCTCGGCGCTGTCGCTAGCTGCTTCACGACGACGTTTCGTACGATTGCCGAGCATGCGCAGTTCGAATACGTCGACTTTCAAGTTGCGGCCTCTGGCATCGTGATTACGAACGACTCCGGATGCGACTTCACCGGAATTGCAATTCGCGCAGACCTGACGGTCGATCACGAAGAGAAGCGGGAGTTGGGACTTAGGCTCTTGCATAAAGCCCACGGACTCTGCCTGGTGGCGCGCACTCTCGCGGTTCAACAGTCGTTCAATCCTGTCGTAACTGCGGGAGTGCCGTCTCTGATGGGATGATGTTGGAAATAGGCGCAAGCCAGAGGGATGCGTTCGGAAGCGGCAGCGCGGGAACAGTAAGGGAGTACATGCGCGGTTGAGAAGTGACGACATTCAGCTTTGTGGGAGGTTGCCATGAAAACGCTTGAGATGGTTAAGGCGGTTGCGCTCAACAGGATATTGTTTGCGACCGATTTTTCAGAGTACTCAGATGCGGCACTGCCCTATGCGGTGCAGCTGGCAAATCAGTATGGAGCCAAGTTGTATGCCACGCACGTTCTCTCGCCGGAGGCATACCTGTTCGCTTCGCCCGAAAGTTGGCCGGCCTCGATCGAATGCCAGGAGGCGCGACAACAACTGAACGTCGCTCGTCTAGAGGAGCATCTGCGCGCCGTTCCCCATAAGGTTCTAAGTGCGGTGGGGGACATCTCGGACGTTCTGTTCCGGCTGGTGCGGGAGTACCAGATCGACCTCCTGGTGTTGGGCACGCACGGGCGCAGCGGTTTTCCTCGACTGCTGATGGGTTCCGTGGCAGAGAAAATTTTTCGGCATTCGCCAGTGCCCGTTCTTACCGTCGGACCGCATGTTCCGCGCCGCTCGAACGTCGGGAAGTTCAGCCAGATCGTCTTTGCGACCGATCTCAGCTATGAATCTCTGACGGCTCTGCCCCATGCCACTGCTCTGGTTCAAGATCAGGGAGCGCATCTGTGCGTGCTGCACGTGCTGGATGTAGGGGACGCTGGCACTGTGGATCTGGAGGCCAGAGCGGATTTTGCCTTGCGCCAGATGAGGGAAGTGATCCCTCCGGACCCGGACCACGGGATCTATCCACACTATGCGGCAGCGTTCGGTCGCGCCGCCGATGAAATTCTTAAGTTTGCCGAAGAACACAATGCTGACCTGATCGGGTTGGGACTGCGCGGCGCGGGTTTGGGAGCGACCACGCATCTGACCCTAACTACGGCACAGCAGATTGTAGCTCATGCTATCTGTCCCGTACTCACGGTGCGCGGCTGAAGTGGCGAGCGGCGGGGGTGGCGCGACGGTAATTAACGGAGACGGAGTGTGTATGATTTCGGTCGATACTGATTCCAAGACGCAGAGGGCGGGCCGAGTGACGCAGAGTTCATCGCCAAGAGAGAGCCTGGATGCCATGTTCAGCCCGTCGTCTGTGGCCGTTATCGGTGCGACGGATCGCCCTGGTGCGGTGGGCCTGACTGTTTTGCAGAATCTCCTGCATCCCGCTTTTCGAGGAAGGGTCTATCCGGTCAATCCACAGCGCTCTGAAATTCTGGGAGTGAAAGCGTTCAAGACGATCGGCGAGGTTCCGGAAGCGGTCGACCTGGTCGTGCTGGCTACACCGGCGGCGACCATTCCGGGGCTCATCGGCGAATGCGTGGCGGCCCAGGCGAAATCTGCGGTGGTAATTTCCGCTGGATTCAAAGAACGGGGAGCGGCTGGAACCGCCCTGGAACGGCAGATTCAAGAGCAGCTGCGGGGCAGCGCGATGCGGCTGATCGGGCCCAACTGCCTGGGCGTGATGAATCCGCTCATCGGGATGAACGCTACGTTTGCCAAAGATGCTCCGAAAGCCGGCAATGTTGCATTCCTCAGCCAGAGCGGGGCGTTGCTCACGGCGATTCTGGACTGGAGCCACAAGGAAGAAGTCGGCTTCAGCGCGATCGTTTCGACCGGTTCGATGCTTGATGTTGGCTGGGGAGATTTGATCGATCACTTCGGCGACGATCCTCACACGAAAAGTATTCTGCTCTACATGGAATCGGTGGGCGATGCGCGCTCGTTTCTGTCGGCGGCTCGCGAAGTGGCGCTCAGCAAGCCGATTATCGTGATCAAGGCCGGCAGGTCGGAAGCCGCATCGAAGGCCGCCGCGTCTCACACCGGCGCTCTTACCGGCAGTGACGAAGTTCTCGATGCGGCCTTCCGGCGCTGTGGAGTGTTGCGCGTCCACAATATTGCGGACCTGTTTTACATGGCGGAGGTGCTGGGCAAGCAGCCCCGGCCCAAAGGCAACCGCCTGACGATTCTGACCAACGCCGGCGGACCCGGCGTGCTGGCGACCGATGCATTGGTGGCGAGCGGCGGCGAACTGGCCAAACTCTCGGAAGATACGCTGCAAAAGCTGGACGAATTTCTTCCGCCGCACTGGAGCCACGGCAATCCGGTGGACATTCTCGGAGATGCGGACTCGGAACGCTATGCGAAGGCCATTGAGATTGCAGCGCAGGATCCGAATAGCGACGGCCTGCTGGTCGCACTTGCTCCACAGGGAATGACGAATCCGTCAGAAATTGCGGAGCGCCTGAAGCCATATGCGAAGTCTTCGGGCAAGCCTCTGCTCGCGAGTTGGATGGGTGGAACCAGCGTTGCTCCGGGCGAGGCGATTCTCAACTCCGCCGGTGTTCCCACTTTTCCTTTTCCCGATACCGCGGCGCGCGCTTTCACTTATATGTGGAGGTATTCGGAAAACCTGCGCACCTTGTATGAAACGCCGAGTCTGGCCGAGGGCCGCGAACTGGATAGCGCAGCCCGAAACGGCGTCCAGGAAATTATTCAGAATGTGCGCCAAAGTGGACGGCTGCTGCTGAATGAGTTCGAATCCAAAGCTGTTCTTTCGCACTACGGCATTCCCACGGTCGAGACGCTAATCGCGCGTAGTGAAGAGGAAGCCGTCCGGCAGGCCGCGCAGATCGGCTTCCCCGTCGTACTCAAGATTTTTTCCGACACCATCACGCACAAGACCGATGTGGGAGGAGTCAAGCTCAACCTGCGAGACGAAGCCGCGGTGCGCACGGCGTATCAGTCCATTCAAACGTCGGTCGCCGAAAAAGTTGGCGCAGAGCAGTTCGGAGGAGTGACTGTGCAGGCGATGGTCAAGCTGGAAGGTTACGAGCTGATTCTGGGCAGCAGCGTGGATCCGCAGTTCGGGCCGGTGTTGCTGTTCGGCTCGGGCGGGCAACTGGTCGAAGTCTACAAAGACCGCGCGCTCGCTCTTCCGCCTTTGAACACCACTCTGGCACGGCGTCTGATGGAGCAGACCCAGATTTTCAAGGCGCTGCAGGGAGTCCGGGGGCGCCAACCGGTGGACCTCTCTGCGCTGGAAGGTTTGTTGGTTCGCTTCAGTCAGCTAGTGATTGAACAGCCGGCGATTGCCGAAGTCGACATCAACCCACTCATCGCCTCGCCGGATCGTCTGCTGGCTCTCGATGCGCGAATCGTTCTGCACGATCCCGCGAAACAGAAGCAGGCTCCGCCGCCTGCGATTCGGCCGTATCCGACGCAATATACTTCGAAGTCGAGGATGAAGGATGGGCGCGAAGTCACGATCCGCCCCATCCGGCCTGAAGACGAGCCGCTGATGGCGGAATTTCACCGCACGCTCTCCGACCGCACCGTCTATCTGCGATATTTTGCATCGATGAGCCTGAGCGCGCGCATCGCCCATGAGAGGTTGCTCCGCATTTGCTTTGGAGACTACGACCGCCAAATGGTGTTGGTTGCGGAGCATCGCGCGACGGATGGCGGCCGGCCGCAGATTGTGGGGGTGGGCCGGCTCAACAAGCTGCGCGCACGGAATGAAGCGGAAGTTGCGGTGCTGGTCGCGGACGAGTATCAGAACCTGGGACTCGGATTTCAGTTGCTCAGCGCCGTTGTCCGGGTCGCACGCGACGAAAAGCTTCGCCGGGTTAAGTCGGAGATGCTGCGCGACAATCTGGGCATGCAAGTGCTCTCCAAGCGCCTCGGATTCCAGCTGCGCACCTACCCTGATGGGGAGTCGATCGGAGCCGTGCTTGAACTCTCTCTGGCTTAAACAACGTTAATCCTAAGACTCGCCTGATGCGGACAGAACCCAGGCTTGGATCTCCCGCGCTCCTCGATTTGTGATTTAGATCACACGGACTTGTGAAGCCAGCCCGCGACGCCCGCGACCCTTTGCGGCATTCTTGAGTTGAGCCCCTGCATTCCTGAAATTCAGCAGGAGCCCACGCAAGGGGAATCATGAAGCGCAAGTTCAAGACTATGGACGCAAATGAGGCGGTGGCCAGCGTCGCCTATCGTCTCAACGAAGTCATCGCCATTTATCCGATCACCCCGTCTTCGACTATGGGCGAGTGGGCCGACCAGTGGGCTTCGGAAGGCGTGCCCAACATCTGGGGAACAGTCCCAAGAGTCGTGGAGATGCAAAGCGAAGGCGGAGCAGCCGGCGCGGTTCACGGCGCACTTCAAACCGGATCGCTGGCCACGACGTTCACCGCATCGCAGGGGTTGCTGCTGATGATCCCGAACATGAACAAGATTGCAGGCGAGCTTACGGCGACGGCGTTTCACGTTTCCGCCCGCACTTTGGCGACCCATGCGCTTTCGATTTTTGGCGACCACTCGGATGTGATGTCGTGCCGAAGCACAGGATTCGCCATGCTGTGCTCGAACTCGGTGCAGGAAGCGATGGACATGGCGCTGATCGCGCACGCAGCCGCTCTCGAGTCCCGCATTCCCTTTCTGCATTTCTTTGACGGTTTCCGCACTTCGCACGAAGTCAACAAGATTGAAGTTCTCAGCGAAGACGATCTGCGGGCGCTGATCAACATGGACCGCGTCATTGAGCATCGGCAGCGAGCCTTGTCTCCCGATCATCCGGTGCTGCGCGGGACCGCGCAGAATCCGGATGTTTATTTTCAGGCACGCGAGGCCTTGACTCCGTATTACGCCGCGTGCCCGGCCAAGGTGCAGAGCGTGATGGACGCGTTCTTTAAAACCGTCGGACGCTCCTATGACCTGTTCGACTACGTCGGCGCTCCCGATGCGGAAGAGGTCATCGTGATGATGGGTTCCGGGGCCGAGGCGGCGCATGAAACCGTGGAGCATTTAGTAGGCGATGGCCGGAAGATTGGATTGCTCAAGGTACGGCTATACCGGCCGTTTTCAGCTGAGCACTTCCTGCAGGCGCTGCCCGCGACGGTGCGGAAGATTGCAGTGCTAGACCGAACGAAAGAAGCCGGCGCCGGCGGCGATCCTCTTTATCTCGACGTGGTCAACGCGATTCAGGAAGGCCTGAAGCTGCGTGTAGAACGTCGTTCGGTTACGCCGATTGTTTTGGGCGGCCGCTACGGCCTCTCGTCGAAGGAATTCACTCCGGCGATGGTCAAAGCGGTTTATGACAACTTTTCCTCAGGCCCGCGGAAGGACCATTTCACAGTTGGCATTCAGGACGACGTGAGCCGTTCCAGTCTGGACTACGACGCTGACTTTTCTGTTGAGCCGCCCAGCGTAGTGCGGGCGATGTTTTACGGTCTGGGCGCGGACGGTACGGTCGGCGCCAACAAGAATTCCATCAAGATCATTGGAGAAACCACCGAGAACTACGCCCAGGGATATTTTGTCTACGACTCCAAAAAGTCCGGGGCGATGACGGTTTCGCATCTGCGCTTCGGCCCCAAGCCGATCCATTCCAGCTATCTGGTGTCGAAGGCGAACTTCGTCGCCTGCCATCAATGGATTTTTCTCGAGCGCTACGACATGCTCAGCTCGCTGGTCGAAGGCGGCGTGTTTCTGCTCAACAGTCTTTTTGGCCCAAACGAGGTCTGGGAGCATCTGCCGCGCCTGGTGCAACAGCAGCTGATTCAGAAAAAAGCAAAGTTTTACGTGATCGATGCGTACCAGGTGGCGCGCGACACCGGCATGGGTTCGCGCATGAATACGATCATGCAGGTTTGTTTCTTTGCGATCTCGAAAGTGTTGCCGGGCGAGCAGGCCATTGAAGCTATCCGCGGATCGATCCGCCAGACTTATGGCAGGAAGGGCGAGGAAGTTGTCCAAAAGAATCTGAAGGCGGTGGATGAAACGCTGGTTCACCTGCACGAAGTCACAATTCCCGCAGTAGCCAGCAGCATTACCGAAATGCCGGAGCCATTTCCCGCGGAGGCTCCAAGGTTCGCGCGCGAGGTGCTCGGCGCCATCTACGCCGGCCACGGCGATGAGATTCCCGTGAGCGCCTTCCCAGCCGATGGGACGTTCCCCACCGGGACCGCCAAGTGGGAGAAGCGTAACCTCGCGCTCGAGATCCCGGTGTGGGACACGAAAATCTGCATACAGTGCGGCAAGTGCGCCATGGTTTGCCCGCATTCCGTGATTCGCATCAAGGTTTACGACTCGAAGGAACTGGAGAGCGCGCCGGCCGCGTTCAAATCGACGGACGCGCGCGACAAGGAGTGGAGCGGCCTCAAGTACACAATTCAGGTTGCGCCGGAAGACTGCACCGGCTGCGCCATTTGTGTGGATGTGTGTCCGGCAAAGAACAAGAGCGAGACGAGGCTGAAGGCCATCAACATGGAGGCGCAGCCCGCGCTTCGTGCCCAGGAAAGCGAGAACTGGAAATTCTTTCTACAGCTTCCGGAACTTGACCGCAGGAATATCAAACTGACGACAATCCGGCAGCAGCAGGTGCAGGAACCGTTGTTCGAATTCTCGGGCGCTTGTTCAGGATGCGGCGAGACGCCTTATCTGAAGCTGGTTTCGCAGCTCTTTGGCGATCGTTCGATCATTGCCAACGCCACCGGGTGTTCTTCTATTTATGGCGGAAACCTTCCGACGACACCCTGGAGCAAGAACGCAGAGGGCCGGGGGCCGGCGTGGTCGAATTCCCTGTTTGAAGATAACGCCGAGTTCGGTTTGGGCTTTCGCGTCTCGGTCGATAAGCAGACTGAATTCGCGAAGGAGTTAGTGCGCCGTCTGGCGCCTGCCATCGGCGAAGACCTTGTCCAGACGATCCTCGAAGCTCCGCAAAAAGATGAGGCCGATATTTATTCGCAGCGGGAACGAGTGAGAGTGCTGAAGGAAAAGTTGCAGAAGCTCGATTCGCCCGATGCAAAACAACTACTGGCTCTCGCCGACATGTTAGTGAAGAAGAGCATCTGGATCGTCGGCGGCGACGGCTGGGCCTACGACATCGGCTACGGTGGTCTTGATCACGTGCTGGCCAGCGGACTCAACGTGAACCTGCTCGTGCTCGATACCGAGGTGTACTCCAATACCGGAGGACAGGCGTCCAAATCCACTCCAAGGGCTGCCGTCGCGAAATTCGCCGCGGGAGGAAAAGCCTCCCGCAAGAAGGATCTCGGCCTGATGGCCATGAGTTACGGCAACGTCTACGTGGCCAGCGTCGCGATGGGGGCGAAAGACGAGCACACGCTCAAAGCGTTTCTCGAGGCAGAAGCGCACGACGGGCCGAGCCTGATTATCGCGTACTCGCACTGCATCGCCCACGGCATCAACATGACTACAGCCATGAGCGATCAAAAACTCGCGGTGGATGCAGGCCACTGGCTGCTCTACCGCTTCAACCCGGACAGAGCTCTTGCGGGGGAGAATCCGCTGACGCTCGATTCGCGCGCGCCGGGCCGCAAGGTGAAGGATTTCCTGCAACAGCAGACGCGCTTCCAGATGCTCACCAAGAGCAAGCCCGAGGATGCGAAGCATCTGTGGGCCGAGGCGCAGAACGACGTGAACGTCCGTTACCGCATGTATGAGTATCTGGCGCAGCGCGGCAAGGAAATGCCGCAGCCGAAGCCGGTCGTAACCGCAGGCCAGCCGGTCGGCAGTGAAACAAAACGGTGAATGTCAAAATCAGGCAGGCCCTGAGGAGAATCTTATGATCGATCTGAGCACGCAGTATCTTGGCCTTAAACTTCGGACGCCGCTGGTCGCGTCAGCTTCTCCACTTTCGCATGAACTGGACAGCATCCGCCGGCTGGAAGATTCCGGCGCTTCGGCCGTCGTGCTCTATTCCTTGTTCGAGGAGCAGATACGGCGGGAAAATATTCAGCTGGAGCATGACCTGCAAGCGGGAACGGAAAGCTTTCCGGAATCGCTGACTTACCTGCCTCAATTGTCTGACTTCTACACCGGTCCGGAAGAATACCTGGAGCACATTGTCAAAGCGAAAGAAGCGGTGAACATTCCCATAATCGCGAGCCTGAACGGAGCCACTCTCGGCGGATGGACAGAATATGCGCGGCGTCTCGAATCAGCCGGAGCCGATGCAATCGAGTGCAATATTTATTTTCTTCCCACTGATATGGACACGCCGGCCGCACAAATCGAAGACATTTATCTCGACATCGTACGCGCTGTGAAGCCGGCAGTTCATATTCCTGTAGCGGTGAAGCTCAGCCCGTTTTTCAGCAACATGGCGAATATGGCCAGACGTCTGGATAAGACTGGAGCCGACGGTCTGGTGCTCTTCAATCGCTTTTACCAGCCGGATATTGATCTGGAAAATCTTGAGATTCGTCCCAATGTGTTGCTGAGCACGCCTCAGGACCTGCGGCTGCCGCTGACCTGGATCGGCATTCTGTTCGGACGTGTGAAGGCGAGCCTGGCGGCAACCAGCGGGATTCATCAGGCGGAAGATGTAGTCAAGATGCTCATGGTCGGTGCCAGTGTCACCATGATGTGCTCCGTGCTGTTACGAGAGGGACCGGAACATCTTCGCTTCGTCGAGAGACAACTGGAGCAGTGGATGGCGGATCACGAATACGAATCGGTCAGTCAGATGCAGGGCAGCATGAGCCAATTGTGCTCCGCAGATCCCGCGGCTTTCGAGCGTGCCCAATACATGCGCGCTGTCAAGGGCGCGCAGTATCTCCATCTCGACGATCTCTCCTGGGCACGGATGCGTGCCGAATGATGCCTGGACACGGTTATTTTGGCTTACGCGTGACTCTGCCGATCCATTCGCTGGCGAGAGCCACCAGCTTCGGCAGCTTTCGAGAGCCTCAATCAGTACCTGATCGGGGCGGCAGACATTTGTCGGCGACTTCTGGCGGTCGGGCTAAGCCCCTTGCGGGATTTTGCTGACTGAGTCCGAAGCTCTCGTGGTTTCGGCTGCTTCGAGGCGGCGAATGTTCTCCCGGAGCCAGGCGCCGACTGCTTCCTCAATCTCCTGCTGCGTACCCGTGCGATATAGAGATTCGAGCGTCTCTCCGCTTGGCGACAACGGGATATAGATGCAGGCACTCCGCTCATTCCGCAGACTCTCTGGAACCAACGGCGCCAGCACGCACTCGCCGCACGGTTCCTGGTCCTTGGAGCTAAAGTTCATACAGGTGGGTGAATCCTCGAAGACAAAACGCGCCCGCCATGATTCACGGGGCAATCGCCCGTAACCGCCTTGCTCCAGAAATTCCAACTCGAACTTTAATACCTCTAACAAGTTGCGGTTATCGGTTGCCATGGGAGTACCTCACCATAAGTCTGGCCCCGGTCCTCGAGGGATGCCGTGACCAGCATCACAGTTTGCCGTGAGGGCCATCACGCTGGCGGGAGGAAAGCGGACGCCGGGGTTCCCTTTTGGGAGTAACCAGTTAACATCCGCTTGTGACGCATATCACAGCGCTTTCCCATGCAGAGAGTTCAATATTGCAACAGAGTTCAGGTATGCTCGTGGCGGTGTTTCAGCCAACTAGAACTCGAATGGAGCTGTAAGATGAAAGGAATCAACCTGAAGACGTTTGCTATGGCATCAGCTTTCGCGGTTGCTCTGGGCATACCGTTGTCGGCAGGTGCGCAAGACGCATCGGCACTTTTCAAATCAAAGTGTGCCGCCTGTCATGGAGCCGACGGCACCGGTTCGGCGATGGGAAAGAAGTTGGGTGCCCACGATTTCACCACGGATGAAGTGCAGAAAATGACGGATGCGCAGCTCACGGATATCATCACCAACGGCAAGAATAAGATGCCGAAGTACGCGACATTGAAGCCGGAAGAAGTCAAGGGATTGGTGGCTTACATCCGAACCTTGAAAAAATAGTTCTCATCCGGTTTCTGTTGTCGAGACTTCTAGGGAGGTTGTTGCAGCCCGCGGATTGCGTGTTGCAAAGTTTGGAGTGTGCCTGCGCAACAGGCATAGAAGATCAGAACGCTTTGGTCACAGGAGTGGCGCTTCCAAATGAATCTCCGAGAGCGCATTCGCGAGTGGACCCAGCCCATTTATTTTCTCGGGCAAAATCCCATCACCCTTGTCGGCGCCGTGATCACGACAAGCACGGCACTAACCACGATTGCTTTCTGGTTCTATGACGTTTTCCTGCCCGGGCCACCACATCCATATATCGGTCTTCTGGTTTTTCTGATCCTGCCGGGCGTCTTCGTTGTTGGCCTGCTCCTGATTCCGATCGGCATCTGGTTGAGAAGGCGGCGTCTGCGCGCGAGCGGGCAACTGCCAACAGTGTTCCCCGCCATCGACCTGCACCTTCCGATGGTCCGGCGTGGGCTGGAATGGACGGCAGTCGCGACCGTGCTGAATCTCCTGATTATTGGAACCGCCTCTTACCGCGGCGTCGAATACATGGACTCGACAAATTTCTGCGGGACGACTTGCCACACCGTGATGGCTCCCGAATACACGGCCTACCAGAATTCTCCGCACTCGCGCGTGGCTTGTGTCGAGTGTCATATCGGGCCTGGAGCCGGGTGGTTTGTTCGATCGAAGCTTTCAGGACTGCGGCAGGTAGCTGCCGTAGCCTTCCACACCTATTCGCGGCCGATTCCATCGCCGGTCAAGTATCTGCGCCCGGCGCGCGAGACTTGTGAGCAGTGTCATTGGCCGCAGCGCTTCACGGGCGATAAGTTCCTGGTGAATACCAGCTACAAAGATGACGAAAAAAATACGCCGCAGACCGACGTTCTGTTATTGAAAGTGGGCGGACGAACCTGGCAGGGTTCGGTCGGCATCCACGGCCACCATCTCGCCGATAACGCGCGCATTCGCTACATCTCGACCGATGCGGAGCGGCAAACGATCCCCGTCGTCTACTACACCGACGACAGCCGCAAAACGATCGAGTTCGTTTCCTCCGACGCGAAGCCGACCCAGGAACAAGTGAACAAGGGGGAGCATCGCGTCATGGATTGCGTGGATTGCCATAACCGGCCCACGCACGCGTTCGAATTACCCGAAAACGCGGTGGATAAACAAATGGCGAATGGGCACATCAGCCCGGATCTCCCCTATATCAAGAAAAAAGCGGTCGAGCTTCTCAAGGTGGATTATCCCGCCCGCGATGTGGCCCGGCAGCGGATCATGGACGAACTTAACAATTTCTATCGGACGAATTACTCCGAGATCTATCAGACCCGGCGCACGCTCGTGCAGCAGGCTGGCGAGGAAGTGGCGGCGATCTACCTGCGCAATGTTTTTCCAGAGATGCGTGTGACGTGGGGCGTCCATCCTAACAATCTCGGGCACAACGATTCGCCAGGCTGTTTCCGTTGCCATGACGGCAGCCATACCAGCGCCGATGGACAGACAATTACCAACGATTGTTCCGCCTGCCACGAAGTTCTGGCAGCGGGTGAAGAACATCCCAAAGTGCTGACGGACTTGGGAATGAAGTGATCACCGGGAGTTGAGCTTGGCGAGGGGAATGCAATGCGGGACCGAGATGGTCAGCCGATTGCGTTTCATCTGTGGAGTGGCATTTCTATCGGTCTGCCTTCTTTCGCTCTGCCTGCCGGCAATCGCTCGAGCACCCACAAAAGAAAAAGCTCCCCAGCCACTCAAGCAAGACGAAAACTGTCTCGCTTGCCACGGCCAGGCGGGAATGACATCGGCTGTCGGCAAGAGTGTCTCAATTGATCCCGGCAAACATGCGTCCAGCGTCCACGGCATTCTGGCCTGTATCGACTGTCACACCGCAATCAAGGATTATCCCCATCCCAATCGAGTGGCTAAGGTGCAGTGCGCGACTTGCCACTCCGACGAGGCCTCCCACGTACCCAACAGCGTTCACAGCGCTCTCGGCACGGAAGCCTGCCAATCCTGCCACGGCAACGCCCACGAGGTTTTACCGTCCGCTCAAATAGTGCCGGCGAGCTGCGTGCAGTGCCATGCCGATGAAGTGAAGGAATTGCTGCAAAGCATACATGGTCAGGCTGTGATGGCGGGCGATCCAGACGCGCCTAGCTGCCTCTCCTGTCATGGACCGGTACATCAGATTCAGACCTCGAGCGATGCAATCTCGACAGTCGCCAAGAAGAATCTGGCGGATACTTGCGCCTCCTGTCACAGCAACCCGCAGTTTCTCGCACGACACAAAATTCCGTTCGCGCATCCGGTGGAACTCTACCGGCAAAGCGTGCATGGAAAAGCGATCGTGGATGGCGACGGGGCCGCGGCGACTTGTTCGGATTGCCACGGAAGCCACGGAATTCTGCCCGCGCGCGATCCGCGCTCCAAGGTAAGCCACTGGAACATCCCTGCAACCTGCGGCCAATGTCACGCGGAGATTGCCAAAACGTATCTGGAGAGCGCACACGGGCAAGCCATGAGCGCCGGTGAGCAGGGCGCACCCGTGTGCAGCGATTGCCACGGAGAACACCTGATTCTTGGCCCCAAAGAGCCGGAATCGCTGGTGAACGCTGCCCGGGTCTCGACAGCAACCTGCGGGCGATGCCACAGCGACGAACGCCTGGCGCTGCGTTACAACCTGCCCACCGACCGAGTTCCGTCCTACGCCGACAGTTACCACGGTCTTGCCATGCGAGGCGGATCGCAGAGTGTGGCGAACTGTGCCTCCTGCCATGGAGTACACAACATTTTTCCGTCGGCCGATCCCCGCTCCACAGTGAATGCCGCGAACCTTTCGAAAACTTGTGGGAATTGCCACAGCGGCGCCGGAGCCCACTTTCTGATTGGGCCAGTGCATGTGCGGATCGCAAGCGGCCCCGCCCATCCCTCAGTCCGGTGGGTCCGCTGGACTTATTTGGTCCTGATCCCGATAACTCTTGGCTTCATGATTCTGCACAACCTGCTGGATTTTCTGGCCAAGCTCATTCGGCGGCAGCCGAGACACGAGAGCGGCGCGCTCGTATCACGCATGAATCTGAACTTCCGCATTGCCCACTGGGGAGTGATTCTCAGCTTTCCGACCCTGGTTTTCACCGGATTCGCCCTGAAGTATCCGGAAGCGTGGTGGGCGCAACCGCTCCTGGTCTGGGAGGGTCGCTTCGCGTTTCGCGGGGTAGTGCATCGCACTGCGGCGGTTGTGCTGGTCGCTTCCACTCTTTATCACGTGATTCACCTTGCTGCCAACCGGCGAGACCGCCTGTTCCTGAAAGCGATGCTGCCGCAATTTAGTGACGCAACCGATCTGGTGCAGGTCTTCGCCCACAATCTGGGGCTCACAAAAACGGAACCGCGCTTCGCGAAATTCAATTACGCCGAGAAGGTGGAATACTGGGCGTTCCTGTGGGGCACGGCGGTCATGACGGTCTCCGGATGTCTGCTCTGGTTCGATAATTTCACCTTGCGCTATCTCCCCAAATGGGTGTCGGACGCGGCTACAGCTGTGCACTATTACGAGGCTCTGCTCGCGACTTTCTCGATTTTGCTGTGGCACTTCTACATGGTGATTTTCGATCCGCTCGTCTACCCAATGGACACCGCCTGGCTCGACGGTAAAGTCCCGGCCGATCATTACCGTCACACCCGTCCGGCGTATTTTCGAGCTCTCGAGCGGGCCCACCTGGTCGAGTCGCCCACGGAGACTGTCGGTCGCGGAGCAGAGCCTGATCCCGGCGAGGTGCCAGGCGATGCTCCGCCAGCAAAGATATAGACGAAATCGCTATGGTTTACTTAGCCTGCGTCAAAACCGCTACTTCTCTGGCAAGTAGCTATACCGCAATCAGCGATTCCAGGGCCGTCCGGTTTGGGACCACAATCGTGCAGCCGTTCTGTTGGATCAGCCGGAGTTTCTTGAAACCCGCGAAGAGCCGGCTTACGGTCTCGCGCGATGTGCCGATCATCTGGCCGATTTCTTCGTGAGTCAGAGCCATCTTCACCTGGGTGGGATTTCTGGCATCCAAGTTCTGATCGAGCCATCCCACGAGCAATCTGGCAAATCTCTCTTGAGCCGAATCGGTCAGGATCAGGTCGCGGATCTCGCGGCAAGTGGAGGCGTAGTCCTGGCTGATGTGTTGCGTAACCCAGAAAGCAAGCTCGCCGTTGAGACGCGTATGGCGCAGAAAATCGGTGTGCCGCAGGAAGCTGATCTCGCACGGCTCCTGGGCCATGGCGGTCGCTTCATACTGCCGGCCGGAAACTACTGAGGCAATTCCCAGCGCGAAGCCTGGTCCGACGATTCGCAGGATCAGCGTCCTGCCGTCTCGCCCGTACATCGTGAGCCGCACCCGCCCGCGTCGCACGACGAACACTCCGCGCGCAGCTTGCCCTTCGGAGAACAGAACCGCTCCTGTGGGATAGCTGGTCGTGACGGCCTCCTGCTCCAGAACATCGGCAAGAGTTGCGGGAAGATCGGAAAAAGTCTTGTCGAGTGGCACCGTTTTGGGGCTGCTGGCTGTGATCTGGGTGGACATGTTCGTCTCCGCTAACAGCTATAGTCGGCAACTCCATCGCCATTCCTCCCAAGAGGCCCGGTCGGGACTCTGAGCCCTTCTAGGCGCAACAAACTAAATGGCTTTGCTTCGATCTTGTCATCCTGCTCCAGAAGCCGCCGGCCGCCGCCGCTCCCGCGAAATGCGCGCTTTGACACAGCGATGTGTGATCTCCATCACCGAATCCGCGCACGGCGGGCGTGAATTGCAAGACCGTAACCTGAGTCTCAACCCAGCGTTGAGTGGATCGTATTCAGAAGATTCGTGCGGCTGAAAGGCTTTTCGAGGAGGGTTTCACCTGCCTTCAAGACATCGCGATTGGTCATCAGTTCGCCCGTGTACCCAGACATGTAAACCACCTTCAAGCCCGGACGGGTGGCACTCAGTCGTTGCGCCAATTCAGGGCCGCTCATGTGGCGCATCATGACGTCAGTCAACAGCAGGCTGATCGGTTCCGGATGCGATTCCGCCCACTCGAGCGCCGTCTTGCCGTCGTCCGCTTCCACCACGGTGTAGCCATGTTCCTGCAACAGTTTTCGCGTCAAGCTGCGCATGATTTCGTCGTCTTCCACCAGGAGAATGGTGGTGGCCTGTCGCCTTGGACTCACCTCTTCCGCTTCAGGCTTCGCTCCCAGACCGATCTTGTGCTCCGCGCTGGGAAGGTAGATCTTGAACGTCGTCCCATGTCCGAGCTCACTGTAGACCAGAATGTGTCCCGAGCTCTGCTTGACGATGCCATACACCGTAGCCAGCCCCAATCCGGTTCCTTTACCTGCCTCTTTCGTAGTAAAGAAGGGCTCGAAGATCCGCGACCCGGTGGCCTCGTCCATGCCGGTGCCGGTATCACTCACCGCGAGCACAATGTATTTCCCGGCGGGGACGGCCTGCTCCTGCTCGGAAAAGGTTTCGTCGAATCTAACGGCGCTGGTCTCGAGAATGAACTTGCCGCCGCGAGGCATGGCGTCGCGTGCATTTACCGCGAGGTTGACCACGACCTGATCGAGTTGTCCGGGGTCCGCCTCAACCACCGCCGAGTTCGTTCTGGGCGCAATTATGATTTCCACATCGTCGCCCAGCAGGGGGCGCAGAAGCTTGCTGATCTCGCGCAGCCGCTCGTTCAGATCGAGAATGCGGGGCTGGACGGCTGAGGTCCGGCTGAAGGCCAGCAGTTGTTTCGTCAAAGAGCGGCCGCGTTCAATGGCCTTGCCGATGTTTTCAACATAAAGCGATGGCTCGGCCGAGGGCAGGATGCGATCGCGCAGAAATTCGGCGCAGGAGTTGATGATTCCCAGCACATTGTTGAAGTCATGCGCGACCCCGCCAGCCAGCCGCCCGATCGCCTCCATCTTCTGGGATTGACGAAGCATGGCTTCGGCTCGCTTTTCAGCCGTAATATCACGCGCGATTGCCGACGCTCCCACAATTTCGCCGGCAGCATCTCGCAGCGGAGACACGGAAAGGGCAACGTTCAGGTGGCGTCCGTCTTTCGCAACGCGCACCGATTCGTGATGCTCGATCCTTTCCCCTGCCGAAATCTTACGAAGAATCTCTGGAACTTCGTCCGGGCGATCACTAGGAATGAGAAGCGATATGTTCCTGCCCACGACCTCCTCCGGCATGTATCCATAGATGCGTTCGGCTCCCCGATTCCAGCTGGTGATCGTGCCGTCGAGGCCTTTGCTGAGAATCGCATCCTCGGAAGAATCAATGATCAAGGCCAGCCTTGACCGGTATTCGCCCAGCTGTTCGGTCGTTCTCCGATGCAGCTCTTCGTTGGCCCGGCGCAGCTCCTCCGCGATTCTCTTGCGATCGCTGATGTCCCGGATCGCGCTGAGGACGACCGTTCCATTCTCCGTGGTAACGGGACTGAGACTGATTTCCACGGGAAACTCAGAACCATTCCGCCGCCTTCCATAAAGATCCAGATTGGCTCCCATCCGTCGAGTCTTTGGTGCTCCCGCGAAAGTTTCGCGATGATGGTGGTGCTGCCCTCGATAGTTTTCCGGGACGAGCATTTCGACCTTCTGTCCAATCAACTCTTCGCGGTCGTATTCGAAAAGCTCTTGCGCCTGGGAATTGACTTGAACAATCGTGCCGTGGCGATCGACGGCGATAACGGCGTCGGGAAGCGTCTCGAGGAGATCCCTGGAAAGCAGCACTTCGGCCATGGTTGTGGCTGAGGGGGATGGCGCGGGTTTGCGATGATCTGAGGAAGTCGACATGCGATTCTGCCGTCGAACAGAAGCTTAAATCTAGTCGGAAGCTATTCGCCTGTAAAGGCGGAGAGCACCTCAACTCTTGCCTGTGAGGCCCGCGCCGCGCCGCCTCTGCGCTCTCTGTGAGCACGCGAGTCCGGGCGTAGTCGATAATGGGGAGATATGGACTACGATGCCGTTCTGGTGGTTTCTTTTGGTGGGCCCGAATCTCGCGAAGATGTAATCCCGTTTCTTGAAACTGTGCTGCGCGGCCGCAATGTTCCGCGCGAGCGTCTTCTCGTCGTCGCGGACCACTATTATCACTTCGAGGGCAAGAGTCCGATCAACCAGCAAACGCGAGAATTGATTGCGGCTTTGAAGGCAGAGTTGGAGCGCAACGGCCCGGCGTTGCCTATTTATTGGGGAAATCGAAACTGGCACCCATTCCTGCCCGATACGTTGCAGAAGATGAAAGCGGACGGGATCGGCCGCGCTATCGCGTTCGTGACCTCGGCCTATAGTTCGTATTCCGGCTGCCGCCAGTATCGCGAGGACATTGCGCGGGCGCAAGCGGCAGTCGGGCCCGGCGCTCCCGAGGTAGATAAGCTGCGGGCGTTCTTCAACCACCCGGCATTCATCGAGGCAGTCGTGGAGCGAGCACGCGACGCCCGGCTCGCTGTTCCAGAGCAAGCTCGGGAAAACGTCCAGATCGTTTACACCGCGCACAGCATTCCGCTTTCGATGGCCAGCACGAGCGACTACGTGAAGCAACTGGAGGAAGTCCGGCGGCTGGTCTCGGCCGCTCTGGGGCAAAAGAACGATACGCTGGTCTATCAGAGCCGCAGCGGCTCGCCGGGACAACCATGGCTGGAGCCGGATATTCTCGACTACCTGCGCGAGGTGAAGGCGCGGAATCTGGCGTCGGCGGTCGTGCTCGCGCCCATCAGCTTTATCTCCGATCACATGGAAGTGCTGTATGACCTCGACGTGGAAGCGCGGCAGCTGTGCAATTCACTCGGCCTGGTGATGACGCGGGCGAAGACGGTGGGCGTGCATCCGAAGTTCATCGGCATGATTCGCGAACTGATTCTGGAACGGATGAATCCAGGATCGCAAAGAAGAGCGGAGGGATTGCTGGGACTACGGCCGGATTTGTGTCCGGAGAACTGCTGTCCCCCGCCGCCGACGCACGGGCGGCCACAATCGGCAGGATAGAAAATTTCCGGGGCCTTAGCTTTTCGTCTCTCGAATAAGCTCGCGGCCTTCGCGCCTGACAGTTTTGCCTGGGTGAGCAGAAGGGATTGCTCCGCCTTTCTCCTCACGGGTGGATTTCGCCGATTTTTCGTTGCTCCGTCCAGATTCCGATCGAGCGTCAAACCCAAGCCAATCTGGCGCGATTTCTACTTTGGTCTCGGCCGCATGATCGACTTCCGGGAGCTGGAGACCGAGCCGTCGGAGTTGTGGGCGACCGTGTGACAGGTCAAAGTGCAAGTGTTGCTGCTGCGGTTGTACGAGATCGGAGCGCCGTTGTTCTGCCCCACCACATTGATGTCAAAATTCACCAGGCGTTCGCCGGAGACGCTCGGTGAGACCGAACCCATCCCGTGCGCGGTGTGGCAGACCGAACAGGAGAAGCCATCCTGCGAGACGTGGTTGCTATGCCCGGCGAAGCTGGCGTTCGCCACGATGTTGGTCAAGCTATGACACTTGGCGCACATGCCGTAAGGCCCGTTGAGGCTGAGATCGGGATTGGGGAAGGTATTCGTAACCAATCCGCCCGGCGTTGACGCCTGGCTGAACTGATAGTTGTGCTCCAGAATATGAGAGTTAATGGAGCCATGAGGACCATTCGGTCCGCTTCCGCCAAACTCGCGATTATCGTCGCTGTTGTGGCAGTCGGTGCAGAAAATCTGGACTCCCATGAGCCGTCCCGCCGTGCCGTTCTGGTTCAACATGTTGGTGAGCAGACTCGGCTGCGGCAGCGAACTGGTGCTCGTGTGGGTTACGGCATGGCTGGAAGTTGCCGTCGCGGCGAACTCGGGAATCACATTCAGCGGATCTGAAGCGGAAACCAGCCGGATCGGGGCATAGCCATAAACCAGCAGCCGCTGCTTGCCAATGCTCGTGCCGTGACAACGCAGGCAGTTCTCATACTGGTTGATGGAGGGCAGCAGAACCGTCGTGCCATCGAGAGCGCCGACTCCGGTCACATTCGCCTGCGATGCCCGAATCAGCGGAGGAGCGGGGAAGGTGATCACCTGGTTCGAAGCGTGTGGACTGTGACAATCGACGCATGTGGCGTGGCGGTTGTTGTTCAGCACTCCCGTCTCGGCTTCGTCATGGAAATTAGTGCCGGCGGGCAGAGGATGGCTGGTCTTCGCAATCTCAGCCATCACATTCGGAGCGGCTGGCGAAACCAGAGTGCCGCCGTTGTGACAGGTCAGGCAATCCTGGGTCGCGGGATCGGTGCCGGGCGTCGACGGCGTAGCCGGGCGCAGCAGGCGCGCCGGAGCGGTTGCATTGTGCGACATGTGGCAGGAAGTGCAGGCATTGAGAGAGACTGTGCTGTAAGAACCCACGTGCGCATCAGTCGAGACCTGATTGGTCGCGGTCTGATGAATGCTGTTGGTCCAGCCCGCCAGCATGTTGGTCTGGCCTTGCACAACGCGATTGGGATCATGACACGCCAGACACATCTGTCCGCTGGAACTGTCGCGGACCAGAAAATTCTGGGCAATCCTGTCCGTGCCCTGCACGTGCGGATTGTGACAACTCGTGCATTCGATGTTGCCGTTGATCAAAGTAACGGCCTGAGCCGGGTCCGCGGTCTTGCCCTGCGAAACCAAAGACGAGACGAGGTTGGGAGCGTCTTTGATCGGCAAGACCATGCTGAAGGGATGACTTCCACTCAGGTTTGTCCCGAAGGAATCCATGCTGTTCATCGTTCCCGTCATCGGGATCGTGCCATACACCGCTGACTGCCCCACGGCCACAGTTCCGTCATGGCAACTCAAGCAGAGGCTGCTGGTCACGCCCACAGTCGGCTGAGTGTTCCCCTGCTCGACGTAGGTCGAACTGGAATATGGAGTGTACGTCGCCTTCGACAGCGTCTGGTTCCACAATCCGGATACGCCGCCGAGCGCGCTATGCGGAGCGTGACAGAAAGTGCAGCCAAGGCTGCCCTGGGTATAGACCGAAGCGCCGCTGGCGGGGGTGAGATTGTGCATGCCCATCACGTCCGCGGGAACCTGCGCGACCGCGAAACACTGGGCCAACACCACCGCGCAAGCCGACGCCAGAATCCATCTCATGGCTTGCCCCCATCTGACGCCTTTCCTGCGGCATAGTAATGAAAGACCTGAATGCGGCGATTGAAGGAATCCACGACGTAAATGCGATCCGTGCTGTCAATCTGCAGCCCGGTCGGCAACTGAAAGTCTCCGAATCCGGTTCCGCGCTTGCCAAAGTAATACAAAAGCCGGCCTTCGCGGTCGAAGACCTGCACGACTCCCCAGAGACCGTCGACGACGTAAAGATGTCCTTCGGAATCGAAGCTGATTCCTTTTGGACGGAACATCGATCCCGCGCTGTCCCCAATGTTCCCAACGGCATAGTGGAACGCGCCGGAGCGGTCCAGCACCTGAACGCGGAAGTTCATTGCGTCCACCACGAAGAGCTCCGGACCGTTCAGCCGCAACTCTGTCGGATAGTTGAATTCCCCCTCGCCGGTTCCATTCTTCCCGATCGTCACCAGGACGCTGCCCTGCATGTCCATCACGAAAATCTTGTTGCGCAACGTGTCAGTGATATAAATGCGCTGCTCTGCCGAGTCGACCGCGATGCCGGTGGGGCGCTTGAAAAATCCCTCCCCGTTTTTCAGGCTGCCGATCATGCGACGGAATTTTCCGCTGGGATCGAAAACGAAAATCTTGCCCGACTGGGAATCGGTCACATAAATATTGTCCTGCGCGTCGACCGCGACACACTGCGGCACCAGCATCGAGTTCTTGCCGCTGTCTTTGCGGGAAATGAATTTGTATTTCTTCTCGGGGAAGTCGAAGATGTGAATCCCGTCGGCCCCAGGGTCGGTGACGATGACGCGCCCGCGCGAATCGGTCGCGATGCTGTAGGGATTGACCAGAAAGTGGAAGTCCGGCTCGCCCGCGATCACATCGACCACGCGAGTCCAGAAGGCGCGTTTCGGCTTGACCTCGCGCTCCAGGCTGAAGCTTCGCTCAAAGGTAAGCTTCCGTCCGCCCTCCAGCAGCAGTTCCGGAGGAGTGGCCTGGCTGACGGTTTTCTTCGGCTCTTTGGCAGAGGCTGCCGGAGAGACTCCTGGCATCCCCAACAGCCAGACAATACCGGCCACCGAAAATAATTTCTTCAAGTGCCCCACGCGCCGCTCGCTCAGAAGAAATCGAACCATCTCGACACTCCAATGAAATACGAAGTCGCCGTTCCTGGCGGAGCGCCACTTGCAGTAATGCCCTGCGTGAACCTGGTATACCCTCCCAGCAAGCCGATCCGTCTGAGATGGTACTGCACCTGGGCATTGTAGATTTCGGTGTTGTTGCGTGAATTCGTTCCATTGCTCAGCGTATTGCTGAGAGCCCGGTTATAGGTTCCTGAAATAGAGAGCCTCTTCACCGGATTTACGGAAAGGCCGCCACCGTAACTGTCGCCTCCGTAAAGGATTAGATCGCTCACAGGAATACCGGGCGTGGGAGCGATCGGCACCAGCCCGGCGCTGGTAAGAACCGACTGGCCTGTCGCTTGCGTATAGTTGCCGGTCACGGTGAAACGCCGCGAACTGAACGATGTGGAATAGCTCTCGCTGTGATTTTCAGTGCCCGCCTGGTTGGTTAAGCCGCTATGGCTTCCGTTGAAAGATGCTATCCAGGCTAGTCCTTGTCCCAATCGGCGATGCAACCTGGCGTTGTAGTTGTAGTAGGAGGTCGTGTACGTAATCAGGATGGATTGCACGTTTTGCGCGTAGCTGAACGATCCTGAAGTTTCCCAGCCTTTAATGCGGCGAAAGTAATTCACATTGCCGATGAATCCTACCGCATTGCTTCCCTGCCCGTTGGAGCTTTCAACCACGCCGCCCGAAAAGCTGAACATGTTGAAGAGTCGGCGCGAATAATACAAGGTGCCGCTCACGTAGGTTCCCGTGTAGCTCTTGTCGAAATAGTGTTGATCGTAATACGTGGCCTGCGCCTGAGCTGACAGAAAATGGGTGATCTGGTAAGTCGCGCCGCCGCCCACGGTGAGTGAGTTGGAGCCTGATCCAAGATTGACCGGCGTTTGTACCGCTGTACCGCTGACAAGATTCTGGTTCAAATATCCCGAGAGATTATCGGTATAGCTCTCGTTCGCAAACAAACTCAGTTTTTCCACCGGATGAAACATAACCCCGGAAGTCTCGGTGCTCGTGGTGTAGCTGGAAGTCGTCGCCTGCTGGCCCAGGAAATCGGTGGTTGCCTCCGAGCGGGTGTAGTTGGCATAGAACGAGCCGTTGAGAGGCAGGTTGCGATTCGAGCCAAATCCGAAATCGTGGCCTCCCGTGTTCGCCACAGACTCCTGCTCGCCCGACAGAAATTGCGGATAAATGGAGTGCAGATCGTTGTGATCGAAGTAGCCGTTCAGGCGGAAGCCGTCGACCGTATAGGTCGAGCGCAAGTTGAAAAGCTTCGTATCGGAGCCGCTTTCCTCGTCGGTGCCATAGATCGTTCCCGATCCGCTGCCTTGCGAATAGCTGGCAGAAAGCGTGGGCAAACCCGGAAGCAGCGCGCTCCAGCCGACTCCGAATCCGTGCCCGTGTCCGTGCGTGGTAAAGTTCGGTTGACCCTCAAGTCCGAAGGTGCCGGTGCTGTTGTAGTCGTCGCGGAAGGTCACCGATCCGGGGAAGTGACTGCCCGTAAACAGATTGGCCGTCCCGGTGATTCCGCTCGCGCCGGTCAGAGACTGATAGCTGGAATCGGCCCGCGACTGGTTGATGTAGGGGTTCAAAGTAAATGAAAGGAAATTTGGATTGTAGTAAGAGCCGGTGATGGTGCCGTTCAGCCCAAAATCCAGTCCGTGGTCGGGCTGGAACTCGCCGGAGTCTCCGTAGTCTCCGGAATACCCCGCGGTGAACAAACCGCCCGCCTTCATCTGCAGATTGTCGCCGATCTTCAACTGAGCTATCGTCAGGGACGGGATTAACAGTAGCAGCAGGCCCACGATCGGTGAGGCAAGCCGCGTCAATTTGATTGTCCCTGCGCTCTCCACGTGCGCCCTCGCTAAAACCCTTGCCAGATCAGGCCCGATAGACTTATGGAAGGCACAACTCATGCCACTCCCGCGCCGTCGAAAGAGTCACTTAACGGTTTAAAATGAAGGAGTTAGGGGCTCGGCTGGGAAGGAAGGAATGTTTTCTTTGTGGCCGCTGCGCGATATCGCACGTTCAGCGAGTTGAATTACTCAACGGCGGGGGAAACTGGGAAAGAAGGATCGCGCGGGACGAGTGAAAGCTTGGGATTTCGTTAGCCTGCGAGACTACGGATTCATTCACCGAGGAGCTTCTGACCGCCTTCTCTTACACGATTTCGATCTTCGCTTTGGCGCGCAAGCTCTTGCCAAGATTCGAGCGCAGACGCTCATACTTAGCTTTCTGTAATTCTGTCCGCAGATCGGCCTGCACTTCGGAGAAGCTCTGCTTTCGCGCCATGTTGTGCGCATTCAGGCGGAAAATCGTAAATGCGTTTTCAATCTGGATCAGCCCGCTCACTTGTCCCGGCTGCATGGCGAGCGCGGCAGTCACAATCTGCGGAGGCAGTTTGTCGCGGTTGACCGCTTTGTGGTCGCCCATGTTGACGCGGAAATCGTCTTCGGAGATTCTTTCCGCCAGCAGGCCGAATTCCTCGGCAGTTTTCGTCGTCTGCGCCTGGCGCAGCGCCTCTTCCGCGCGTTTGCGGTTCGCCTTCAATACTTCCGGAGTTACTTTTTGAGGAGGGAGAATCGAAATGCTCTGGAAATTGAACGACTCGGGTTGCTGAAAGCGCGCCTGGTTCTTATCGTAATAAGCCCGAACCTCGGCCTGCGATACGGTCGACTTATCCTCGACCTCGGTCTTGAGAATTTCCTCAATGAGCAGCGAACGCTGAATCTGCTGGCGCAGTACACGGAGGGAGCCATGCATCTCCGCCTGCAGGTATTGCTCATACTCGTCGGGAGTATGAAACTGCTTGCGAAAATCGGCCTCGGCCTGATTCAGGCGATCGGCGGAAATGGTTATTTTTCGCTGTTCGGCTTCCTGGTAGACGAGTTCCTCGAAAATGATCATTTCCAGCGCGCCCTCGCGGATGGCCGGCTCCTGCGCCCTGGGAAATCCATTGTGCTGCCGGGCGTAGGGAAAGATCGTGAACATCTCGCGCAACAGGTCGCGGTCCGTAAGCACGGCTCCGTTCACGCGCACTACCGGCTTATCGCTTACCTGAACGGGTGATGCCACAGACGCCGATGCCGCAGCTACCCCGGTTGGGCTGTGCGATGCGACCTGGGCTACCGCGCTCAGAGCCGTCGCCACCATGATGGAGACGAGAAGTTTGTATTTCATAATGCCTCGCTCAAAATCACAACACTCGCAATCGCAAAAAAAGGGAGAGATAAATCTCTCCCTCTGGGATTCAACCGATTCTTACTGGAACTGCGTCGTAATGGTGTTGGTGTTGTTGGCTTCATTCGATTCGCCAAAGTGGCACTGCCGGCAGAACTGCGTGGTCGAAGGCGCCGACGTGCTGGCATACGTCTGAAGGTTCGGGTTGTAGGGACCGTTCACGAAGAAGTAAGTGGCGTAGAACTTGCCGCCGCCATCGTTCGCGATCGGACTCGCCGCACTCGATGTGTACACCGTCATCACGTGCTGGTTGTGGCAAGTTGTGCACACCACATAGGGCTTTCCACCAGCGGTTACGCCGTAGGGGCTCGAATACTTCCCAGGCGCCAGTGCCGGCCAGCCGTAGTTGGCCACGAACTGGGCATATTGACTGCCCGCGGTGACGGTGAAAGCCGTGCCGCTCCACACCAGGCCGGGCTGGGTTGTGCTGATGTTCGCCAGCTGGCCCACCGGGTGATCGTTGGTATAGTTGCCGGCCGTCGTGCCGTCGTTGCCGAGCAGGGTCGGAATCGGTTTGCTGCCGTATGCAGTGTTCGTCAACAGTCCGATCCTTTGTTCATACGACTGGTTGGTCATCATGTTGCTGGCGGTGACGTTGCCGTCGTGGCAGCTCAGGCAGAGCAGGATGCCGCCGACTTCGGTGGTACCGGTGCTGATGCTGCTGGGCAGAAGCTCGGTATATCTCCCATTGTCGCCGAATGCGATGGTCTGGCCATACAGTGGGCTGGCATCCTGTCCCCACAAGGCATAGCTGCCGGCATCGGCTTTGCCGCCGTGACCGGAACCGAACGAGCCGCTGTGCGGAGCATGGCAGCCGGCGCAGCCGCGGCCTTGATTATTATGGGCGCCGAGTACGTCGACCGATGAGGACCAGTTTTGCGCCATCATCAGTCCCGACGCGGCAAGGACAAATAGCACGAATACGATTGCTTTTTTCATTTCAGTCAGACCTCCTGATTTCGTTGCCACTCGGGCATCTCCTTGGAGGCGTTAGGCCCGGCTGCGTATCTCTCGCAGCTGCCCCCGTCCTAAGTTATGCAACTGACCCACCGAAGTTTCCAGCCATCCAATGTGAACGTGAATTCGATGTAAGTGTATGAATATAAAGACGCCTGAGGCTTCGCGTTCGATCCGTATTCCGGTTGGGGAATAGTCCCCAAGTGGGGGAAAAGATCCAGTCCTCCGTGCCCCATTGGTCAAATCCCACAGTGCCGGGCGGCAAGTTCACTCAAGACTCCAGAAATGGGCAGCTGCGAGACATCGTGGGATGAAATGGAGGGATTTCCGGTTAAGCTCTGCGGCTTGCGGCCGGGTGCCTTCCGGGCCTGACTCAGCTGACTACTCGAGTCTTACTTACTCTGAGGAACCTGCGCCTGCGGAGCGGGAGGTGCCGGGACGGTATTTCTGTCCGATCCCTCGGCTTTCTTCTCGCGCAACGCGTCTTTCTCTTTGCGCACCTGGTCGGCCTCGGCGTCGGTGACGTAGCGGAATTGCTGCACTCGCCCGGGGAAGATCTCGGAGGTAAAAACACGGTTCGTCTTGTCGATGGCGATGCCGGCGATCCCCTGAAACTGGCCGGGAAGGAGTCCGTGGCCGCCGAAGCTGATCAGCAACTGCGCCTCCTGATTGAAAACCTGTACCCGGTCCTGCATGCCGTCAACTACCCAGATGTGGCCGTCGCTGTCGATCGCAACTCCCTTGGGGCGGGAGAAGTATCCCGGCGCATCGCCGGCTTTTCCGAAAGTGCTGATGAATTTGCCGTCTCCGTCGAAGATTTCGATACGGTTGTTGAGCGTGTCGGCGACGTAAAGATTTCCTTCCTGGTCGACCGCTACCGCCGAAGGCCGCGCGAAATCTCCGGGAGTAGTGAGTTCGTGTTTGGCACCGCCGGTGCCGATCCTGCGTTTGAGTTTCAGGGTGTCGGCGTCGTACACCAGAATCTGGTCCTGCTCGACGTCCGCGACATAGAGAAGCCGATTCTCGACGTCGATCGCGATCCCGCCGGGACTTACAAGCCCGTCTGTGATCACGTCTTCCGCTTTGTGGTTGGCGTTGAACACCAACACGTGATTCAGGCCTGGATCGGAGACGAACAGACGATCATTGTCGTCCATCGCAAGACCAATGATGCGCACGAAATGAGCATGGACTTTATTCTTGATCAGCTCAACGTCGCGGGTCTCGGTGTTGAAAATGAAAATCGCGCCCACTTTCTGATCGGCGACGTAAAGGCTGCCCTTGGAATCGATCGCCATGCCGTAGGGTTCGGCGAGCTGGAAAAGAACTCTCCCACTCTCGTTTTCAGGCTGTGTGCCGGCGAGCCGGTCCATCCAGTTTTCCTTCTTGGTTTTGGGAGCATCGACTTGAGAGAGTCTCTGGGCGGCGTAGAACGCTTCGTACTTGATGCGGGCGACAGCCGGCGGGTTCGGCCAGACAATGTTGGAGTAGTCGATGGTCGGCGGCGCTTTCGCCGGCTCGGCTTTCTTCTTCTTTGCGCCCAACACGAAGGCCGGAGAGCCAAGACTCAGGCTCAGAAGAATGAGCATGGCCAGAAATCGTTTGGGGCTGCGACTCGGGTTGGTCCGAATTGTAGGCATCGTCGTGACTCCCTGCTGCACCTATCGCGTTTTCAGATCCTTGTGACACGTCGAGCAAAATGCCATGTTGTTGGCCTGGTCTTTCACCAGCAAGTCGGGCTTAGCCGAAGAGTGAGGCTGGTGGCAAGTGAGACAGTTCAGCGGAGTGACCACCTTGCCGGGGTTCGCCGGATCCATCAGATCGGAAACCGGGTGGCCTGCCACCGGATGCCCAAGGCCGTATTTCAAGGGCAGAACCACAACTTTGTTTTTTACGAAGTAATCCTCAGGAAGCTTCACACTTCCATTGAAGATAGTGACCAAGTGTTCGGCATCCAGTTTTTTCGGCAGCGTGTCCGGACCGTGGCATTCGAGGCAAAGTGAGTTCGTACTCGCCGCCCGCAACAGGTGGTCGTTTTCTCCGCCGTGAGGCTGGTGACAGGTGGCGCAACCCTGACTGAACGCCGGCTGGTGGTGATACGGTTTCTTCCCCAAGTCGGCGATATCGCTATGGCAGCTCAGGCAGATATCGACGGCGTTGGTCTTCGGCAATCCCGGCTGCCGGCTGGCGTGGGGGCTGTGACAGTCAGTGCAGTCGCCCGCGGCCCCAGGATGCTGAACTTTGGCTGTATCGATCAGCTTGGCTTTATCGTCGTGGCAGGTCACGCACAAGGCCTTTACATCGGTCTGGGTCAGCACGACTTTTCCGTCCTTGGCTGGTGCGTGGCAGACTTCGCATTGCTTGTCGACGAAGGGCGGATGCGTGAATTTCGCCATCAGCTTGGGAGCGGCCGACTGGTGCGGATCGTGGCAGCTCACGCAATTCGCCTGCTCGAAGGGCTGGTTCCGGTGCGCCTTCTGCAGGTCCGCGTTCTTTACGTCGTGGCAATCGAGGCATAGCGCCGGCGGCGCCTTGGTCAAGTGATTGTCGAACTCGATCTTGCCGATCTCTCCCGTCTTATGGGTAGTGTGGCAGGTCTCGCATCCCATATCGAGCGCCGCGTGCCGGCTGCCCTTCTCGGGAACGTTTACGCCCGTATTGTGGCAGCTCAGGCAGAGGTTCTCTTTCTGATCTCCCGAGGTGGGCTTCAGCAATTGGTTTTTATTGTCGGAGGTGTGCGGATCGTGGCACTTCAGGCAATCCCGCACGGCCGGCGGATGAACCCGACCCTTGATGTCGGCGGCATTCTTGTCGGCGTGGCAAGTTAAACAGAGCGCTAACGGTGTGGTCGTGATCAGCTTTACCCGGGTGACATCTTTGTTGACTCGAATCTCGTGGCAGCTGGTGCAGCCCATGGCGATTGCGGAATGGACTGACTTGCCTTTTGTCTTGTCTTCGTGGCAGGTGATGCAGGTCGAGGGATCGGCCTTGGGATCGAGCGGGACAGGGTGTTTGGCGGCGTAGGCCGGACCGGCCAGGCCGACCAGCAGGATGAAGGCTGCGAGTGCGCCTAACCGGGCAGTCGTGCGAATCGATCTGCCCGGAGTCGATTTGCCGGGACTCTGTTTGACTGATTCGAGCGCCACTTCGCCTGCTCCTCGGCAGTTGCATGTGCACGACTCTCGCCTTAATTCTCGGACCGGCAAGATTTCGGGGCAGTCTCCGTAACACGCTGCAACGGCACAACTTGCGAAGGAATCTCGACTGCACCGGACGAGGCCTGCAGCGTGTGCATTTGTTTGCTTGGGGGCTTATCCCGCACTGGAATGTTCAAAATCACGCACGCTACAACGCGCGGCGGCTGCGCCAAATTCCCGCAGAAGTCCAATCCGCTGTGTGATTTGGCTCAACCGGCACTTCTCGATTCCCACTATTGCACCGCACATTCGCTGAAATTTCAGCAACTTCCGCGTTTTCCACGATGGCGCGAAACGTGCCTTTCTGCAAGTCGGGAAGGAGAACGACGATGGCGGCAAGCATCTCCGCACCTCGAAAAATCTGGCAGACTCTCGGCGCGATCAAGACTGGCGTGATTCTGCTCATCCTTGTCGTGATCCTTTCGGCGGCCGGGACAGTGATTCTGCAGCGTCCTGCGACGGACGCTGATGAGATGCAGCGGGCCTATTCGCCGCAGATCCTCCGCCTGCTTGATGGGTTGGGACTGACCGACGTTTTCCATGCCTGGTGGTTCGTATTGCTGCTGAGCCTGGTGAGCTTCAGCATCATCGCCGCGTCGGTCCAGCGGTTTCGCAATTCCTGGAGATTCTACGCCCGTCCTTATAAAAGTCCCGACGAAGCGTTCCGCAAGGCAACGCTCAGCCACGCGGTGATTCCGGTTCGCGATGAAGAGACAGGCCTGAACGCCGCGGAAAAAGTCTTCCAGAAGGCAGGCTTCGGCCCGGAGCGGATCGTGCGCGACCAAAGCTTTTCTCTCTTCGGCGAGCGCAACCGGCTTTCCGAAATGGCGGTTTATATCGTGCACGCGAGCCTGCTCCTCATTTTTCTCGGGGGCATCATCGACGCGTTGTACGGCTGGCGCGCTTTCGTCACGCTGACTCGCGGTGAACAGTCCAATCAGGTCGAGCCGCAAAAAGGCATCAAACGCACTCTGCCCTTTGCCATTCGCTGCGACGGCGCCGGCCAGGAGAATTACGCTGACGGGACTCCGAAACGCTGGTGGTCCGATCTGTCGGTGGTGAAGGATGGCCAGGTAGTCCTGCGCAAACAGATTGTTGTTAACGATCCTCTGGTCTATGGCGGAATCCGTTTTTATCAGGCCAGCTACGGCGGCACAGGAAAACTCGACAAATTAGTTCTTACCGCCAGGCCGCGCGATGGCCAGCCGCCGAAAGAGGTCACGCTTGGTTTGCGGGAAGCCGCACCGCTGGATTCTGATACGACCGTCCGTCTGGCTGACTTCATTCCCGATTTCGTAGTAAGGGATGGTCAGGTCTACGCGCGTTCCAACAATCTGGAAAATCCAGCCGCCCACCTGGTGCTGGAATCCCGGAAGTCCGGCGAGACGGTGAATGTCTGGCTGCCTCCGATCGAAGGCCTGGACCAAAACGCATCTTCGCCCTACGCATTTGAAGGAAAGGACGTGCAGATGGCGTACTTCACCGGCCTCGAGGTTTCGCACGAACCCGGGCAGTGGGCGGTTTGGGCGGGCGTGTTGCTCATGGGGCTGGGATTGGCTTTGGTTTTCTATTTCGTTCATGCGCGGGTATGGGCGGTGCCAGTGCGCCATGACGCTGGCCATGTGACGTTGTGGATTGGCGGGACGGCGAACAAAAACAGAGACGCCTTTGAACAGCGTTTCCAGAAGTTAGTGGAACAGATCGAGTCCGAACTCAAAATTTCAGTGAAGGCGGGCGCCAACGCGCCTGCCGTTGTTCTGGCGGAGAAATAATCCGGCAATGGAGGATGCCTCTATGGCACGAGTAGCAAGAGCCGAACTGCAACCAGCGGCCAGCGGCGCAACTCTGGTTGTGATGACGGGACTGGGAGTTGCTTTCCTGCTGTTCATGGCATTTCTGAATGTGGTGAAGAGCGGCAACCTGCTGAACGACTCCAATCTTCTCTACGCCGCGCTGATTTTCTATTGCGGCGCGGGCACGCTTTATCTCGGATTTGGCATCACCGGCACTCCTTCGTACATTCGTTTCGCCTCGTTCGCCACGTGGGCGGGATTGCTGGCGAACACTGGCGCAGTGGCGCGCCGATGGTATGAGGCGGGGCATCCGCCGTTTGCCAGCATCTACGAAATGTTGCTCATGTTCGTATGGACGCTGGCCGTGCTGACGCTAGTTGCGGAGAAGAAATACGGAGTGAAGGTCATCGGCACAGTCACGATGCCGGTAGCAATCGTGGGCGTAGTGCTGATGCAGTTGCTGCGGACCGAAGTGCGGCCTCTGGTTCCGGCTTTGCAATCGACCTGGCTTCATGTTCACGTCACGCTCGCGATGCTGGCCTACGCGGCCTGTGCGCTGAGTTTCGCACTCGCCATGATGTTCCTGATCCGGGACAAAATGAAGACCGAAACATTTCTTGCGGCAACGAGTGTGTTCGTCGTCGCAACCTACGTTGGCGTGCTGAGTCGCTTCGAAAAGTGGGGAGGACTCAGCGTCGCCGCCTGGGATCCGGAACAGAAGTCGGAAGTGTTCCTATCGAAGGGCGTGCGCTTGTTCGTAGTGATTCCTGATCTCGGCTGGTTGCTGCTGCTTGTGCTGGCGGCAGTGGCTGCGCCGCTGGTGTTTTATCTGGTCTGGCGCAAGACTCAGGACGAGGGATGGCTCGACATCGCCAACCGGGCAGTATTCCTCAGCATTCTGCTGCAAATCCTCGCAGTGCTGTTTTTTGTGGTGCGGGCGCGGGACGGCAGTTATGCGTCGCTCGATGCCGAGGGATTGTTTCCCACGGCGCTGGCTGCCAGTCCGTTCATTCTGTCGGGACTGGTGGGCGGAATCTTTGTATCTCTGCTGTATTTGCTGTTGCTCTGGCGAAGGAACGACCTGGAGCGCATGTTGCCGAGTGCGGACGAACTCGACCGTATCACCTACAAGACCATCGCGATCGCATTTCCCCTACTCACCCTGATGATCGCGGCGGGCGCGTACTGGGCGAACCGCACCTGGGGCTCTTATTGGAGCTGGGATCCGAAAGAGACCTGGGCCGCGATTACCTGGCTGGTGTATGCGGGCTACCTGCACATGCGCATCACCCGGGGATGGCGAGGACGCCGCGCCGCGTACTTCGCCATCCTCGGCTTTGCGGTCGTGATGTTCACGTTCTTTGGCGTTACTTATTTGCTGCCTGGAATGCACGCCTATGCCTAACCTTTCTCCATACACGGCGCTGGTTCAGGCTTCGGTCACAGAGGCAGTCGAGGTAACTGAAGATCGGGAGGAAGCTTCCCGATTGCACTCCGTGCGTGTGAACTGGCAGCTCAAAGCGATTCTACCGATTGGACTCGTTCTTCTCGCGGGACTGCTGCTCTTCACTCTGGCCACGGTGTCGTTGCGAGATCCGGAGCGCCACGCGGTGCTGATCGTCGCTGGAGCGGGAGCAGTCACCATCTGTGCCGTATCCATGTTCGTGCTCGCCTATCTGATTCAGCGGCCCATGGTCGAACTGCAGGAAAAAATCGGGCAGGTGAGTGAAGGCAACTTGAATGTCGCGGTCAGCTTCGCGCAGCGCAACGACGAGATCGGCGACCTCGGCCGCAACTTCAACCACATGATGCAGCAGCTGCGGGAGAGCCGCGAGGAGATTCAGCGCCTGCATCGCACGCAGATGTCTCGAGCCGAACACATGGCGACGCTCGGCGAGTTAGCCACCGGGCTGGCGCATGAGATTCGCAATCCCCTCGCCGGCATCGCTGGAGTCATCGAGATCGTCGGTCGCGATCTACCCGCGACGAGCCCTGCCCGTGCAGTCGTGAAAGACGTTCGGTCAGAGATCACGCGTATCAGTCGCACATTGACGGACCTCCTGGAAACGGCCCGGCCTCATACGCCGCAGATTTGCCGGAGCAATCTCAATACAACCGTAGAACATGCCGTCATGCTGGCTCGTCAGCAAGTGCTCTCGAAACCCATCAAGATTGAACTGCTGAAGGCGCCCGATTTAACTGAAGTCGAACACGACAGCGATCAAATCCACCAAGTGCTTCTGAACCTGCTCCTGAACGCGATCCAGGCGGTTGAGGGATCGGGCACCGTGCGCGTCGAGATCGGCTCGCGCGATGGCTATGCCACTGTGATTGTCAGTGACACTGGCCGCGGTATCTCCGCGCAGAACCTGCCTAACATTTTCCGCCCTTTCTACACTACGAAAGGCGATGGCACCGGTCTTGGCCTGTCTCTCGCCCGCCGGATTGTGGAAGATCACCAGGGCCGCATTGAAGTCACCAGCGAATTAGGAAAAGGAAGTAATTTCACGGTGCTTCTGCCATTCCATCTTTCCGCCGTGCAGGTTGCCGCCTCCTAGAACTCCTGTCCGCCTGTGGCATGGCAGGAACCGTTCCGCAAACGTAATATTCGGTGCTGGTGCACTTAGCAGAAGATTCGTATCAGGAAAGCCGGTGACGCGTGCCCTGATACAAGCCGTTCTCCCAAATTGCACCACTACCTAATACTCCACTCATGGTTCGGAGGGAAACCAATGACTACGTACAAGAGCGGACGCCTCGTCATACTCAGCGGCCCTTCCTGTGTCGGCAAGAGTCCGCTCCATAAGGCATTGGGCAAGTTCCATCCTGAATTGTGTGAGCAGTTTCACAAGCTTGTGCTGGTGAACAGTCGCGCTCCTCGTCCGGGCGAACTTGAAGGCGTCGACTATTTCTTTCGCCCCCGGGCTCAGGTTGAAGCATTGCGGGCAGACCCTCAGTACACCGTATTGGAGGCGCGGAGTGACCTGCAAGCACTGGATCTTCAGGAACTCCTGGCCTCGCTTCGACGCGGCGAAGTCTTGTTCGAGGGCAATCCGTATGTTGGCCGGGCATTGCAGACTCACCCTGACCTCGCTGAGGTTAACCGCCTTAGCGTCTTTCTTTCTCCGCTTTCAAGGGAAGAGATTGTCTACCTGAAGGCGCCTGAACGGAATGTATCGCTCAAGGAGTTCGTCACCGATGTAATGCGTCGCAAGCTATTGCGGAGGACTCGCCGCCAAAAGGGAGAGCTATCGGCTAAGGATTTGGAAAACATCGAGACCCGGGCCTCGAGCGCCTACCGTGAACTGCAAGGGGCGTGGCACTTCCAGTACGTCATTCCGAACCATGACGGCGAGGATAGCGACAACTGGGATGCGTTTTACTATCCAATTGGCGACGCTGGCAAGACTCTGCTCACCTTCGTCGACTTGCTTGAAGGGGGGCTTCCGCCGGACGTGGAAAAATGGGAGGAGAACCTTTTGCCTCCGGAGAGCTGATCGGCGCACCAATAAGCTAGTTTCAGCCGGGCTGCGCGGGCAAGTCTCTTCCATTTCGTAGTAAATTAAACACCGATGGCGGCAGAGAAGATCATGATCGTCGACGACGAGCGTCTGGTGCGCTGGTCGCTGCGGCAGAAGTGCGAGGAGTGGGGCTATCACGTCATTGAGGCCGATTCCGGCCTCCCCGCGCTCAAACTGGCGCAGCACGAATCGCCCGATCTGGTTCTTCTCGACGTGCGCATGCCGGACATCACTGGCATCGAAGTTCTCGATCAACTGAAGAAAAATGGCGACGCTCGCGCCGTCATCATGATCACCGCCGATCCTCAACTGGACGACGTCAAAGCCGCGCTCAAGCTCGGGGCCTACGACTTCGTAGGCAAGCCCGTTGATTTCGACGAACTGCAAGTCACCATCAAGAATGCGATCGAGGCCACAAGCCTGCGTACCGAAGTCCAGAGTCTGCGAGGTCAAGTGCGCCGGGGAGCCGGCTACAGCAACGTGGTGAGCGTCTCGGCCAAGATGACCGAACTGATGAACTTCGTCCGCAAGGTTGCATCCAGCGAGGCCACCACGATCCTGATTCAGGGCGAAAGCGGCACCGGCAAAGATCTGATCGCGAAAGCCATTCACTACGAGAGCACACGCCAGGAAAAACCTTTTGTCGCGATCAACTGCTCGGCCATTCCGGAAACGCTGATGGAGGCGGAGCTTTTCGGTCATGAGAAAGGCGCGTTTACCGACGCCAAGCAGATGAAGAAAGGTCTGTTCGAGACGGCCGATGGCGGCACATTATTTCTGGATGAAATCGGCGAACTTTCTCCTCTGCTGCAAGCCAAGCTACTGCGCGTGCTGGAGGATCAGGTTATCCGGAGGGTGGGCGGCGTCAAGGACATGCAGGTGGATGTGCGCGTGATCGCTGCCTCCAACCGTGATCTCGAAAAAGCGGTGCGCGAAAATCAGTTTCGGCAGGATCTTTACTACCGGCTGGCGATCATTGCGATCTTCATTCCGCCGCTGCGGGAGAGAAGAGAAGACATCATGCCGCTGGTCGATTTCTTCATCGAGCGCTACAACCAAAGATTCAAGAAGTCGATTCGTGGGATCACCGACGATACGCGCCGCCTCATTCTCAGTCACAACTGGCCGGGCAATGTTCGCGAGCTGAAGAACACCATCGAGCGGGGCATGATTCTGGAGGAGGAACCACTTTTGCGCCCGGTGTATCTGCCATTTTCCGTCGGCGAATCCGGGGGGCGCACTCTTTTTGAGCGCACTTCACCCGCTGACGGCGGACAGACTTTGCCCAACGGCCGCTCCCTGCCGCGCCTTTATATTCCGGAAGGTGGAACCTCGCTCGAGGAAGTGGAGCATGCCATGGTCGAACTGGCGATGCGGCAGGCCAACGGCAACCAGACTCACGCATCCAAGTTGCTCGATATCAGCCGCGACGCATTGCGCTACAAGCTGAAGAAATTTGGCTTGATTCGTGGAGACGACGAGGGTTCGCAGTCCAGCCCGGCGGAAGAGTAATGTTGGGTGTCGGTCTGGGGTGTTAGGTCTGGGCACCAATCATTACCTCGGATCTCAGACCTAAGACCCGGGACCTAAGACCTGGCAAAAGCCGCTACGCTCTCAGGCGATGGTTGCTGTTCTATCCCTTGGCGTGCTGCTTGGCCCGCGCGATGTATTCCTCGACTTCCTGTTTCTGCGGATAGTTCGGATTTCGCTGCAACAAATCCTCCCAAGCTTGCACGGCGCCCCGCGGATCCAGCTTGCCTTGCCAGCGGACTACACCGAGGTTGAATAGCGTTCCCGGATGATCCGGCCGATATTTCAGCGCCGTCTCAAACTCAGCTATGGCGCCGTCGGCGTCTCCCGTGTACCAGAGCGAAGTACCGAGGTCGGTTAATAGATCGGCATTTGTGGGCTGGAGTTTCAGCGCCAGCTTGTAGTACTTGATAGCGTCCGGATATTGCCGCCCGTCGTAGTACAGGTTTCCTACCTGCACGAGCGTGTCCAAATCGGCCGGGCTAGTCTGCAGCGTTGCCAGCAGCGGTGCGACCGCCTGATCTACCATTGCTTTCTGCTGTTCGGGAGTCAATTGCTCCTGGGCTGACTGAATCGGGCCTGACTGGCCCTGAGGCGCACCTCTGTCAGCAGCGGCAGAGGCTTGGGCGGTCAATCCGACTGGCGAAGCGGAACCTCGAAACAAATAGCCGAGAGCGACGCCGAGCATGAGGCAGAAGACCGCCAGGATGTAGGCCTGAGCATCGGACCAGGTCTTGTCGGACCCGGATTTAGTCCGAGAGTTGGAATGAGATGTGTCTCGCTCCGGATTCGGCATAGCCTTCACTCTTTTCGCCGTTCTTTGTTCTTTAGGATCTGGTGCCGGCAAGCGCCGTTTCGGGCGTTTGAAGGTGAAAGAGCCGCTGCACTGCAACGGTCATTTGATCCTGCTCTACCTTCTCTGGAAGTTCCTTGAGTTCACGGGCCAGGGATCCTGCGATCCGCTTTGTCATCTGGGACATGACTGCATTTAACATTTCGTCCTGGTCCTTGGAGAAGGGCCCGTTCTCCTGTCGAAAGGAATCCAATTCTTGCCGGCAAATCTCGTCCAGGCGTTGGCGTAAGGCAACGATGGTCGGCACCACCCGCTCCGCCATCAGTTTGCGACTGAAACCTTGCGCCTCGGCCTGCAGAATTTCCTGTGCCTCGGCGGCGGCGGCGTCCCGCTCGCCCGCATTGTGGTCGACCACGTTTTCCAGGTCGTCGAGGTCGTAGAGGAAAACGCCCTTCACTTCGCGCACTGACGAATCGATGTCCCGCGGCAGCGCGATATCCACGATGACCAGCGGCTGATCCTTGCGTCCGCGAACCAGCGTCTCCGCTTCTTCGCGGCTCAGAATCGTATGTGGACAGGAAGTCGAGCTGATGATGATGTCGGCCTCCGCCATGTGCTGCCAGCGCTCCTCAAACGGGATCGCCACTCCGCCGAGTTTCGTCGCCAACTCGGCCGCGTGCTCCAGTGTCCGGTTGATCACCTTGACGGAGCTGGCGCCGTGGTTCAGTAATCCGCGGGCCGAAAGCTCGCTCATCTTGCCCGCGCCCAGAAGCAGCACTTTCTTGTTTTCCAGCGTGCCGAAAATCTTGCGAGTGAGTTCCACCGCGGCGTAAGGAACCGAGACCGCCGCATTGCCAATTGCCGTTTCACTGCGCACGCGCTTCGAAACCGTGAGCGCCTTCTGCAGGACCGCGTCGAGAAACCGGCCGGTGGCTCCGACTTTCTGCGCCTGCTGCCACGCCTGTTTCACTTGCGAGATGATCTGCGGCTCGCCCACGACCATGGAATCAAGGCTGGACGCGACGCGGAAAATATGCAGCAGCGCTGCTTCATCGAGCAGACGGTAGAAATGCTTCCACTCGCATAGCTTGAGTCCATACTCTGAGCCGAGCAACCGCATGACCGAGTTCGCGGCCAGAGTCACGTCGGTGACCCACAACAGAAATTCAGTCCGGTTACAGGTGGCCAGTACGACGACTTCCTCGATGCCCTCCGCCCGCGATAGTTGCACCAGCGCCTGATAGCGGCGGTCTTCACTGATCCAGAAGCGTTCCCGCACTTCTACCGGAGCGGTGCGGTAGTTCAGGCCAACGACCATGAGAGCGGGGTCCAATGTCTTCATCTCCTGCGCCACTCTTTAGCAAAGGCATCCTGTGTTCCAAAGAATCGCGATACCCCTGAAACCGCTATCGGGTTTATTTTCAATCCGTTAGGATGGGTTTAAAACAGGGTTCCAGGGGACTGACGGGACTAGACTGCGGGATATGACGCTAGGGCGCTGGTTTTTTGACCCGCACTTCGGTTTTACTCTGAGCACAACTGGAGATGCGTTAGGGAAGCCTATCGAGAACAGGCGGCGCCGAGCTTAGCGTGAGACTTCCACGTGTACAAGTTCCTTGGGAGTCTTTGTCTTCGGTTCGTAGACACAGAACGGCTCCTCATCCAGATAATTTCCAGTGGCCGCATAGGCACGCGCGCGGCAGCCCATGCAAACGTTGCGGAACTCGCAGCAGCCGCATTTTCCGTTCAGGTTATTTACATCGCGCAGCTGATTGAAGACGAACGAGTTCTCCCAGATATCGGCGAACGACTGCCGCTTGAGGTCTCCTGCCAGCGCCGGTAAGTATCCGCAGGGATAGACCTCGCCCTGGTTCGAAATGAAGCAGACCGCGGTTCCGGCCAGACATCCCTTGGTCATGGCATTCATGTCGGAAGGATGCGTGCCCGGATGTCCTACCGCTTTCCCAATTCCCTGAGGCTTCAATTCGATGCCGGTTGAGCCGGGCATGGTCATGTCTGTGGGGCCGATGCCCGGCGCATTGTGCGTCGCTTCGATGACTGCCTGCGCAGCCTCAGCCGCGGCGGTTGCGGAACGGTGCTCCGCTGCCCGACGCTGCCGAACCACGCGGAAGTAATGGGGCGCGCAGGTGGCCTTCATTTCGATGCCGCCTTCCAGCGAGCGATCGTAGAACCAGTTGAGCACTCTCTCGTACTCTTCCGGAGGCACCATCTGTTCGGCGGCGATATCGACGCCGCAGCCCACGGGAACTAGAAGAAATGTATGCAGCGCATCCGCTCCCAGCGATTTTGCCAGCTCGAGCACCTGCGGTAGCTGATGGGCATTGTGGCGGGCGATCGTTGTATTGATCTGCACCGACATGCCGAGTTCCTTCAGATTCAGGAAGCCGGTAATGGCTGCGTCGAATGCACCGGGAATGCCTCGAAAGGTATCGTGGGTCGGCGCATCCGCGCCATCAAGACTGATGGCAACGCGCCGCACGCCGCTGTCGACGATCTTTCTTGCGACCTGCTTGGTGACCAGCGTTCCATTGGTCGCCAGCGCCACGCGCAGACCTTTGTCGGTGGCGTAGCGCGCGAGTTGAAAAATATCGGAACGAAACAGAGGCTCTCCGCCGCTAAGAACCAGGATGGGAGCGGATACCGCGGCAATTTCATCGATGATGTCACGGGCGGCCTGGGTGGAAAGATCGGAAGGAGAACTTAGCACCGTGGCGCTGGCGCGGCAATGAATGCAACGCAGATTGCATCCCTTGGTCAATTCCCAAAAAATCAGCCGCGGCTTGTTTTGGCCGCCGTGATTCGAATGCGCTTTTCCGTTTAAGTTATCCATGTGCGTGCCTCCCACCGGAACCGGGCGCTGATGCCCTTCCCACGGGTCAACCATAGAAGAGAGGGAATCCAGGGGCGGTGACCCTTGTCACCTGGAATTGTGATGAGGGTCACAGGAATGAAAAATTCTCTCAAGTGAGGGGCCCTGGGATTAGGGATTTCTGCTCGGTCTGACGGGCACGCTGCGTTCCACCGACGGATCTCGGCGGCGGCTGGCTCAGTTGTGATTCGCGATGTCGCGCAGCGCAGCGCTGTTGCGAATCACCATGGTCGACCCCTTCGATTGCAGGATCTGGCGCTTCTTCATCTCGGCAAAAAGCCGGGTAACAGTTTCCCGCGAAGTCCCGATCATCTGCGCGATTTCCTCGTGCGTGAGTCTGATCTTCAGACGGGGTTCAGGCTTATCGGCTTCTCCGTTCTTACTGCTCCATTCCAGAAGCAGAGTAGCCAGTTTCTCCGCCGCGGAGAGGGATAGTCCCAGCGCCCGCACTTCCTTGCAGGCATTGTGATACTTATCGCTGAGCTGCTCGGCCGCTCTGATGCAGGCATCCACATCCTCCCGCAGAAAACGAAGAAAGTCGTCGCGCTTGATGAAATTGACCTGGCAGGGGTCGAGAGTCTCCGCCGTTACTTCATAAGGTCTGCCGGAAATAGTCGCGCTCAAGCCCAGCACTTCGCCGGGATCGGCGAGTTTGACGATCATGGTTCTGCCGTTGGGCGAGTTGATGGAGAGCTTCACGCTGCCTTTGCAAAGCATGAAGATGCCGCGTGGGATTTGCCCTTCCACAAACAGCACCGCGCTCCCCGGGTATGCAGTGGTGGATTTGATGCTTTCGAGCTTCTGCAGCGTCGCAGGCGGCAGATTGCAGAAGATGCCATCCTCTTCGCGCAGCTTGCAGGCAAGGCAGCTATCTATCAGTTCCATTCCGTATGGCGAGAGCATGGACAAGCCTCCTGAACAACTCGCTTCGCTTGGGGTTTGGATTTGCAAGACTGCAAAGACTAGCGAAGCTACTATCGTCTCCGATCAGTGTCCGTCCGGAGTCGACCCAGGGCTGTGCCGCAACACACAGGACCTTGTGACTTTCATCACAAGCCGTCGCAACATTTCTTTTATCCCAGGCTTCTCCAGAACATGGGACTTGCCATTTATGCCAGCCGACCACACCTCTAGCCAGCCTTACTTCGCCTGCAGAGATTCGACGTACCCGGTAACGTTCGAAATACGCAGTCGCAGCTGAGCCTCACTGCCCCCGCTGATCATCCGGAATAGTGGTCCCCACATCGGCATTTCCTGAGATCCGTGCGCGGGAAGAGCGGCGGTGCCTTGAAGAACCGACGCAACTTTCAGAGCGGGGAATTTTCCACCGTTGTTCTTGCTCAAAATCGTGAGGTCGACGGGCGCAGTCTTCAGAGCGCTGGCCGCCGGCCCTCCGCCCTTGCCGTCGGTTCCATGGCAAACGGCGCAATAAGACGTGTACATTTCTTTGCCCGACGCAGCTGAGGTCGACTTGATGGCGACATGCTGGACGGTCTTCTTCGGCGTGTCTGGCGTCTGGTTCTGCGCCGCCAGAGCGTTGGCGAACACGATCAGGAAACAAAATCCCACAACTAATTTGTTTATCGACATACTTTTCTCCATCGAGACCAAGGCTCTTTTCTGCAAATCGATCCTTCCCGGAAGCCGGCAACTACTTCTGCAAGCCGCGGATGTAGGACAGAACCGCTTGCTGGGGATTTTCAACGCTGTAAGGCACACCTGCAGTAATTCGGATCACCATGGGTGGTGACCAGCAAACTTAACAGCACGAGGCAGGGCGAGCTAAGCCTGGTCACAGAGTGTAGTGATGGTCGTCACGCCCTAAGGCGTGCGATGGTGTCAGGACAGTGCTTGCGCTATTTTTGCGACAACAGATACAGGTCGAACTGTCCGCCGGGACGGGCGTAGACGATTTTCGAGAGGTCGCGGGCAATGTCGTAAGAGTTGCCGTCGTAGCGCTGGGCAAAGGCGAAGGGCAGCTTCAATACGGTCTGAGGAGTACCGGTAACCTTGCCCTCGATCCAGGGCACCCGATACAGGGTCACTTCGCCACGCGTCGAGACGGTGTAGAGCACAGATTTTCCATCGCTGCTGATCCGGGGCAGGAAAGTCACGACATCGGGTACGAGCGGGATGCACTTCTTATCGGCGACGGAGAGTTCGAAGATGCCCAGCTTGGCTCCGTACATCATGGATATGAGCAGGTACTTCCCATCGGGAGAGGAGTCCATCGCAAATCCACAACCTTCGGAGAAGAGCTCTGCCGAGGAACCGTCGGGGCTGAGTCTCCAGGTCTGCAACGGGTATGGATTCTGGCGATGTTGATCGCCAGTTACAAACAGGTCTTTTCCGGTCCGGGTCCAGGTGATGGATTCAGAGTTACCGAGCGAGTGCGGAAGCTGACGCAGGTGGCTGCCATCGGCGTTGACCACGAAATTTTCGTCGGCATCGCGCACCGTATTGGTGAAGGTTAGTTGCGTGCTGTCCGGCGACCAGTCTCCCGTGGAGAGAGCGTCTTTGGAGGTAGTGACGATTCCCACCGAAGTTCCGGCGGCCGCCCGCCCGAACGGAATAACTATGGGCTTTGTAGTGTTTTCCTGCTGTACAAAACTGGACAGTTTTCCTTTTTTGGATCGACCGGTCGCCGACAACGATGACGGCGACGAATCTTAGCCTCAAACAAGTCCAGCCGGTCCGTTGCCCTACATGGGGCGCAGCTCCAGGCGAGAACTGCGACCTTATCTGCGGGTAGGGGTGATCTAACCCTCAGACCGCTGAGGCACCTAGCGGCCGAGGACGAAAATCCCTCCTTGTAGCTCTTATGCGGCGTGCGATGACGCTCTCGACTTTGGCGCAGATCTTCTCGGCCACGCTGAACTACGCGCCTATTTTTTCAGAGTCCGGATATAGGCGACGAGTCCCTTAATGTCCTCCGGCTTCAGAGACGTTCCATACTTGGGCATTTTGTTCTTGCCGTTCGTGATGATCTCTGCGAGTTCCGTGTCCGACATCCCCTGCACGGCGGTACTTGTGAAATCATGGGCACCCATTTTCGTGCCCATCGCCGAACCGGTTCCGTCGGCGCCGTGGCGGGCGGCACATTTCCCTTTGTAGAGCGTTTCCGACGCGCTTTGCGCCTGCGCCGACAACGAGAGAACAAACACGACGGCGATGGCCGTCACCGTAGCAAATACTTGCATCCTAATCGTTTTCATATTCGTGTTCCCTTCGATTTTTGCTGGCATTGTCATATTTATCTAAAGACAAATAACTTACGACCATTCTCTTGCCTCGACTGTTCAAAATTGCTCACTCTTCGGGAAAGAGAGAATTTGATGACCGTGTCGATCAGGAATCAGAACTCGTAATGCACTCCAACGGTTAGGTTGTTTGCATGGAAGTTCCGAGGAGCGGTGAACCCGTAGGCCGGACCGTTCATCGCAGTATTCGGCAGCGTGCTGCAGGGCACGACCGGAGCCGGGATAGTCAAGGTCGGGAGCGTGCTGGAGGGATTGCAATACTGTGCTCCCGAAGGGCCACCCTCGCCGTACCCGAAGTAGTTGTACTCGCCCTTTAAGATCAGATCCTTTCGCATCGCATAGGAGAGTTTCAGAAAAGGCGACAGGTAGGTAGAGACCAGCGATCCGTTCACATCGCGCGGATCATTGAAAAAGCGGCTGCCGTTGACCGAGCTTATTCGGTAGCCGATGTTGCCGTGGAACTTGTTGATCGGCGAAAGAGCCAAGGCCACTGACGCGTACTGCGTTGGAGCGCTCATGAAGTCCTTAGCCGGACCAAAAGTATAAGGAGTCCCCGGCACGCGGGGAGTCGGAGACGGGCAAGCCACACCGGTGGGCGTCCCGGCGCCCGGTATGGTGGGGCTTGCGGCCGTGCCCAGGAAGCAGATATTGGTCGCCGTGTACACGTCGCTGTAGGCATAGCCGATGTCGAACCCGTAGTGCTCGTTCGGCATCAAGTCGGCGTTCAAACTC
>Ga0074044_10000281_pt1 | contig 50861 bp, 36 predicted proteins | sample BogForMeECP23OM1_FD_94443 | JGI IMG/M metagenome (GOLD analysis project Ga0074044, IMG submission 94443) | Bog forest soil microbial communities from Calvert Island, British Columbia, Canada - Bog Forest MetaG ECP23OM1 | ecosystem: Environmental > Terrestrial > Soil > Wetlands ...
GGAACGAATCGCGCCTTGTTCGCCGTCCGCACCGGCCAGAAAGAAAAACAGCTTTTAAGAAAAAGGCTGTTTGAAGGAGACGCTTTTTCGCTATTGACCGCTCACGCTAATGGGTGACCCCTTTACTAGGCGTGGGCCGCGTCCAGTTTTTCATCTTCACGGCGCAAGAATCCGGCGAGATGGGGGGCGTCGGAAGAAAGGATAAAGGCTGAAGGATGAATGAAGAAAGGGGAAAACTGAACATTCAACATTCAATATCGAATCGGGGCGAAGTGACGAGCCACGAGCCGGGGATTTAAGCGCAAGACGCGGCCGGCGCGGCCATCCGCAGCAGCAAGTCGTTCAGTTCCGCCATGTGCGGCGGTTTGTTGACCACGACATCTGCTGCCGGTTCTGTTTCTCCCTCTGCCTTCATCATCGCACCCCAGCCCGTCATCATGATGATGGGCGTGTTGGGGGACTCCGCCTTGATCGTCCGGGCCACCCGGCGGCCATCAATATCCGGCATGCCGAAATCGGTGATGACCACTTCGTAAGGCTGGTTTTCCAGCGTGGCGGTGCGAAACAATTCCAACCCTTGTTTTCCGCCGGAGGCAAGCATCACTCGATGCTTGTAGTGCGTGAGACAACTATTCATGAGTTCCCGGACCCGCAGGTCGTCATCAATGCAAAGGATGTGCAGGGAGCGCGTCGGTTTGACTTGAGGCGGCGGGCTCCGACCGGGAGCATCGTCGATCTCGACACCGCCGGCATGCTGTTGCGTCATGTCAGGGGTGGAAGAACCATTCATATTAAAACCGGTTTTGTTGATTTGTGACTACGGTGCCTGTGCGGGTGCAAAACCGCGATAAAAACGGCTGGGATAATTCGTCGCATCTGAGTCAACGAACATGAAAAGCCCGTTTGAATCGGTCAAATTCGTACTAAGGGGCGTCCAGTTATGCATGTCGAATGAAGCCTCGATCACGTAAGTCTGGTTGGTGCTTCCCAACAGGGTAATGGCCATGGTCCCATCCGGTTGGGAGACAATTGAAACCTCGCAGGCGTCGGGAATATTCGCCGGGAGCGGGTTGGGGACATTACCCGAGAAATTGAAATTGACCGGGAAATCGGCGCCGGAACCCACCATGGTGACCGAGATCTGATTGATGCTGCCATCCGCGTTGGTTCCGCCATTAACAAAGCTGCTCAGGTTGAAGGAAACCAACACCGGCGCCGCGTCAGCTCCATTGATTGAGGGAATGCTCACCCCATACATGTATTGACTTCCATTCTCGAGGACCAGGTCCGAATACCCTTCGACCTCCCCTTCAAAGGTCGCATTGCCGGTGTCGGTGTTCACCTGGTAAATGTCCGTGTTGTCGCCGGTATTGCTCAAATACAGATTGCCATCGGAGTCAAAACGGATGTTCTGCGCGAGGTTGAGGTTGTAAGGGTCGCCAAAACTCCCGATAAAGGTTGACGCCCCGGTGGTGGGATCAATCGTGTAAAGGCCGTTCTGGGCCGCCCCGAACAACACCCCGTCGCTCGGGTCGAAAGCGATGGATTCAAGGCCGGGCACGTCCATTGATGCTACCGGAGTGACAGCCCCGCTCGTACTATCAAACGTTACCAAGGATGCGCCATTGTTTGCGAGGCCGTACAATGTTCCATCTGGGGCATAGGCAATGTCGTTATAAAGCGTCGAGCCTAGATCGGAAATTTGGGTGAAGTCGCCGTTCATCAGGTTGATGATGCCGAAACCGTTGTCGCCCGTGTTGAACTCAACGGCGTAAACGTTGTTCTGTGCGCGTGCCGACATGGCCAGGCTGCCGGCCGCCAGCAGGGTGCCGACTAAAACTAACATGCATGATTTTTTCATAATTTTTTTCTGTTTAGTTTTCAAATTTTGCACCAGGTAACCAACCAACTAATTCGTCAGGGTGTTATTTAACAGCAACGGGCTAAAAAGTAATGAATAAGGGACACATTGCGGGATTTGAGGGGTGAATTGCGCCCGGTGCGGGGCGAAATTGCGGAGTAAAATGATGAAGGATGAATCCAGAAGGCACCCATCTTCACTAAGTTTCGCCACGGCAATGAATGAAGGAGGGAGGAAACATCCAACATTCAACATCGAACATCGAACATCCAATGTCAGACAAGGCAGATGGCGCGACGAGCGAGAACGAGGGACGAGGACGAGGACGATTTGAGGCGGCTACGGCAGGTCGGTGTGGCCCATCAAATACCGGTCGCACTCACGGGCCGCGCCGCGGCCTTCGTTGAACGCCCACACCACAAGGCTCTGGCCGCGACGGCAGTCGCCGCAGGCAAACACGCCTTTGAGGTTCGTCGAGTATTTCTCGAACTCGGCCTTCACGTTCGTGCGCGGGTCGCGTTCGAGTTTAAGCGCGTCGAGCAACGGTTGCTCCGGCCCGAGAAAGCCCATCGCCAGCAGCACCAGTTGCACGGGCAAAACTTTTTCCGTGCCGGGCACGTTCTTCGGAATGTACTGGCCCTTGTCGTTTTTCTCCCATTTCACCTGCACAGTGTGGACGGCCTTCACCTGGCCGTTCGCATCGCCTTCAAACTTCGTGGCGGTGGTGAGATAAATGCGCGGGTCGGTTCCGAATTTCGCGGCGGCTTCCACCTGGCCGTAGTCCATGAGATAAATCTTCGGCCATTCGGGCCATGGATTGTCCGCGGCGCGCTCTTCCGGCGGCTTCGGCAATATTTCCACCTGCACCAGGTTCGTGCAGCCATGACGGATTGAAGTGCCGACGCAATCCGTGCCGGTGTCGCCGCCGCCGATGACGACAACATCCTTGCCGGCGGCAGAAATAAAATTGCCGTTCTTTTTGCCGTCGAGAAGGCTCTTTGTGTTCGCGGTGAGAAATTCCATCGCAAAATGGACGCCCTTGAGCTGGCGGCCTTCCACCGGCAAATCGCGCGGCTTGGTGGCGCCGGTCGCAAGAATCACGGCGTCAAATTCCTTGAGCAGTTTTCCCGCCGGATAATTTCCACCCACGTCGGTATTGCAGACAAAGCGGATGCCTTCGGCTTCAAGCTGCCGGATGCGGCGCAGGACGACCTGTTCCTTGTCGAGCTTCATATTGGGGATGCCGTACATGAGCAGCCCGCCGGGGCGGTCGGCGCGCTCGAAAACGGTGATGGAATGGCCGGCTTTGTTCAGTTGCGCGGCGGCGCAGAGGCCCGCCGGGCCGGAGCCAACCACGGCCACCTTTTTGCCCGTGCGCTGCTTCGGCGGTTCGGCGGTAACCCAGCCTTCGTCCCAGCCGCGATCAATGAGGGCGCACTCGATGTTTTTGATGGTGACGGGCGGGGCGTTGATGCCGAGCACGCACGAGCCTTCGCACGGCGCGGGGCAGACGCGGCCGGTGAATTCGGGGAAATTGTTCGTCTTGTGGAGCCGTTCGAGCGCCTCCTTCCACAGGCCGCGATAGACGAGGTCGTTCCATTCCGGGATGAGGTTGTGGATGGGGCAGCCGCTGGCCATGCCGCTGAGGAGCACGCCGGTGTGGCAGAAGGGCGTGCCGCAGTCCATGCAGCGCGCGCCCTGTTTGCGCAGAGCGGCCTCCGACAGGTGCAGGTGAAATTCTTTCCAGTCCGCGATGCGCCCGGCTGGCGGCCGGTCCGCCGGCAGTTCGCGCAGATACTCGATGAATCCTGTGGGTTTGCCCATGGCTTGTTAGAAATCAGTATTCAACCTTGTCACATAATGCGTAAAATCCGAAGTCCGAAATCCGAAATCCGAAAGAAGGCCGAAGCCCGAAATCCAAAAACGACCCTTGCGCAAGCCGGAGTCAGCCGCGCGCGAATCTGAATTCGAGATTCGGCATTCGGATTTCGGATTTCTTTCGGCATTCGGATTTCGGTTCTCGTGCTTTTCCCCATCATCCTCCGCCGACGCGCGCGACGTCGCGGACGTTTTCCTCGAACGCGGCCATGATGGCTTCGTCGCCGGTCAGGCCCTGTTCCTTCACCTTCTTCATGGATTCGAGCACGCGCTGGTAGTCTTTCGGCATCACCTTGACGAATTTCGGCACGAGCTTCCGCCAGTCCGCCAGCACCTTCGCCGCGCGTTCGCTCTTCGTGTAGGCTTGGTGGCGCTGGATCAATTTCCAGATGATCTCGATTTCGTCGGCGTCCTTCAAGGTTTCGAGGCTGACCATTTCCTGGTTGCAATGCGCCGGGAAATCGCCGGCTTCATCCAACACGTAGGCGATGCCGCCGGACATGCCCGCGGCGAAATTGCGCCCGGTCCGGCCCAGCACAATCACGCGTCCGCCGGTCATGTATTCGCAACCATGATCGCCGACGCCCTCGACGACCGCATTCACGCCGCTGTTGCGCACGCCGAAACGTTCGCCCGCCATGCCGCGCACAAACGCCTCGCCGCTCGTGGCTCCATAGAATGCCACGTTGCCGATGACGATGTTTTCCCCGGCGACAAAAGTCGAACCGGCCGGCGGATAGACGATGATTTTGCCGCCGCTGAGTCCCTTGCCCAAATAATCGTTCGCGTCGCCTTCGAGTTCGAGCGTCATGCCTTTGGGTATGAACGCGCCGAAGCTCTGACCCGCGCTGCCGTTGAACTTGAGATGGATGGTGTCCTCCGGCAGGCCGTTCGGACCCCATTTCTTCGTAATCTCGCTGCCGGTGATGGTGCCGACGACGCGGTGGACGTTGCGGATGGGCAGGTCGGCGTGGACGCGTTCGCTGCGTTCGATGGCCGGCTCGCAGATGTCCAGCAACCGCGTCACGTCGAGCGACTTTTTAATGCCGTGATCCTGGTCAATCTGCCGGTAGCGCACGACCTCCGGCCAGACATCCGGCCGATGCAAAATGCTCGTGAAGTCGAGGCCCTTTGCCTTCCAATGCTCGATGGCCTTCCGCGGGGCCAGCTTGTCCGTGCGGCCGATCATTTCGTTCACCGTCCGGAAGCCGAGTTTGGCCATGATCTCGCGCAATTCCGTGGCGATGAACCGCATGAAATTAACCACGTGGTCCGGGCTGCCCGTGAAGAATTTGCGGAGTTGCGGGTCCTGCGTGGCCACGCCCACCGGGCAGGTGTTCAAATGGCACACGCGCATCATGAGGCAGCCAAGCGCGACGAGCGGCGCGGTGGCAAAACCAAATTCCTCCGCGCCGAGCAGCGCGGCGACCGCCACGTCGCGGCCCGTCTTCATCTGGCCGTCGGCCTCGACATAAATGCGGCTGCGGAGATTGTTGAGCACGAGCGTCTGGTGCGTCTCGGCCAGACCCAGTTCCCACGGAATGCCCGAATGCTTGATGGAAGAGAGCGGCGAGGCGCCCGTGCCGCCGTCGTAACCGCTGATGAGCACCACGTCGGCGTGCGCCTTGGCGACGCCGGCGGCGACGGTGCCCACGCCGACCTCCGCGACCAGCTTCACGCTCACGCGCGCGTTGCGGTTCGCGTTCTTCAGGTCGTGGATCAACTGGGCGAGGTCTTCGATGGAATAAATGTCGTGGTGCGGCGGCGGCGAAATCAGGCCGACGCCCGGCGTGGTAAGCCGCGTTTTGGCGATCCACGGATAAACTTTGCGGCCGGGCAGTTCGCCGCCTTCGCCCGGCTTCGCGCCCTGGGCCATCTTGATCTGAAGCTCCTTCGCGTTGACGAGGTACTGGCTTGTCACGCCGAAGCGGCCGGAGGCGACCTGCTTGATCGCGCTGTTTTTCGAGTCACCGTTGGGCAACGGAACGTAGCGCTCGGGGTCTTCGCCGCCTTCGCCGGTGTTGCTCTTGCCGCCGAGGCGGTTCATGGCGATGGCGAGCGTCTCGTGCGTTTCCTGGCTGATCGAGCCGTAACTCATCGCGCCGGTCTTGAACCGTTTCACGATTTCTTCGACCGGCTCCACCTCTTCGATGAGCACGGATTTCTCCGCCCAGTTGAATTCGAGCAGGCCGCGCAGCGTGCAGAGATTTTGCGCCTGGTTGTTGATCAACGCGGTGTATTCCTTGAACCGCTCGTAACTGCCGAGGCGGCAGGCGATTTGCAGCTTGTGGATGGACTGTGGATTAAACAGATGAAATTCACCGTCGTCGCGCCACTGATACTGGCCGCCGGGGTCAAGCCCCGACGAGTCAGGATTGACTTGGCGTTCAGGGAAGGCCTGCCGGTGGCGGGCCAACGCCTCTTCGGCCAGCACGTCCAGGCCGACACCTTCGATGCGCGACACCGTCCACGTGAAATACCGGTCAATGACGTTGTGGTTCAGGCCGATGGCCTCGAAAATCTGCGCGCCACGATAGCTCTGGATGGTGGAGATGCCCATCTTGGCCATGGTTTTTACCACGCCTTTGACCACCGCCTTGATGTATTTTTTAATGGCGGTCTTGTGGTCCATGTCCACGAGCAATCCATCGCGGATCATGTCGTCGAGCGAGTCGAACGCGAGGTAGGGATTGATGGCGCTGCAACCGTAGCCGATGAGCAACGCAAAATGGTGAACTTCGCGCGGCTCGCCCGATTCGAGCACAAGCCCGACGCGCGTGCGCGTGCCTTGCCGGATCAAATGATGATGCAGGCCCGCCACGGCGAGCATCGCGGGAATCGGCGCGTTTTCGGCGCTGATGCCACGGTCGGAAAGAATGATGATGTTCGAGCCTCCGGCAATTGCCTTGTCGGCGGCAGCAAAAAGCTCTTCGAGTGCCGCTTCGATTGGAGCGCGAGTTGTCTCAACTCGCAGCGCGTTCGATTGCGATTGCGAGTTTGAAATTTTCGACGACTCATTCGATTCCATGCGCTGCGGCTTGGGACAAGCCGCGCTCCCGGGGCTAAACAAAATCGGCAGCGTGACCGGCTTGAAGCCGGGGCGGTCCACGTGCCGCAGCTTTTCGAGGTCCTCGTTCGCAAGGATGGGATGCTCCAGCTTGATCATGCGGCAGCTTTTGGGGGTGGGCTCAAGCAGGTTGCCCTCCGAGCCGATCATCGTTTCCGTGGAGGTGATGATTTCCTCGCGGATGGGATCGATCGGCGGGTTGGTGACCTGCGCGAAGAGCTGTTTGAAATAGTTGTAGAGCAGTTGCGGCTTGTTCGAGAGCACCGCGAGCGGCGTGTCCGTGCCCATCGAGCCGAGCGGTTGCACGCTGTCGTTGGCCATGGGCCCAAGAATAAACCGCAGGTCCTCGAACGTGTAGCCGAACGCCTGCTGGCGCTGGAGCACGGTCCGGTGATCCGGTTCGTGAACGTGCGGCGGCTCGGGCAAATTTTCAAGCAGCACGTGGTTCCGGTTGAGCCAGACTTGATACGGATGCTCCGTGGCAACCTTATTTTTCAGTTCCTCGTCCGCCACGATGCGGCCCTGCTCGGTATCAATCAGGAACATCCGGCCGGGCTGCAGGCGGCCTTTCTGGACAATCGTTTCCGGCGGCAGGTCGAGTACGCCGACTTCGCTGGCCATGATGACGCGGTCGTCCTTCGTCACGTAGTAACGCGAGGGACGCAGGCCGTTGCGGTCGAGCACCGCGCCAATGCGCACGCCGTCCGTGAACGCGATGGAGGCGGGGCCGTCCCACGGTTCCTGCAGGCAGGAATGGTATTCGTAGAACGCCCGTTTTTCCGCGTTCATGCTCTCGTGATTTTCCCACGGCTCGGGTATCATCATCATCACGGCGTGCGGGAGGGTGCGGCCGGTGAGCGTGAGAAACTCCAGCGCATTGTCGAACATGGCCGAGTCGCTGCCGTCCTCGTTGATGACCGGCAGCAGCTTCTTGAGATCGTCGCCGAACAAATCGGACGCGAACAGCGACTGGCGGGCGTGCATCCAGTTGATGTTGCCGCGCAAGGTGTTGATTTCGCCGTTATGCGCCACGTAACGGTAGGGATGCGCGCGTTCCCAGGTGGGAAACGTGTTCGTGCTGAAGCGCGAATGCACGAGGCACAACGCGCTGGCCAGTGACGAATCCGTGAGGTCGGGGTAGTACCGTTCCACCTGTTCCGGCGTCAGCATGCCTTTATAAATCATCGTTTTGGCGGACAGGCTACAGACGTAAAATTTGTTGCCGCCTTGGAGACCCGAGGCTCGGATGCCGCGCTCCGCCAGCTTGCGAATGACGTAGAGTTTGCGTTCGAACGCGAGGTCGTCGGCCAGGCCGTCGGGACGCGCGATGAACACCTGGCGCACGATGGGTTCGGACGCGATGGCGGTCTGGCCCAGCGAACCATGTTCGGTGGGCACGGTCCGCCAGCCCAGCAGGTGCAGACCTTCCGTGGCGACGATATCCTCGAAAAGTACCTCGCACTTGTAGCGCTCCCCGGGATGCGGCGGCAGAAAAACCATGCCGACGCCGTATTCGCCCGGTCCGGGCAGAACGATTTTCATTTCGCGGCACGCCTCTTCGAGGAACGCGTGGGGCACCTGCATCAGAATACCCGCCCCGTCGCCGGTATTCGCCTCGGAACCGCACGCGCCGCGGTGCTGGAGGTTGCGCAACACCTGGAGCGCCTGCTGGACGATGGCATGCGATTTTTTGCCCTTGATGTTGACCACAAAACCCACGCCGCACGCGTCATGCTCGAAGCGCGGATCATAAAGTCCCTGCTTTGGCGGCGCGCCGGCTTGCGCCCGCGTCCGGTGGTTGAATCGCTGCATCGTTTTACTCGTCATTTCCTGGCGAATCGTATCGCCTTTGGTTCTCTTATCTTTGACATAAATTTTACTGTTTCGCAATAAATGATTTTGGATTTTCAGGCAGGCGGGGGCGTTTGCCGCCTCGCGTCACAGTAAACATGACGAAAAACACTGTCAATCAACGTGGCGAACAGGAGGCGCACATGCAATCCATTTTGAATGAACCCGAACCCGACGCGTGGCCGCAAATCGCTCCGTTGCTGGACGGCGCGATGAGGGAGCTCATGGCTAAAATTAACTTTCGCGTGAGTTGTTTCCAAAAACATTTGCTGGCAATCGATTCTGTGCTAATGAATTCAAATAACTTTTCATTTCCCATTCAGCCATGTTTTTTCTCGATGCCCAAATGACACCACTTAAAAGTGGGCAGCACGCAAACAGCCCGTCCTTTTTGTCTCGACCGTAGATTGCAGTTTCCAGTTCCTCGGTTTCGTAAAGAGTTCCTGAACCAGCCACCACCGCAACCACTAGCGGAATGCTGCTCGACGTAATCAGACCTTCGTAATTTTCAATCTTATCGAGGATGTTTAGTTTAATCGGCGTTGAATTCACAAAAGAAAAATCATTGTATCCTTCCAGCCAAACCGTGCGAGAAGGACTGTCACATACAGTCACCTCAAAAATCAAATCCTCCAGTTGAAGTTGATCTCCAATCTCCGGCCTTTTTTTCTCAAGCCAAGTTTTTATGCGACTGGCGGTTTCTTCGTTTCTGTCAAAGGCAGGCGGGTCTGTGCGCTGAGTGGACGATAGTTCTATGCAGACATTAAAGGGAATTAGTCGGAGACTCTCATTGAGGTCTGTTCTCCACGCATCCCAACGAACCTTTGAGTCCGAAATATTTTTCGTGAAAACCTCAACGATGAAGTGTTGCAGCATATTCTTGGTCGAGACATACCAATCAGGAGTTTTCTCGTTGATCTTCTTTTCATATTCAGTTTGCAGACCTGATGCTTTAAGAAGGCTGCCAATAACCAGTTCATGGTAGGTATGGAGAAATCTGTCTTTCTCTTTAGGGGATTTGAAATTTTCGATCAGTTTCGCTCGTGAATTTTCTGATTGATCGGCAACCCAAGTCTCAATGCTTTCTCGCATAGGCCGAAACCTGTCTTTCATCGCAACGCAATAGGCTGGTGGCCACTCATGTTTTTTGAGTGTTTTGTAACGGTTTATCAATTCTTGTTGCCATTCTTCGGTGAATACGAGCATTGCTCAACCCCTTTCATGATTTTTTGGTTTCTTCACGCCAGCTTCCTCGCAATCTGTTCGTTTAAGATTTCTTCAAGCCGGCGTGCTACAAATTTCTCGGTCAATTCCATGGTGTGGTCGAAATAAAGCAACTTTACCCCTTTGCTTTCGCATCTGCGCCTTTTCTCCTCGTCTCTTTGCTGTGTCTTTTCAAAGGAGTCCTCCCCACCCCACGCATCAATCGGCATAAAATGCTGTTCGCCTTGATACTCGACCGCCAGATTCAAGGACGGGACGAAAATATCTAACTCCTGGCGTGCCAGCCAATCAGCCCTGTAATGATGTATGACTTCGTGGCCTTTCAATAAATAGGCCACTGTTTTAAATAAAACGGTTTCAGAAATAAATTTTTCTCCGATTAGCGGGACTCCAACAATCGTCCTGATTTTGTTTTCTGCTTCCTTCCATAGTTTGCGACAAACGGTTTTATCAACATTGTTATACCAATCAATATATCCTTGCCGGATTATCTCCGCCTTCACCCACGCACCGTAGACCTGAATAAATGGACCACCATACATTTGGTGGCAATAGAAATGGTTTGGAACGCGCCCTGTGCATACTTCACAGATTTTGTTTTGAAACCGAAAAATATTTTCAGGTGAATTCCAAAAACTGTCATTGAGTTCCGGCGGTTTAATCTCGTGATTGCCAAAGAAGAAATCTTTGCCGTCGATTACCTGCGGCGCGTAGCTCGAAACTGCGGTCGCGGGAAAGAATGCCTTGAGAGCTACTGGATTGATGCTGCGTGCAAACCTTGAGAACGCTAATTTCAAAAGCCTTTTGCCTTCGATCTTTTCACGATGTGTTCGCAGATAACTGCTCGCAAGCTCGTCACGCAAATAAATGAAATATCGACACCAAGCTTCACGAAAACAGGAGCAGATGGTCACCGAACCATCCGGCAATAGGTAAGTCACTTGCCATCCATACAACCCGGGGTAGAGCGGTGTTGGGGACTCATTCACGGCCAAACAAATCCGCGTCGGTTATTATTTGCCATGCGCGGACAATACCGATTTCATTTTCCACTTTCAACAGCGCGTTTGTCATCCAATCGTCGCTCCGCGACTTTCAAAGAAAAGAACCGCGAACCTCGCGAAATACACGAACGGATTTTGGGAGGAATTCATTTTCGTGTGTTTTATGTATTTCGCGGTTTCAATTTTTCTCCGGCCATTTGCTCAAACCATTTTACACGCCGCCCGCGCATTGTATAATGTCCCACTGTGGATTCGCAAAAGCGCACACGCGTCGTCTGCGGCATGAGCGGTGGGGTAGACTCCTCCGCCACGGCGGCACTGTTGCTGGAACAGGGTTATGAGGTCATCGGCATCACGCTCAAACTCTGGCCGCAGGATTGCGTGAACCGCGCCGAGGACAAGTGCTGCGGCCCGCAGGCCGTCACCGACGCCCGCGCGGTCTGCCACAAACTCGGCGTGCCCTATTACCTCATTGATGAGTCGGCGGAATTCCAGAAGCACGTCATCAGTTACTTCGCCGACGAATACAAGGCTGGTCGCACGCCAAACCCGTGCGTGTTGTGCAATCAGAATTTGAAGTTTGGACGGCTGATTAATCGCGCCGATCAGCTCGGCGCGCAATTCATCGCCACCGGCCATTTCGCAAGAATTGAGCATGTCAGCCAGCCTCTCAACGAATTGGGTAGGAGCCGACATGAGGAGGCTCATTCCAATTCCAGTGCAGAAAATCAGAGCCTCCTTACGTCGGCTCCTACACGTTATCTATTGAAGCGCGGTCGCGATTTGAAGAAAGACCAGAGCTACTTCCTTTTTTCGCTGAGGCAGGACCAGCTTGCGCGCGCCATGTTTCCGCTCGGTGAAAAGACCAAGAGCGACACCCGCGAAGTCGCGCGGCATTGCCAGCTCAAGACCGCCGACAAGGAGGAGAGCATGGAAATCTGTTTCGTGCCGGACAACGACTACGGAAAATTTCTCCGGGAGGCGAACCTCGCGCAGAAACATCGCGGCGAGATTGTGGATTTGCACAGGCGTGTCCTTGGCCATCACGACGGCATCGAATTTTACACCATCGGCCAACGCAAGGGCCTGGGCATCACCACGCCCAAACCGGTTTATGTGATTGAACTGGATGCGGAGAATAACCGCGTCGTCGTCGGCGATGATTCAGCGCTCGACCGCGATGAATTCACCGTGGACGGCTGCAACTGGATTCCGTTCGACAATTTGACGGAGCCAATCGAGGTCACGGCCAAGATTCGTTACAATCATCCCGGCACGGCTGCGACCGTGACCCCGCTCGGCGTGGGCAGGGCAAAAGTTAAATTGCACGAACCGCAACGCGCCATCACGCCCGGCCAGGCGGCGGTGTTTTATCAGGACGACCTGGTGGTCGGCGGCGGATGGATTATGCGATGACCCGAACGGGTTGCGGGTCAGTTTGGTGGGGCGAGGCTACTGACGAGCCGGTTCGCGAGGACGCTCACCCCACCAAAATCCCACTATCCCCGAACGCGGCGCATTGACAGCCCGCACAGGCCGGTGCATTGTTCTCGTCATGAAAATACTCATTCTTCTGGCGGTGGGCCTGATTTTTCATGTCATTACCGCCGGCGCTGCTGGATCCATTTACGACATACCGCTCAAGGACATTAACGGCAAGGACACCTCGCTGAAGCCGTATCAAGGCAAGGTCATGCTCGTTGTCAACGTCGCGTCGAAATGCGGATTCACCCCGCAATACACCGCGTTGGAAGCGCTCCACCAGAAATACAAGGACCGGGGCCTGGTCGTGCTCGGTTTTCCCTGCAACCAGTTTGGCGGACAGGAACCCGGCACGGACGCGGAAATCAAACAGTTCTGCTCCTCCAAATACGCTGTGACCTTCCCGATGTTTGACAAAATCGAAGTCAACGGGGCCAACCGTCATTCGCTTTACGTGATGCTGGCGGGCAAGGAATCGCCGTTTGCCGGGGACATTGGATGGAATTTCACCAAGTTCCTCATTGGCCGCGACGGCAAAATCCTGAAGCGGTTTGAGTCGAGGGTGAAACCCGATTCGCCGGAAGTGATTCAAGCCATCGAAGCGGCGCTGGCGGCGAAATAAAACCGACGCCTGGCAGGCGGCGGTGTTTCATCAGGACGATCTGGCTCTCGGCGGCGAATGGATTCAGTAAAGAACACCGGGGATTTATTTCGCCGGGGATGCGAGCCTTCTTAATTCCGCCTCAGCGCTTTGATATTCTTCAAAATATTTGACATTGGTCGTCAGGCATTTTTTGAAATAATCCGCTGCCGTTGTTTTGTCACTCTCAATGAGATGTTTCATGCCGGCATAGAAATAAGCTTCGCAATGCTGTTCCTGGTCGGTCTTTGCATTTGTATCGGCAGCGGTTTTGAAAAAATCGGTTTCGCTCAATTGGCCGGTGAGAAAGTGTCCGACCTTTGACGGCCAATCATTCGACTTTTGCGCATCGCGATGTTCCAGATAAGTTGCCAGTTCCTGAGTCGCGGCGTCTTTTTCACCCAAGCGCGCCCGGATGAGCCAGATACGATAATAGGAGTAATCCTGGGAGTCTGAACCCAGTTCACATGATTTGCGAAAGTCAGCCAGAGCATTGGTAAATTGATATGCGTTGTAGTAGAAACAACCGCGATCGTGATAAACCCCACCATTTTGAGGAACTGCCTGAATAGCATGTGCGTAATGAACCGGCACGAATTGGGATTTGTTCGTCTTCCACCAATTTCCCCATTCATCGGCTTGGTCTTCGCTGAAATTCTGACCGGTTAGCTCACGCAATGTCTGGGCGGCTTTCAAGCGCACGATTTCATCCGGGTCGTGCAACAGTGGCAGCGCCAGTTCAACGGATAGTTTATTTGCGTTTTTGGAGAAGATATTCAGCGCAACCACCCGGGCCAATGGTTCGGGGTTTTGCAGCAAAGGAATGATTTCATCGTTGGATACATCTTCGTGATACAACGCTTGCGCGACAAGGCCAAGCGACAGGCTGTCTTGAAGATTGAATAGCGGCAACAAATCTTCAACCGGAATCGGAACAGAAAGACGTTCGAGCATTTCCACGGCAGAAACCCGGATATTCAGGTCTTTGTCTTTGAGCATTTCATAAATAAATGGAAAGTAGTTTCCCAAATCATTCCGGAATCTCGGCAGGGCAAAGGCCAACTCGTGCCGAACACGGCGATCGGGATCCCGGAGCACGGGCACGAGCAATTCCGCATTGGTCGGATTCCAATTTGAATATTCCGTGAGCGTTTCAATCCCGGCCATTTTGACTTCAGGTTCTGAATCCTTTAGCCAAGCGACCGCAACGTGCGTCAAACGCGGATCGCTAATTGATCCATAATGCCGGGTGAAAATGGAAGCGGCATTGACGCGGACAGCAGGATTTGTGTTTTGAAATGCGGCAAGCAACGCGGGAACCGCGTCGGCCTGAAAACGCGCCAGACCTTCGACGGCGAAGTAGCCGTATTTTGTGCCGAGCCAATCGCCGAAAACGGAAAGTGCCGGCTCAAATTCCAGATCGCGCATTTCTTCGGGCTTGAATGTCCACGTTTGTTTCGTCAGCCACCAGGATTTGTCCACGAGACGTGAAATCGCTTTGCTGCAATCCGGCAAATCCACTTTCGTGACTTTGGCGTAAGGCGGCAGATCCTCCGGGTTCGCCATGGGCGTTTCACTCCTTTTTTGAATCATATTTTGCGCCTCCGCCGACAACGAGGGATTGGCTGGCCTGTTCTCACCCAAAAAGCGCATTTGCATTTCCCGTTGCCTCATTTGCATTTGCTCCATCCGCTCTGCCGATTCTTTCGCTCGCGCCAAGTCGTTGCTGTAAATTTCCGGCAGTTTCTTTACGAGCATCATCTTTTCCAGCAGCGGTTCCGGCGACAAAACATAAACTTGGATTTCCGACGGCGTGCCGTTGACCGAGGAAATTTTCAGCGGGTAAACACACCGGTCGCTGGCAAAGCTGATTTGCAGCGGATGCAGTTCGCCCGACGCCAGTTTTAACTTGTCCGAAATGGTTCCCAAGAGGCCTTGGTTGAGGTTGACCTTGACGGCGATGAAATACCAATGTTGCTTGACATAGGCGTCCAGCACATCGGTCATATTCGTTGGGAAATAAAAGTGATTTGTCTCCAGCCACTTTTCCAGCGCACCGGCATCTTTGGTGGAAAGCACGGCCACCTCATAAGCGCCCACGGTTTTGATTTCAATTACTTTGACTGGTGGCTCCTGTTTTTTGCCTGCGCTTAAACTGGCCAAATCCCCACCGGCGGAGCGAGTTGCATAGACAGGCCGCTCCCAAAGCTTCTGGGTGTATCGGCTCAGTTCGTAGAAACATTTCATCGAGCCTTTTTGGACGGTCGGCCGGTTCGGCACCGGGATGAGCCAGCCGAATTCGTCCACCGGCCCCTCGTATTTGACCTGCAAAATTAAATCCTCGCGCCCGGCGTCATAAACGATGATGGCCTTCTGCGTCGGCTCGTTGATGTCCTTGTGCTTGTCCCAGACAAATTTTGGCGCGACGAACATCCCGTCGGCCTGCACTTTGGTGAGACTTCCCAGCCCGGCGAAGAACACCAACATCAACAATGATCTGGGGACGGAGGGAAACGATTTTCGGATGATGCCTGTTGATTGAACGAAAAGAAAATTAAAGTTCATAACCCGGATTTGCTAACGGAGGTCATCTCAACAGTTCGCCCGAAATTGTCAAGCCACCAACTCCGCTGCGCTCGCATTTGCCTTCACCTGTTCCGGATTTTTGCAGCCGCAAATCACGGAAGACACCAGCGGGTCTTGCACACACCACGCCATGGCCCAGTTCGACATCGGCACGCCGGGCGGCACTTCGGTTTTTTGCAGGCGCTCGATTTCCACAAGGTCGCGTTTCAATTTTTCCGCGTCGAAGGTGGCGCGCACATCGTTGGCTGCGAACGTCACGCCCGGTTTGTATTTGCCGGTGAGCAGTCCGCTGGCCAGCGGCACGCGCCCGATGATGCCGAGCTGGTCGCGGCGCGCGTGCGGGAAATAAATCTGCTCCGGCCGGCGGTCGAGGCGGTTGTAGAAGACCTGCAACGCCTCCGCGCCGAACCGCGCCGCTTCACGCGCCTGCAATTCGCTGCCTTTCATCAAAATGGAAACGCCGAGGTGACGGATTTTGCCCGCGCGTTTTTGTTCGGCGAGCATGGTCCAGAGTTCCTGGTTTTGAAAAATTTCATCCGAGCCGGAATGAAATTGATAAAGGTCAATCACGTCCATGCGCAGCGCCCGGAGCGAGGCTTCGAGCTGGGCGCGCACACCGTCCACGGAAAAATCATCCGTGCGGTTCATGAAGCTGTGGAAATGGTGGCCAAACTTGGTGGCCACCATCCAGCGTGAGCGGTCGTGGCGCGCGAGGTGGTCGCCGATAAGCCGTTCGGACAGGTGGTCGCCGTAACATTCGGCGGTGTCAATGAGGTTGATGCCGCATTCCCCCGCCGCGTCCAGGATGGCGTCGGCCTCGGTTTGTGAGAAGTCGCGGCCCCACTCGCCGCCAAACTGCCAGGTGCCGAGGCCAATGACGGATACGCGCAAACCTGTGCGCCCAAGAATTCGATAACGCATATTTGATGCTAACGCGGCTTGATCCGGTTGTCCCGCCTGATTATCACACTGCCTCTCAAAGGGGCGCACCTGGGCACTGCGACGGGAACGCCGCATTCATGCGGCAGCGGGCTCGCTTGATTGAATGCCCTGCCGGATAAATCCGGCGTTCCTTCCGAAACAATGCAACTTTGTTTGTCGCAGTGCCCGGATGCGCCCTTCTTGATTCGAATTCAAAAATGGCGCTTGCCTCAACGCCGGTCGCCACGTATAGTTCGCGCTCTTTTGTAAATAAGATTTATGCGACGACCCAAAGGCATCAAAACGAGAAAGTCCGTGGCCAAGCGGTTCAAGATCACTGGCACTGGCAAAGTCCTGTTCCACCACGCTGGCAACCGCCACCTGGCCCAGACCAAGAATCCCAAGCGCCGCCGCCATCTCCGCGGCGCAGCCACGGTGGACTCTACCGACGCGTATCGCATCACGCAAAATCTGCCGTTCAGCCACTGATTTCCCGAACTCCCATCTGCCATCTCCTTTCTCCTGATTTTTTATGCGAGTTACCAACGCCGCCGCCTCCCGCAAACGCCGCAAACGGATGGTCACAGCCGCCAAAGGCTTCCGGATGCGCCGCTCCAAACTTTACCGCTACGCGTCTGACGCCGTTGACCATGGCCGGCAATACGCCTACCGCGACCGCCGCGTCAAGAAACGCACCTTCCGTTATCTCTGGCAGGTGCGCATCAACGCCGCCGCCCGTGCCGCCGGCATTACTTACAGCCGGTTTATTGAAGGCCTCAAGGCCGCCAAGTGCGCGCTCGACCGCAAGGTGCTCGCTGACATTGCGGCCCAGGACAACGCCGCGTTTGGCGAACTCGTCAAAATCGCCAAAAACGCGCTGGCCGCCAAGGGCGTGAAAGGCTAGGTGGTTTTCAGTTTTCAGTTTCAAGTTTTCCGACGGGCGGCCGGCAACGGACCGCCCGTTTTGCTTTTTGCTGAAAACTGAAAACTTGAAACTTGAAACTCGAAGCTCAACACTCTCTCAAATGTCTCTGCTGAACGAAATTGATCCTTTGAAACAAACCGCGCTGGCGGAATTGAAAGCCGCGCCCGACCTCGCCGCGCTCGAACAGACCAAGGGCGCGTGGATTGGACCGAACGGCAAGTTTACCATGTTGATGAAACAACTCGGCACACTTCCACGGGGAGAACGTCCCGCTGCCGGTAAAGCCATCAATGACGCGAAAGAAGAACTCAAGGCCGCCCTCAATGAACGCCGTGACGAACTGGAGTTGAAAGCCGCGCAGCCGAAGGAGCCGACCGACTTCACCCTGCCCGGACGCCGCCGCGCGCTCGGCAAGCTGCATCCGCTCACGCAAGTGACCGAAGATATCGTCCGCAGCTTCCGCAAAATCGGCTTTGTCGTCGTCGACGGCCCGGAAATCGAGGACGAATATCATTGCTTCGACGCCCTTAACACGCCTGCCGACCACCCTGCTCGCGATACGCAAGACACGTTTTATCTCAACGTGGTTGGAGCATCTTGCTCCAACATCAGTTCTGCCGGCGAGACGCCGGCAGCACGTTCACTCTTGCTCCGTACTCATACGTCATCTGTCCAAATCCGCGTGATGAAGCAGCAGCCGCCGCCTGTCCGCATCATTGTGCCGGGACGCGTGTATCGCCGCGACAACACCGACGCCACCCACAACCCGACCTTCCAGCAAATCGAAGGGCTTTACGTGGACAAAGGCGTCACCGTCGGCGACCTCAAGGGCACGGTCGAATTCGTTTTCAAGGAACTGCTTGGCCACGACGTGAAGATTCGTTTCCGTCCGCACTATTTCAGCTACACCGAGCCAAGCTTCGAGATTGATTTCAGCAATGCGCTCGTGAAAAAACTCGGCAAGGACTGGCTGGAAATCGCCGGCTGCGGCATGGTGCATCCGGCGGTGTTTGAAAACGTCGGGTACGACCCCGAAATCTGGACCGGCTGGGCGTTCGGCTTCGGCATCGAACGCATCGCGATGATCCGTTACGGCATCAACGACATCCGCCTCTTTTACGAAAACGACGTGCGGTTTTTGAAACAATTTTGATTCGGTGGGGCGAGCGTCGTCGCGAGCCGTGGTGAAGCTCCGTTAGGAGCGGAATATTTGCAGCAACCAAAACAAAAATGGAAAAAGCTCCGTCAGGAGCGACATCAGAAACAAATGAACAATACCGGTCAAATAGCTGTGCTTGGCGGAATATGCCGCTCCGATGGGGTTTGGCTGGTTGATGGCGTGTTAGCTACAAAGATACCGCTCCTGACGGAGCTGGCGCATAGCGGTATTGAACACATGGTGATGATCATTATGGCAGCCACGGGGTGGCGGAAGAAAGTAGCCCACGGCGTGAGCCGTGGGTTGGGCGTGTTGTTTGAAACAAGCTCTGTAGGAGCGGCAGAAAACACCGGTTCATTGACAGGAGATTATCTTTCGCCCCTCCGGGGCTTGAATCGTTTTGTTCCGGTTACCCACGGTTTGCACCGTGGGCTACCATCTACCGCTGCTCCGCAGCTAACAATTGAATTTTCCAAATGAAAGTCACCCTAAACTGGCTCAAACAATACGTTGATTTCGACTGGTCGCCCGAACAACTCGCGGAGCGGCTCACCATGCTCGGCCTCGAAGTCGAGGGCGTCCACAAAACCGGCGGCGAGTTCGACGGCATCGTCGTCGCCCAAATTCTCACGCGCGACCCCGTGCCCGGTACGGACAAGCTCTCCGTCTGTAAAGTCAACGACGGCAAAGGCGAGCGCGTCATCATTTGCGGCGCGCAGAACCACAAGCCGGGCGACAAGGTGCCGCTCATCCTGCCGAATTTCGCGTTGCCGCTGAAGCCCGGCGACAAGGAACCGTTCGTCATCAAGGAACGGAAAGTGTTCGGCATCACCAGCCACGGCATGATGTGTTCGCCGCAGGAACTCGGCCTGCCAGACAAGGTGGAAGGCATACTCATCCTGCCGCCGGACGCCAAGGTCGGCCAGCCGTTCGCCGAATATCTCGGCCGCACTGGCGGCGACGTGGTGTTCGATCTCGAAATCACGCCCAACCGTTCGGATTGGAACAGTGTCGTCGGCATCGCGCGCGAAATCGCGGCGGTAACGGGCAACAAGCTGAAGATCCCGGACGTTGGTGGGGCGAGCGTCCCCGCGAGCCGTGGCGAAGGAGCGGCTCGTCAGGAGCCTCGCCCCACCGCAGCTGATCTCGTCTCCGTCCGCCTCGACGACCCGGACCTTTGCCCGCGTTACACGGCCCGCGTCGTCAAGGGCGTAAAGATCGGGCCAAGTCCGGACTGGCTTCGCTCGACGCTGGAAAAAGTCGGCATCCGCAGCATCAACAACGTCGTGGATGTGACGAATTACGTGATGCTCGAAATCGGCCAGCCGCTGCACGCTTTCGATTATCATCTTATTTCCCGTAGCCGCGTTTGTGAAAACGCGGATGGTTCGCGATCGTCGAATCCGCCGTCTGACGACGGCGGCTACAAGCCAACGATCGTCGTCCGCCGCGCGAAGGCCGGTGAGGAGTTCATCACGCTCGATGGCCAGAAACACAAACTCACCACCGAAAATCTGCTCATTGCCGACGAAGAAAAAGGCATCGCGCTGGCCGGCGTCATGGGCGGGCAGAATTCCGAGATCAAGGATAACACCGCGGACGTGTTGATCGAGAGCGCCTATTTCTCGCCCACGAACATCCGCCGCACGAGCAAGACGCTGGGACTGCGCACCGACGCCAGCTATCGCTTCGAGCGCGGCGCGGACATTGACATCAACGACTGGGCCAGCGCGCGTTGCGCACAATTGATTCTTGAAACCGCCGGTGGCCAGCTCGCCGAAGGCATCGTGGACGCCTACCCGAAACCGGTTGAACCCAAGGAAATCACACTGCGCCACCACAAGGTGAACGAACTTCTCGGCCTGAATTTAAAACCGGAGGAAATCGAATTTTACCTGGGCCAACTCGGCCTGAAGATTGTCAATCGCAAGGCCCGCCCAGTCGGCGCGGATGCCGCGCCGGAACCGGTCACCTTCCGCATTCCGACGTTCCGCGTGGATTTGAAGCGCGAGGCGGACCTGAGTGAGGAAGTCGCCCGGCTGTACGGCGTGGACAAAATTCCGTCCACCCCGCCGCGCGGCGCGATTGGCACCAATGCCTTCGACGCGACGCACGACGTCCTGGCGGAAGCGCGGCGGATTTTGAGCGGGCTGGGCTTGAATGAGGCACAGGGGCAAACGCTCGTATCGAGTGTCGAGCCGCCTTCGCTTGGCTCCGGCGCGCCAGGGTGTCGAGTGTCGAGTGCGGAAACAGTGGCGCTGGCCAATCCGTTGAGTTCGGACATGGATGTTTTGCGGCCGAGCTTGTTGCCCGGCCTGATTCATTCCTTGCGGCACAATGTCAGCCGCAAAAATTACGACGTGGCGCTGTTTGAAGTTGGACGGGTCTTCCAACGTGCTGCCGGCGTCCCGCCGGCAGAACAAAACAAGAAACAGTCCTGCCAGCAAGATGCTGGCAGCACGTTTAAGGAAGAACGCCGCGTGGCCATCGCGCTCACCGGCCAGCGCGCCCTGCCCTTCTGGAGCGGCGGCGAACGCGATGCAAAATTCGACATCCACGATTTGAAAGGTCTGCTCGAGGAATTTTTCGAGCAATTCGGCTTGCGCGGAATGACGTTCACGCGCCAGGCGGATCCCGATAAATCGGGATTTCTCGAATCGGCCACGATATCGCTCGGCAAAAATCAACTCGGTGAATTCGGCCAGTTGTCGCCCGTCCTCGCGAAGAAATACGATTTGCGCGATGCCGTGCTGCTCGCGGAACTGAACCTGGACCTGCTGCTGGCACGGCGGAACCCGGCCAAGTCCTTCAAGCCGCTGCCGCAATTCCCGGCCATCCGCCGGGACGTGGCGATGCTGGTGGCCGAAGCCACGACGCACGATGCCGTCCTGCAAGTGGTGAAAAAAACCAAACCGGCGAACCTGGAAGCGGTGGAATTGTTCGACGTGTTCCGCGGCAAGCCTGTGCCGGAAGGACAGAAGAGCCTGGCCTATGCGTTCACCTATCGGGCCGCGGACAAGACGCTGACCGACGCTGAGGTGAATGCCGCGCACACCAAAGTCGTGGACGCGCTCAAGGCGCAGTTGAAGGCGACGGTGAGGGAGTAACGAGCTTTTCTTGTAGGAGCCGGGAAAGCTCACGACTTTTAAATCCGAAGCACGAAATCCGAATTCCGAAAGAAGCCCGAATTTCGAAAACCGAAGGCAAGATGATTAACCTCTGATTGGGTCATTTCGGCTTTTGGCATTCGGATTTCTTTCGGATTTCGGGCTTCGGTATTCGGAATTCAGTCAGAGCCTCACGTCGGCCCCTACAATCAAATTGCCATCACACCGCCTTCAGCGCCGCCAGCACCGGCAGGCGTGACGCGCGGGATCGCCGGCATCCTGCAAAATCCTGGTTGAAAGTCATTTCTCCAGGAGCTATAAGGATTTGACACATTCAATCACAACCCACAAATGGAACACTTATGAGCATCAAAATTCGCCGCAGAATCGGAGCCAGTGTCGCGTTGTGCGTGGCGGGCCTTTGGGCTTGGACCATAACGGCGGAAGCGGCACCGGCAACCAACTATCAGGGTGCCGATGCCATTCTTCGTCAGGCGGCTGAGAGCAGCAACCAACCGAAATCAAAGGAGGAAAAACCTTCTCCGGCAGCACAACTGCGCGCGGATATGAAGGCTTTCGGGCAACAGTCCGCCGGCCTGACACCGACCGAAGCGGCGAAACAATGGCTGGCGCTGGCGGACCGCCTGCTGCAACTGGACGAGACGCCCGCCAATTACGGCCAACGGAGCGGGATGTCCCATCCCATTCAACCGGAGGAACTGGTCGAGGCGCTGCCGCCACCCGCGAGCTGGGCGGAACTGGCCAAGGCCATTGAAGCGCGCCCGGCGGGTGAAGGCGCACAGGTGTTGCAGGGGCTTGGCTTGCGGCTGCTGGCACACACCCTCCTGGGTGACACGACCAAGCGGCGGGAAGACATCACTGCCCTGGAAGCCCTCGCTGCCAAGGCCAAAACCCGGCAGGCCTACTTTTACAATTCACTGTTTGAGGAACTAAGCAGTTCCCTCATGGCCGCAATGGACAATCCCGATGTCGTGTTGCAAACGTTGGACCGGAAACTGGCGGCCCAGCAATCCGAGGAAGGCTATCGTTATCAATCCAGCCTTCAGGTTCCGGACCTCGTCCCGCTGGTCGGACCGGAAAAGGCCGAGGCATTTCTCCGGCGCGCCCTGGTCAAATCCAAAGCCCAGTTGAATATTGATGCCGGCACCGCCACCGACAAGCTCGCGCAGAAACTGGCGCTGGAATTGATCGGCGAATTGAAAACACCGCAGTGGTCGCTGGTCAATTCGCTGGAGTCGGTGGACTTGTATGAAGCGATGGAAAAACGCTTTGCCAAACCCGAGACCAATGAAACCCCGGCAGCCGTTTCCGACATGCCTTCAGTGCCGCTTCCGACCGATGCGTTCGGCGACTATGAAAAGAAGAGCGCCCGGATTTATTATCTGCTTGGCCTGATTGCCCATGAGCGCACGGCTGATGCCGTGGCAGTGGCCAGACAGTTTGAGAAGGAAAACGACGCTTACTTCCCGAATGAAGTCATCCGGCAGATGGAACGCGCCGGTTTCGTCGGCCAACTCAATGTTTTTTTCCATGAACTGTTGCAGCAAAATCCAGATCTGCCTTTTTGGGAGGAGTATGTGCAGGTGGCGGCGCACGCGGATCAAACCGCAGAAATGGTCAAGCTGGTTCAGACGGCCATTTCCAAGCCCGGCCTGAGCAAGGGCCAACGGTTGCATCTGCAACAATTGTTGTATCAGGCGTTGCTCGCCAACGACGAAGTCGAGGCCGGGGTGACCGAACTTCGCCGCTTGATTCAAACCAATGAACCGGCCTCGGCTTCGTCGGGCCGCTATGAGCGTGAAAGCCGCGGCGATTTGGCGTTGAAGCTGGCGCGAATCGGCCACCTCCTCAACCGCCCCGAATGGCTGGAGGAAGGCCTCGCCGCCGCCAAGGCGGCTGTTCAAAAACAGGATGAACAGGATTATTCTCCGTGGGGAAACGCCACCGCGCCGTCGCTGGCGATGCTTTTGGACGATCTTAACCGGGGACCGGAGGCAGAAGCGGTTCTGGCCACAGCCTTGTCCAATGCCGTCTCGAAAAAGGCAAACCCGCGAATGTACGGTTACGAAGGACGTTTCGCCGCCACCCGGATTCTGACGGCGCTTGCCCGGCTGTATCACCGCGCCGGACGGGATGCGGACGTGCTGAAATTATTTGATGATGCACCGTACTGGGGTGAAAAAGACCTGGTTGATTTGAACTCCCGGTATGCCGATCTGGAAGAATTGGTTCCGAATTATTCCCACCAGCACGTCCCCGTGCCGGTGGGCTACTACGCCGCCTCGGCGCTGGCCAAAACCGGACGCACGGCGGAGGCGCGCAAACTGCTCGATCCACTGTTCGATCAATCCCCCGGCTGCGACCGGCTGTATGAATTGCTGCTCTCATTGGATGATGAACACGCCCCGGCCGAACTGGATGCTTTGTTTGCGCGGGACCAGTTCGAGGAACGACCGTTGATCTGGAAGGCGCACTGGTTGCGCGCCCACCAGCGTTTGGCGGAAGCCGAACAAGCCGCGCGCCAGGCCATTGCCATTGATCCCACCGATGGCGAGGAAGGACCCGGCGACCGCCTCCGCGCCTATGCCGAGCTTGCGGAGATTCGCGCCGCCCGGGGTGATGCCAAGGAGGCGGAATCACTGCGGGGCGCCGTCCAAGCGGTGCAACAGGCGGAAACGGCGGATCAGTTTCACGCCGCCGGCCTGCTCAAGCGGGCGGTGGCCATGTATCAGGATTCATTGAACCGTTTTGCGGACGCCTATTGCATCCATGCGCGGCTGGCCGTGCAACTGTCGGACATGGGATTGCACGAGCAGGCGGAGGAACATTACCGGCGCGCTTACGAATTGATGCCCGACAGTTTTGGCCGCATGGAGAGTTATTGTTTCGGATGTGAACGCGCGTTTGACGGCGAACGGGCACAGGGCATTGCCGAGAAGGTGTTCACCGAACTGGCCCAAAAGACGCCGAACAAGCCGCAGGTGCATTATCTGCTGGGCTATCTGCGGGAAGAAGAAGGGCGTTACCCGGAGGCGCTGGCCAGTTATCGCGTGGCGGTCAGGCTGGATCCGGATTATCTCAATGCCTGGGAAAAAATCGAAGGCATCAGTTCCCATGTTTTCCAATCCGCCCCGGAGCGCGACGCCGTGGTTTTCAATCTGCTTCGACTGGATCCGCTGGGCCGTCACACCCATCCGTCGTTTGAGGTGGTCTCCGATCTGGCCGCGCTCTGGCGCAACGTTGCGACCGCCGCCGGGAAGCGCCCGGCCAAACCCGAAAGTCTTTACCCGTTGCCGGCCAGCAAGGCACAAGTTGAAAAGCAGGCGGCGCAAGCCGGCGAACAAGACCGGGACATGGAAATGGAATACCGTTTCAGGTCGCAAGAACTGGAAGAAAGCATCACCCCCGGCAAGGCCATCGGGCAAAATGGATTTATTCGTGCCGCCCAGGAGTTGCTTGGCAAGCAAGCTGCCGATGTCATGAACGAATGATGATCCTTCCTCTCAAACCATTTTCCAGCGCAATCTGCTTGCATGAAGAGAGCCGGTCTTTTCTGTCCATCTCGCCCCCGGCATATGATAAACATTCTTACCGGACGGTTAAGCACCGACCAAAACCGCGACAAACATGGCACACTAAGAATGGTAACGGCGTTCAAGGCGCAGTTAAAGGCAACCGTGCGGGAATAACGCGCTTTTCTCTTCCACCCGTAGCCGCCGAGGTGGTGAGGCTCGCGATTTGAAATCCGAAGCACGAAATCCGAATTCCGAAAGAAGCCCGAATTTCGAAAACCGAAGGCAGGATGATTAACCTCTGGTTGGGTCATTTTGGCTTTTGGCATTCGGATTTCTTTCGGCTTCCGGGCTTCGGTATTCGGAATTTAGTCAGAGCCTCCTCACGTTGAACTGATTTCGACACTGCCGACAAAGTGGCGGATCTCAGGATGCTGTGCCGCCGGCACCACTTTTCCAAAAACTTTTCTTGTGTCCGGCGCAAACTTCCTTTGAATTTATGCCATGAACATCAAATCCTTCGTTGCCATTCCCAGCGTCAGTGTCCTTTGCCTCGGTCTTTGGGCAGGTTGCTCCAGTCCCAAACCCAAGTCTCCCGTTGCCCAGGCGCAAAGTCCGGTCCCGCTTCAAGCTCAACCTCAGCCGCCACCTTCCCCCCTGGTGAAAACCAGCCGGTTTGTCATTCACGCGGACCAGCCGGGCGCGGAAATCAGCCGCAATATCTACGGGCAATTCTCCGAGCACCTCGGCCATTGCATTTATGGCGGCATCTGGGTGGGCGAAGACAGTCCGATTCCCAACACCCGCGGCATTCGCAACGACGTCGTCGCCGCGCTGAAGAAAATCCAGGTGCCGGTGCTGCGCTGGCCGGGCGGCTGTTTTGCCGATGAATACCACTGGATGGACGGCATCGGCACGCCCACCAACCGGCCGGCCATGATCAATACGACCTGGGGCGGCGTGACGGAAAATAATCATTTCGGCACCCATGAATTTCTGGATTTCTGCGACCAGATTGGCGCCGCGCCCTACGTCAGCGGCAACCTCGGCAGCGGCACGGTGCAGGAAATGATGGAGTGGGTTGAATACATGACTTCCGATGCGGATTCACCCCTGGCCAATCTGCGACGGCAAAATGGCCGCGAGCAGCCGTGGAAAATCCCCTATTTCGCCATCGGCAACGAAAGCTGGGGTTGTGGCGGTAACATGACCCCGGAGTATTACGCCGACAATTTCCGCCGGTACAACACGTTCATAAAAAATTACGGCGGCGACAAGATTTACCGCATCGCGTGCGGCGCGAGCGACTCGAATTATCATTGGACCGAGGTGCTGATGAAAAATGTGGGGCGCCAGATGAACGGGCTTTCGCTGCATTATTACACCCTGCCCACGGGCAACTGGTCGCACAAGGGTTCCGCCACCGAATTCAACGAGGCGGAATGGTTCAACACGCTCCAACGCGCGCTCTTCATGGATGAATTCGTCACCAAACATTCTGCCATCATGGACAAATACGATCCGCAAAAACGCGTCGGCCTGATCGTGGACGAATGGGGCGCCTGGTACGACGTCGAGCCGGGAAGCAACCCCGGCTTTCTCTACCAGCAAAACACGCTGCGCGACGCGCTGGTGGCGGGCGTCACGTTGAACATTTTCAACCATCACGCCGACCGCGTGAAGATGGCGAACATCGCCCAGATGATCAACGTGCTTCAGGCGATGATCCTCACCGACAACGAAAAGATGACCGTCACGCCGAGTTATTGGGTGTTTGAAATGGACACCGTTCATCACGACGCCACGCTGCTGCCGAGCGAATTGCAAAGCGTGGATTATTCATTCGGCGATAAAACAATTCCGGCAGTCAGTGCCTCCGCCTCGCGCGACAAGACCGGTAGAATCCACGTCACGCTGTGCAACCTGAATCCCAATCAATCCATTGAGGTTCCATGCGAATTGCAGGGTGCCCGGGCGCAAAAACTCTCCGGCCGGGTCCTGACCGCGCCGGAAATGAACGCGCACAACACCTTCGACCAGCCGGACAACGTGAAACCGACCGAATTCAACGCGTTCAAGCTGACGGACAACGGTTTTGTCACCACACTGCCAGCCAAGTCGGTCGTGGTGCTGGAAGTGGAATGATCACAACCGAGGCCGTTGGCGGCATGGGTAAAAACCTTTGGTTCCCCGACCGTTCAGCCGGTTGATTGGTTGTTGAGAAAATCCGAAATCCGAATGAGGACGGCGCCTGCAGTTGACGTTGACAGGTTCCGTCTGGTTTTGAGAATCACGGGGAGTATGGTTGCCCGGCTGCCGGCGGGAGGTTATGATCTTCGGCATTCGGTTTTCGGATTTCTTTCGGATCTCGGATTTCGAGCTTCGGATTTCAGGCCGCAGGCTGCTCCGTCTGCACAAACGGCGGGATGGGGCAATCCAGCGTGTCGGCGACGGCGCGGAGCAGTTCGGCTTCGGTTTCTGTCATCACGCCATCGGCGCCGACCGTATGGATGCAGGCTTCAATTAAATTCTTTTTGATGGTCGGCACGGCCAGCGCGAGGCGGTTGAGCGCGGCGTCAATCTGGTCCACGCCGCATTGTTCGCGTGGCAGCAGCGTCAGATCGCCGTCGTTGGGCGCGCGCAGATACGGCGCCCCGGTTTCAAAGGCCTTTTCGATTTCGGCGGCATCGCTGCTGCCAACGTTTGCCAGCGCGGACAGCACGACGGCGCAATCCGGCACGAGCGGCTTGAGCGTGTAGTATTGGGCGACCGGCGGACGCGCCCCGCTGAATTGCGGCGTGAGATGGCGGAGAACAATTTTTTGCAGCACGAATTCAAACAGTTCAATCTTGCCATCGCTTTCGATGAGCCATTGGAGCGTCTGCGAAAATTGGTCGAACTGTTCCGCGGTCAAATGCCGCAACGCGCCCAGCGCCAGATTCACCATCGGCAAATGCGCGTGTGTGGCGGCGGATGAAACATCGGGAAATAACGCGACAGTTTTTTCGTGAACCGGCGGCGCAACGCGCCTGGCAAGTTCGGCGAGTTGTGTTGTGCGCGTTTTTTCATCGGGACTCAGCAGCATGGCATAAATCAGCGCGACGGCGTCGAGCGGTTCACGCACGGCGGCCTTCACGCTGTCAGGCAGCGAATCGCGCAGTTGCCCGGCGTATTCGAGATGCAACGGCGTGGGATTGCCCAGATTTGGCAGGACGGAATGCGAGCGGATGACCGGTGGTTCTTCCGCGTCGCCCGAGGCGAGGATCGCGCCGCCCAGCACCGTGCCAAAAAGGTTCGGCATCGGCTGGCGTTTCGGTTTGGAAATTTCTTCAGGCGGCTGGTCGCGCCCGTCGTAACGAACGTAAGGAAATTTTCCGTCGAAATTCGCGTCAAAAACACGGATGCGTTCCGCGAGCGGCGGATGGGTTTCGAGCAATCCAATGAACGGTTCGCTGACGCCGTTTCCAAAAAACATGTGAGAAAGTTCCTCGGCATGCGCGTGGCTGAGGCGCGAACCCGTTTCGCCCAGGCCGCCGATTTTTTTCAGCGCGCCGGTGATGCCTTCCGGATTGCGCGTGAATTGGACGGATGAGGCGTCGGCGAGAAATTCGCGCTGGCGGCTGACAGCGGCCTGAATGAGGCGTCCGAAAAAAACGCCGATGTAGCCGATGACGAGCAGCAACAAACCGAGCAGGGGCAAAGGATTTTGTCCGCGCCCGCGCCCGCCGCCGCGCGCCGTTTGCAAAAGAACCCGTCCGATGATGGCGAGGCAAAGGATGCCAAAGATGGTTCCCATAAGCCGGAGGTTGAGCCGCATGTCGCCGTTGAGAATGTGGCTGAATTCGTGGCCGATGACGCCCTGTAATTCGTCGCGCGACAAAATTTTCGCGCAGCCGCGTGTCACGGTGATGGTCGCGTCGCCGGGTTGGTGGCCGGCGGCGAAGGCGTTGATGCCGTCCTCTTCGTCCATGACATAGACGTGCGGCACGGGCACGCCGGAAGCGATGGCCATTTCCTCGACGACATTGAGCAGTTTGCGTTCGTCGGGATCATTTGTGTTCGGATTGACGAGGCGTCCGCCCATCATTTCCGAAACCGCGCTGCCGCCCTGGGCGAGCGCCATGGTTTTGTAACCGCTGCCGATGAGGATGACCGCCAGCACGCCGACGGCAACGCCGAGGAATAGTTGCGGATTCCAAAGTGCGAACTGCGGTTGTTCGCCGTAACGATGGTAGTGTGCTTGCGCGCCGGCAAAAATGACCAGTGAGGCGAAATAGACGGCGCCGATGAGCGCCACCACGGCGATAGCAAAGTAAAAAACCAGCAGCTTGGTCTTGCGGCGGGTCTTGTCCTGTTGGGCGAAGAAATCCATGGTCGTGAACCGTCAAATTGTTAAATCGTTGAACCGGCAGTTGCCGTCGCCTTCACCCCGCCGATTTAACGAATCACGATTCAACGATTTACTAAAAGGAGACTTTGGGCGCGTCCTTTTGTTCCGGCTTGTCAACGACAAACAATTCCGCCGGGCCGAAGTTGAACATGCCGGCGATGAGGTTGCTCGGGAACACCTCGCGGTCGGTGTTATAGACCATGACCGAATCGTTGTAAGCCTGCCGCGCGAACGAGATTTTGTTTTCCGTGGAAGTCAACTCCTCGGTGAGCTGCATCATGTTCTGGTTGGCCTTTAAATCGGGATACTGCTCGGAAACCATCATCAGGCGGCTCAACGTGCCGGCGAGGCCGCTTTCGGCGGAAACCAGATTTTTCATGGTGCCGGCGTCGCCCGGATTGGCGGCGGCGGCCTGCGAGGCGGCGTAGGCGATGTTGCGCGCCTTGGTGACATTTTCCAGCGTCTCGCGTTCGTGCTTGATGTAGCCCTTGGCGATTTCGACGAGGTTCGGAATCAGGTCGTAGCGGCGCTTGAGCTGCACGTCAATTTGCGCGTAGGCGTTTTTGTAGCGGTTGCGCATCGTGACGAGTTTGTTGTAAACGCCGATGACAAAAGCGACGAGTCCCAGCACGCAAACCAGCACAATAACGGCAAAAATCAGTCCAATTCCCATAGCCATAAATATCCTTTGTTGAATTTGCCAAACAATTAGGCCAAAGCCGGCTGCCCGGCAATGATAATTTGCCCCTCTTTTTGGAATCGGGGTTGGGTGTCCCGCCTTTAGGCGGTCTGCGCAAGCGACCAAACTTACCGCCTGAAGGCGGGACACCGAACAACGCGGACACCGGCCTCACGGCTCGACCAGCACCGGCATCCCCATCCACACCAACTTCGACAAGTATTCTGCGTCCCAATTCGCCAGCCGGAAGCAACCGTGCGATTCTGTGCGCCCCACCTGCTCCGGGCTGGGTGTGCCGTGAATGCCGTAGCCAGTTTTGTCCAGACCAATCCATGCCACACCCACCGGATTGTTCGGGCCAGGCGGCAAAATCAGTTTCATCTTCAACTGCCGCGCCTCCGGCGATTCGGGAAACAGCTCCGGGTCAAACGTGTAATTTGGGTTCGGCGCAACGACCGCGACGTGCAATTCGCCGACCGGCCGTTTCTCGACGTTCGCCGCGATGCTGCACGGAAAATGCGCGAGCAGGTTGGTTTCCGTGTCGAAGGCCTCCAAAAACTTGTCCGCCAGATGAATGACGGCGAACGCCGCCTTGTTCGACGCCGCAGGATAATCCACGTCGGGAACCTTTAAAACCGTCCCCGCCGTGATGTTACTCCAGTTGACGTTCAGGTTCAGCCGCCGGATCAATTCAGGATGCGAATGGCTTTTTTCCGCGACGAGCTCCAGTTCCGTTTCGTATTCCAGCGCCGTTTGCTGCGACTTGGCCAGCCAGGTTTTGCCCAGTGGCTGCAACCGACCAAGGTCGTTGGTCGTGACCACATAAGTCGTCACCAGCGGCGCAGCGAGCATGAGCCGGGCGCGTGTGTCCGCGTTGAGCGCGCCGGTCACCGGCAAATGTTGGGTTTCCTGAAAAACGGAAATTGCCCGGCGCGTTTGCGAGCCGAGCGCGGCGTCAATGGACCCCGGCGAAATCGCCCGGCGCGCCAGCGCCACCTGCGCTTCAAACACGTCGCGCACCGGACGCGGAAAATCAGCCGGCGATTCGGGAGCAACGACAAATGGCCGCAGGCGCGGCGCCACGGCCTTCGCCGGCGCCCGGACGACTTTGGTTGGATGCTCGTGGCGCCACCAAAACCATGCCACGGCTGCAAGCACCACCAGCGCCAACAGCCAGCGCCAGCCGCCGCGCCTTTTGCGATGCGGGCGGGACGACGAAGACTTGGAATTGCGGCGCACACGGAGATTAAGCCACAGGCCGGACGGCGACCCAAGATTGAATTCAACCGCCGGGGATCAGGGCCGGAGCTGCTCCAAACATAATCGCAAGTCGTTGAAGCAGCACAAATCCGAAGGCCGAAATCCGAATTCCGAAAGAAGCCCGAAGGCCGAAATCCGAACGACAGACTTGCTTTCACGGGGCTTTCAGATTCGAGATTCGGATTTCGTCCCGCTTTGCGGGATTTCGGGTTTCGGCCATCGGGTTTCGGATTTTATACACAGAGACTTGCAGCGATGTATAGACGAGCCTTGGGATCAATGCAGATTCAGCACGGCCTCGCCAATCAGCTTCGCGGCGTCATCGTAATTGACCAGGCCGGTGTTGATGATCATGTGGTAAAGCAGCGGATCATTGATATCAGCGTTGAAATGCTCTTTCAAATAACGTTCGCGGCCGCGGTCTTCCCTCAGGCAGAACTTGTGCGCCTGGTCCCTGGTCAGGTTGAATTTGCTGTATTCCTTGTGGGCGTATTCGACGCGTTTTTCGAGCGCAGCCACCAGGCGGACATGCAGCACCTGCGGCAGTTCGGCGGTGATCACGGCGCCGCCGCGGCCGATGAGGATCACGCTGCCCAGGCCGGCCAGCCTGAGAACAGTCTCGGTGGTTTGACGGACAATCGTCTCCACCGACGGACGCACGTCGAACAACTCCGCCAGAATGTCATCGATTTTCGAAACAGTGTCCTCGGGCAGCAACCTGGCCAGGCGGGTCGGCAGGTTGTGGTCCTCGAGGACCTTGTCCATGAGATTGCGGTCGAACACAGTCCACGGACAGGCGTCCTTGGGCGAGCGGGACTGCAGGTATTCGGCGAGTTTCTGGGCGACGGCAAGCGCGCCGCAACCCGCCTGCCGGGAAATGGTCACGGCGTGGCGAACGCCGCCCCCAGCATGAGTTCCGGACTTCCCGCCATCCCGTAGCTGGCAGTTGATGAAGGACAAACAATGTTCAAGACCGGCGCTCTCGATCATAATGACCTCCGGGGTTGTCCAACCGGCGGCACACCTGATTCGTCGTCGCCGGCTTCCATTTCCAGAATGCCGCCGGCACGACTGGTTTCAACGGTGCCAAAACGATTTGATGATGACTTAATCCAAACAATGAACCATTAACGGCGTGCTCAGGGTTTGGCAAGCATTTCGTGGTAGGCGCGCAAAACCGGGTCCAGCAGGGGCGACGGCGCGACCGGTTCGCCGTCCAGCGTCGCCACCGGCACGATGCCGAGCGCGCTTTGCGTGATGAAGAGGCCGGCGGACTTTCTCAGCGCCTCGGGTTTGATGACGCGTTTGTTCGTCGGCAGGCCAAGCGTCCGGCAGATTTCCAGCACCACCGCGCGCGTGATGCCGGGCAGCACGCCACGGCTCGTCGGCACGGTGCAAATGTTGTCCTGATAAACCCAGAACAAATTGCCGCCGGCCGTTTCCGCCACTTCGCCGTTCGTATTGACGAGCAACGCTTCGTCCGCGTCCTTTTCCACGGCTTCCATGCGCGCCATGATGTGAATCAACTTGTTCGCCGTCTTGAATGACGACAGCGGATCGCCTGCCGGAATGCGATATGACGACGTGATGAGCCTCCACTGAACCGGATTTTCCACATCCATCGGCGGCGCGGTGTGCAACGTCATCACGACCGTTGGCTGGCTGTCAGTCTGCGGCGTGTACCCGCGTTCGCCCGGCCCGCGCGTCAACGTTACGCGCAGGACCGCCTCGGGCATTTGATTTTGTCCGATGAGTTGCCCGGCAAAATCCTGCAATTCCTTCGGCGTGAACGGACATTTGATTTTCAGGAAATCCGCGCCGCGCATCATCCGTTCCAAGTGCTGCGCCATGCGAAACGGCCGGCCCTGGCAGACGCGCATCGTTTCAAAGAGTCCATCGCCATACATGAAACCGCGGTCGTTGATGGAGACGGCAGCTTGTGGTTCGGGCACAAATTGGCCGTTGAGGAAAACGAGCATGAAGATTTTTAACGCAAAGACGCCAAGACGCAGAGAAAAAAGACGCGAATTGCGCGAATTGACGCTAAACAAACCAGCTTCACTTGAATTCGTGATAATTCGTGAAATTCGCGTCAAAAAAGATTGTCCGGTTTTGGCCGGAACAGGCATTTATAGGTGAATGCAGGCAATGGACGACATGGCGCTGTTGCGGGAATACGCCGCGCGCAATTCCGAAGCGGCCTTTGAGACGCTGGTTTCGCGGCGCGTCAATTTTGTCTATTCGGCAGCATTGCGGCAGGTCCGCAACGCGGACCTGGCCGAGGAAGTCACGCAGGCGGTGTTCATCATCCTGGCGCAAAAGGCCGGGCGTATTTCCGATAAAACCATTTTGACCGGCTGGCTTTTCAAAACCACGCGGTTTGCCGCGCTTGCACAAATCCGCGCGGCCGCAAGACGCCGCCGGTACGAGCAGGAGGCTCAAATGCAATCTGAACTTCAACCATCCGCACCGGATTTGTTCTGGGAGCAAATGTCACCGCTGCTCGACGAGGCGCTGGCGACGCTCGGCGAAACCGACCGGCAAGCTGTGCTGTTACGCTTCTTTGAAAACAAAAGCCTGGCGGAAGTCGGCAGCCATTTTGGAACGGGCGAAGACACCGCGCGCAAACGGGTTAGCCGCGCGTTGGAAAAACTGCACCGCTATTTTTCCAAACGCGGCGTGAGTTCGACGACTGCCATTATTGCAGGAGCGATGTCCACGAATTCGGTTCAAGCCGCGCCAGCGGTGCTGACAAAGGCCGTGACGGCCATGGCGGTCGCCAAAGGCGCGGCGGCTTCAGCTTCAACCCTAACTCTCGTCAAAGGAGCATTGAATATTATGGCGTGGACAAAAGCGCAAACAGCAATCGTCGCTGGCGTAATAGTGTTGCTTGCGGCGTGGACAGTGGCAACAAGCTCAAAGTTGCTTCATACGGGCGATGACGCAATTGCCTTTGAAGCCGAAGGCACCATCACCTATGCAACTGCTCCTGATTCCCGCGGGTCTTATTCAGATACGAAACACTTCACAATAATGAGACAGGGTGATTTATGGAAAATTCGCACAATAACCGAAAAACAGGAACGAACAGGTCCCGGCGGTCCTGTTGGAGATTCAATTGATTTGTATTACGAAATGGGCTTCGATGGAGTGAACATTTACACATTGGAACAACAGGACCAACAAAAGGTCTTGCCGAGATTTTCCGCTGAAACGCTTCGGTCAGGTCGTTACAGTCTCGCGTTGGGCAGAGTCGAGAAAGCCGATTCGCCTCCTTGTATGGACATTTACAAACTTTATCCTGTCTGGCTTGCCTACTGTTCTGCGCCTTACTTCAAAAACTTGAAAGGCGACCAAGCGGTTTCTCCCCTGTTTGCTGACAGAGATTTTTTGACCGAAACCATCACAAGAATGCAATTGCCGGCAAAATGGAATATGAATGGAAAGTCTTTCCTTAAGGATGTGTCCTGGTTTTCTGACGGAAAGTTAGAGGCTCACTGGCCTGATGGAAAAATCACAATCGAAAAATATCCAGCACCTTACGATACTGCCTTTATTCAAGCACGTTTTGAAAATACATCATGGACAAATTTTGGCGGCTCGGTTTTCCCAAGCAGTTTCAAATTGGTTGTCTATCACCCTGATTACAAATCAACAAATGTCGCTAAATTTCAAGTTTCTTACACCATAACCGGCGCGCTTGGGCAAATCCGAGGGAAAAATAAATTTTCGCCATTGCCTGAACTAACAACCAGAACGCTGATAACCGATTGGCGGATTAAGCGCAGAGGGCAAATTAATTCGTATGTCAGCACCAACCGCTGGGATTTTTCAGACGCTATTCACCAACCGAAGTTGCAATTTCATTAATACACTTCGTAAATCCGTGTCCATCCGTGTCCATCCGTGGTTGATTCAGCGCCGCCAGAAAACCCGCCGCCTTGGCCAGCGTTTCCTCGTATTCCGCCTCGGGATTGGAATCGGCCACGATGCCCGCGCCGACGTGAAAATACGCCGTCCGGTTATGGCAAATCGCCGTGCGGATGATGATGCTCAACTGGCTTTCGCGGTTGAAACCGAGATAGCCAAGCGCGCCCGTGTATGGCCCGCGCGCGAGCGGTTCAAGCTCGTCAATGATTTCCATCGCGCGGAATTTCGGCGCACCGGTGATGCTGCCGCCGGGAAAACAAGACGCCAGCGCCGCCAGATGCGTCACCTCCGCGCGCAACCGGCCTTCCACCGTCGAGACCAGATGCTGCACCTGCGCGAAGCGTTCAAGGCGTGCCAGTTCCGGCGTCTGCACCGAGCCAAACTCGCACACCTTGCCCAGGTCGTTGCGGAGCAAATCAGTGATCATCACCAGCTCGGCGAGTTCCTTGGCGCTGGTCTGGAGTTCGTAGGCGAGCTGGGCGTCGCGCGTCGGGTCGGCATCACGCGGGCGCGTGCCCTTGATGGGCCGGGTCTGGATGTGCGAACCGCTCAAACGCAGGAAAAGTTCCGGTGATGACGACGTGATTTGAAAGCGGCCGTGCCGCTTCCCCACATCGCAATCCATGAACGCGGAAAATGGAGCGGGTGAAACCGCGCCCAACTGTTGAAACAATTCCCAACCCGAAAAATCGCACCGGGCGGCGAGCCGCTGCGAAAGGTTCACCTGATAAATGTCCCCTGCCCTGATGTAACGCTGCGCGCGTTCGACCGCGGCAAGAAAATCGGCTTTTGAGATGTTTGAAACAACGTCCACCCTCACCCCGGCCCTCTCCCCCAGGAGAGGGAGAAGCTTTCGCAAGTCGGAGCGACTTTGTGGATCGTAGGCACTTTCTCCGGCTGACGAATCATTCTCCCTCACCCTTTCCGAAAGGGAGAGGGCCGGGGTGAGGGTTTTTCTCAAATGTGTTTGCCAGAATTCAAGCTGCTCTTTCGCCCGCTTTTCACTGCGCGAACCGTCAGCGGCGAGACCAGTCGAAACGACGAACGTTTTGCCGAGGTGATGGTCGAACACGACGAGACTGTCGTAAAAGCCGGCGTGGCAATCGGGCAATTCAAGGTCGTTGACCGCGCGGCGCGGGAGTTTCGGCTCGACGAAATTTTTCAAGTCGTAACCCCAGTAACCGAAGCAGCCGCCCAATGGAAAAGGCAGGTCAATCTCGTCCAGCAATTCGCAGCGCGCCAGCAGCGCGTCCAAAATCTGCCACGGATTGCCGAACTGCACGTAGCCGCCGATGTGAGTCGGCGGAGAATTGTTTGTCGTGGACGTCCGCAGATTCATCCCGCCTCGCGGGACGGCTACAGGGCAGGAAATTTCACACCGCGAGCCGAAGGAGCGGAACGTGAGAAACGGTTTTGCCGTGACGAAGGAATACCGTGCCGACGGCGAATCGAACGATGCAGTGCGCAGTAAAACAATTCCCGGCTCGCCGGCGAGTTGTTCGGCCAGCGACTCCGGCGTGTGGGCGGTCGGGATTTCTTGAATCAGCGGGCGCATCGTAACGCGGAGAATTAACCACGAACCCGTCCTCCGTGGCAATACTGCGCCCGTCCTCCGCTTCGCGGAAGAGGGGGTGACGCATTCGTCAGAAAATCATTCCAACCCAACTTGCCCGCTCCTTCCTTTCGGCTTGGCGTTGCAAATTCATTAACCGTAGAATCCCGCGACCCGTCAAGCCAAGACAACAAATTATGGAAAACTCAGCGACATTTACTGCCAGGTTGGTCTCCACCCGCTCGGACAGCGTGTATCGCGTTTACGCGCGGGGCAACGACCTCTACTTCATCCAACTCGCCGGTCTGAGCACAACCGCACAGGCGCTCACGATCCACTTCGGCCTTGTCGGGATGCTGATTGGAGCATCCTTGAAACGGCGGGCGAAAAAGAAAACCGAGGCCATTCTCCAACGCGCCGGGCAGGTGGACCCGGAAGAATTGCTCCGCGAAAACAAAAACAATTTCAAAGTCTATACTCCCGAGATTCGCGAGGCGGCGATTGAACCGCCGGCCCTGTTTGCCCTGCACGGCAAACAGGCGGGGCGCTGGAACTTCTCCCTGCGGGACGGCAAGAAAATGCGATTCGAGTTTGAAAATAGCGACGAGTTGAAAGCCGCCCTGGATGTGCTCCCGCGATTGTTAAATGCGACTCTGCGGGTAAATGTGGAATGGAATGAAATCAAGAAGCGGTTTCAAAAGATAAAACACCACCATTGACCTGACGCCGCGTCGAACCGGCACGGGGTTGGGCCGCTTCGTGCCGGGCACCGGATTCGATCTTCAAATTGGATTCCTTTATGGCTGTTCCATCATGTGAAACAAAGGCAACCGCCACCTGGCCCGGTCGAACAAACAGCGGACGCAAGGGCTCCTCCTGCTGAATGAGCGCGAGCAGACAAGTCATCAGCGCCTCGTGATCTTCTGGTGAGCCAACAAAACCAACGGTGAACTCCTCGCAAGTGTCACCGTACTTCTTGTACCACTGATGGAGAGTGTCAACCATCAATCCAAATTGTGTCTCGACATTATCCCCCGGTCGGATGGAAACCGTAAGGCCAACCCCTTGGAGTTCGCGTCCGTCCTTTTGTATCGTTTTCCGTCCTGCTTTAACCATGGTTTGTGTGAGTAAATGCGAGCCGCAAAAGAGCGGCATCATTTTTCTCACGATGAACCGCGTGTTCAGGCCTTTCTTTCTTGTCGAGAAGAATTTAGGCAATGGGGCGAAACCAATGACCTGGCGCACTCCAAAATTATTCCAACGCGAGGAAACAGATGGGCGCGGTGATGACGCCGCGCCGCCGGGCAACGTCCGGGAGCTGCTCAAGGACGAGGCACGAAGCCCATTTGAGTCAGGATTTCCTGCCCGCGCTTTGACTGGACAAACTGGACAAAATCCCGTGTCGTCGCCGATTCCTTTGTCGTGTCGGTGTAAAGGTGGAGCACACGCGCGTAAGGATATTGACCTCCATTCACCGACGCGATGGTGGGGGCCACGCCTCCGATTGACACGGCTTTGACGCCGTCCTTGCTGACCAGGTCGATGTTGGCATAACCAATTCCGTTCGCATCTCGAGCCACCGCCTGGATGATTCCCAGGTAATTGGTGAACGCTTTCAGGCCCAGGACATAAGGCTTGTTTTCCATCGCCAATTCCCGAAAGCCCAGATGGGTCCCTGAAATTTCATCGCGGCTGCACAAATGAATCGGCGCATCCGGCCCGCCCACCTCTTTCCAGTTTATGACCGCTCCGGTAAAAATGTCCCGCACTTGATCCCGTGTCAGGTTCCCGATGGGGCTGCCGGCATTGACGACGACCGCCACGCTGTAAGCGCCGATGACGTAATCGTTAAACTTTATCTCCCGATCCTTGGCCAGTTGCAATTCGTTCGTGCTCACCGGGCGCGAAGCCGCGGCGATGTCGCATCGCTCAACCATCAATGCCCCCATCCCATACGTGGTCCCTTTGTATTCGGTGTCAAAAACAACCGTGGGATGCTCCTGCCGGTACTCCGCAATGAGCTGCGGGGCCAATTCTTCTCCAAACGTGTTCGAGCCCCGGATGATGATTTTTCCCGGTTTCCCACAACCCGCGACCACCACACTGAGCACCATTAAACTGAGGCTGCCCGCGAGTGTGATTCGGCGGAGACCAAAGCAATCGTTAATTGTTTTCATGACGCACTCTTCTGTTCACAGCAAAACCATTTTCACGCTAATACTCCACCCGTTGCGGCAAACAGTTCAAGGAAAAAATCCGCGCCGTCCCAACGAAGGGCGCATCCGGCACTGCCACCGTAGCGCAGACTTCCAAGTCTGCTGTGTCGCGTCCCGCTCTGCGGGACAAACCCGCTGTTGGCGCAACGTCTCGTGTGCTGCCGACTTGGAAGTCGGCGATACGGCAGGTTTGGAAACCTGCGCTACGAGCCGGCACGTCTCGCCGGATGGCCGGCCCGGCGGAAAGCAAAGCGAAGATGGAAAGCAGACGGATGAACCCGGATGTCTGGAAACTTTATCAAGGACCCCCACCGGCCCCACCCCCGCCGCCGATGTCCCCATCCCCGATGATGGCGATTAACGGCAGGAACATGGCGATGACGATGCTGCCCACGACAATGGCCAGGAAAACAATCATGACCGGTTCCAGCAGCGACGTCATGGCGCTGACAGCGTTGTCCACCTCCTCGTCGCTGGTGTCGGCGATTTTCATGAGCATGTCCGGCAGCGCGCCGGTTTGTTCGCCCACGTCCACCATGCCGGACACCATCGCCGGGAAAATCCGGGATTCTTTCAGCGGCCCGGCGATGCTCCCGCCTTCCTTCACGCTGTCGTGGATGTTGGAAATCACGCCGCCCACGATGACATTGCCGGCCGTTTCCTTCACGATGTTCAACGCCTGAAGGATTGGCACGCCGCTGCCAAGCAAGGTCCCAAGTGTCCGGGCAAATCGTGAGAGCACCACCTTTCGGCAAACTGTGCCGACGACGGGCAGGAACAGTTTGAAGCGGTCAAACCACCGCCGGCCGCGCCGGGTGCGGACGAGAATCGGCAACACAACCGCCAGGACCAGCCCAACCATTCCGACCGTCAGAAAATGGCTTCTGAACCCATCGCTGATTTTCAAGACCAGCACGGTGAACGCCGGCATGGGCCGGCCATTGAGCAACCCGTCAAAAATCGCCTGGAACCGCGGAATGACAAAAACCGTCAGCAGCGCGAGGATGCCCGTCGCGACCACCAGCACGGCGACCGGATAAAACATGGCGGCCTTGATCTTGCCTTTGATTTTCAGCGCCTTCTCCATGAACTCCGCCTGGCGCCGGAGCGCCACTTCCAGGACGCCGCCGATTTCGCCCGCCTTGACCATGTTCACGTAAAGCGGGCTGAAAACCCTTGGATGCGCCGCCAGGGCCTCGGACAACGTACCCCCGCCTTCAATGGCTGCGGCCACGTCCGTGATGACGCGCTTCAGCGCGTGATTCTCCGTCTGCTCCTGCAGGATGCGCAACCCGCGCATGAGGGGCATCCCCACTTCAATCAACGTCGCAAGCTGACGGGTGAACACCGCGAGGACGGCCGGTTTGATTCTCCCGCCCGGCATTCGAACCTGCAGTTTGAGCACTTTGGGAACGGCAAATGCCTTTCTTTGCCTGCGCCGGAATGGCGTTGGTGGCGCGACCCTGGTCGGAAACAACCCCATTTCTTTGATCCGCCTCAACGCCTCGTTTTGATCGGTGACATCCAGCGTACCTTGGGTTTTCAGTCCGCCGGCATCCACAGCCTCATAACAATAACTGGACATAACAACCTCGCTTCCGGCACCTGCCTCGCGTTGCAGGTGCTCTTGCTGGTTTGGACAGTGCCCGGATGACTTCGTCACGCAACAATGAAGATTGAATTGTTCCAGTACGACTTGTCGTTGCGGGCCGGCCCGGCGAAGAACTGAATCAGTGCCGTAACGCACAGGATTTGACGCAACTCCGTTGACGCGCGAGCGGCAGACGCCAACGACGGTGCCAGGCGTGCGGGCTTTGGTTTTGATTGAAAAGAAACCGCTCCTGGTGCTCAAGCCTTCTTCGCCGCTGCCAGCGCCAAAACCTTGAAAGAATTCTTTCCCTTCGGCTGCACGTCCGGCACGGACGGACCCTGCGCCTGCGCGAAGGCGATCTTTGAACGCAGCAGCAGGGTGCAGCAGCACAAATCGGCGAGCGGCAACACCACGTTGAAGTTTTTGCCCAGGTAACGGTGGTGCAGCAGGTGGTGCCCGTTCAACCGGAAGAAGATGCCCGAGCGTTCCACGTGCCTTTTCTTCGGCAGATGCATGCACCAATGCAGGTATTCATAAGCCGCAAAATACAGCGTGCAGGCCACCGTCGCGCCGCACAAAATTCCCCACTTGTGCAGCAGCAAGCCCGGAACCAAAAACGGCAGCTGGCACACCGCCACGATGGCCGGCCCGTTCCACCACGCCATGGGAATGGTCTTCTTGTCCCGTTCATTCACGAGGTGGTAGGTGTGGTCCGCCTTGAAAATCCGGTGATGCACCAGCGCGTGCCGTTCAAACGGATACCGGAACCATTTGACGGGGTGGTGCATGACATGACGGTGCAGCGTCCATTCAAAGAAGGAGCCGAACAGGACTCCGGCAACAATTCCAATGGCGCACCAAAAAAGAAACATGGTCATAAATAAACTTTCTCTCTTAAAGACTGAAGGAGAACTTCCGACAAACTCCCAACGAGGCTTGAACTCTAATCGGTCTTGCTTGCTGCAATAATTCTCGCCCAGGTTCAAATTCGCGCAAGTCTTATTTCAACCTTTCGCCTTCGCGGCGCGACGGCGGCTGGCGCTTTCAATTCAACGCTATCGCAGACGCCAGCAACCAAGAATTGAATTCGCGATCATTCGTGAAATCCGTGTCTAAATTCTTATGGACAGGAAGGGGAGCGGCACCTAGCGTCGTTTCCGTGAACAAATCAAACCGCACTCTGGCGGTTGAATGACAGGCTTTCGGCGTCAGGTAACCTATGAAAACCAGAAGCGACATTGCCCGGCGGAAATTCCTGGCGGGGTACAACTGCGCCCAAGCGGTGCTTTTCTCGTTCTGTGACGACCTGGGTTTCGACAAGGACACGGCACTCCGGCTCGCCTGCGGATTCGGGGCGGGAATGGCAAGGAAGCAGGAAGTATGCGGAGCGGTCGCCGGGGGCATACTCGCCATCGGGCTTAAGCACGGACGCGGTGAGGGGCAGGACCGGGTGCTCACGGAAACAACGTACGGGAAAGTGCGGGAGTTGATGTCCCGATTTGAATCCAGGCACGGCACGTGCCTCTGTCGCACGTTGCTGAAGGGTTGCGACCTGAACACCCCCGAAGGACAGCGCTATTTCAAGGAGAATGATCTTTTGAACCAGACCTGCACGGGTTGTGTAAGGACAGTGGTGGAGACACTGGAAACCATCCTTTAAACCCGAAGCCGCCTGACCCCGTGCCGGCCTTCGCTGTGTTATGTGTCAATACTCAGGACCTGTTTTCGTTTTTGATCGGGAATTTAACCGTCCCAAACCACCCTGCCCTTCAAATGACCTCCCGCGCGCTTGAAGCCGAGCGAACCGCTAATCATATAGAAGGCCGGTCGCCCCTGGGAATGTTCCTTGAGGGCGTCATTTCTGACGAATTTCATGATCGAGGGCAATGACAGCAAATCCGAGGCTATTAAATCGTTGTCCCGGTAGATTGTATATTTTTGTTTCGGGTTGTTCATGGGCTTATCCGCCTGTTTTGGCGTCACCTGCCATTGAGGCCCGCCCGGCGGTTTCCGGCAATATCCCCGGCGGGATTTCAAGTGGTGACACCGTATGAATCCTGGAAATTTCTATTTGCCCACAGCTCCTCTCAGAATCATTACCGTGATCAAGCTGCCGGCGACGATCAGGCCAAGCGACAGGGTGGCCGCGACAATTTTAAACCGGTGGTTGTATTGTGAAGAATGCAAGCGTGGGAACAGCAATTTTCCAAAATAATTTTTCAGCATGAAAGCCTTTGGTTGGCATTAAACCAATTAAAGCGGCTATTCCCTTCAATGTCCACACATTCTTCGGGAAATATATATTGAAATAAAGTGAGCGCTTTCCCTGATTCCAGCGTAGGTTGTTGCATGCAGGACAAAGTTCAGGAATTCAAAAAAAATAACTACGGGCCATTGCCGGTTTTTGGCCTGCCGGTGCAAGTCCAATGTGACGGCTTCAGGTGCATGGCCTTTCGTGACCGGGAGGGCCGATGGGTGGATCTTTTCAGCCGTGAATTCGTGCCCCGGGTCTTGGGCGTGGTTTCCGCTTGATGGGACTGGCCGGTTCCTGGTTCACCCGCGCGTCGCAAAACGCGCGGGTTTTTGTTTTGCAGCGCGAATGGTCTCAACTCGCAGCGGACGCCGGCACGATGAACGGTTCGAGTTTGGGACGATGGATTGGAAAATCAGATGCCAGAGGACGGGTTTGAGCCGGGAGGGTTTTGACGCCGGAGACGGTCTGGGCCGGCCGGTTCTGATCTTTCCGCCCCTCGCCGGACGCAATTCACCCCTCAAACCCGCAATCTGTCCCTAATTCGTTTTCTTCCAGCTCATTTGTGTTAAAAAACATGCACACCTTGGCGAATGGTCTGGCTGATGCCCGGGTGTGAAGTTAGAAAGTTAAGCCGGAAACAATTATGAAAAAGTCATTGCTGTTGTTTCTATTTGGCGCCGGGCTGGTCCTGGTCACCACCGGCTCCGGTTTTGCGCAGGTGGACAGTCTGCCCCTGGGTTCCGGGACCGCGACCCCCGCCTTCAACGGCCGCACCAGCCCTGGCGGACCTGCCGGGCAGGTGGTTCCGAACGGCCCCGTTGGCGGCACTTACCCGGCGATGGCAAACTATAACGCTCACGGCGGCGCCACCACGGCGACGTCCAACACAGGCGGCGCCACACTGGCCGGCGCGTTCCTCCTGGTGCTTTTACAGCGAAGATACCACCGGATGCCGTCTTGAACTCCAAACCTTGAAATGGACTCACACCCACATATGAATCAATCCAACGTTGGCGCAGGTCGTTCTGTTCTTTTTATTTCAGCGCGGTTTTTAAGCACCGGGTCTTTCCCGGTGGGAATTGCACTCTGCGGTCCGGGTGAAAACACAGATGACGTGCCCGGCCCACCGCCTTTGGGCGGCCCGTACTCCCAAAAAACGGACAACACCGAAGCCCCTGGAAATCCAGCGAGCAAGATTTGACCGGTCGCGAACCGCGATCGGCCTGACGACCATAAACAGCAGGTTCAGGCTCCTCTTTCGTGGCGAAAAGAATTTGGGCACTCGGGCGGACGAGGTTTTGACGCAACTCCGCTGACGCGCGAGCGGGAGGCGCGCAACTCCAGCCCCGGCGAGGCGACATCTTTGTAGTTGGACGACAAAAAAACATCCAAGCTCCGTCTGAAGCGGCAGCGCATTCGGATGGTAAAGGAACCCCAGGATTATGGGTGCTGCCAGGCCATCGAGATACCCGACCCGGATGGAAACCCTGTGATTCTGCACCGGCGGGCGGATGGGACCTTTGGACAGAACGCTCCCTGAAGTTTAACGATGCGCATGGAATTGAATGGAACCGCCATCGTGCCGGAAAGGCGCGGAACAAACGAACCACGCGAAAGGTGTGGTGTTCGGCCTGTTTGCCGCGTCGTAACCGGGTGAAGACGGGTGGTCGGATGGCTTGGCGCACAGCGCCAATACTACAACGGATGTGCCGGCCGGCCCCGTGCTGTTTTTTACGGGGTTATCCCAGCAGATGGTGCACTTCCTTCAGCTTCGCCACGATGTTGATGTCAGCGTGGCAGGCGGGCAGGCAGTCGCCGCAGGCAATGCAGGCCGTGCCATCCTTGGTCAGCGTCTTGTATTCGGCCCGCGCCCGGGAAAGGTCGTGGTAGTCGAGGGCATAGCGTTCGTAGCGCAGGATGTCGGCAATCGCGATGTGTTCCGGGCAATGGGAGACGCAGTCGGCACAGAGCAGGCAGGTCAACCCCTTGTTGTAGGCCGCCAGCAGGCCGAGGGTCTGCCGGTCGCTGGAACTCATGGCGCTCCGGCGCGCGGCACCGAAGTTTTCCTGCAACTGGTCGAAGTTGCTCGTGGCGATGACGGCCGCCGTGAGGTTGGGGTTGGACATCAGCCATTTTACCATCGCCGCGCCGGGCGTGCTGCCGCGGAAGCGCGGTTCGGCCAGCAGGGCCTGGAACTTTTTGTCCGTGGCTGCCCGTCCCACCCCACCCATGGTTTTCATGGCGATGGTGCCAAAATCCTTCTTTTTGGCCAGCGCCAGCACATCGGCCAGTTCCTGCTTGTCGCCGTAGGTGTAGAAAAACTGGGCGGCTTCGTAGGGCGAATGATCAATGAGGTAGGTGACGATGTCGTAGGCCATGTCGCCGCCGATGTTGTTGTAATGATGCTGGGAAATGGCGAGGTGCTTGACCAGTCCTTCCTTTTTCAGCCGCTCGTAGGCCCGGACCATCCCCGTGTCGGTCTTCGCCTCATCCACCGAATGGTAGCCGAAGTGGAACTTGAATACGTCGTAATACCCCACGCCCGAGTTCGCGACAGCTTGTTTTACAAATTGATAGTGCTGTTCCTCATCAATGTGGCCTTTCATGTGGTCGCCACCGACGCGATCCACGGTGATTTCCAGATAATAGGATTCGCGCGGCTGGCTCTTGATCGCTGCGGGCATGGTTTCGGAGGTCCAGCGATGGGCCTTGTGCCAGTAGTTCACCCCGGACTGGACCGCCAGCGGGATCACGGCGGGACTCCAGTCATGCGCCCCCACCAGCGTGCTGATCTCCAGTCCGGTCCGCCCGTAACGACGCCGCGGCAGCCGGCCCGGGGTGTCTGCGCCGGAAACGGTCAACGTTCCCAGGCCGGAGAGTGCCATGCCGGTTACACCCGTTGCTCCAACCCGGATGAAATCCCTCCGGGTCAGTCCATTTGTCTCTTTGCTGTCGTCATTCATGATGATGTGCTCCTCTCGAGTGTCCAAAAACTCTTGCCGCCAAACCGGGAAGTTCTCCCGGTTGTATTTTGCATTTTGGGACTTTTTGTTAACCGGTTTAGTTAAGCCTTTTTGGGGTTGAGTTGCAATCCCAAGGAATCAGGTCGCTGCTGATTGTGTGCTGTTGGGATGGAGTTTTTCCAGTTCACGGGTGAAATGGGGAACACCGGCGCCCTGCCTGTCGTTCGTCGCGCCCTCGCGGCGAACATTTCGGGTGCGATGTACGATGTTGTGCCGTCTCCGGCCCACGAATGCCAACGACGAAGACGGAGATGCGGGCTTCGGCGGGAATCAGCGCTTTGGCTTCTTTACTGGGCCGGCTTTTTGGGTCTGAAAAAATTGAGCGCCATGAAAGCAGCTTCCCAATTGATGTCGGGGCCGATTTGGAAGCGCAGTTCTTGTCATCTCATCCAGCTTTCAAACCAGCCAGTTGATTGGGTTGGCAACGTCAGCGGTTCGCCATGGTTTTCCTCCGTGCAAATCGCCTGAATTTCTGAAGCTGAAAGGGCGCGGTTGTAGATGGCTATTTCATCCATCACGCCCGCGAAAGCCCGGTCGGTTGACCAATTGCCAGGACGTTTGTCGATCTGGCTGATCCAAAGGTCGCCCTTGGTATTGGCGACCAGCTGGCTGCCCAATTGGCGCCGGGCCACGATGATGCCATTCACATACAGCGTGCCGACCCCGCTGGCTTTGTCATACGTGAAAGCGATATGCTGGAAAATGCCGCCGACCAACACCCCGGGATGTGAAACCAAAAAGTGATTTCCTTCGTCACTCGCAATATCGCCACGCAACACGCCATCTTCGGAAGGCCGGATGCCAATCCATAAATTCAGCGCGGCGTTGTCTGACCACTGTATGAGTGGATGGAGTCCGCCAACGTCCGACGGCTTGATCCAAGCCATGATGGTGAACCCATCGCCCGCGCCAACATCCAAGGACTGGCGGGCGGGCATCTTGATGCACGAACTCACACCATTAAAAGAAAATGCCTGCCCCACTTTGCCCTCCTCAAAAGCAATATCCGTCAACGTCGCGGTGCTCCCGCCCACCGAATCATTGCCTTCACCATCGCCTGACCACAACGCCACCAGGCCTGGCGGATGGGTGCCCGCCACGCGGGTTGCCGACACGGTGAGCTTGCGAACCGAATCCACCGGCAGCTCCACTTTTCCAAAACCGGTTTTGACGGCGAACTCTGAGTTCACGAACCAGACCGTCAACCTGTCGCCATTGGCGGTGGTCAACTTCGCCGAATTGCTGGAAACACATTCGACGGAACTGATGTCTTTCACCTCCAATTTCAAATCACCGAGCAGCGCGGAATGGAACCTGAAGTTTTTTTCCACGCTGGTTCCGACAACGCGCGAGCCGTCGTGCAGTTCCACCGTCAGTCGCGGCGGCGGATTCGTGTCCGCCGGCGGTGATGCGAGCAAAGGCGCGATCTGGCACAGGAGGACACTCAGCCCGGCGATGGCAAGGAAGTGAAGGGATTTCATAACGAAAGCAGCTTCCGACCGGCACCCAAACTCGTCAAGGACAAATGGAAATCACGGCAGACGCCAGACCCCGCGCTCGATGTGAAGCAGAAAACCGAGGTCGCGGCTTGTCGCGTCGAAGCGCGGCGAAGACGGAAACACTTGAAGTTGCTGGGGAATTTTATCTTTGATGTGCTGATTATCGGGGGGAACTGCTCCAGTTCGCGCTCGAAAGCGTAAACATCGTCGTTCGTAAATTACTCGGAGGGACGAGTTATACGAGTCCCTGACTGACCGGAAAAGTTTGGGTCTCGCGGAGCTCGCCCCTCTGAAACGAGACGGCGGATGGCATTGAGCAGTATGCGGCTGACGGGCTACTAAGGGCCCGTTTACGTCAACAATGGCGCAAGCCCAAGACTCGGAAGATACGGGGCTATCGCAGCGCGGCTTTGAGGAGTTCGCGCGGATAGACGGAGGGGCTGGGAATCTTCCGTTGGCTGTTTGTCCCCGCCTGATCCGGTTCGCCCGGGAACCGGAAAGCATCAAGCTTCTTCACCAACCCACTGCCGGGCTGCAAGCTCGCAACGAAGGCGTCCCATTCGCCACCCGCCTGCTTGTCCTGACTGCTGCGCCACAGGCAGTACTGCGTCAGTTCATCACCGGTCAAAATCACCCTGCCAAAATGCTTTTTTTGATACGCTTGGTCGGCCTGTGCCCAACTGGCATAACAAACGAATGGGAAATGGGACGCATTCGTTCTGTCCTCGATGTCGGTTTCCCAAACCACCTGCTTGAGTGCCTTATCCCACCGGCCATTGCTGTGAACGGGGGACGATGGCAGTGACAACCGGACGGCAAGATGATCGGGTTGTCCGAACAGATCGAATCCGACCAGATTCCCGACCGCATCGTTCGCCACCTCCGATGGCTCCGGCTGTTTGGTGTCCGGCTTCAGCTTCTTGTCCTCCTCCCATTGCTTAAGCTTGGCGCGGTAAAAATCCGTGCCGGCGAGATATTTATCAAACGATTTTTCCATCATGGTCTCGTCGGCAAGGAAGGCGAGCGATGCGGGCACAGGTTCGGTCTCCGGCACCCCCATTTTACCTGCCACCAGCCGTTGAATCCGGCGCAACAGTGCCTGCGAGTCGTCTCCTGACACGTCTCTGAACAGGCCCGGAATTTCTCCGATCGTGAAATATCCGCGTTCGAACAGGTATTGACCAAACCGCACGGCAAACTCCTCGTCCGCATTGGTTTTGTAGCTGCTGGCAAGCTGCCCCTCCCACCAATACGCGCCGAGGTTCTTGAGATCGCGCCGAAAATCCACATCCAGGAATTGGTGCAACTTGTCGTAGCCGGCTTCCCGACCCAACTCCATCCGGCTCCAGCCGACCATCAGGTCCGCCAACCGGTCGGCAGCCTGGAAGTGTCGTTCGGACATGGCGGCCAGATTGTCATTGCCGCGGAACCGCTCCACGTAGAAGCCCGCCTCTCCCAGACTGGTGGTCAGATTGGTATAAGCGCCCGCGCCGCCGACATCAGCCGGCAGTTCATTGGTGAATTCACCCCGGGCAATGTAACGCCCGCCGTTGTTGGTCATACCACGCGCCGGATACAGAGCGGTGATGGCCGCAAGTTCATCCGCATTAAAAGCCTGGTAATTGGGGGTGCCCGTGTTCGTGTTCACACCGTCTTCGCAGTAAAAGACCAGCGTTCGCTCGATGCGACTGCCTTGCGGTTTGAGTTGGACAACGTACTGGTTGTGCGGACAGCCCGTCACCACGAGGGCCATCGCCGCCAAGGCAAAAGGCAGGCATTTGTAAAGTGACTGCTTTCCTCGCATGAGGATTCCCGGTTTTTTCATCATTGTTTTTTCCGCTGCCGCCCGGATTTGATCCAAGCTGGCAGTAATCCGATTCAATTCAAGGTTTTATCTGCTCGATTATACCCACACTTGTTAAACCACAGAAACGGGGTTTTGTTTCGCGAGACAAACCCGGCCAATTCACGGCAGGCGCCAGCAACCGCGTTCGATTGCAGGGGTCGAGGTAACGAGACGCCTTCTCCCGGAACCCGGAACCCGGACGCCAGACCCGATTTAGTTGGAGTCTCCTTACGTCGTCTCCTGCGGCAATCACGGCAGACGCCAGACACCGCGTTCTTGTCGCGTCGAAGCGAAGCGAAGACGGACGACGTGCAATGCAATCAGATAAAAAGAAGGCGCTGGTGAAGGGGTGCCAGCGCCTGTTAGGCATGACTTGCGTCTTTGATTATTTACGAGTGTATCAAACCCTCCATTTGCAATTTCGTCAAAGGCGAACCGGAAACAAAACGGTGACATTTGGGAAAACCACTGGAATTCCGCCCCTCGCCGGGAGCAATTCACCCCCGCAAACCCGCAATTTGTCCCCAATTCCTTTCATTTCGACCCACTTCGGGTAAAAAATCATTCACTTTGGCGAGAGCCTTGGCTGATTCCCGGGGTGTGAATCTTGAAAGTGGATCAGGTAATAAACATGAAAAAGCCATCGACGTTGTCGCTGTTTGCCGGCGGACTGGTTTTGGTCACGACCGGTCCCGCTGTTGTGTGCCTGGACGATCGTTATCTGCGTTCCGGGACCGCCATCACATACAAATCCATCTCGCGTTGGAGCCGCCAGTCATAACCCCTGAACCTTATGATGCCGATTGCCATTTACGGATGGAAATGCCTGAAGAAGGACGAGCAGGTACTCCTCAAGCGCATCAACAATCATCTGGCCAAGCACCGGCAAACGATCACCCAAACCAAAGATCGGAAGATGTTCGACGGGTATCAGCCGTTCGTGATCAAGCACTTTTACTGGAACCTGAACCAGGCGATGGGAACCTGGTTTGATGTTTACCCGAACGAGGATTTGAAGGGACAATACTTTTTCCCGGACCACAAAGATTGCGGCTGGCTCATCCATGTCCGGATTAATCTCCCCCGGCACGCCAACATTATTCCGGAAGAATCCGAAACGTTTATCCGGGAACTTCTCGACTCAACAATGTTCGAGCATCGTGTCATCAAGGAAAGCGGTGATTTGTTCGAGGGCCTTCGTCGCGGCCACATCGGTTAAATCCGGTTCCATGCGGGGTTTTAACCGCCAAGGCCAAGGCGCGGCGCGGCGGAGCCGCAACCAAACGGAAACGCCCCCAACGCAGAGACGCCGAGGACGCAGAGAGCCGCAGAGCTTTTTCTTTAACCACGGATGGACCCGGCGTAAAGCCGCGTGGCGGCCAC